>Ga0210019_1005406_pt1 | contig 10659 bp, 6 predicted proteins | sample CryGeyCG2114_020_2_FD_183969 | JGI IMG/M metagenome (GOLD analysis project Ga0210019, IMG submission 183969) | Groundwater microbial communities from aquifer - Crystal Geyser CG11_big_fil_rev_8/21/14_0.20 (SPAdes) (version 2) | ecosystem: Environmental > Aquatic > Deep subsurface > Groundwater ...
CCTTAAAAATTGATCTTCAAGATGGTACGTCATGGAGAGTAATTAGAACACAAGTACTTCTTCCTCAAGTTAGTCCTCAACAACCTCCTGTTGTAAAATGGGAAATAGAAAAAGGCAAACATCACAGAAGCAATAACAAGACTATTAGAATACAAGTGCCAAATATAAACAGAGCTTTGCAAAGAGTTTTTGCTGAGAACAGGCAGTCTTTAATTTAAATTATCCACTACACATTATGCAATCATCGCCGTTTTCAATAGAACAAGCAATTGCTTCAGACGAGGGCGCTGGAACCTTACCATTTGACTCTGCTTTACCATTATTATTTATACTTGGGGCTTCTTTTCTAAGAGCTTCCTGGTCAACAGTAAACTTAATTGCATCTGCTGCTGCTTTTGTTCTTAGATAGTACATTCCTGTTTTTAAACCTTTTTTCCAACCATAAAAGTGCATAGAAGTAAGCTTTGTAAAATCAGGTTTCTCTACAAATAAATTTAATGATTGGGATTGGCAAATAAATGCACCTCTGTCAGCTGCCATATCAACAAGTGATCTTTGTTTAATTTCCCATGCGGTTTTATAAATTTCTTTTATTGTATCTGGTATTTCTTCAATATTTTGTATGGAACCATTATGAGCAACAATTTTATTTTTTAACTCTTCGTTCCAAATTCCAAGCCCTACCAAATCTCTCATAAGATGCTTGTTTACTACAATAAACTCCCCTGAAAGAACCCTTCTAACATATAAGTTTGAGGTATATGGTTCAAAGCATTCATTATTTCCAAGTATCTGTGAAGTAGATGCAGTAGGCATTGGAGCAATTAAAAGTGAATTTCTAACACCGTATTTTTTCACTTCATCTTTTAAAGTACCCCAGTCCCATCTATTAGATGGCGTTACAAGCCACATATCATATTGAAATATTCCTTTAGATACAGGAGATCCTTCATAAGTCTCATACGATCCTTCTTTTTTAGCTAAATCTTTAGATGCAGTCATTGCACCAAAATATATAGTTTCAAAGATCTCTTTATTTAATTTTCTTGCTTCTTCTGAATCAAATGACATTCTAAGCAAAATAAATACATCTGCTAAACCCTGTACACCTATTCCAATCGGACGGTGCCTTTTATTGGATCTTCTTGCTTCTTCAACAGGGTAATAATTGACATCAATGACTTTGTTTAAGTTTTTAGTTACCACTCGTGTAATTTCAAAAAGCTTTTTATGATCAAACTTACCGTCTATTACAAACATAGGTAAGGCAATAGAAGCTAAATTACAAACCGCAACTTCATCTGAAGAAGTATATTCAATAATTTCAGTGCAAAGATTTGAGCTTTTTATTGTACCTATGTTTTGTTGATTAGATTTACTATTACAAGCATCTTTATAAAGTAGGTATGGTGTGCCTGTCTCAATTTGAGATTCCAAGATAGCAAACCACAACTCCTGAGCCTTAACTGTTTTTCTTGCTTTTCCTTCTTTTTCATACTTTTCATATAATGCCTCAAACTCTTCACCCCATGAGTCAGAAAGCCCAGGTGCCTCATTTGGACAAAACAGTGACCAGTTTCCATTTTCCTCAACCCTTTTCATAAAAAGATCAGGTACCCAAAGAGCATAAAATAAATCTCTTGCTCTAAGTTCTTCTTTACCATGATTTTTTCTAAGTTCTAAAAACTCAAAAACATCTGCATGCCATGGCTCAAGATATATTGCAAATGATCCTTTTCTTTTGCCACCACCCTGGTCCACATATCTTGCCGTGTCATTAAACACCTTGAGCATTGGAATAATCCCATTAGAAGTACCATTGGTACCACGTATATAAGAACCTGTTGCCCTTATATCATGGATGTTAACCCCAATTCCACCTGCAGACTGAGATATCTTGGCACATTGTTTTAACGTATCATATATTCCCTCAATACTATCTTCTTTCATAGTAAGCAAAAAACAAGAAGAGAGTTGCGCTTTTGGCGTACCTGCATTAAACAAGGTAGGTGTTGCGTGGGTAAACCATCTCTCGGACATTAAATTGTATGTTTCAATAGCTGCTTTAATATCTGCCTTATGAATTCCTACTGCAACACGCATAAGCATGTGTTGTGGTCTTTCAACAACTTCACCATCAATTCTCAAAAGATAAGATTTTTCAAGTGTTTTAAATGCGAAGTAATCATATCCAAAATCCCTATCATAAATTATTGTGGAATCCAAAAGCTCTGCATTGTCTTGAATGATCTTATAAACATCTTCTGCAATAAGTGGTGCTTTTTTCCCGCTTTTTTCATCCACGTACTCATATAAGTCTGTCATTGTTTGAAAGAAAGATTTCTTTGTGTTTTTATGTAGGTTAGATATTGCAATCCTTGAAGCAAGTTTTGCATAGTCAGGATGTTTTGCGGTAAGAGACGCTGCAACTTCTGCTGCAAAATTATCCAGTTCAGAAGTAGTTACGCCATCATAAATTCCCTGTATAACTTTTTTTGCTACTTCTACAGGTTGAACTAAAGGATTTAAGGAATAGCAAAGCTTTTGAATCCTTGCTGTAACTTTGTCAAACTTTACTGTTTCTTGCCTTCCATCTCTTTTTACAACCAACATGAAAATCTACCCCTTACTCAACCCTTATTACTTCATTACTTACCACTGATCGCTTAACGCTTGCTAGAAGTCTTCAGTAAGACTAAATGCAAAGTCTTTTTTGGTGCTCATAACACCTGCCTTTTGGTACTCCCCAACCCTCTTTTCAAAGAAATTGGTTTTACCTTGAAGCGATATAAGCTCCATGAAATCAAACGGATTTATTACGTTATAAAGTTTTGGATAACCAAGAGCTACCAAAAGTCTATCCGCAACAAATTCTATATACTGACACATAAGCTTTGAATTCATTCCAATAAGATCTACCGGAAGCGCATCAGTTACAAACTCTTTTTCAATATCAACAGCATCACTAATAATTTCATTAATTCTTGCTGTTGAAAGTTTATTCTTTACCATGCTGTAAAGAAGACATGCAAAGTCACAATGAAGCCCTTCATCTCTGGAAATAAGCTCATTAGAAAAGCTAAGCCCTGGCATCAGCCCGCGTTTCTTAAGCCAGAAGATTGAACAAAAACTTCCAGAGAAAAATATTCCTTCGACTGCTGCAAAAGCAATTAATCTCTCTACAAAGTCTTCACTCTCAATCCACTTAAGTGCCCATTTAGCTTTCCTTTGCACACACGGGACAGTTTCAATAGCTTGGAAAAGTTTTTCCTTTTCCTCAGAATCCTTTATATAAGTATCTATAAGAAGTGAATAAGTTTCAGAGTGGATGTTTTCAATCATTGCTTGGAAACCATAAAAACATCTGGCTTCAGGAACTTGAACTTCTTTCATAAAATTCACAGCCAGATTTTCATTTACAATCCCATCACTTGCAGCAAAAAATGCAAGGATATGAGTTATAAAATGCCTTTCACCATCATTTAGTTTTTCCCAATCCTTTAAATCATGGGATAAATCAATCTCTTCAGCAGTCCAGAAACTAGCTTCTGCTTGTTTATACATCTCCCAGATAGAATGATATTTTATAGGAAACAAAACAAATCTATTGTTATTTTCTTTAAGTAATGGTTCTTCAATAATTGGTTCTAATTTTTGATGTGAAAGTCTTTTAAACTTATCTTCCTTTTCTTCTTCTAACCTTTCTACTGCTATTGCCATAATACCTCCTTTAAATGGAGCATGTGATAACTAACCACAATGACTCCAGCCGCATCCCAAACAAACAGGACCACTTTTACATGCAGGATTTCCAAAAGAATCAGATGTAAATTCTGCATGACAACACGGGCAGTGTGTTGAATGACCCTGTGCTATCCATTCCATTCGCGCCCTTATCGTATCGTCTAGATTTTCTATTCTCTCGTCAAACTTAATTTCATGTTTTGCATGAAGTGTTGTCTGCACTTCACTTCCATCTTTTTCGTCGTCGCTTGTAAGATCTCTGAAAAGTGACATTTGATATTGTCCCTTGCAAGCCTCTTTCAAGACTTTTCCAATTGCATCAGGTATTGAATTAGCTTCAACACCTATTATTTTGGGTCCACCTTGGATGTTAAGTAATCCGTCTGCCACATCTTCAGGCGGGCATCCCCACTTAAGAGCCTTCGTTGCCATCCTACAAATTGCTTCAATCATTCCAGAAGCAACCCCACCTCCTCTTGTAAGGTGAGCAAACACTTGTCTTGGACCTTGATCGTCAAAATATACATGTATATGTATTGGTCCATCAGGTGTTAAAACTTCTTCATTAAACCCATAAAGCCTCTTGGGTCTTATTCTAGGCTTAGGTTTCTTATGTCCAATTTCTATTTCTTCTTCTGTTGTTTTATCTTTAGCTTGAGTAGAAACAGAAGATAAAGTAGATAGATCACAAACAGGCAAAAACTTACTTAATTTTTTAACCTCTTCTTCTTGTTTTTCTTGTATTTCAACAGGCTGGCTAAGTCTTGTACCATCAGGATAAAACGTTACGGATTTTACTCCTAACTGATATGCCATCATCACTGTTTCTTTTGCATACTCCCACGACATATCACCTTTTATCATGCAGGTATTGGAAAGCGCATTAAAACACTCAGGCAGTCCTCCATGACCATTTTGAATAGCAGCTAAGTGTTCTATGTAATTTACGGGATCAATTTCAGTGTTAATTTTAAATATCTTTTGAACATCTTCCGGCACTTCTTCCAGTCCTGTAACTTTCTTTCCGTTCTTATTTATCTTTTCATAAAGGCTTTGTACTTCTTCTTCTATTTGAGGCCATGCATTTCGCTTTTTCATTGCTTCTTCAAATCCAGGAGCAGAAAATTTAACCCAAGCATCTCGTACTTTTCTGGAAAAAACTATTCCATTAAATGGTTCTGGTCCCCATGAAGTACCACAAAGTTGTGCCATGGTGCCTGTTGGCTGTTGGTTTATCATGCAGCAATTTCTAACCTTAACGCCCTTTTTAGCATAGCTACTACCAGGCCATATCTCGTAGGCTCCTCGTTCTTCTGCAAGATGCTTGCTTGCTCTGACACTAGCCTCTGCAAATTTGTCGTAGAGATTATTGACAAGTTGATTAGCTTCTTCAGATGCAAACTCAAGTTCATGCCTTGCAATAAATTCTGCTATTCCTGCAAAACCACCACCATTTCTTCTTTCACGCCTGGCTGTTGAATTTTGTGCCAAAATTGGAAAGTGAGTTACTGTTGTAACATCATCCATAAACTCGGTAGAAAGCTCAGCTATTTCCTGCATCTTTTCATATAAATAATTTCCATTCTCATCAAAGTAATCTTTATGAGCTGCATGAAGTGTAGTTAAATTACAAATCCCCCTGTACTCAAGCCCATCTTTCCCAATCCCTGCAGGCAAGTTTTGTTCTCCACATGGATTACATGTATGCAATTCATATATATGACTATTAGCATTGCCAGCTTCTACCAAGTCACCAAACTGAATGCCAGGCTCACCACCATTTACCATTCCAATCGTAATCCTCTTATAGATATCAGGTGCATAAAAACAACTTGCACCATCTTTTTTCACTTGAATTAATTTTCCATCATCAGACTTTAAAACTTGCAAGCCTTGGGTTTTTGCAGATTCTTCTGCTTCCGGACACTCTTCAAGGCTTACTGAATAAAGCTGGTAAAGTGGTTCTTTGTTTAGAGGGTTAACTTTTTGAACACCTTTTTCATCCAATACAGGCTTTGTAAAATCAAATAAATATCCTTTCCATGCCATTCCATTAAAATAAGCAGGATACCAATGATTACCTGAAACATAATCCATAAAACCACGTACTGCTCTTACTGAAACATTATAGTTTGTAAGATATTGCTGCTTTGCAAAATATTCAAAAGAGAGCTTGCTAAACTCATCCAGAGCTTTTTTCATAACCTCAAGTTCTCTTTGCTTAAGAGCTTTTTGATACTCCACTGAATCAGGATATTCACTTTCATCAATTGTTAATACTGAGCTATTTATCTTGTCATAACTATCAGGAAAGTTTGGTTCTTTTGGAAGTCGTTTTTTAAAGAGGAAAAAAGTAATATCAGGATGATCACTATCTCTAAGTTCAATAAATGCCCCTCCTCTTCTTCCACCTTGAGCTATTGATTGTCCAGCTGGACAAAAGAGTTTTTCTACAAAACGATCTGGTCCGGATGCTGTACTACCATCACTATTTGGAGTTTGCCATGGACGCAAGGAGCTAGTATTGATGCCCATTCCCATTGAACCTTTTGTAGCATCCATTATTTCATTTGCTGCTTTTTCAATTTCCTCAAGGCTGTCTCCTGCATTTGTAACACCACATGCAGCAAGCCCTCCTCTTCTTCTAATCTTAGTTGCATAATATCCCATTGCAAATTCATGTTTATGAGTTTCAACAACATTAGGATAGAAAAGTTTTTGTTGCCCATTATACGAGCCAGAATTGATACCCTTAACTTCAGAAAGCCACTTTTTTACTTTTTCCTTTTCACCCTTAGGAAGTCTTTCATACTTCTCTCTAAGGTGGTTTTCAGACATCCAAATTTTATGGGTGCTCCAATTTAAAATCTCACCATGAGCTTCATATTGGAGAACATAAAGTGATATTTCAGGGTTTGCATTAATGTTTGCAGGCGTGTTTGCAAACATTTTTCTTTCTCCAAGCGCTTTGTAATACTTAGCTGCGGCAGAAAGAACTGCATTATTATCAAGTGCTTTTTCAAGTGTAAGTTGGATAATATGCTGTGGCTTTAAAGTATATTTAAGTCTTGCCATGGCAATAGCAAGTGCTACGCGCCTCCATGTTTGTGTTATTGTTTCAACTGCTTCACCTTTTTCATTTCTTCTGCTATATAGCTTCTTAACTAAGTCATGAACACTTTCAGGAAAGTTTGCACTATAGTCAGTATCAAGGATCTCTTTGGCCTTTTCCTTGCTCAATAGATCATCTTTTTGAAAGTTTTTTGTAGTAGTCATTGGAAATGTCGATGAACTGGTTGTCGATATTGTCATCCCGTCCCCCAGATTTGGATAGTCTTTTATTATGACACCAGGATCCTATATTTAGTGTCCTGAGCTTTCCTGAAATACTTTAGATAATTGTCATAACTATAGTCTCTAAAAAGAGTGGTAAGGATAAATCGTACCGCAAAAAATTTTTTTGTCATCATATTTTTTATCATCCGTTATGAATTAGTTTGTTTCTTAACATACCGCTTCAATACCGCATGGTGACTGGGTTTTACAGCACAGTTGCGCTCATTTGCATGAAGCAGCTTACATTTTTTTAACTTAATAAAGAAAAAATTACTGTATAACCAGTGTGATCTTACCTCAGTGAAATTTTGCTTGAAATTTCTGATATTACCTCTTGTCCTTTGCATTATGTCTATCTACTATATATAGTGTTGACGCATATATAATTCTGTAGTTCCAACACCACCTTATTAACCAATTTCCTTCAAAAATAAATAAAATTTGCTGATAATTAAGTGCCTTTACATCAGCTTTATTGGGAGGTTAAATACTCCAGGTAACACACCCGTTTTATTGTATCCTTTAATCTTATGAATACAGAAGTAGACAAGGCGGATTTTTGGGAATCAAGATATATACAACAGAAAACCCCTTGGGATATAGGTCAGGTTGCACCTGCATTTAAAAAATACCTTGAGGGACAAGTAACAACGGACAAGGAACCAGGTTTATGGTCCAAGGCCCCATGTCCTAGGTCCGAAATCCATTGTCCCAGGTTCATTGTCCTAGGCTGTGGACTTGGATATGATGCTTTTTTCTTTGCAAAACAGGGATTTGAAGTGTATGCTTTTGATTTTTCAGAAAGTGCAATTAAAAAAGCAAATGAAACCAAAGCCAAAATGGATATGCAAAATATATATTTCTACAAAGAAGACTTATTTGAGTTAAAAAATAAAAAAAGATGGATGAACTCCTTTGATTATGTATTAGAACATACCTGTTTTTGTGCAATAAATCCAAAAAGGCGAAATGAATATGTCGATCTAATTAAATATCTTTTAAAACCTGGTGGAAAACTAATTGGTCTTTTTTTTGTAAGAAGTAAGCCTGGCGGACCACCTTATGGAACAAATGAAAAAGAGTTAAGAGAATTATTTAAAGACTTTAAGGAAATAGAGAAATTACATATTGAAGAGTGTTTGCATGGGGATATCTTACAAGGAGATGAATATTTTGGGGTTTTTGAAAAAGTCCTGTAGTTTAAGTACCGTCTTAGCATTTTATTAGTACTTCACTTCCTGTAAAATCATTACAAAAGTGAGGAGGAAATCAATAATGCAAATATCATCAGTAACCATATTGCCACAAAATCATGGAAAACAAATTATTCAGATAGAAGTAGCTCCACAAGAAGGTGAAAAATTAAGCCTCACGCCCCTTGAAAAAACAAATGCAGGTATTGTACTTGGTGAATTTTCCAGTTTAGGAATACATGGTGCAGGTAGACAATTATTTGAAGTGCTCACACAAACCTAAAGGTTTACTTTTTCTCTTCTTTTTTCTTATTAGACTCAGTTGTTACTCTAAATTGAGACGGATTTAAATTAACAAATGACAATTCACTCGGATAAATTAAATCGGATCTGCTTGCATTTACATAGTTTAAACCCTCAAAAGTATTAAAAAGTTGGAGAAAAAGCTTCACTTCTTCCTTATTAAAGAAATAAAATGTCCGTCTAGGACCAGAGAGGGTTACCTTTACATCTTGAGGTTGTACAGATTTTACATGAAACTCGGATGGTGTTTCTGTATGCAACACAGGAATAGTAAATGTTTTAGAAACAATCCTTGATTCATGGACAAGCACAAACCAAAGGACTATACTCATTATCAAAGCAACAATTTTTTCCAATGAGTTTTTTCTAAAGTAGTCATACCAAGGGCGTGCTTCTGCAGGAGGTGCTATTTCTCTATAATGTCTCTCTAAAATCAAACTTAATTTTTCCGGATCCGATACCCTTTCAATCTCACCATTTTTAGCAACAGAGATAGTTTTCCTCTCCTCAGAAACCACCACACACAAGGCATCAGTAAGCTCTGCAAGCCCAAGAGCAGCAGCATGTCTTGTGCCGGTTCTTTGGAGTCTTTGAAAATCTTTAGATAAAGGAAGCTGGCAACCAAATTGACTTAATTTACCTTGTTCAATCACTACAGCACCATCATGTCCTGGAGAATGTTTATCAAAAATACTTTTTAAAAGAATTTCACTTAACTCACCATTTAAGTCAATTCCTCCCTCAAGGTGTCTTATAATTGGATCTCTTCCTTGGATTACAACCAAAGCACCTATTTGCTCCCGTGCTAAATCAGTAACTGCTCTTACAATCATTTCGACTTCTTTTCTTGCAATTCTCATTAGCTTTCTTTTGCCCAAATGCCTGTCTCGAAAACTCCATACAGCTACTTGTTCAAAAAATCTTCTAAGTTCTTCCTGAAAAATAACAACTACCACAATTAAAATCACTGCAAAAAATTGCTGAAAAAGAGATGCCGTAAGAAACATATTGAATTGCCTTGAAAGCAAATACACAATTCCTATAATCAAAATACCTGTAAGTACTGAAGCTGCTTTAGTCCTTTTAAAGAAGACAATCATTGTATAAACAAGAACTGTCATAAATGCTATATCAAACAGTCCTGAAATCCCAACTTCCTTAAAAAGTACAATTAGCTGCAAATTTATACCCTCACTATTTCTTCATTAACTTAAAAGGATAACTACATTGATTTGCTTTAATTTTTAGCCTGTCAATTAACCCTTGAAAAACTTTTTTTTCTGATTCCTTCCACTTAGTCTCACTTGCATCTTGTCCTATTTCAATACTACCACCTGCTATTTCACCATGTCCTCCGGCTCTTGTAGAATCACCTACAACTTTCCTTAGGATTTCTCCTGCATTTGCATCCCCTGCTTTTGTTCTTAAAGATAAATGCAGCGTATCATTGTATCTGCCTGTACAAAGTGCCCATTCAGTACCTTCATACGTAAGTAAAAAATCTGCTGTAAGTGAAACCAGATCAGGATTTTCAACAAGTCCTAAATTAGAACCAATAACATTTCCACACACTGCTGCATTTTGCAAACATATACCTAATGTTTTAAAAAAGTAGCCGGATTTTGGAGGATTTTGAATCTCAGCAAGGGCAGATATATCACACATTGGTAAAATTCCAAGGTAAGCACTTATAACTCTTTTTGTAGTACCTCTATATAAATTCAAAGTTTCAGAAATAATTCCATATGCAATAGCAGTAGCAACGTTTTTTGGAATTTCTATATTTAGTGCTAACAAAGCCTCCGCAACAACCACACAAGTTGCTCCACATCTTGTATCAATAATGTTTAGATCTGCTTTTGGTTTTTTAACTGATCTGTGCTGATCAATTACAATTGTTGCTTTTTTATCACTTGGAAAAGAATTGTTTTCAAAAAGTGGCTGTGTGTCTACAAGAGCAATATTTGAATAATTTCTAAAATCCAATTGAGTAAGTTTATTCACAGGAATATTAAGTATATCCACCATAGTCTTATTTTCCATTCTTCCAATAACCCCACCATATGCAATCAAAGATTCAATA
>Ga0210019_1005415_pt1 | contig 10646 bp, 9 predicted proteins | sample CryGeyCG2114_020_2_FD_183969 | JGI IMG/M metagenome (GOLD analysis project Ga0210019, IMG submission 183969) | Groundwater microbial communities from aquifer - Crystal Geyser CG11_big_fil_rev_8/21/14_0.20 (SPAdes) (version 2) | ecosystem: Environmental > Aquatic > Deep subsurface > Groundwater ...
CACAGGCCGGGTCACTAAGATTATAAAAACTTTGCAACAGTAGAATTTTAAACATCACTAAAGGCGGCCAAGCTTTTTCGCCCATGGGGTTGTTGTTAATAGTGTTCATTTGGGATTCAATGGATTTCCAATCGATCAGTTGATTGAGGTCGTCTAACTCAGTGAGGGCTTCATGCTGATATATAAAGGCGTCAGCAAGGGAAGTTTGGGTTAGATTTTTCCAGGCCATTTTGTTGCTCCATTGAGGTGTTTTTTTGATGGGTTTATTTTAATAGTTACGGGCTTTGCATATCAGAATATTTTGCATTTTTCAAATGGTTCTCGTGCAAAGGTCTCAATAAGTGGCATTATTATGCTTATTTAAATTAAAATATAGGAAATATTTAATGAGAAATCTATGATTACCTTAAAGACCGAAAACTCTGGATTTGTTTGGACTCACCGAATTACTGATCTACTTTTACCAATTACTTTATTAAAAATCACCTTATTGATTTACAGCATTCCTTGGCATGATCGCTACTTAACAGCTGGAATTTTGGGTGGATTTGCATTCGTCACCTCTGCACAAATGGTAGGAATTTATCAAAACTGGCAAGGACGGAATCTTACATCTAGTGCCTATCTTATTATCAAAGCTTGGCTATTAACTTGGACTTTTCTAATTGTTTTAGCCTTTTTATTTAAAGATGCTGAAGGTTTTTCTCGATTAGCCATGGTTACTTGGGCTATCGTCACACTTTTTACACTGGTACTCTATCGTTTTCTGGTCAGAAGAGTTTTAGGGCATTATCGACAACAAGGTAAAAATAGTCGCAATATCGCAATCGTTGGGGCTGGTAAAGTCGGGCAACACCTTGCCAGCCTGATTACTCAAAATCCATGGCTTGGCTATAAAATAGTAGGATTTTTTGATGACAATCCAAATCTATCCAATACCAATATCAGCAACTTTCCCATATTAGGCAACACCCTTGCCATTCAACAAGCCGCAAAAAATCATCAGTTTGATGAACTCTACATCTGCCTTCCTCTACGGGCAGAGGCCAAAATTAAATCCTTACTTAACGAACTCACCGACACAACAACCATCGTTAAATTTATTCCCGACTTGTTTAGCTTTGACTTAATGCATGCCCAATGGACAGATTTAAAGGGATTACCCGTCATCAGTGTGTATGACACCCCCCTAAATTCATCAACCGCCAGAATGCTCAAACGATTTGAAGATGTCACCCTATCAACCCTTATTTTGATACTCATCAGCCCCATCATGATTGCTTTAGCCATTGGCGTAAAACTCAGTTCACCTGGACCTATACTTTTTAAGCAAAAACGCTATGGTTTAAATGGTAAAGAAATTAAAGTTTACAAGTTTAGAAGCATGACCACTCAAGACAATGGCGCAACCATCAATCAAGCGACGAAAAATGACCCAAGAATTACCAAATTTGGTGCCTTTATCCGCAAAACCAGTCTTGATGAGCTACCTCAATTTATCAATGTCATTCAAGGCAAAATGTCCATTGTGGGTCCAAGACCTCACGCCAATGCCCATAACGAGCAATATCGCAAACTAGTACCACAATATATGCAACGCCATTTGGTTAAACCAGGCATTACTGGCTGGGCACAAATCAACGGCTGGCGTGGAGAGACAGAAACCTTGGATAAAATGGAAAAAAGAATCGAATTTGACCTTCATTATATTAACAACTGGTCTCTGTGGTTCGACATTAAAATTATTATACTCACTGTTTTTAAAGGGTTTATTGATAAGAATGCTTATTAAAGCTATAAACTCAACAAGCCCCAGAATACTCAGCAAGCAATTGTTCATATTGTAAAAGTACATTTTGCCAAGTAAAGTTTAATTCAAACTGTTCTGTACTGGCTTTAGACATATCTGCCAAACAATCACTCGTCGTTGAAAGTAATCTATCAAACTGCTCTGCACATGCATCTGTATTGGCAAAAAATACCGCGCCAGAACCCGCAACCCAACGATTAAAGAGATTATCATGTGCTAAAACTGGCTGACCAGCACCCAACGCTTCAATCAACGATGGGTTTGTTCCACCTACAGTATGCCCATGAACATACAACGACGCATAAAAGCGTAATGCGTCTAAAGTGGCATGATCATAAACCGCGCCAATAAATTTCACTTCATCACTCGCCGCAGCTAAAACTTCAGCATGATATGGATTAGCCATATCATAACGCCCTAACACAACCAATTGATGATTTCGCTGCCTCTTAGAAAAAGCCCGAACAATTTCTAAGATTGAATTCTCGGGTTCTGGCCGCGCAATCACCAAAGCATAAGACTTTGGTTGAAGAGAATAAGTTGACAGTAAAGATACATCTGCCGAACAAACTTGTCGCGCACCATAAGGGATCATTGTGACTTTTGATTCATCTACTCTTGTTATGAGATGCTTTTTAATCTCTGGATGATCTGCAATCAAATGATGGCCTATCAAACACCCCGCTCGCTCATTGAGATACAGCCAAGTCCTTTCATACCACGCCCACTTATCACGCTTCCATTCAATACCATCCATATTAATCAGGTTTTTTTTGTTTTTTAACCGAAACCATAAATTAAATAATGCCGTGTTATATCCCAAAGTTAATACCAGGCCTGGTTGATTTAACGCATGTTTAACACACAAATAATCAAAAATAACCGTGGCTTTGGCACCGTCACCTTTGACAGGTATATGAACTCTTTTTACTCCCAACCAATCGGACTCATAACTTGCTGAATGCTCCTGAAGATTTTCTTGACAGTAAACGGTCACACGCCAACCTTGAGCGACTAAATAAACCGCTAGATTTTCAGCAAACGTCTCAAACCCACCATGAGAGGCAGGCACCCCACGTATTCCCGTAATAATTAATTGCTTCAACTCTTTTCTCTCACACTACGCTGATTAACCAGCTCATAAACAAAAAATAACAACAATGCTGGCAAAAGAGTTAACAGAGCCAAGACTCCAAATAATCGACGAATCCCCCCTGTTTTGACTCGTTGAACAGAGTTGATTAATGTCTTGGCAAATTCATCCCAATAAAATTCTGGCGCAAGTTGTACCATATTGTTTTTGAGTAACTCAAGTGCCTTGCTATCTTGGCTAATATGAAGCAAATCTGTAGACAATCGCTGTTGTGTCGTCACAATACCTGCACCATGCTTTTCTAAACGACGACCCCACTCATCATCTTCGTTTTGGATAATCGGCAAGCCTAAACTCAAACAATCAAAGTTTCGAGTTCGTGACGCGTAATCATTTTCATAACCCTGTCCACCCCAAACCAAAGAAATATCAAATGCAGCCCAGTATTTAAAGCGTTCCATAAAAGGCACCCAAGGTAAAAAAACAATCTGAGATTGCAAACTTTCTGGCAAATTGCTTAAGAGCATGACTTGATTCTCTTCAGACACACCAAAAAAGACCAGCTTAATCTGTTGATTTTGCGCAAATGCATCCGACAGTGCAGCCACGACTGAATTTAAATCAAACCAGCCGTAAGTTCCGCCAAGCCAACCCACCAAAAAATCAGACTCGTTAAGAACGGGAGATTTCTCATTAATGCTGTTTAATAACGCCAATCCTTCGACTCTAGAACGAAGCTCATAAGGCTCACAACCAAAAGGAATGATCTGAATTTTACTGAATTCTCGCGTTCGGGTAAAAGCCCCCACAAAACCGCGCATTAAATCGAGCTGTCGATTATTGGCAACAATAATTAAATCAAAAACAAAAACAGCCAATAGGCTCCTAAACGCATTAAACGCAGACTTTGCGGATAAAACGAAACTTGATTTTGTCTTATGGGCAACCTCGTCCAACTCAATCCAGTGGGGAACATAGCCATCCAATACAATCTTTTTACCCAAAAAGCTCACGAGGATTGCGCTGATTAAGATAAATGGCCCACCACCATGTAAAACCATTACATCGGATTTCAACATCGTGACAAACATTTTGTACATATTGTGCACAGCAACAAAATTCAATTTTGGAGAATATAAATTAGTATCAAATGATCTTGCGGCAAGACTGACTGAATGCCCTGCGGAAACTAACGACTTAGCCAAGCCGACATAACGCATTTCAGGCCCCTTTAGGCTTGTGCCGTAATGACCTTTGTATATCAAGAAAAAATTCAAATTATGCCTCTTTAAATTTGGGTCTTATAAAAAATAAAATGAAAACAATCAAAATAATTTGAAAAACAGCGTAAAAATAAACATAATAAAATGCATAAAATAAAAACAATAATGGCCCCGCAACAACGCTATAAAGCAAAATATTTTTCCTAGAAACTTTTGAGAACTCCCAAATACTTTGCACTAAGATCGCGTAGATTAACGACCCCATAAATACCCCGAGCTTGCCAAAATCCACATAAAAATTAGATAAATAGGTAGAGGTTAATTCTGCATAAAAATCGATACCTAAAACCCTATTCTTAAACTCCCCAAAACTCTCTTCTTGCCCTGGTGCCAAAGAATAAAATGCATAAAAAGTATATAAACCATCCGTTACATTGGATATACCTTCCTCTACAAGCTTGTTCAACATTTCAAAGTTGTATGTGAGTGTCATGTAAAAAGGATAAAGACTTAAGTTTAAATAAGTAGGTTCAAACCCTTCGCCAAGTCCAGCATAATTATTATCCATATAACTTAAGTCATGCCCACTAGAGCGAACCACATTGACAAATACAAACACCAACAATAGAAAAAAAAGCGAATAGACAATTTCTTTCTTAAAAAGATTACCTCTAAAAAAAGCATAAAACAAAATCATTAAAAAAATAGGATATAAAAAATCAATTCTATTTGCCGTCATTAACAGAGAAATCAACGTCATTATGATCATAACTGCATAGAAAATTTTAAATACGGTATTACTTGAAATATGAAATAACGCAAAAAAAACAAACGCGACATAACCACTTGAAATTGCAACTAAATGAACATATCCATTAACTTGTAATAAAAACCGCAGTTCTTCTGGTGCTGACGAAAGCAAGGGCAACGCCCCGAGTTTATAAAACTCAAACCACAATAAGCCTATCGCCAATATCCAATAGGTGACCAAGATCATAAAAAGTATTTTTTCTTGATCTATTTCAAGCATTCTCCCAACATTAGCACCTGAAGCAGGGAAAAAAGCCAACCTAAACATCGCAAAATAACTATAAACTAGAGCTATTCCCAAATAAAACCCTAGAACACCTAATAAAATAACATTTAATGTTTCATGATGAGGGGTAGAAACTTCTTTTGAAAAACCAATAAAAACCAATAAAAAAGGAACAATAAATCCCACAAAATAAAGCACCGCAGGCGAGAAAAACCAGCGTAAATTACTAGGATTTGCATTCATTCTTGAAAAATCTGCCGTTGCTTGGCAATGCCAAAATTTAACTCTTTAACCGCAATCACCATCAAAACAAGTGCATCTAACGCCACTCTAAATACCCAAGCCATCGCAGCCCCAATTAAGCCATACTCTGCAACAAGCAACCATAATAATAAGGCATAAAAAGGCAATTCAATAAGATGCAGTTTAGCCGTAATATCGGCTCGGCCTGCCGCCTGAATCAGCGCGAAAGGCACCATCGCAATCGCATTCAGTAAAATCCCCACGGATAACCACTGCACAATTTCATAACTTTGCAGGGCAAAGTCTTCACCCAACCAAAGCGTCATACCAAACTTTGCAAAGAAAAATGTTATTAAACTAAACGGCACCATAACAACAATGACCGCTAAAATTGAAAGTTTAAACTGTTTAACGACCTTTAATTTATCCTGCTGCCAGTCTGTGGCAAAAGATGCAAACATAACACCCACCAAGGCAAACGGAACAATCAATGCTTTTGTCAATAAATCAAACGGGGTTGTATAAAAGGCAACAACCGCAACCGATAAAACCGCTGCAATGTAAAATCGATCAAAATAAACCATCATTGGACTAATAATATTGCTGACGGTGATCCAACCACCAAAAACAAATAAAGACTTTAGCTCCCCCATATCGGTTTTCCAACCTGGATAATTACGTAAGGTATAAGTGGTTATAACCATCAGCGCAATCCACGCAGTTACCCTTACAATAAATAAGGACGCTAACACCCACTCTAATGAAGTTGTCCACTGCAACGTAATTAACGGTGCTAAAAACATCAGGATTCCCAAAGGAGCCCTAACAATAGCCGTCCAACCGAAATATTGTTGCCCCTCTAAAATACCTAATAATCCTGTGGACACAATTACGAAAGGGATGGTAATGGCTAACCAATAAATACCCAAAACCGTTTCTTGTTGATAAATGGCTGAAATATTGAATAGATCATAAACCAACCAATTAGCCATCAAACTTAGAGCCAAGCACCCTAGCAACCCAAATAAACCGACCAAACCTAAGGCTTTCCAAATCAAAGGTTTAAGATTAGCTACATTTCCACCACCAATTCTATCCGCTATTTTCTGGGTCAGTGCCCTGCCCAAACCCATATCAAGAAGACCAAAATACCCGACCAACATCCATGCAATAGAGAGCATTCCAAATCGTTCAAGCCCCATGCCGTCTATTAACAGAGGTATCGCCGCTATGCCAATAAACATTGGCAAAACGGTACTTGAAAAATTTAGGAAAACTTTTGATTTTATGCTTTTCAAATTATTCACATCTACCGAAAGGGTTTATAAAAGGCATGATGTGCTAAAGCCAGCATGGGTTTATCACCCGAGCTATCACCATAAGCGTAAATTTCATCAAACTGATCTAATGGATATTGAACGCCAATGCGTGTGACTTTCTCCTCTCCATGACAATTCTTACCGTGATATTTGCCCGTTAAAATACCATTGAAGTTTTCAAGCTGGGTAGAAATTAAATCAGCACCCAAGGTATCGACCCAAGGCTTTAACCAAATATCTGCGGAAGCACTCACAATCACGACTTGATGGCCTTGTTTTAAATGCCAATTTAGACGCTCAAAACCACCAGGCCTGGTCATTTTTGGGATTATTTTATGAGAAAACTGTACACCTTGAGCTTGTAGGTCTGCCAGCTTCATGTCCTTAAAAAAATAAGCCAATAGCTTTTCTTTGGCTGAGTTATTGTCAATCCAACCCAGTAAGTAACCCAATAAAGTCGGCGAACAATAGATTAACCCCATCCAATATCTAGGTTTACCCACCACAAATTGAATAAACGCGGGTAAAGAATCTTGAATGGTCAAGGTACCATCGAAATCAAATAACGCTAAAACACGGCTAGATTGTTGCATGAAATTAATAACCTATAACTTTGTCTTTTTAAACACAAATTCTGGCACGTTACGAATAATCAGCATAATCAAAGACCAGACAGATTTAACATATAAAGTATTGCGCTTGCGCTCAACCCCTTTATAGATGGCCTCTGCCACCTCATCAGGTTTTGCAGTGAGTTTTTCTGGCAAATCTAAACCTTTAGTCATCTTTGTGTCCACAAACCCTGGTTTAACCGTCATTACATGAACACCAACCTTAAACAATCTGTGGCGTAAACCATCCAGATAGGTACTTAAACCAGCTTTGGTAGAACCATAAATATAATTGCTTTGACGACCACGGTCTCCAGCGACAGAACTGATACCGACGATAAACCCCGCCTTTTTGGTTTCAAAATCTGCACTCACGATTTCTAAAATACTGACCGCACCCATGTAGTTAGTTTCAATCATCGATTGAGCCAAAGCAAAGTTTTGTTGTACATCTAATTGCTCATACATCACACCAAAGGCCAAGACAACCCCTATAGGCGCATGAGGCAAGTCACTGTAAAACGATGCGTGAGACTCAAATTGTCGTGCATCAAAAGCTACAGATAGGGCTTTTACCCCAAAACGCAATCTGATATCAGCAGCCTGTTTCTCACATTCATCAATATTACGGGAGGCCAAATAAATATCATGCCCTGCTTTCGCATAACGCTTTGCGACGGCAACAGCCATATCACTATTAGCACCTAAAATTAAAATCCATCCTAAACTCATAACCCCAACCTTTCAGACTGTAACGATGTAAATTTTTTATTTAAACCCAAACTTTCGCGCAGCTCTTTAAAAGTTTCTAGGCGAGGATAACTTTGTTCAAAAATTGAACGTTTCATTCGAGCATCCTTTGCAAGGTAAATTCTTCCACCCAAAGCGACAACAACTTCATCCAATTCGTCTAAGAATGGCAGTAAACCTTTCTGCATTTTAAAGTCTAAAGCCAAACTATAGCCTTCCATTGGAAAAGACAAATAATGCTCGTTTTCTGGCCCGTATAACTTCAATACAGCCAAAAAACTGCCCATCCCTTTGTCGGCAATTTTTTCGAGTATTTTTTGCAACCCTTCAAAACTGACTTCCTTTGGCAATATAAATTGGTATTGAACAAACCCATTCTTGCCATAGATGCGATTCCAATGCCCAATCGCATCCAGTGGATAAAAAAACGTGTCCAAACTCACCCGTTGTGCAGAAGTTCCTTTTGACGCTTTTCCATAATAAAGCGTATTAAACACCTTAACCGAAAGTCCGTTCAGTGCAAAAGTTGGAAAATCAAAGGGCACACTGGCTTTATTACGATGACGATAATCCAAATCACCGTCATCAGCAAAGTCACCTACCATTAACAAAGAGCGACCTAAGTTCTCGCCTTTTGCCAAACAATCAATCCAAGCAACAGAATAAGTTTCATTAGATGAAGCCTCAAAAGCCTCAAAGGTTTCTTTTAAGTTGCGCGTTTTAATGGTTCTTTGTTCAATAAACTGTGAATTGACCGGTTTTAAATAAAAACTGGCTTCCAAAATCACTCCAGTCAACCCCATGCCACCACAAGTTGCTAAGAATAATTCACGATTCTCTTGTCTAGAGCAAGTAACCACTTCACCACTTGCAATCATCAATCGCAGACTATCTACGCACTGACTAAAACAGCCCTCTATATGATGGTTCTTGCCATGCACATCACTGGCAATAGCTCCGCCCACTGTAATCAATTTAGTTCCTGGGGTAACTTTTAAAAACCAGCCTTTAGGTAAGAAAACATCAATCACTTCTGACAATAAAACGCCCGCCTCACAGCGCAAAAGGCCTGTATTTTCATCAAACGCAATGAATCGTTTATACCCAGTTTTGCTTGAAAAGAAATGATTACCTAAAGAGCTGTCACCATAACTCCGGGCATTACCTCGGACAATAAAGGAGGCACTCTGAAAATCATCCGACAATTCAAGTCCATCACGACAATAAAACTCCTTGGCATGATGAACGGGGAAGCGTCCCCAGCCACTAATGACCTTCAAGTTATTTCCGTCCATTTATAATTGTCCTTTCCAGATAAAACAATGCCATAGCACCCATCAAAATTGCCGACCACAGTGTTGCCAACCGAATGGTAACGGCTATCACGGCTCCCTGAGCTATCGGAACCTCTATAGACCAAAGTAACGCAACAATGCTGGCTTCAGTTGAGCCGAGACCACCTGGAATCATTGAAGCCGCACCCACCAGCATGGCCAGAGGATAAATGGCTAAGGCCATCAATAAATCAATATCTAAACTCCATTGATTCAATAACCATACAAATGAAAGCGCAATTATACCCCACGCAATTACACCTAAACCAAATGAAACCAATATTGCTTGGGGGGTAACCCAAACACGCATACCATGAATCCCCTTGACTAAATACTTGGCAATCTTTAGCAACTTCTTGGATTTGAAAAATCGCAATGCCACGTAAAAGCGTCTTAAACAGGTGGGGTTATACACTAAAAGCATAAGCACAAATGAAATCGCACCAACAAAACTGGCTGCAAACCAAAAAATATTAAAATGTTGCGCGATCAGTAATGAAAAAAACAAAACAACTACTAAATCCAACAAGCGTTCAAAAATGAATGCTGAAATAATTTTATCGTGCGAAACACCCATGGGAACAAAATAGCGTATTCTTACCAACTCACCAACCTTGCCTGGTGTTGCAGTAAAGGCAAAACCAGAAAGATAAGCGATAAACCCCTTATAGAAGACAAACTCGCAGCCAACTGACTTTAAAAGCCAATGCCATCGTATATAGCGGATTATCCAAGAGGTAAATGCCGCCAAAACAAGGAAAAATAACTGGGGCATTAGAGAGGAAAAGTGTACAAAAACATCAGATTTTGCATCCAAAAAAGCGAGCACTCCGACATAAAATACAGTCAGCAACGCAAAACTAAGCGTAATTTTTTTGATTTTCAATGTATTCTCTAATTAACTTCATGTTTAAGATTATCTTGTTGGGTTCACATACTTTGTCAGCAGATACACTCTAATCCACGACTATTTAATGTTAGCAGCATTATTCCGAATTCTTATCTTTTAAAGAAAATGGATGAGCAAACGCCAACCATTCCCCCCACATATCTCCTGCATCTAGAAACCTTATTTCAACTTTATCATTTTTTTGATGAGGCCCTGTGTGTCAACATGACATTGCACCAGTTAATTTTGAGTTAACATATATTTCAGGGTGAAAAAGGAACCTAAAATGCCAAAACCTGATACCACATTCAATCCAGAAATAGTCCCGCCAGCTGAAT
>Ga0210019_1005418_pt1 | contig 10644 bp, 11 predicted proteins | sample CryGeyCG2114_020_2_FD_183969 | JGI IMG/M metagenome (GOLD analysis project Ga0210019, IMG submission 183969) | Groundwater microbial communities from aquifer - Crystal Geyser CG11_big_fil_rev_8/21/14_0.20 (SPAdes) (version 2) | ecosystem: Environmental > Aquatic > Deep subsurface > Groundwater ...
GAATAAACAAGATGCAGAAAGTAGAGATCCTTACCAGGGTTATTGCGTATAATATTGACCGGCTCATCAGGATGAGCCAATCGGCAATCCTGATATTCATCAGGATTGCTAGGGTTTCACATTAGCCGTATGTAGGTTCCATGTCTTGACAATCCTGACTATCTATCAGGATCAATATCTAGCACAGTCTACAGTGCTGTTTTGAAAAGAAAGATAGAAAATATTGAAATAAAGGCTTATCCGATTGCACGTCTGACATCAGAGACTTCGCATGAGCTGACTTCTTCCATCTCTGCTATCTGCTTCTCAAGTTCTTCTGTGGAACCTTTCGCTTCATTCATGACAAAGATGAGCTTAAGTGCGACAAGGCCAAACGCGATAGGCTCTTTCTCTACTTTGCCTACTTCGCCGCCGAAGTCTTTTATCATCTCTGTAGCCTTTGTCTCGACGCCTGAGAGATCCACTTCTGGGCTCTCGGGCATGATCGTGAATGTGATTACAACATCTGCCATTTTTCTAGACCTCTAATTTGGACCTTCAAAGCCGCATCCGTGGCATTTGTATTTTGAAGCGAGCTCTCTGCAGTGTGTGCATCTGACAATCTCCACTTCGCCGCATTTTGGGCATTTGAAGTGTGTTGTGCCAACCATGTTAGTGACTCTTCTCTTGCAACTTGAACACATGATCTCATCTGTCATTGTATTAAGACCTCCTTAAATGGGATATCCTCATGGAAAATGACCCCCCCTTTAAATACTTTTTGGGCGCGATGCTTATAAAGCATAGTCCAATCTCCGCAGTTATGTGATATCGTTCATCGCGTCGATATCTCTCCTAACGGAAAATACCTCGCAGTTGGACACAGCCTTGGCGGTGTCGCGATCTATAGCATCAAAAGAAAGATTGTTGACTAGAAATTGTTAGGGGTACAAAACGTATTTTTGGTATAACACTCTGTAAAAAACCATGATCACTTCTCAGGTATCTTGTTGATATAGAAATACATATTTCCCCGTTCTTGCATGTGGTGTCCATAGAAATGTCTGCCTTCTGTCTGCGGAAGGCCATAATGTGGTACCGTGACAAGTCTTCCTTCTTGCTTTCCAAATCCTGCCTTGAATCTTCTAGTAAGTCCATCTATCACAGGTATCTGCAAGTATCTTTGAAAAAAAATTTTTTCAAGTGGCTCTTTGATAAATAAGTCATTGCCCTCTCTTCTGAAGATATCATGTTCTTTTATCACGATATCGATGATACCAACAGTGGTGCCGCGCCCAAAACAAAAACTCCCTGTCCTGAACTCACCTTCCATGACTCCTTTTGGTATCTGGATGTAATGGAGCATAGATGGTGTCTCTCTTGGGTCTGGTTCGTATAACTTGCCGCGTAGCACATCTTCAAGCGTGAGGTCAAGTGTCCCAAGATGATGCTCTTCTTCGTCGATCTCTTTATCGTAGCCGGACTATCCTGGCGGGACACTGCCGAACGCAGAACGGATGAGGCATCCGAGGTCGAATCTGGTCGTATAGTCATATTCGTACCGTCTGTCAAAATCTATCAATGTCTGATACGCCTCAGTGATCTCTTTTAGCTGTCCATCAGTCATCCTGTTCTCGAGGTCAGGATGCAGGCGAAGCATCTGTCTTTGGTATGCGCGTTTTATCTCTGCGCGCGAGGCATCTCTCTTTATCCCAAGCAAGCCATAATAATCTTTCATATCAGAACATCCTCTCGATGTCATGCTTGATAGAGAACGGCAGACGCGCGCCGACTACCTCGACTATCTTCGCTGCGGCGTAAGAAGCGATGTTCGCACACTTCTCAAGTTTGTACCCTTTGCATAATCCATACAGGAAACCTGCAGCGTACATGTCGCCTGCGCCGGTCGTATCAATCGCTTTTACCTTATGCACGTCCGCATGATACACTTCAGCACCTTGCTTGACAAAAGAACCTTTGTCGCCATATTTGACGACGGCTATATCGCACATCTTAGATAATCGGTTCAATGCGTTTATCGGGCTCATCTTCAAAAGACCGAATGCTTCTTCTTCATTCGCGAAGACGATGTCGACATAGTTCTCGATTATCTCCTTGATATCTGTGTTTGCCCTGAGGACAAGATTCGGATCAGCCACGTCAAGCGAGATCAGCACGCCATTGTTCTTCGCGATCTCCATAGCATGGAAGACTGATTTCCGTATCGCCGGTACCTCGAGCTGATAGCCGGTGATATGCAATATCTTCGCTGATTTTATGTGCGCTTCATCAAGCGAAGAATGTTCAAGCGATGTGGCGACGCCAAGGTGTGTTGCGAATGTCCGCTGTGAATCCGGAGTTATCAATGTGATCGCTGTGCCTGTCCTGCCAGCGCCTTTCACTATCTGTGATGCAACACCTGCTTTCTTCATCAAGTTATGATAATTATCTCCGTGCTCATCTTTTCCTACCCGGCCATAGAACATGGCTTTTCCACCCATATTCGCGATACCAGCCATTGTATTCGCTACACTGCCACCAGGGACTAGTTTGAGCTCATCAACGTCAAGCGCTTTTAGCACTTCAGAAGATTTATCTTCATCGACCAGGTTGAAGATGCCTTTCTGCAGGCCAAGAGCAAGTATCTTCTTCTCATCTACCTGTGTCAGTATGTCCATCAATGCGTTTCCTATACCTATCACTTCATGTTCCATTGTGAGAATTGTCTAATTGTGGCTCTTTTTATTTTTTTGGATACGCATCGTAGTCTGGCATCATATCGACTCAGTAATTTTATATATCTTCTGAATATTCCATTTGAATATGTGTGAGGGCAAGGGGTTGCAGTTGATATGCCTTGAATTAGATACGCCGTCATCAGTTATAGCTGATCGATTCGAGAAAAAATATCCAATCCAACGGTTCAGCATCCCAAAGAAGCATATAGTCGGGCGTGATCGTCTGGCAGAGATCGTCGAAGGGGCGTTGCCAGATGAGATCAAGGATAATGGCAAGCGGACGCTGACACTTTATGGACATAATGAGTTTCATCATTATACATATGGCCTGTGTCGAGCACTCGTAGAAAGAAGAAGCGAGCATTATAGCTATATACATATTGATAATCATCATGATGAAGGTTATGGGGACCCGTATAAGTATGCTGGGATGATCGGTTGTGGAAAGTTTGTAAAAGAGCTAAGTAGATACGCAAAAGGCGGCGTCTTATCTATCGGCAGCTATTTTTCATATCACAATAGCATAAACCCGATTGGGATGTGGCTTTGGCCGAGGTGGAGACTGAACCATATCCTGCCAAAGCTCGCAGAGGATGTCTATCTGTCTATCGATCTTGATGTGATGTCGGAAGAAGAGGCATCGACGGGTTATAATTCAGGGAGCCTCTCAAAATGGAAGCTGCTATCTATCGTGAAGATGATACGCGAACAGAAGAATATAATCGCGGCCGATATAAATGGTTTCAATCTTGAAGAATCGGAATCCGTGTTGGCAAAGAAGACACTCGATTTGTATGAATCTGTCGCAGAGGAGATGTTCAGTCTGCATTTTGGATAATAACCGGCTCTGTAGAAAGCCATAATGTATCCAGAAAACCATTCTTTTCTTTATTTTGAGCAGAGCACCCTAACCCTTGTGGGTTAGCGTGCGCATTCCTGCCCACACTTGTTCATCTTTTTGGAACTTGTGCGGTTTTAGTCTAGATCGGGCATGTGAAGCAGAGAATCGTCCGGTCCCGAAGGGACTGGACTCTTCTAAGGCAGACATCCATGCAAGAAACTGATCCGGAGAAACCAAGGACATTCTACCAAGACATGATAACCACATATTTTATATACCTGTCATTTTCTACTCCTGCAACTATGGCACAGGAGATCAATGTATCGGATTACAATCTAAAAGAGATCGAGAGATATGTCTGGGAGATGAAGCAGACTGGCGAGATGCGCGTCCCGGGACGGATCTATGGCGACAATCAAATAATCGACGGGCTCATCGAAGATGTAAAGAAAGGAAAAGACTGGAACGCGCTCAGACAGATCAGGAATGTCGCGTGTCTTCCAGGGATCCAGAAGGCATCGCTTGCGATGTCTGATGTCCATCCTGGATATGGTTTCTGTATCGGCGGCATCGGCGCTTTCGATATGCAAGAAGGCGTAATCAGCGTTGCTGGTGTTGGTTTTGACTGCAACTGTGGTGTTAGGACGTTGAAGACACAATTAACGCTCAAAGACATACTGGATAAGAAGAGGCAACTCGCTGACGCTCTGTTCAGCAAAGTCCCAGCAGGGCTTGGTGTGAATGGCGAGATACGTATGCATCCTCCTGAGGTGGATGAAGTGTTGCGCAGAGGTGCGAGATACGCAGTCGAGAAAGGATATGGTTATGACAAAGATCTGGAATATATAGAGGAACGCGGTATGATCACTGGAGCGGATCCAAAGAAAGTCTCTGATAAAGCGAAGAAGAGGCAGTTCCGGCAGGTCGGAACGCTTGGTTCTGGCAATCATTATCTCGAAGTGCAGTATGTCGATGAGATCTTGGATGGGGCTGCAGCAAAGGCATATGGGCTATACAAAGATCAGATAATCGTCTCCATTCATTGCGGATCAAGAGCGCTTGGTCATCAGATCGGGACAGATTATCTTCAGGTCCTTGATGCTGCGAGCAAGAAATATAACATACCCATCATGGAACGAGAACTTGTGTGTGCGCCGATAGACAGCGAAGAGGGCAGGAATTATCTGTCTGCTGTGAACTGTGGGATCAATGCTGCTTTTGCGAATCGTCAAGTGATCTCTCATCTGACAAGGAAAGCGTTCTCATCGGTGTTTGGAATGCCTGAAGAGGAGATAGAGACATTCTATGAGATCGGTCACAATACCGCGAAGGTAGAACGCCATGCTGTCGACGGAAAACAGAAAGATCTTTTGGTTCTTAGGAAAGGCGCGACAAGAGCGTTTGGTCCTGGGAGAGACGAAGTTCCGGCGAAATACGCGCAGATCGGCCAGCCTGTTCTCGTCGGTGGGACGATGGGCACTAGCTCATATATCCTTCATGGCACTGAGAAAGGGATGCGTGATACATTCGGTTCAGCCATCCACGGGGCAGGGAGGCTTATGTCTCGGGCAGGAGCTATAAATGATTTCAAAGCAGATGATCTAGTGAGGGATCTTTCCAAGAAAGGCATCATCGTCATGGGTCATAGCAGGAAGGGCCTTGCTGAAGAAGCGCCTGGTGCCTACAAAGATGTCGATGAAGTGGTGGATGTCATGCATGTCACCGACATAGCGAGGAAAGTCGTGAAAGTCAGGCCGCTTATATGCATAAAAGGCTGATCAATCGGGAGATCAGTGGTGTCGTGGCGGAGCTTTATCCAGGAGTTCATGCTTGATCAGGTCGAATTTGTCTTTTATATGTCTGAAGACCTCTTTTAGCACGGCGATATCTTTCTCTAAGTGATCATTCTTCTGCTCGAGATGTTTTACTTTCTCTTCTAATCTGTGAAGTTCACTTAAGCTCATATTCCTCGCCATACTTACTTAATATCTTATTTGAATCCTCTACAAAACCCATGACATCTGACATGAGTCTTTCAAATGTGCTTTCTAATGTTCTTTGTCTTGTCGACAGTGATTGTATGCGCCTTAGAAGCATCAATTTCTTTGTATAGAAATATGCTTTTGGAAATATAAAATACGCGAGTGTCGCAGCGAGCGCAAGTACAAATATCGCGATCAGTCCGACGGTATAATTGGTGGAACGCATCTCCTGCATCGTCAGTGCTCCGCCGTCTTCTTCATTCAATGTGATCTCTTTCTTTTCACTGAGTGTCTTTTCTGTATATGTCACTTCAAGTTCCAGCGAATAATCTCCCGGATTCAGTTTTGATGGGTCATACATCAGAAGAAGGGGCTCAATTTTGTCTGGGAGTAGGATGTATTCCGTCTTGTATTCTCTTATGTCGACAACATTGCCGTCTTTTCTCACAAGGAGTCTAGGGGATATCTTCTCGACAGTGTTTCCTGTGTTCACCAGACTTATGTTCAAGTATACGGGTGAGTTGACGCTGTCTCCGATCACATCGAATTTATCAAGCGAGAGCTTGTGGAGCTGTGCACCCGGTATGGAGAACGTCAGTTTGAATGAATCGAGAACCTCTTTGCCATCAGAGATGGGTTGCGTTTCTAGCGTATGCGCTCCGATCGGTATGCTTTCGTCGAGCTTCATAGAAATCTTCACATTCCTGCTTTTTTTTGGTGGGATTTTGAAGAATTTAGGTTCAAAAGAGACATACTTATCGAGATACATCGACGGATATGCCAGTTTCATCTCGATGCCTTTCTCGACGTTCTCGTTGTTTATCAAAGTCAAGAAGAAGGTGTAATCTTTTTCGAATTGTATGCTGTTCAGATTCGCTTTTGTTGGTGAAATCTCGACGGCGAGAGATGGTGTGATAAATATCATCAGAAAAAAAACAGTATATATAATACTTCTACCTCTTTTTTTCATGTAAGTTCCACCAATTCTCCCGACTATATATTTTTTATTAAGGTGCTGAACACTATATAAAAGTTTATCACTACTGTGGCATAGGGTAAAAATTCAACTTCCCCATTTGGCATTCTGCAATAGAAAGTTTTAAATATGAGAAGAATCGTAAAAACTCATTAGTAAACTGGTATTTATAAAAAAAGAGGATAAAAATTGGCTAACCCCCACAGAATAGCAATAGTATTGTTTTTTCTAGCGCTTGTATTTATGCTCTTCTCGGGGATATCTTGTGTGACAGCACTTGATAACCGCATCAATATCACAATAACTGAATATGTGGATAAGAATGTTAGCTATGGAAAAGATTTTGTATATAGTGATAATGTGGAGTACTATTTCATCACTGGTTTCATCAATGTCACAAATCCAAGCAATGAAGCGGTATATGATATATTTATCACCTTCTTGAACACAAATGACCTTCTTGGGAATGTGACTTATCTTGGTGGAAGGAACGGCACACATTATAATGGTACTGCTGGGGAATATATCACCTTGCATATCCCGCAGCTTCGTCCAGATGATAGCACTTTGTTTAATTATACTATGAATTCAACATCGATCTCTGAACCATTGAATATGGAGACTGAATACAATCTTGGCGCGAATAATTATTATTGGAGAAAAGTCCTTGCGGGAGAGAATCTGACTATCCGTCAGAATATAACTAACGAGTTAGATATTGTGATGAGTATAACTAATATCAACATTACTATGCTGACACAGGGAATATGGTGGAACAATTCTGTTTTGCATAACTTCACATTCGAAAAACTTATTACCTCAGGTGATTGGGCAAATGTGACTAATGGCACGAACCGTACATGGAACTGGGTGCCTAGTGGGGGAACACTTGGTCCATTGGATGCAGTGAACATAACTTATGTGATTCAAGCCCCGAATATGGTCCCATCATCGCAGACTTATCTTATGCTAATTGAACAATTGCAATATGAAGTTCCGTATGTCGCTTCGAATTTGACTCTCTTTTCTGTACATGCATCATCAAAATCAAATTTCTCATTTGAAAAAAGGATCGCAAGACCATCTAATAACAATAATGATCATAATGTCACCTGGGAGATAGTCCCCCATATAAACACACCTTATGATGTAGCATATAATCTGACAAAAGTTTCATTTTGGGTCACATCAGATCTTAACCCCAACAATCTCACTACTGACTCCGTAAATCCTTCAAGGACACTCAATTATACCTATCTCCCATATGCAGAAGTGAATTCTACGCAGGCATGGGATCCGGCAAATTATTGGTATTTCAATTACACTGATGGTTCAGGCGGATATCCTCCCCCTATTGTCTGGATGCGTCCAGAATACCACCTAATCAACGATGGTCGGGGACAGATAACAAACCAGTCTTATACTTACAATGGGACTGATATGTACATGAAATATGTCTATGTTGTCGCAGGCTACTGGCTACAGGTCGAAAAAAATGTGACCAGCGTCGCAGATGATCAATATCGGATTTATATCGATGTCAAGAACATCGGCAATGGTGCGACTCCACAGAATCTGACTGTGACTGTGTATGATGTGATCCCTAATGGATTCTATAACAGTTCAGCGATGATTCCTGTACCAAGCGCGAACCAACCAATAGTCGGTGCTTTCAATGGGACTGCCTATCAATGGGACATCCCTCCAAAAGGCGAACTCAATTCGTCTTTGTATGCGAGAGGCGACCTAAATAATTACGATAAGTGGAATGCGACATATCTTGTGAATGGGACCGGTGATTATCGTGTGACTGACCTATACATAATCGGCTTAGATCCGCGGCTTGTCGATGGGGCATTTGGCTCTCCGTTGATCGCTGTCATGAGTGGATTCCAGACCTATAGCAAAGAGATAATGTATTTCAGCATCGTGTTGTTCCTTATCATCCTAAACACGACCAATCTGCTCATATCAACAAGGATCAATCGAAAGATCGATAAGCATGACATGGATGGTGGGATGAGCAAACTCGAAGCAGACGTAAGAGAACTTAAGGACCGTATCACAAAAAGGAGAAAAAAATGAATACGGATTATAATCGGAAAGCATTGCTTTTGACAATCATCCTGATGGGGGTTTTTGCGGTCCTATCTTTCTGTATTTTCTCTGAGTCAGTCAATGCAGAAGTCAGATTGAATGTCTCCTTCACTGAATATGTGACTCGTAATGTCTCTTTCGCAAAGAACTTCACTCTTGAAGAAGATGTGGAACTAAACACAATAATCGGTTATGTGAATGTAAGTAATCCTAGTAATGAAACAGTCTATGATATCTTCGTCGATTTTCAGAATACTGCGAACATTGTCGGTAATATGACATGGATGTCTGGGCGTAATGGGACGCAGTATAGCAACACTTCTAATATTGCCACATTGCATATCCCTGAATTACGTATGCATCAGTCATCTTTGTTCAATTATTCTGTGGATGCCACTATAGAAATATTGAATCTCACGACAGATTATTCACTCAATACTTTTTCAAGAAAAGTTCTCGCTGGCGATAACTTCACGATACGACAATATGTCACAAACCAGTTATCGACGACGCAGCAGGCAATAAATTCCATCAATATCACGATGGAGACACAAGGTGTCACGTATAATAATACTTGGACTGAAAATTTTACATTCGCGAAACTGTATACTTCTGGTGACTGGACAAATGTGAGCAATGAGACCAATCGCACATGGCATTGGACACCGAATGGCGGTATTCTCCCTTATCTGGAAGAGGATAATATCACTTTTGTCATAAGCACGCCAGCTTCAGTCCCAAGCAGTTATACTTACCTGATGCTCAAAGAGACACTTGCGTATAGTGCTAATACCGTCGCATCTAATATATCTCTTAAGAATATCACCGCGAAGATGAAAGTGGGTTTCAATGTGACAAAACAGATCATCCGGCCTTCGAACAATAATAAAGATCATAATGTCACATGGGAATCTGTCGCAAGAGTAGGTGTGCCATACAGTGTTTCATATCGTCTGAAAGAAGTTGATGTCTGGGTGACCAGCACTATCGATCCGAATGTTATTGTCAATGATACTGTGACAAATATCCCTCTTAATAGGACTTATAAACCCAATTCAGAGATCAATGAGACCCTACCTTGGAGCAATGTTGGTAGTGAATGGATCTTCAATTATACTGATGGTTCTGGCGGATATCCTCCACCAATTGTCTGGATGAAGCCAGAATATGAACTCATGTTCAGAAGATCGCAGATTGTCAATTACAGTCAGGTAAGCAATGCGACTGATCTTTATATGAAATATATCTATGTGATCGCAGGATACTGGCTTCAGATCGAGAAGAATATCACAAGCATCGGAGATGATGAGTATCGGATATATATCGACGTAAGGAACATCGGCAATGCGGCGACACCACAGAATTTGACAGTCACCGTGTTCGATATGATCCCCAATAATTTCAAGAACACCAGCATGACACCTAATCCTGTGCAGTCACAAGATGTCACTGGTTCATTCAATGGCACAGTGTATCAATGGGCGATCGACCAGAAATCACCTAGCAACGCGTCATTGTATAAAAAAGGCGATCTGTTGAATCGAGATAAATGGAACGCAACATATAATGTCAGCGGTTTTGGTGAATATCAGGTTTCACAATTATATATTGTGGGCTTAGACCCACGACAGGTCGATGGGGCATTCGGCTCTCCTTTGATCACGATAATCGTCGGATTGCAGACTTATAGCAAAGAGATCCTGTATCTTGGCATTGTCCTGTTCTTGGTCATATTGAACATCACAAATCTGCTTGTATCCACAAAGATCAACAGGAAGATCGATAAGAAGATACCATTTGATGCTCATAAATATCATCAGCTACGAAAAGAGATCGAGCATCTGAAGAACCAGATTAAATAATTTTCATTTATTTCTCATTTTTTTATCAATCGGGTCTGGTTCTGTATAGTCCCGAAACTGGGTAACATCGACCAATATTCTGAAGAATAGAAATTTTCTCTCTGTTTTTATAAAGAGAAGCAATTCTAAACACAGATCCATATTTCTGTAAAAATGTTACCTTGTTTCG
>Ga0210019_1005419_pt1 | contig 10643 bp, 12 predicted proteins | sample CryGeyCG2114_020_2_FD_183969 | JGI IMG/M metagenome (GOLD analysis project Ga0210019, IMG submission 183969) | Groundwater microbial communities from aquifer - Crystal Geyser CG11_big_fil_rev_8/21/14_0.20 (SPAdes) (version 2) | ecosystem: Environmental > Aquatic > Deep subsurface > Groundwater ...
GGGCGGTTTTTAAACCCGCCCCTACAGACCGGAGGATACGTCGTCACCATTAAATCCTTTGCAGCAGGGGATAGGCATGCCTGTCCCCTGCTGCTTTCCCTTACCTCGACCTTTTTAATAAAATTCATATTTTCTTTATTGACCAAATCTATAAACGACGCTAAAAACTTATTAACATTTTCGCTTACCAAACAGCATGACCCTATTTGAATGAATTTGTCCCTGGATTCGGGAGCATGATATGCAAGGCCTGCCTTTTTATTTTTCCATATTACAGTTAATTTTATTTTATTCCTGTATCCCCATATCTCAGGAGAGGGGGCGGCGCTGATAAGAGTATTTGGAAACATCTCTTTTAACTGGGATTCTTTAACGCTAAGCTGAGTTTTATAGTCCATGTATTGATAGGGGCCGCATGCCCGGTAATGGCTGCAGGCCGGCGTTATTCTGGCAGGGGAAGGGGTTATTATTTTTATTGTCTTTGCTTCAATATAGTTCTTCTTTTCTTTAAGAGGGATTATCTCCGCTATTTCGCCGGGCAATCCTTCGTCCGTAAGTATGGTTTTATTTTCGCTTAAGCCCAGGCTTCTGCCGGGATATATGATTTTTTGGATAGTTATTTTCATTAGTATTTAATATACCATATTTTGCTTTTATATAGCATAAATATATAGTAAAATAAATGAGAACATAAGTTACGAAGGACGAAGTCCTGCGTAACTTATAAATCCGATCAGGAGGTGGGAATGAAAAAATGCCCTTATTGCGCTGAAGAGGTACAGGACGAGGCGATAAAATGCAGGTATTGCGGAGAAGCCCTGAATAAAGAGAAAAAAGGCAAATGGTATTTCAGTATGACTGCTTTCGTGATGGCACTTCTCTGCGTCGGACCGTTTGCTTTGCCTCTTCTCTGGTTTAATCCGCGTTTTACGCTTAAAAGGAAGATAGTGGTAAGCGTTATTGTTATTGTCCTGACGTATTTTTTGACCGTAATGTTCTTTAACAGCGTAGCCTCTTTAAAGAATTATTATCAGATGATACAATGATAATGAAATATATTCTTGCCATAGACCAGGGGACTACGGGAAGCAGGGCTATTATTTATGATAAGCATGGCAGAAAAGCAGCGAGCGCATACGAAGAATTTCCGCGGTATTTTCCAAAGCCGGGCTGGGTAGAGCATGACCCGGACCGGATATGGCAAAGTGTCAATAATTCCATTCAAAAAGTCCTCAAAAAAATTCCAATAGATTTAATCCAGGCAATAGGCATTACAAATCAGCGCGAGACAACTGTTTTATGGGATAAAGATACGGGCAGGCCTGTTTACAATGCCATTGTGTGGCAGTGCAGGCGTACAGCTTCAAGATGCGGCCGGCTTAAAGCCATAAAAGGCGAGAGAGAGTTTTTTAGAAAAAGAACAGGCCTTCCGATAGACGCGTATTTTTCAGCCACCAAAATAGAATGGATTTTAAAAAACGTGGAAGGTGCTTTTAAAAAAGCAAAAAGCGGAAAATTATTATTCGGCACCACTGATACGTGGATTTTATGGAAACTGACAGGCGGGAAAATTCACGCTACTGATTATACAAATGCCTCGCGCACGATGCTCTTCAATATTGAAAAATTGAAATGGGATAAAGATATCCTGTTGAAATTCAAGATTCCAGAACAGATTCTGCCGGATGTTAAAAAATCTTCAGGTGTTTTTGGCAGCACTATAAAAATAGGAAAACTACCGGCCGGTATCCCAATATCAGGGATTGCGGGAGACCAGCAGGCAGCTTTGTTCGGACAGGCATGTTTTGAGCTGGGCACCATGAAAAATACATATGGCACAGGTTGTTTTATCCTTTTGAATACAGGCAAAAAGAAAACTATTTCAAGGCATGGCCTTATCACTACTCTTGGATGCGGGCCTTTTGGAGAACCCGTGTACGTGCTTGAAGGAGCGGTATTTATCGCGGGAGCCGCCATTCACTGGATTAGAGACGGTCTGAAGCTTTTAACCTGCGGATGCGAATCTGAAAAAATGGCGGTGTCGGTCAGGAATAACGAAGGAGTTTATTTTGTACCTGCGCTTACAGGACTTGGCGCGCCTTACTGGGATCAGAATGCCCGCGGCGCTATTTTTGGAATTACAAGAGGGACTAGCGCTAGCCATATTGTAAGGGCAGCGCTGGAGGCAATGTGTTATCAGACTAAAGATGTGCTTCTGGCCATGCAAAAGGATTCCGGTTTAAAGATAAGAGATCTGAAAATTGACGGCGGGGCATCAACGAATAATTTTCTATGCCAGTTTCAGGCGGATATTTTGGGAATAAACGTAGTCAGGCCTAAAGTGACAGAAACCACTTCCCTGGGCGCCGCGTATCTGGCGGGCCTTGCTGTGGGGTATTGGGAAAATGCCGGCGAGATAAAGAAATGCTGGGAGAAGGATAGGATATTTAAGCCTAAAATGAAAAAAGAAATAGCTTCCAAGTATTACAGCGAGTGGCTCGATGCGGTTAAAAGAACACTTACGCCTACATAAGTCATTGTGAGGAGCCCGCCATTGTTTCTGTGGCGGACGACGAAGCAATTTAAAAAAGAGATTGTTTCGCTCGCAATGACAAATTCTAGTATGAAAACATATGACGTAACTATAATTGGGGCAGGGGTAATCGGGACTTCGATTGCCAGGGAATTATCCCGTTACAGATTGGATACCGCGCTTCTTGAAAAAGAAGAAGATCTTGCCTTTGGTGTTTCAAAATCAAATTCAGGGATAATTCATCCGGGAACGCAAAATCCTTCAGATTCATTAAAAGGGAAATTATGCGTGCAGGGAAACTTTTTAATAAGAAAAATCTCAAAAGAATTGGGATTGGATTTTAAAGAGGCAGGAGAGCTGATAGTCAGTTTTAATGAAGAGGAGACAAAAGAGCTTTTGCGGCTTAAAGAAGAAGCTGAGATCCTGGGCGTTCCCGGATTAAGAATAGTAAATAGTGCATGGCTAAGGCAGAATGAGCCGAATCTCAACAGCGAGGCGGTTTGCGGCCTTTACGCGCCCACGGCAGGGATTATCAGTCCTTACCGCATGGTATATGACCTTGCGGAAAATGCCGTTCGAAACAAGGTTGAGATTTACACTAAAACAAAAGTTGTAAATATAGTTCGAGCCGGTAAATATTTTGAGATACATGCTTCTACAGGCATGTTTAAATCAAGATATCTTATAAACGCCGCGGGTTTATTTGCGGACGATATATCCAGGATGTTGGGCATAGATGATTTTAAGATTAAACCGCGTAAAGGCGAAGAGTTTATCCTTGATAAGAAAAAAGAAAATCTCACAAGGCACCTTATTTTTCCTCTGCCCTCAAAAATATCAAAAGGCGTCCTGATTATAAAAACTGCCGATGGGAATCCTATGATAGGGCCGACTGCCGAAGAAGTTGAAGATAAAGAAGACCTATCCACGTCTGAAGCCGGGCTTAATAAGGTCTTGATGTCCGTCAGGCGCATGGTCCCTGCCATAGATGAAAAAGATATAATAGCTTATTTCGCGGGTTTACGCCCCTGGAGCGGAAACGATTTTATTATAAGGCATGAAACTAAAGCCCATGGATTTATAAATGTCGCGGGCATCCAGTCTCCCGGTTTAACAGCCAGCCCCGCGATAGCATTGATGGTTTGCGATATTTTAAATAAAGCAGGGCTTGGCCTTAAAAGAAAATTTATATTCCACTCTCATCATAAGAAAACAATACATTTATTTGAAATACCCCTTTCCAAAACAAAAAGCATTATTAAAAAAGACCATGCTTACGGAGATATCGTCTGCAGGTGCGAGATGGTCTCCGCGAAAGAGATCAGGGGCGCGATACGCCGCGGCGCAGGCACAATGGATGGCATAAAATTCAGGACCCGCGCCCAGGCAGGCCGGTGTCATGGTAGTTTCTGCACCACAAGGATCATGAAAATACTGGCAGAAGAAAAGAATATTCCCTTAACAGGTGTGACAAAAAGAGGCATAGGTTCAGAGATAGTAATAGAGGACAGGGCAAATGGTTAGGCGCGATCTGGTCATAGTCGGAGGAGGGCCCGGCGGCATGGCTGCGGCAATTTCTGCGTATGAAAACGGCATAAAAGATATTCTCCTGCTTGAAAGAGACCAGTATCTCGGTGGAGTTTTAAATCAGTGCGTGCATACAGGTTTTGGGATTGATTATTTTAAAGAAATTTTAACAGGGCCTGAATATGCCGCTAGGTTTATCGATAAGATTAAAAACATTTCAGGCATAGAGGTTAGTTTGAAATCTATCGCGGTTAAGTTGACGAATGACAAGGCCGTCACATTTTTAAGGCCCGGAAAACTTGAGACTGTCAGGGCAAAGGCGGTAATCATGGCTACCGGATGCAGGGAAAAAACAAGGGAGATGATACATATACAGGGGACAAGGCCTGCGGGGATTTTTTCAGCGGGGCTGGCGCAAAAATTGATAAACATAGAAGGCCTTTTGCCGGGCAGGGAAGTTGTGATTGTCGGCTCAGGGGATATAGGGCTTATTATGGCGAGGAGATTTACCCTCGAAGGCGCAAAGGTAAAAGCTATTATCGAGATTCAGAAAGAGTCCATGGGGCTTTTGCGCAACATGATACAATGTGTGGAGGATTTTGACATACCTGTTTATTTTAATCATAAGATCTCCTGGATTTACGGAAAAGATAGAGTAGAAAAGGTAAGCGTAGTAAAAGTGGACGATAATCTCAATGAAATCCCCGGGACTTTATTTGAAATTAAATGCGATACTATATTAATGTCTGTCGGGCTTATCCCTGAGAATGAACTTATAGAAATGGCAGGGGTCAGGATAGAAGGAGGCAGGACATCAGCGCCCGGGATTTTTGTGTGCGGCAATTCTTTAAAGATATATGATGTAGTGGATTCCGTTACGGCGGATAGTTTTCTGACAGGCAGACTCGCTGCAAATTACATGCTAAGTTGACACTCTGACAATGTCAGAGTGTCAACTTAGCGGGATGCGAAATATGATGACAAAGAAATTAACATGTATAGAATGCCCCAAAGGGTGCAGGATGACTGTTAACATAGAAAATTCCAAAGTAATTAAAGTCACAGGCAATGAATGCCCCAAGGGAGAAGTATATGTTGTATCTGAAATTGAAAACCCTGTCAGAATACTTACCTCAACTGTTCTCTGCCGGGGTTTAACCCTAAAGATGCTGCCTGTCAGGACAGATAAACCTATACCAAAATCTATGATATTTGAAGCGATGAGAGAGGTTAAAAAGATAAAATTAGAAAGGCCTTTAAATGCGGGCAGTATTATTGTTAAAAATTTTTTAGGCCTAGGCGTAAATTTAATAACTGCAAGGAGTGCGGGGTGAATAAGGAATTTTCGGCAGGCGCTGTAATTTTTAAAAAAGAAAATAATGATATATTATTTCTTGCGGTTTTCAGCAATAGGAATAAAATCTGGGGATTTCCAAAAGGGCATCTGGAGCGCGGCGAGACAGAAAGAGAAGCCGCTCTCAGGGAAATAAAAGAAGAAGCGGGATTAAAAAATCTAAATTTTATTAATGGATTCAGAGAAGAAATTGTCTACGAAACGATCAGCAAAAGGCCTCCTTTTAAAGGCCAAAGGATAGAAAAACACGCGATATATTTTTTGTGCGAAACAAATAATCAGGACATAACAGTAGACGGAAAAGAAATTACAGATCACAAGTTTTTTAATTTCAACGAAGCAAAAGGCTTGATAAAGTTTGACAGCCTTAGAGGAGTATTAAGGAGAGCACATGAATTTTTACAGGCAATTTAAATTTTGCATGGCGATTTCCTGCCTTATGTTTTTAAGCGGTTGTTCTGTCGTAAGAACAACAGGCGCTGTAGCCGGAATAGCTGGCAAGGCAGTTTATACGACAGCCAAGGTCACGGGAAAGGTGTTAGGCACGACTGCGGCAGTCACAGGCAAAGGAGTGAAGACCGTAGTCAATATGGCGACAGGAAAGCATGTTGTAAAACTTACCAGGCGCGGCAATAGCCTTACCGCAAATGTTTTATTGAATAGAAAGGTAAACGCCGATTTAATTATTGATACAGGAGCTACCGATACTGTCATATCCAGCAATCTTGCCAAAAAAACAGGCATATCTGTCAATAGAGGCAGGGATATTGTATGTCAGGTAGCGGATGGTAGAAGCGTGATAGGCAAACAGATTAATATCAAAGAAGTCAAGGTAGGCGGGGCAAAGGTCTATAATGTGCAGGCTGTTGTGCTTGGTTCAGGAGAAATGGGAAACAGCCCTGGTCTGTTAGGTATGTCATTCCTTAATAATTTTGTTTTCAAGGTAGACACTGAAAAAGAATTGCTGGTGCTGCAAAAAAAGTAGTGGATCTTCAATCTTTGTAACAGTTCAGCTCTTGTAAATGCTCCGACGTATCGTAGGGCAGGTTTAAACCTGCCCTACGACGGGAGTTTTTTTAAGAGCCGAACTATTACCACATAAAATACAGCTTCTCATGACTGTATAAGAATGAAAAATCGTGATATAATAAGACTATACAATTTAGTAAAAAGAGGTACATTGGTTGAAATTAGGAAATAAGCAGTTTATTTCCTTAAAAAGACGTCAACCAAAATAATTTATGAAAACAAAATATATTTTTAGTTCCAAAGCGATAAAATTTTATAGCAATCTATCGTTTTCAAAGAAGCTTCCAGCCGGAATAATGGTTATGAATCCATATAAAGCATTAGGGATTAGGAATTATGTGGAAAGTTTTTTCCGAAAGTACTTTTCTGACAATAATAAGCGCGTCTTCGTTTTTGGGATCAATCCAGGAAGATTTGGCGCTGGTCTTACAGGTATAACATTTACCGATCCAGTGGCTCTCGCAGAATTTTGCGGGATACAAAACAATCTTCCTCAAAACCGCGAGTTATCATCAGAATTTATATATAAATTAGTAGATATGTGCGGCGGCCCAAAAAAATTCTATAAGGACTTTTATCTTACAGCAGTATGCCCGCTTGGATTTACTCGCGATGGCCGTAACTACAATTATTATGACAATCCAATTTTATTAAAATGCGTGGAGCCGTTTATTGTTGATTCAACTAATAAGCAGCTTGCGTTTGGGAGCCAATAAAGAATCAGCGATTGTATTGGGTATTAAAAATTACAGTATATTTAGCGATTTGAATAAAAAGTATAGATTTTTTAAAAATATATACGCATTAGAGCATCCTAGATGCATAATGCAATATCGTAGACGAAGATTGCAGGAGTATCTGAAAAAGCCACATACGTCATTTCCAGCAAATCCTTTTCTAGCTAATGCGCTTTATCTTGCTGATTATGCGCAAAGAGCAGGGTCAGGTACGATTGAAATGATAAAACAATGTAAGGCTCAGGGCGCGCCAGATCCAGAGTTTGTTTTAATTAGGAATGTAGAATTTCGAACGATTCTTCCACGAGATGTATTTACGGAGGATGTCTTAAGTAAAATTGGTTTAAATGAGCGACAATTAAAGGCAGTAAAATATGTTAAGGAAAAAGGGCAAATCAGCAACCAGATTTATCAAGAGATAAACAATACTACAAAGCGAACCGCATCTCGAGACTTAACAGTTTTAGTATCCTCGAGTGTTTTTAAGAAAACAGGAGTTACTGGTAAAGGGACTCTTTACACGTTAGGGGGACATAAAGGGGACACAGGAAAGAGTATTTCTATATTGTAATTGCATAAATAGCTATTTGACGGTAGAATAGTCAAGTGTAGTCAAGGGATTTTCGCCCGGCATGACAGGGTGGAGATATTTCTTTTCTTTGCGTTTAATCTGTTTAGGAGAGGGCTCACTTGACTGCCGGGCATCATTGAAAAACAATCATCTATTTTAAGGAACTGACTCCTCAAAATAAGTTCGAACAACGTTTAATAACTGCGACCATCCTGCGCCTAATGCATAGCTTACTACTATAGTATGCTTCGGATGGTAAACCATTAATAATATACGTCCCTGTAGCTCAGTTGGATAGAGCACTTGCCTTCTAAGCAAGGGGCCACCTGTTCGAACCAGGTCAGGGACGCCGCGGTTCGACGCGGAAATGCTATGCAAAGGTTCAGGTAAAAGGTAAATGGATAGAATGTGATTATTGTGGAAAAAAGATTTGGAGGACACCTAAGGATTTCAAAAAATCAAAAAGCAAAAAGTTTTTTTGCTCTATAAGCTGTCACTGCTCATGGGAGAATAAAAACAGACGTTGCGGAGAGAATGCCCCTAATTGGATAACAGGGGAGACGGTATATAGGCAATTATTGAAAAGATATGACAAGCCCGAAGAATGTAGAAAATGCGGGATTACAGATAAAAGAGTGTTAGCGGTTCATCATATAGATTCTAATAGAAAAAATAACAAGCCGGAAAATTTAGAATGGCTTTGTAGAAATTGTCATTGTCTTGTTCATCTCATTTAATTGCGTTATGGTGGCTATAGTGTAATGGCAGCACGAGAGACTGTGGATCTCTTAGAGCGAGTTCAAATCCCGTTAGCCACCCCATGGTTCGACGCGCCCCGCCCTTGGCGGGGCTTGCTCACCATGTAGTGAGCAAGCCCCTCGGTAAAAGGAACTCGGGGCGCGCCGAACCACAAACATTGATTATATGTGGTATGTATACATAATCCGCTGTTCAGATGAGTCACTTTATACTGGCGTAACAACTGATATTCCTCGACGAGTAATAGTACATAATCAAAAGTCAGGCGGTAGTTACACCCGTATTCGTACACCGGTAAAGCTAGTCTATCAAGAATCCCATCCAACCCAATCATCCGCACTGAAACGCGAAGCACAGATTAAGCGTTGGTCCCGCGCCAAGAAACTAGCCTGTATTAAAGGCAATATTCAAGAACTCTCCAATCTTGCCAAATCTCGAGATTGATATCGCAAGTGGCGAGCCTGTCGAACCACAAAATAGGCCAAGTCCTCTCTTAGTTTATGGGCGCTAATTTATGGCTTATTCGCAAAGCAAAGCGTTGATTTCAATCGAAAATTCCGCCATAAACTAAGCGGGTTGGCAAAAAGGTAAAATATATCTATAAAGGAAAAATTTCAGAAGCTGAAAGAAATAAATATCGGGAAGCAAAAGTCTTAAGAGCTAAGTATAGAAAATTACTGTCACAGGTTAAAAAGCAGGTCAAGTTTTTAAAAGGGACTCTCCGCGGAAAAGGATCAATATAGATTGTGCTTTGTAAATTCGGCTTAAAATATCCCACTTTCCCACTTGACAATATTCCCACTATAGTGTATACTTTAGGTGGAAAAGGAGGAGACATGAAAACATTTAAATCTCACAGCAAGACCAAGAAAGAAACGGTTGATATCCATGAGGAGTTCATTCCGTACCAGACCAAACCGCTTGATTCCAAATACAGAATTACTTTAGGTAATAGGCTTACTAAGTTGCTTGGTAGGCGGATGAGGACAGAAGCATATCAGATCTTTGTCGGAAGAAATGGGGATATTTTGTTAAGGCCGTCAGTGTCTATTTCTAGTAACGAGGCCTGGGTATACCAAAATCCAGAGGTCATTGTAAAACTCCGCAAAGGCTTACAGGAAGCCAGGGAAGGCAAAACTGAACGCGTAAATGATTTAGAATCTTTCCTGGAGAAATTATGAGGTTCTTTTTAAGTTTTACTCCAACCGCAAAAGCTAACCTTAGAGAGCTAAAGAAGTCAGCTCATCTCGAGAAGCGCTTTAAGGCGGTGTCTAAGACCTTGAAGTTTCTGCAAGAGGACCCACGCCATCCTAGTTTGCAGACGCATGAATTTTCTTCGTTTAAGGGTCCCCGGGGGGAGAAAGTTTTTGAGGCTTATGCTGAACAGGATACACCCGCTGCTTATAGGATATTTTTCTTTTATGGTCAGCAAAGGGGAGAAATTGTTATTGTGGCAATCACGCCTCATCCATAGAAGGATTGAGTCCGGTTAATAAAGGTTAAGTTTAATTAAGATTAGAGCAATAAATGCGAACAGGATTAAACATTGAGTTCGAATCCCGTCAGGGACCCTAATTGTTCTTTTTCGGTTTCGGCGAGGATTTTGAAGGCGGAATTGTAAGAAACATAAAGGGTTGTGTTTGCAACTTTGCGGTTCGAACATATTTTTTTAAAAAAATCTGCCAATTCTTCAGCCGTCCCCGCCGAAACGACATAACTGGCTTGGTGAGCAAGAGTTAGAAAATCCCTCATCGGTTCTAACCATTTCCCGTCACTGGTACCACTGACGGGATTTTCTATATGGTGTGTTTTTTTATCCACAGGACTGAAAATCGCCTGCGTGTTATTTCCAAGGGCGATTTTCTTGTTGATAAGCGAGGCCTTCTTTTCTTTATACTCATCAGCCGAAATCGCACCCTCCACAAACAAGTCTAATAATCGTGATAGTTGTTCGTCTATCTCTCGTAGCTTAGCCTCTCTCGTTATCTTATCGTGTACAGCTTCCGTGTAGGCGCGCATGAGAACGATACCAAATTTAATCAAGGTGGTTCCTTCGGAGACAGACGATGGCGTGAGAGCAGCCAAAATATAGACATTGGTTCCCTATGGCAACTAATCCTAAGAGTAGAAGAA
>Ga0210019_1005420_pt1 | contig 10640 bp, 8 predicted proteins | sample CryGeyCG2114_020_2_FD_183969 | JGI IMG/M metagenome (GOLD analysis project Ga0210019, IMG submission 183969) | Groundwater microbial communities from aquifer - Crystal Geyser CG11_big_fil_rev_8/21/14_0.20 (SPAdes) (version 2) | ecosystem: Environmental > Aquatic > Deep subsurface > Groundwater ...
GTTTTAGATTTAGGCTGTGGCGCTGGGTTAGATATTTATTTTTATGCCCAGGCAGTGGGGGGAAAAGGTAAAGTTTATGGCTTAGATATCTCAGAAGATATGGTCAATAAGGCAAAGAGCAACCTAGGAGCAGCGGGGATTAAAAATGTGGAAATTAAATGCGGCTATTCAGATAACCTTGGCTTCCAGGATGATTTCTTTGATGTTGTCGCCTCAAATGGAATTTACAATCTTTCCCCTGATAAAGAAGCAGTTATGAGAAATGTCTTCAGGGTATTAAAACCTGGCGGGAGGACTGTTTTTTGTGAAATTGTCCTGAAGGAAAAACTGCCTGAAGGCGTAAAGAAAAATATAGATGATTGGTTTAGATGTATTGGCGGAGCATTGCCCGAAGAAGAGTTCTTTGCCTTAATGCAAAAAGTAGGATTTAAGGATATAGAGATTATCTCTAAAGTTAGAAATGCCAGGACAGGGCACCCTTTAGCTACCTGCGCCAATGTCAGGGCTTACAAGCCATAGTCTTAAATCCTTTTTCTTTAGATAATCAAACTAATAAAAAATGCGGAGTAGATTTTTTGCTTGACAAATAAAATGACTTTGTTATAATTGAAAATGATTTTCAATTATATAGAATATCTATGAGAAGAAAAGAATTTGATGTGCTTGGAGAATTTATAAGGTCTAAAGGCTTGAGGCATACGCCGCAGAGGGAGAATATCCTGGATATTTTCCTTTCCACAGAAAAACATGTGTCGGTCGATGAATTGTATAAACTTGTGAAGAAAAGATATCCCGGAGTCGGTTATGTTACAGTTTACAGGACCATGAAATTATTATCCGAATCAGGTTTATGCGGAGAAATAGACTTTGGAGACGGTATATTAAGGTATGAGCATAAATTCGGGCACGAGCACCATGACCACCTTATATGCACAAAATGCGGAAAGTTTATTGAGGTAATGAAACCAGAGATAGAAAAGATGCAGGATAAACTGGCAAAGAGGCACGGCTTTACGCCCACAAATCATAAATTGCAGATATTTGGCATATGCAGGGAGTGTAAGTTGTAATTTTTTTTAATATATTATTGAAAATGAATTTCAATAATAAAACAGGGAGGGATTATGAAAACAGCGGTCCTAGCGGCAATGGTTTTTATTTTGATGTTTTCTTCTGCCAATACAGCCAGGGCAGATGAAATTGATGATTTGAAAGCTGATATGCGAAAACTTAGAGAGGATTATGAATCAAAGATTCAAAAGCTTCAAACGCAAATCGAAACATTAGATGAAAAGCAGGAAGAAAGGGCAAGTAAGATTGAAGAAAAGGTAGATAAGAAAGTTTTAGATGTGGAATATGTGGGCAGGTATGAAGGCCCGTTTGGAAAAGGAGGCCTTTTAATCAAGAACCCTTCTGGTTTTGGCAATGTAAGCGTGGGCGGCTATGCTGATATGGAGTTTGAGAATTTTGAAAATTCTAATTCTACTTTTGACCAGGCAAGGTTTATTATAAATTTAGGGGCCCAGCCGCATGAGAGATTACTTTTCTATAGTGAATACGAAATAGAGCATGGCGGCCCAAACGCAGCAGACTCTGGCCAGGGAGAGGCTAAGGTTGAGCAGGCATGGATAAGCTATCTTATAAATGATATGGTAAATTTAAGAGGAGGGATAGTGCTGGTGCCTTTTGGAAAGTTTAATCTTTTGCACGATTCAGATATTCAGGATTTAACCGAAAGGCCCATAGTCAGCCGCAGACTGCTTTCTGCAACCTGGATGGAGTCTGGATTTGGAGCATTTGGAGAGTTTAATATAGGAGAAACCCTGGGCTGGAAATTACTGCCGGATTTTTATCTTAATTATGAAAGTTATATTATAAATGGTTTAGACGAAGATATCTCAGATACAGGTATGCGTAATGCCAAGGGTTCAATAAGCTCAGATGCGAATAACAACAAGGCCTTTGTCAGCCGTCTTGGCGCAGGATTAAACCGCAATTTGGAATTGGGGCTAAGCAGCTATCTTGGCAGGTATGGCCGTTCCGGGAGCGCAACTCGTAATGGAAAAGATAATTTAGCTGGCTTAGGCGCAGACATCAATTTTAAGGCCGGAGCTTTTGAATTAGTAGGAGATTTTGCATATCTTGATTTTGAGGATGGCGCATTAGTCGACCATGATAATGATAATGCCACTGATGAGGTCAGCGCTCCTAAATATATGCGGGGATTCTATGTTGAACCCAGGTATCATTTCTGGCCAAAGTTTTTGAATAATACCTTTATGGGAAGAGGGTTCAAAGACCCCAAGCTTACTTTAGTCAGCCGATATGACTGGGTAAGTATCGGCGATGATGGCGACGCAGGCGATGGAGATAATAAGGAGAGGCGTTTTACCTTAGGGCTAAATTACCGGCCGATTGAAAGCTGGGTCTTTAAGATGGAATATCAATGGAATGCCTCGACAAATGAAACGTTAGAACGAGGAGATAAAAACGGCGTAATGGCTTCCATGGCCATGGGGTTTTAGGGTGGAGGATTACCTGAGAACGTAGGGCAGGTTTAAACCTGCCCTACGGTATGGATAGCGTAATAATTCTGAGCTGTTCAAAAATATGCTTAAAATAATAAGTTTAGTTTTAGCCATACTGGTTTTTTTGGCTCTTTCAGCCTGGGCAGAAACTTACCCCCGGGCTGAAGAGGCAATAAAGAGTATTTTCCCAGCGTTTCAAAACTATAAAGTAGAAAGTCATATTCTGGATAATCAGGAACTTAAAATATTTACCATTTTTTCGGATAAGAAGATCCTGGGCTGGGCAGTTATTCTTGATGAGATGGGGAAAATTAAACCCATTACCTTTTTGGTGGGGATAGATATCCAGGGCCAGGTGTTAGGAGTACGTATACTGGAGTACAGGGATATATTTGGCTCTGAAATAAAACGCAGGTCTTTTTTAAGGCAATTTCAAGGCAAATCATCAAAAGACCCCATGACAGTCGGCCGTGACATAGACGCAGTCACCTCAGCTACGATTTCTTCGCGCGCCGCTGCTTCCGCAGTTAAAAAATCGCTTAAGGTTATAAAACAGGAAAAAATGCAAAAATAACTTGACATAGGGTAGGGGGGTATGGTATACTTATCCCGTAAGGAGGGATAGGATATGAAACAGATAACTACCCATGAAAACCAGCTTGAATACCTTAAAAAGATTGAAGGCCAGGTCAGGGGCATAGAAGGGATGATCGAGGGCAAGAGATACTGCGTTGATATACTTACTCAACTGCGCTCTGTCATCGGCGCGCTCTATAGGGTAGAAAACGAGATCTTCAGGAAACATACCGAAGGGTGTGTGGTTAATGCCCTGAAAGGAAAATCAAAAATAGAGAAAGATAAAAAAATAGAAGAAATTATAAAACTAATACAAAGATTCAAAAAGGGCTATTAATATGAAAAATCTTTCGGCGATTTTAATAGGGATATTTTTTATTTTAACAAGCGCTTTCTATGCCTACGGTGATGAAAATAAACCTGCCGCTCTTGAGTTTTTAATAAAAGAGGCGCTGGAACAAAATCCTGAGATACAGGCAGCTTATAATAACTGGAAGGCTGCGGAATTCAGGATAACCGAGGTCTCGTCTCTCCCCGACCCGATGGCTAGTTTTTCCGGATTGGGCGATCCTATCGAGACAAAACTTGGGCCTGTAGATAATAAATACAGCATCTCCCAGATGTTTCCTTTCCCTGGCAAGTTGCACCTCGAGGCAAGGGTTCAGGGCAAAGCCGCAGGCATGCTTAAAGAAAAATATGAAGCGGTAAAACGGGAAGTTATTAAAAATGTTAAATTTTTGTATTATGATGTTTTCTGGGTGGACAAGGCAATTCAGGTGACAGAGGAGGAAAAACTTATTCTGGAAAACCTGGAAAAGGTCGCGCAGAGAAAATACGAATCCAACTTCGCCTCGCAGCAGGATGTAATCAAGGCTCAGGTGGAGCTTTCCAAATTGATAGAAAGGCTGTTTCAATTAAAACAGAATAGAAATAGTATTGAGGCAATGATGAACTCGGTTCTCAACAGGCCGCAGGGCACCTTGCTTGGCAGGGCAGTATCAGCTGGACCAGCAGATTTTAAATACGAACTATCTCAGCTCAGGGACATGGCCAAAGAGTCCAGGCAGGAACTATTGGCAGCCGGCCTGGAGATAAAAAGAGCTGAGTATGAAAAGTCCCTGGCAAGGTTGGATTATTTTCCTGATTTTACTCTGGGGGTAGACTACACCAAAATAGGGGGTGGATCCACTACGCAAATGGACGATGGTAAGGACGCGTGGATGGCAATGGTAAGCATAAATATTCCTATATGGTTTAATAAATTAAACGCCCAGCTCAAAGAAAAAAAGGCCAAGCTCGAGGCCGCGAAAAAGGATTACGAAGGCGAAAAAAACTCAGTGGAGTATGAAGTCGACGACTTGTATTTTAAAATAAATACCTATAAAGAAATAGTATCCCTTTATAAGACAGCGCTGGTCCCGCAGACAGAGCAGGCGTTCGAGGCTGCCCGCACAGGATACGAAACCGGTAAAGTGGATTTTTTAAACTGGCTTGACTCCGAGAGGATGCTTCTACAAACCCGGCTTGCCTATTATAAGGCGATAGTGGATTATGAAAAAACAATCGCGTATTTAGAAAGAGTTGTAGGGAGGGATTTATGATAAAAGGCAGGAATATTTTTATAATATTGTTAGTTTTAATTTTCGCGGGAACAGTTTTTACGTTTACAGGATGTAATAAAACAGAACCGCCTCGAGCCTTGAGCATCGAGCCCCGGGCCGATTACTACACCTGCGGTATGCACCCAAGCGTAAAGGTTTCTCCCAAAGAATATAATAAAGGCAATAAAAACTGCCCTATCTGCAACATGAACCTTACGCCTGTATATAAAGAAGAGAAGTCTAATGAGCCATCAGCCTCTAGCCATCAGCCATCAGAAGAGTATTACGGCTGCGGGGTATCCACCGAAGGCAAATGCCCTCACTGCGATTTAGGCAAGTCTGATGAAGATTGCATTTGCGGCGGACATTCTTTTATGATTAAAGGGCAGAAGATTAATTGCCCGATATGTGGAAAACCTTTACAGAAAATTAAAGAAGAAGACGTTAAGATTTCCAAGGGAAAAGAAAAAAAAGAGAAAAAAATCCTTCTTTACAGAAATCCGATGAATCCAAGCATTACCTCTAAGGTTCCTGCAAAGGATCCAATGGGCATGGACTATATCCCTGTCTACGAAGAAGAGGAAGCGCCTGCCGGGGGAGAAGAAGGCGTTGCGGGCAGGGTCAAGATAAATAAAACCCAGGCCCAGCTGGCCGGTGTCACTACAGAGGCTGTAAGAAAACTCTCTCTCAGTAAAGAGATACGGACAGTCGGCAAGGTGGCATATGATCCTGATATGGCAATAGCCCAGGACGAATTTATATCCGCTGTCAAGGCGTATGATAAGATTCATGAAGGGAATATCGAGGAGATAAGTGAACGCGCGCTTAACCTTGTAAATTCGTCAAAGAGGAAATTGCGATTATTGGGGCTTGGCGAAGAGCAGATAACAGAGATGGAAGAGAAAAAAGAGGTTCAGACAAATCTTATCCTTCCGGAGCATAAGATGTGGATTTACGGGGATGTGTATGAATATGAACTTGGCTGGGTGAAACCGGGAGCTAAAGTAAAGGTCATGGCCCAGAGCCTGCCGGGCGAAGAATTTGACGGCGTCATATCTTCGGTAAATCCTGTGCTTGACCCGAAGACCCGCTCTTTAAGATTCAGGGCAAGCGTTGATAACCCGGACCTGGAATTAAAGCCGGAGATGTATGTAGAGGTTATTATCATAAGTGAGTATAAAACAAAAGACGGCAAAGATTCTGTCCTGGCTGTTCCAAAAGAGGCTGTCCTGGATACAGGCTTGAGAAAGATTGTATGGGTGGACAAGGGTGACGGAGAATATCAGGCCAGGCTCGTTGAGACAGGGCCTGAAGCAGTAGCCGAGATAGACGGTCAAAAAATCAGGTCCTACCCTATTCTTAAGGGGCTGGCTGAGGGCGAAGAGATTGTGACAAAGGCGAATTTTCTTATAGATTCGCAAAGCCAGATATCAGGTGTCGCGTCTTCAGCATACGGCGGATCGCTGGAAGCGGAGGAAAAGAAATGATAGACAAGATTATCGAAGGTTGTCTTAAGAACAGGTTCCTGGTCTTATCAACATTTGCGCTTATCATCTTCTGGGGCTTTTCTTCTATGAAACAAACGCCCATAGACGCCATCCCTGATATAGGAGAACTCCAGGTAATTGTGTACGCTGACTGGCCGGGAAGAAGCCCTAAGGATGTTGAAGATCAGGTAATATATCCATTGACCACTCGGCTTATGGGTACGCCAGGCGTTAAGGTATTGCGCTCGAGTTCTGCCTTTGGCTTTGGCATGGTAAACCTTATTTTTAAGGAAGGAGTTGATTATTATTGGGCGAGGACGCGGGTTCTTGAAAGGCTCAACTTCGCTATTTCAGATATGCCCGAAGGAGCAGAGGTAACCTTAGGGCCTGATGCCACGGCTATAGGCCAGATATTCTGGTATACAGTGGAGAATGGATTTTATTGCCCTGATCATCCGCAGACCGCTTATGAGAAACCCGGTAAATGCCCCGTAGATGGAAAACCGTTAATAGAATCCAAATATGACCTTTCTGAACTCCGCACTATCCAGGACTGGTATGTAAGGTACCAGCTTAACGCTGTATACGGCGTCTCTGAAGTAGGCTCAGTAGGCGGATATGTGAAACAATATCAGATAGACTTGGACCCTAATAAACTGCTCTCCTATGATATTAAGATTACTAATGTCCTATCAGCTGTCAAGCGCTCGAATGTAGATGTGGGCGCAAAGGTCTTTGAAGAAGGAGGGGTTGAGTTCATAATCCGCGGTCTTGGTTTTATAAAAAAGGTCGAGGATATAGAGAACATAGTAATAGGCGAGCATCAGGGTACGCCCGTGTATATAAAAAGTATAGGCACGGTCAACCTGGGCCCGGACTTCAGAAGAGGCGCGTTAGACCGCGCAGGCAAGGAAGTAACGGGCGGCGTGGTTGTAATGAGATATGGAGAAAATCCTCTCAAGGTAACAGAAGGCATAAAGAAAAAGATAAAAGAATTATCAGTCGGACTTCCGCCAGGAGTTAGGATCGCGCCTTTTTATGACAGGACAGGCCTTATAATGCGTTCTATAAACACGCTGAAGGATGCGTTAACGCAGGAGATACTGATAACCGTATTTGTAATCGTGTTATTCCTGCTTCATTTTTGGGGAAGTATTATAATATCAATAGTGCTTCCGATAGGCGTCCTGATAGCGTTTATATTGATGCGGCAATTCAATGTAGATGCCAATATAATGTCCCTGGGAGGCATTGCAATAGCAATAGGAGTGATGGTCGATTCAGGGTGTGTGCTCGTTGAAAATATTTACCGGCGTATCGCAGAGCGCAGGAATGAGAGGAATCTTCCTAAATTGCCTCCTGAAGAGCGACTAAGCGTATGTATTGATGCCGCGCAGGAGGTTGGTAAACCTGTTCTCTTCGCGCTTCTTACCACCATCATCGGTTTTATACCTGTTTTTGTCTTAACAGGCCAGGCAGGCAAACTCTTCAGGCCGCTTGCCTTTACTAAGACATTTGCGATGATAGGAGCGGCTGTGATTGCCCTTACGCTCCTTCCTACGCTTTGCTATATTTTATTAAGAGGTAAACTGCGTCTGCCGGAAGATAATGCTACATCCAGGTTTTTACGCAGGATTTACGGCCCGGCTATAAAATGGGCCCTTGTCAGGAAAAAGGTTGTTGTAGGAATAGCCATCGGTGTTTTGCTGGTGGGCGGGATTTTCGCATCTTTGATGAAACAGGAATTCATGCCGCCCATAAACGAGGGCGACCTTTTATTTATGCCCGTACTTTTTCCGGGCGCTTCATTGACGCAGGTTATGGAGGTAATGCAGAAGCAGGATATTATCATAAAGAATGAATTTCCTGATAAGGTAGAGTGGGTCGTGGGCAAGCTCGGCAGGGCAGAGACAGCTACTGACCCTGCCCCTATAATCATGCTCGAGACTATTATACATCTTAAAGATAGGATTCCCAGGAGCAAAGCCGATTCTTTTATATACAGGATACCTCTCGCCGGCAAGGCTATTTTTGCGGTAGTTAAAAAAATCAGCCCGCTAAAGGACTGGGCATATTCTGACAGGCAGGAACTCATATCCAGCATACAGGAATTAACACGCATGCCCGGAGTGAGCCCTATAATGACACAGCCCATAAGAAACAGGATTGATATGCTTGCCACGGGCATACAGACGCCGGTAGGAGTAAAGGTATTTGGTAAGGATCTTAAGAAGATAGAAGAGATTGCCGTTCAACTGGAAGGGGTGATTAGTAATGTAAAAGGCGCCGTGTCTCCTTACGCCGAGAGATTTGGCGGCAGGCCGTATTTTGAAATAGAGATAGATAGGGAGGCGGCAGCCCGTTACGGGATTGAGATAGGCACTATACAGGATATTGTTATGACAGCTATAGGAGGCATGAATCTTACGGAGACGGTGGAGGGAAGAGAGCGTTATCCCGTGAGAGTGCGCTACATGAGAGAACTGCGCGATAGCCCGGAAGCGCTTGAGCGGATATTTGTGCCGTCTCCCTCAGGAGAGCATATCCCTCTCGCCCAGGTAGCGAAGTTAAAAAGGACGCCAGGACCGGCCATGATATCTTCGGAAAACACCCTGCCCTACGCGAGGATATTCATAAATGTAAATCAGGACAAGATAGGGTTGATTGACTTTGTGAATCTGGCGAAAAAGGCAGTGGATGATGAAATAAAAAGCGGAAGGATTAATCTTCCTGCGGGATATTTCATATCCTGGTCAGGCCAATTCGAGTCAGAGATGGAATCGCGCAAAAAGCTTGTACCTTCTTTAATCATATGCATCATCGTGATTCTTTTACTGCTGTATATGGCATTCAAATCTTTCGGTACGCTTCTTATTATTTCAAGCGGTATACCCGTGTCTTTAATGGGCGGGATAATACTCTTATTTTTTATGGGGTTTAAGTTTTCTACTGCAGTCTGGGTAGGATTTATCGCGCTTTTCGGAGTGGCTACTGACAATGCAGTGGTGCTTTTATCGTGCCTGGATGACCTCTTCAGGAAAAAGATACCGGAATCAGTGGAAGATATAAGAAAAACCGTGATAGAAGGCGGATTTTTAAGGATACGGCCTGCCATGATGACAACCATGACTACGATTATAGCACTTATTCCTGTCATGATTTCTACAGGGGCAGGCTCTGAGGTCATGAAACCAATGGCATCGCCCACAGTTGGCGGGCTTATTACAGCTACCTTGTCCAACATGATACTTGTCCCTACTTTATATTGCTGGATAAAGGAAAAGGAATTTAACAGGAAAAAAAAGGAGGAAGGAAAATGAAAAAGATAGTTATGGCTTTAACGGTAGTGATGTTTTTCATGTCTCCGTCCGTATTTGCCGAATCTGATAAGGCGGCAGGGCATGACCACGGAATGATGCAAAAGGGCGATATGCAGAATGAGCAGAAAGACCCGGTAGACGCCGGCAATAAGATTTGCCCTGTTTCAGGAGAGGAGATCGGCGATTCCATGATGAAGGCGACATATGAATACGAAGGCAGGATATATAATTTCTGCTGCACGGGCTGCATAGATGAATTTAAAAAAGACCCTGAAAAATATATCAAGAAAGTCGATGAGGAACTTAAGAAAGAATCTGAATGATCCTTGTATAGAAATTCAATAATGTCGGTTTTCCAGTTGTTGTTGAAATAGCAGGGCATCGGGCGTATAATTAATAAAGGCCAGGGGCTTTTATGAAAGACGTACCGGTTGAAAATTTGGTAATGATGCTTAAAAAGAGCGCGGAGAGATTTTCTGATAAACCTGCGCTCTTTTTTTCTGATAAAAAGATCAGCTACAAAGATCTGTATCACATGTCACAGGGCCTGAGCCAGGGCCTGAAGAATCTGGGCGTTAAAAAAGGCGATAAGGTAGCGATATTTCTGCACAATACCCCGGAATTTGTAGCCGCTTATTTTGCTATTATCGGCATAGAGGCGGTTTGCGTGCCTGTGAATAACATGCTGAAAGAGACAGAGCTGGGGTTTATCTTAAAAGATTCCGAGGCCAGGCTTATCATAAGCTCGATCGCCTGCCTGGATACTATAAATTTCGCAAAAATAGGAGCCCCTGATTTAAAATACACCATTATTATAGACGGCCTTGCGCCAGGTACTTTTAATTTTTATGAAATTATAGAGCGCAGCGTTTTAAAAAAAGATGACGTGTTTATAGATCCTGATGAAACCGCGTCCATTCTTTATACCTCAGGCACTACGGGTAACCCCAAGGGCGCGATGCTCACCCATAGGAATTTTATCTCTAACATCAAAAGCTGCATATCCAGCATAAATGTTTCTGAAAAAGATAACTTTATCTGCGTTTTGCCCATGTTTCATTCTTTTGCCTTTACCGTGTGTATCCTCTTGCCGCTTTCAGTAGGGGCTAGCATTGCCGTAGTAGAGCA
>Ga0210019_1005421_pt1 | contig 10639 bp, 9 predicted proteins | sample CryGeyCG2114_020_2_FD_183969 | JGI IMG/M metagenome (GOLD analysis project Ga0210019, IMG submission 183969) | Groundwater microbial communities from aquifer - Crystal Geyser CG11_big_fil_rev_8/21/14_0.20 (SPAdes) (version 2) | ecosystem: Environmental > Aquatic > Deep subsurface > Groundwater ...
CAACAGCGTCGGCATATAAATAATTAATCCATCCTAACCATTGAAGACTATTGAATGTTAAAATATTTTCAAAAGATACATTTGCAATTTTATTATTTTTTTTGCCACCAGCAGGGCCGCCCCATTGCCCATTGTTATTTAATATTTCAGTGCAATTTGGAATTATGCAATCTCCAACGCAAGTCTCATTATTAATCTCAAAATTATAAATATTACTTTCGTTGTTAAAACAATATATGTTATTGTTTATCTCCCAATAATTATTTTGATCATGGAAATTGTTGAGCCACATTATATTATTATGTGAGTTGTACAAATCAACTCCTCCTTCTGTTAATTCTATTCCCTTTTTTAAGAAAATAGGTGAGTTGTCTCCTTTTAATGCTCTTAATTCATATACTCTTGAAATATTAGAATCAATGTAATTATTTGTTATTATATTCAAATCACCATCTCCTATTGCCATACCAACTCCATTATCAATAATTGTATTGTTCATTATTACATTACCCCCACAAACTTCTTCTCCCATTGTATCGCATATTTGAAGACCAATCACAAATCCATGGATTGTGTTGTTAATGAAGGTATTGTTCTGAGCACTCATAGGAGTGTAAATTCCCACATAATATCCTTGTCCATTAAATATATTGTTCAATATATTATTATTACTACCAGACATAATAAGTGAGGGATTAAAATCTCCAGGATGATTAAAAGTGTTTGAATCAAAAGTGTTAAAGTTACCTCCAACTGCCGCCCTTGTGTTAAAAACATTTTGTGAAACTGTGTTTCCTGAAGAGGTATAATATATTCCAAAAATTGAATTGAAAATATTATTTTGAATAATATAGTTGTTAGCTGGTGCTTCTTCATACCTTTCAAATATACTCGTTGCAAAACCCCCTATAGTACAATTTTTAATTGTAGTGTATTGCTTACCATTTAAATTAATAGCGTATGATACGTATCCACCAGGCCCCTGCAAGGCGTGCCCGTTACAATCCAACACAAGATTGTCTGCACCGATTGTTAAACAGTTTCCTGTTGCAGATAAATCATCTGTTAATATTGTGTTTTCATAGATTGTTCCGTTGTCGCCTATTTGGTTGCAAGGTGTTAAAGCACTTATAAAGAATATATTAAATAATAAAACGAATGATGCTAATATTACTTTTTTCATAATTTAAGAAAACAAGTTCTTTATATAAACTTTATTGCACTCACTGATTCTCATATCTTTCCACTTCATTATTCAAAACATCAACTGGAATTCCTGCTTTTTTAAACAAATCATCTTCACTCATGTAATCTTTTTTCTCGCATACAACTCTTTTTATTCCAGAATTAATTATTATTTTTGCACAAGCTTGACATGGGTTCATCTTGCAATACAATGTTGCTTCATTTATAGAGATTCCTAATTTTGCAGCCTGACAAATTGCATTTTGTTCTGCATGAACTGTCCTAACACAATGCTGACTCACGCTTCCGCCTTCATGAATTGTTTTTTTCATTTGATGCCCAACTTCATCACAATGCGGAAATCCGACAGGAGACCCAGCATATCCTGTAACAAGAATCTGCCTATTTTTTGCAATAACGCACCCGCTTCTCCCTCTATCACAAGTTGATCTTTTTGCAACTGTCCTTGTAACCTCCATAAAATACTCATCCCATGAAGGTCTTTTATATTTTTTATAATTAATTTTTTCAAAAACCTCTTCAAAAGATTTTTTCAAATCATTGATTGTTCTGTTATTAGTCAGAATAAAATCAGCCATTTTTATACATTCCTTCAAGTTTTGCTTGTTTTCATCTTCAGAGAAATTTTCTTTTTGTTCACTTTCAAGAAATTTATCAAAAGTAATTTTGTCTGTTTCGCCTCCCCGCATTAAAGTTCTCTCGTATCTTCTTTGCGGTTCTGCATCAATAGCAATCAAAATAAAATCTCCTTTTTTTCTTAGAAACTCAACTTCCAAAGAGGTTTTCAAACTTTCAATAGCACAATCTCCTCCGACGAGCTTGGCTTTTTCATACAAAACTTCAACAATATATGCAGGATGATTAATCTCTCTTAATTGATTTTCAACAGAAGCAATAATATCATTGGTAACAGGCAATCCACGTTTGTTAATTTCATCAACTAAAAAATCTCTGGCAGAATAATTTTCAAAACCTTTTTCTTTTAAGAAATTTGCAACAGTCCCCTTTCCTGCAGATAAACTTCCTGTTAAACCAATTATCATAGTTATATTAGAATTTAAATCTTTAAAATAATTGTTGTGATAGAGAGAACAAAGTTTATTTTTATAATATCGAGGACAAATTTCTTTATTTCCTCGACGGCAAATTCATATTTTTTGGGAGAAAAGTTTATAAAGCACATTCACTTTTTTTGGTCATAAATTGGGAAAGATCTAGACAGAATTTCTGTCATATTAATTAAAAAATTGGTAAATTTAGCATAAGCTTTAAAAAAATGGAAGAAAAATACGACGCATCAAAAATCAAAGTTCTAGAGGGACTTGAGGGCGTAAGAAAAAGACCTGCGATGTATATTGGTAGCACAGGTAAAGATGGACTCCATCATTTGGTTTATGAGGTGGTAGATAATTCTGTGGATGAAGCGCTAGCAGGCCATTGCAAAAGAATAGTTGTCACATTAAATAAAGACGGCTCTGTAACAGTAGAAGATGACGGAAGAGGGATTCCGGTTGATACTCATCCAACTTTAAAAATTCCGGCTGTGCAGGTTGCTTTAACAAAATTACATGCAGGAGGAAAGTTTGATAAAAAATCTTATATGATTTCAGGAGGATTACATGGGGTGGGGGTTTCTGTTGTCAATGCACTTTCAAAAAAATTGATTGTTGAAGTAAAAAACGAGGGAAAAATTTATTCACAAGAATATTCAAGAGGTGAGCCAAAAACAAAATTAACAGTAGTTGGAAAATCATCTGACGGCACTGGGACAAAAATAATTTTCTGGCCTGATCCTGAAATTTTTTCAACTTTAGATTTTGATTATAAAGTTTTGGAAACTCGATTTAGAGAAATAACTTTTCTTAATCCTGGTTTAGCAATAGTTCTAAATGATGAACTTAAAGATAAAAAACAAGAATTTTTTTCCACTGGTGGATTGATAGAATTTGTAAAATGGATTAATCATTCAAAAGAAGTTTTGCACAAGCCGATTTATTTTAAAAGAGAAATGGACGACGTGATTATAGAGGTCTCTATTCAATATAACACCGGGTACAGAGAAAATATTTTTGGTTTTGTTAATACAATTAATACTGTCGAGGGAGGAACACATGTTTCTGGGTTCAAAACTGCTTTGACAAGAGTCATGAATGATTATGCAAAGAAAAAAGGTATGCTAAAAGATGAGGGTTTTTCAGGTGAAGATGTTCGTGAAGGCCTTTCTAGTGTTATTAGTATTAAGATGTCAAATCCGCAGTTTGAAGGACAGACAAAAACAAAGTTAGGAAATTCAGATATTAAAGGCTATGTTGACTCAATGGTAACTTCTGCGTTGTCAGAATTTTTTGAAGAGAATCCTGCTATTGCAAAAAAAATAACTTCAAAAGCATTAGACTCGGCAAAAGCAAGACTTGCTGCTAAAAAAGCAAAAGATTTAGTGCGAAGAAAAAGTGCGTTCTCTCTTGGGGGTCTGCCAGGAAAACTTCATGATTGTTCAAGCAAAAAAACAGAAACTACTGAACTTTATCTTGTAGAAGGAGAAAGCGCGGGGGGAAGCGCAAAAAACGCGCGTGATAAAAATACCCAAGCAATTCTTCCTCTGAAAGGAAAAATTTTGAATATTGAAAAATCATCTCCTGCCAAAGCACTTTCAAGCGAGGAAATTATAAACATGATTACTGCAATTGGTGCAGGAGTTAATGAAGAATTTAATTTAAGTAATTTAAGATATGGAAAAATAATTATTATGACTGATGCAGATGTAGACGGAGAGCACATCAAAACTCTGCTATTGACTTTCTTTTTCAGATTTATGCCAAAACTAATTGAAAATGGAAATATTTTTGTTGCAATGCCTCCTCTTTATAGAATAAGAAAAAAAAGAGATCATTATGTTTATTCAGATGAAGAATTAAAAAAAGCAATTGAAAAATTAGGAACAGCAAACGTCACCAGATTTAAAGGCCTTGGGGAGATGGGGCTTGAACAATTGTGGGATACGACAATGAATCCAAAAACAAGAAAAATAAAAAAGATTTTCATTGAAGACGCTGTTGAAGCAGACAGAATTTTTTCAATGCTGATGGGCGACGATGTTCAAGGAAGAAAGGAGTTTATCCAAGAAAATGCTAAGGAGGCAGAACTTGATGTGTAGTTGTTCAGCCTTCATAGTCCTCGAAGCAAGCTTCTGTGGACACAAACATTGCTCCGCAAGTTTGCATAAAGGAGGCAGAGTTGGATGTTTAAAATGAAAAGTGAAAAGTTTTATAGAGCGTTAATAGAAGAGAGAGATAAGATATTTGGAAATAGCTATTCTCATGGAACGCATCACCCCCAAAGAGTTTTGGATAATTGTTTATTAATTGTTAATTCTAATTATGAAGACATTCTTGGAGCTGATTTAGACATTATTCGTGCTTCTGCTATTTTACATGATATTGCAAGATCAAAAGAAGATCTTGGAAAAGTTGAATGCCATGCAGAAGAAGGAGCAAAATTAGCAAGAGAAGTCTTAGGTGAATTTAGATTCCCTAAATACAAGATTGATGGTGTTTGTTATGCTATTAAAGTTCATAGATTTAGTAAAGGGTTAAAGGCAGAAACTATTGAGGCGAAAATTTTGCAGGATGCAGACAGATTGGATGCTCTTGGTTTTGTTGGAATTAATCGTGTTATTCAGAAATGTTTTGAAGATAGGAGACCGATTTATAATCCAAATCTTTTCCCAAAAGAAGTTTATGACGGAGAATCATCAACAGGGATAAATCATTTTCATGAAAAAATATTAAAAATCGATCCGGGATCATTTAGCACTATGAAAGGCAGAGAGCTTTCTATCGAAGGATATAACATAATTAAATGGTTTGTAGATTCTTTCAAATTTTAAAATGCCTAAATCAAAATTAAAAACACCTGACTGGATTTTGAAAGGAAAAGAAAAACCCGCAAAAGAGAAAGCTGAAAAAGTTTTCAAAATAAGAAAATGTCCTGAATGCGGGAGCAATAAAGTTAATGTTGTCTTGACAGACGAAGAAGGAAAGGGAAAAGGCGAGTGGGAATGCAGAAAATGCAAATGGGTTGGAAGAAATATAAATAATCAGGAAGTCAGCGAGGATGAATTTATGAAATATTTAAATGAAAGAAGCGAGGAAGAAAAATGAAAGATATTGAAGAAACTTTTCAATACGGAATTGAATTTCGTAATCCCTACATTTCAAGAACTGCTAAGATTAGAAGTTTAAAATATGGGTGGTGTAATGAATTTTGCCCTTTTGCTCTACCAACTGGCGATGTTTTGTATGCGACTATGGGAGAAATAAGGTCTGATGGAAGTCTTCCAACTTTGTGCAACAAATCTCCTAATTCAAAAAGATTGAATAGCAATTTAAGATGTTTATATCAAATAAAAAATGACAGAAGAAGATAATGAAATAGAGAAACAGATTGATCTGAATGGGAAAAGTGTAGTGAATACTGAAATCTCTGGCGAGATGAAGAAGGCATATTTAGATTATGCAATGAGTGTTATTGTTTCGCGTGCAATTCCTGCTGTTGAGGACGGGATGAAGCCAGTTCAAAGAAGAATTTTATATTCAATGAATTTAATGGGTTTAAAGCCTAATACTCAAACAAAAAAATCAGCAAGGATTGTCGGAGATGTTATTGGTAAATTTCATCCTCATGGGGACGTCGCTGTTTATGAGGCAATGGTAAGAATGGCACAGGATTTTTCTTTAAGATATCCTCTTGTTTACGGGCAGGGAAATTTTGGATCAATTGATGGGGATCCTCCTGCAGCATATAGGTATACTGAAGCAAAACTTATGGAGGTTTCAACAGAATTGCTTCAAGATATTGACAAAGAAACAGTAAAATTTGCTCCTAATTTTGATAATTCCTTAAAAGAACCAGAACTTCTTCCAGGAAAATTTCCTGCATTGATTTCAAATGGCGGTTCAGGAATTGCTGTCGGAATGGCAACAAATATTCCTTCTCATAATTTAACAGAAGTTTGTGACGCAATTATTGCTTACATTAAAAAACCAGAAATAACAATTGAAGAACTTTGCAACATAATTACTGGCCCGGATTTTCCAACTGGGGGTGCAATTCAAGGAGATATGCTTGAAATGTATAAAACAGGGAAGGGAAAAATTCTTGTCCGTGGAAAAGTTGTTAATGAAACAATAAAAGGAAAAGATGCAATAATTATAACAGAAATTCCTTATATGCTCAATAAATCCAGTTTAGTCGCCCAAATTGCAGAGTTGATTAAGAACAAAAAAATTAAAGATGTTTCAGATTTAAGAGACGAGTCATCAAAAGGAAAAATAAGAATTGTTATTGAATTGCGAAAAGGTGCGAATTTTAAATATGTTAGTAATTCACTCTATAAATACACGCGATTACAAGATTCATTTAATGCAAATTTTCTTGCTCTTGTAAATGGCCAACCAAGGATTTTAAATTTAAAAGAAATTGTCAAAGAATATGTTGATTATAGAAAAAAAATTATTACAAATCGTTCAAAATTTGAATTAAAAAAAGCCCAAGAGAGACAAGAGATTATTGAAGGTCTTTTAATTGCCTTGAAAAATATCGACGAGGTAATAACTTTAATTAAAAAATCTAAAAATACTGTTGAAGCATCAGAAGGTTTGGTTACCAAATTTAAGTTAACAAAAAAACAAGCTCAGGCTGTTTTAGAAACTAAACTTCAGCAATTGACTTCTCTTGAAGTTGATAAACTTAAAACAGAAGGCGAAGAATTAAGAAATAAAATTTTAGAGCTTGAAAAAATTCTAGCAGACATTAAAGAAATTTTGAAAATTATTCTGAAGGATATTAATGAACTGAAGAATAAATATGGAGACAAAAGAAGAACGCAAGTTTTGCAGAGAATGAGCGAAATTTCAGAAAAAGATTTGGTTCAGGAAAAAGAAGTTGTTGTTACAATCACAGATAGGGGTTATTGCAAAAGAATAGATGTTAAATCATACAAAGAACAAAGGCGCGGAGGCAAAGGAGTTATCGGGAGCAATCTTGCAACAGGAGATTTTGTAAAGCAGTTAATAACATGTTCAACTCATGATTACTTAATGTTTTTTACGTCGAGAGGAAGAGTACTCTGGTTAAAAACTTATGATATTCCTGAGGCTGAAAAGTACAGCAAAGGCAAAGCACTTATAAATTTGCTTAGTGTCAATAATGAAAGAATAACAAATGTTATTTCAGTTAAAAATTTTAGTGATTGCTTGTTTATGGCGACGAAAAGAGGGCAGGTTAAAAAAATTTCATTAGGGCTTTTTTCAAAACCAAGAGCATCTGGTGTAAAAGCAATTAATCTTCCAAATGATGATTCAGACGCTTTGATTGATGTGCAGGTTGTCAAAAAAGGCGAAGAAGTTTTGCTTGCTACAAAAAAAGGAAAGGCAATAAGATTTAATTCAGATGATGTTCGTAATATGGGAAGAGCGAGCTACGGAGTTACTGGAATAAGAATGGAAAAAAATGATGAAGTTGTCAGCTTGGAAATTTTAAGAACAGGCAATGTTTTAACTATTTCAAAAAAAGGATATGGCAAGAGAACGGCTGTTGAAGATTACAGGAAAACTGCACGCGGCGGAAAAGGAGTGATAAATTTGAAAATCACTGAAAAAACAGGAGACGTTGTTTCAACTGTTTATGTTGAAGAAAACGACGGGATAATTATCACAACTGCAAAAGGAATTGTAATAAGAACTTCTTTGCAGAATATAAGAATTATGGGAAGGTCTGCACAAGGAGTCAGAATTGTAAAACTCCAACAAGACGATTCTGTAACTGATTTAATTAAAGTGCAGGAAAACGGAGTGAATGGAAATGGGAACGGGGAGTGAAGGTTCACAATCCGAGAATTAATTAATGTCTGATAACTACAAGGGTTATATAATCTATAAAAGAACATTTAAATATAGATGAGAATTATTTTTATTATGGAAAGTGATAAAGAAGAAGATTCAAAATCCCATTTTGTAAAAGAGATTAAATATAGTAAGGAAGAGCCGTGGAGAAGTGATGTTATATTCGGGCAGAAAGAATTTCTTTCTCACGGGCATCTTGCTTTAAGTGGGTCGAAGCTCTGGTACCTCAGAGATGGGGATGGAACCGAAATTATTGTTAATGGCAAGGTGTTAAATTAAAAACTATTTATCTTAAAAATTTATATGTTAAAAACATGGAGTGAAGTTGAAAGTTGGGATGATGTTGTTGCATTTGGAACAGAAAAAGTTTTTTCTCAATTAAGCAGAACGATTGATCCGGATAATTGTTGTGAATACATGGGTAGAAGAGATAATATTTTCTTTTATTGTAAGGCGCGGGCAAGAAATTCTGTTGCTGAAGGTCTTTTTAAATTCGCAGAAAGACCGCATTTCAATAGTGCAGAATATCAAGCACAAGTTGATTACGCTTTTTTACAATTGTTTTGTGTGGATAAAGACGATTGCCAAAAGTGTGTTACTTATAAAAAAACCCAGAAAAGAGAAGTTAAAATCTAATCATAATTTGTTATTAAATTTTTCTCATCACAAAATATCCAATTCATCTTCTTCTTTTCCATTCACCTTAAAATCTTTCAGTGTTGTTTGTTTTGGCGGGTGATTTCCCCACGCCGGGCAAATAGATTTATACCCGCACCAATCGCAAAGTTTTGAAATATATGGGGGAAATTTTTTTGTTGCTTCAATCTGTTCAATTAACTCTAATGTTTCTTTTTTTAAATTCTGCAACTGTTCATTTGTCCGCTTTGAAATTATCTTTTGATTGTGTGCAAGATAATGCCAGATTAAAATCACTTCTTTTTCATGGCCGAATAATTCTTTTATTGCAATTGAATAAAGTGCAAGTTGTCTGTCTTTTTCAACTTGTTCTTTGGAAGGAAGACTATTTGCAGTTTTATAGTCATGAATTTCATATTGATTAGTTTCCAGATTAAACGCAAGTCTGTCAATAAATCCCTGAATTTTATATATTCCTTTTTCATCAAGTTCAATTAAAATTCTTTTTTCAACTTCCAATGTGTTGTCGTCGAACGGCTTGTGTTTTGTGTAGTAATTAATCAGGAATTCAACGCCCTTGTTAAAATAATCTTTTAATGTAAATTCTTTTTTTATAATTTTTATATCTGGAGAAAAATCCTGCTCCCATTTTTCAGCGTAATAATTTACAACATCGTCTAATGAAGGAGTTCTTTTTTCTTTTACAAGGAGATAGAACCATTCAAGGGTTGCATGAACGACACTCCCAAGATGAGATTCAATTGTTGTTTTATCTTCTGATATTTTATCAAGGTATTTATATTTAAATTTTAACGGGCATTGTTCAAATGTGTTTAATCTAGAATGTGAATAAATAACCATGGACAATTGAAAAAAGTAGGAGTTATAAAGATTGTTGAGGTTTTAGAAAAATTTAAATACTAATTTATTAGTAATAACACTATGATAGAATTAAAAGACCAAAAAATAGAACTAAAAGATGACTCTGTAATTATTAATAATCTTATTGTTGATGATCTTAATACTTATAAAATTCTAAACGATATTCCAGAAGATAAAAGAGAAGATTTTGTCAAAAAAGCGATAGTAATCGGGGCTATAGGACTAAGAAATCTTTATCTCACTGAAAATGTAGATTATATTGAGAAAGAATTTAAAGAACTACTAAAAGGCTTAGAAAGTCAATCAAAAGATATCAAAAATAATCTTGAAAAAGAATTTAGAGAACTATTGAAAAATTCTGAAAATCAATCAAAAGATATTAAATATATGATTGAGAAAACCCTTGACATTGAGAGTAATTCAAGTTCTCTAGGAAAAATGAGAGTTTTATTTGAAGATTATTTTGATAAAAGAAAAGGCAAGATTAGTGATTTATTAAGTCCATTTGAAGAGAATTCTCCAATTAAAAAATTAAAAGATGAGATTTTTGGTAAAATACAAGAGTTAAGAGACGAATTAATTAAAGAAAAATCTAAAGACGAAATTATTGAAAAGACCGCATTAAAAGGCGGAAAATTTGAAGAGGTTGTTCTTGAATCGATTGAAGATTTCTGTTCTGAATATGAAGATAAAATTACTTTTGTCGGGGAAGATGTTGGCAAAAGAAATAAAATAGGAGATGTAACTGTAGATATTGATGGTAATGAGAATAAGAGAGTCGTTATTGAATGCAAGGATAGTATGGCTTATTCTCATAAAAAAACCCTTGATGAAATTAATGATGCAATAGAAAATAGAAATGCTAAATTTGGAATATTTTTATTTAAATCTCAATCTCAAATTCCTTCTGCTTTAGCACCGATGAAAATTACTAACAATTATATTGTTACTTCTTTTGAAAACTATGGTCTTTATTTTGCTTATAGAGTTGCAAGATTATTTGTTGAGAGAAG
>Ga0210019_1005422_pt1 | contig 10638 bp, 11 predicted proteins | sample CryGeyCG2114_020_2_FD_183969 | JGI IMG/M metagenome (GOLD analysis project Ga0210019, IMG submission 183969) | Groundwater microbial communities from aquifer - Crystal Geyser CG11_big_fil_rev_8/21/14_0.20 (SPAdes) (version 2) | ecosystem: Environmental > Aquatic > Deep subsurface > Groundwater ...
TTCCCGGGGGATTGCTGGAACCAGGCTTTATACCGAAGGAGCTGGCTTGGGTCTTTATATTGCCAGAAAATTTGTTGAAATGCATCAGGGCAAAATCTGGGCCGAATCCAAAGGAAAAGACAAAGGCAGTACCTTTTGTATTGAATTGCCAATAAAATAAACAATGGAGCACATTTCTGTGCTCCTTTAATGGATAATTACCTCTAAAATTTTTTCGCATACTTCCTTGGGACTTAAACTTGAAGTGTCAATAAAAATAATTGGAAGATTAAGAAATTCTTGATGGATTCTTTGCTGAAGTTCTCTGTTTTTTTCTAATGATTCGTCTGAAGAATAAGAATCTCGACCAAGAATCCGTTGAATACAAGTTTTCTCATTGGCCCAAAGATAGATAGCGAAATCTGGTAAAAGAAGTGGCAATTTTCCAAAATCTATATAAGAAAGATCTATTCCTAATGTTTTATGGTAAGCGATAGTAGAGTAAACATACCTATCGCACACCACCGACTGTCCTGAAAGTAATTCCTTTATTTCACTTGCTGCGTAAAACAACGATGTTAGATAGAAGAAAAATCTTAATTGGTAATCACCGAGAGTATCAATTTTTATTCTAACTTTTTCAAATATTCCAGAGGGAGTTTTGTAATATCGCGCTGTTAATTTTTTCGCCAACATTTTAGCACAAGTTGTTTTCCCTACACCATCTACACCTTCAATAGCAATAAATAAATGTCTATCGTAATTCATTTGCTTTCCTCCTTAGATAATCTCACTAAGTTAATTCAAAAAACCGAAACAATATACAGTTTTCTTGAACCAATCAAAACTGAGTCATCTTTCCTTTTGTCTAATAATAGTTTAGTAATAGGTGCCTCGGGAGCAATAATAGTTATTTTACCAAATTGTTCAGTTTCAAAAACATTCCCTCCACCAACTGGTAAAATAAAATAAAAAATTTTTTCACTATTCTTCCTTACCTGAACTATAGAGCCCATAGTTACTTTATCAAAAGATAACTTATTAACCTTGAATTCGTGTAACATTTCGATACCCTGTTGGATTTTTAAGAGTGACTTCTGTAATCCATCAACCTGATAGCTGTATTCTTGTTTTGAAGAGTCGTAGCGTGATTGCATTCTTCCCGGCGCTTCAATTGCTGCCCGTCGTGTTTGCTCAATCTTTTTTTTAGTTAACAAAGCAGTTTCTGTTAAAATTTTAACTAATTTTTCAACAATCAGCCCTTTAATGATAACAGCTTCTTTATTCATCTCGTGGTTACCTCCCTTTTAAAGAACTTTATTACTTTTATTAATATACTGTAATATAAATGGTTTGTCAAGGTTAGTTTATATAAAAAATTTATGAGCAAGAAGACCTCTAAATTTAACGATAAAATAGAAAATATTTACCTTACTAAATTTTCAAGTTATCGGTATAAAATTTTTCAATTTTTAGAAAAACTCTATAAAAATTTAATAGATAGTCGTAATGGACGAATAGAATTTATTATTGAATATATTTCCAAAATTAAACCTAAATCAATCTTAGAAGTTGGCAGTGGGGTATTTCCAATGTATCCGTACCTACCCGCAACATTACAGAACAAACTTAAATATTATATCTGTGAAGTTAATTTTGAAAAAGTGCGGTATCTCCAAAAACTATATCCAAATCTTAAAATAGTATGCAACGATGCACTTTCTCTGCCTTATAAAGATAATCATTTTGATTTTGTTTTTTCAAAGGGAGTATTTCATCATATCGATGATAATAATCCAGAAAAACGTAAACAAAAAAAATTAGATTTCCTTAAAGAATCAAGACGTGTTTTAAAAGAAGGGGGAACAAATTTATTAATGGATTTTTATTACAGTCCAGGGCAATTTAAAGATATTTTGTGGCACAAATTATATCGAATTATTCTATGGGAAAGTGATTATAATTATTCGCATAGGACAGAGGTGGAAGAATTTTTTAGGCATGTTGGTTTTAAAAACACTAGATCGTCTGAATTTGATACTTTTAAGGGTTTATATTATTATATAATTGGTAAAAAATAAATCTAAATATGAAAATAGAAAATGAAGTAAAATATCAAATAAAAAATATATCTAAGATTAAAAAGAATTTATTAAGTTTAGATTTTCATCTAATTAAAAATATTTTTCAAGAAGATTATTATTTTTCTCCACCACATAAGAATTTTGCTGGAACAAAAAAATATTATCTTCGGTTGAGGCGCAATGATGGTAAAGGGATATTTGCATACCATGTAGTACGTAATAATTTACAAACCAAAGAATGGGAGGTTAAAGTTGATAATTTTAACATGCTTTTAATCATTTTAAAATTCTTAGATTTTAAAATTGACTCCATCGTCAAAAAAAACAGATTAATTTATAAAAGAGGAAATATAAAAATTATGATTGATACGGTTAAAAGACTAGGAAATTTTATTGAAATAGAATATTGTGGCAAATTTACAAAAGAAGTTCAAAAAAAATTTATTTCTCTAATTAATTCATTAGAACTTAAAGAGAAAGATTTAATTCATGGTTTAGGTTACCCGGATCTCTTAATAAAAAAAATATGATTAAAGTTACTTTCTGTTTACCTCGTTCAATTCGAGTAAAACTGACAACTCATTGTCAGCTCAAGTGTAAATTTTGCCACCAAGAAGGATACACAAAAACTTTGGATGTTGACCCTGGTGAATTTCTTAAAGCAGTAAAAATATTAAAAAAAGAATTAGGTTTTTATCGAATCCATTTTACCGGTGGCGAACCAACTCTTTATGATAAATTCAAAAAATTAATATCCGATACTAAAAAATTAGGTTTTATTAATGCCTTAACTACTAATGGTCAGTTTCGAACAGAGGAATTACCCAAATTGAAAAAGGCGGGATTGGATTCAATAAATTTTAGTCTTCTTACTTTTAATCCCTATACGTTTTTAAATCTCCAAAATGTTTCCTTGAATATAAAGGATGGAGTGAAATGGGCTAAAAATTGTATAGACCGGACCGTTCAAAATATATTAACTGCCAGTAAATTATTAGAAACAAAAATCAATTGTGTGGTTAGTACAGAGATAATAAGCCCTAGAGAAATTTTAGAATTTTGTATCCAAAATAATATTAAATTACGCTTTTTGAATGATTTAACTCAAGGAGAAGTTGCTACCGACAATATAAAGCGAATTCTATCAGAGAAAAAAGCTGTGTTAATCGGACACGAAATTAGTCTTTTAAGCTCAAGCCATCGCTTGGATTATAAAATAGACAATTATCAATTTGGAGTTAAGTGTATTAGACCATTTTTCTTAAAATCTCTTTGTAACAATTGTGAATTTAAAAAAACTAATAAATGCCTAGAAGGATTTTATGGTATTCGAGTAGAAGACACACCAATTAAAATTAGACTGTGTTTAAACAAAAATTGTCCTCCCTATGTTCAATCATTGAACGACTTTCTAAAAAGCCCTCAATTAGCAGAAATAAAGCAAGAGATTGTAGATATTATGAAATACCTTCGAAAAGACTCAATTATCGAAGAACAAAAAACGAAATATAAACTCAATTCTTAATTATTGAGATGCATCAGGGCAAAATCTGGGCCGAATCCAAAGGAAAAGGTAAAGGCAGTACCTTTTGTATTGAATTGCCAATAAAATAAATCTATGAAGAAAATTTTGCTAATAGAAGATGAGAAAATTTTGGGGGAAATGTATAAAGAAAAATTTACTCAAGCCGGATTTGAGGTCTCTTTAGTTATTGGAGCCAAAGAGGGAATAAAGCTGGCTAAAAAAGAGAGGCCAGATTTAATTATCCTTGATATTTTACTTTCTAGAGAAAATGGCATTACCTTTTTAACTTGGTTAAGAAAGGACTCGAAAATTGCTTCAATTCCAGTAGTGGCTTTTTCGAATTATGATGACCCAAAAACAAAAAGAGAGGCCTTTAAACTTGGAGTGAAAGATTACCTAATCAAAACCAACTACACTCCCCAAGAAATCATTGAAAAAATAAAGGGATATCTGTCTGAATAAAATAAAAAGGTTGTAAAAAAAATAGGACGCCAAAAGGCGTCCTTATTGTATATATCTCGCTTCTAATATTTATTTTACTTCTGAAGGATTAAGGGTAAATTGAAGAGTTCCAGCTTCACATTTGTAGTAGAAAGTCCGAGCCTCAATTGGTGGTCTTCCTTTGAAGGCAAGAACAAGTTGCCATCCACCAGGAACCTGGATATTTTTATAGGCTTCTCTAAATTCAACATAGCCCCGGTAGGTTTTTCCTGCTTCAATGGGTTTGGGATAAGGTGGAAAATCGCCACCAACACCTGCCATATCATAAAGATGCCCTAAATTATCTTCGAGAATGGGGCGGAAGGGAAATCCAATATTACCGAAGTGTTCTCTAACTTCTAATATAATATGAATGCGTATCCAATCTTCACTCATCTCCACTTCGTAAAGGGTCATTCGTCCTTCATAACTACCAACCCACTCAGTAAAAGCGTAAAGTCCCCCAACGGAATAATCTATATCTGCAGATACATTAATTGGGTAGCGGCCTTTAGGGTAAAGCGTAGGTGTCGTCGTGGAAGGCGGAGTTGGTTTACCTTCCCGAAGCTGTTCCAGAGTGGCTACAAAAGAACTCTTGATTTTTTCCTCGTCTCTTGCCCGGTATTTTTCAGCTCGTTTTGCTTCCAAAAATGCATTACCAACTTTAAAAATATCCTCAAGCGTATATTTACCGGTAATCGCGCTTAAGCCCGATGGCGCAACCGTCACTGCTCCTTCAGGATTTCTTAAATAACCTCCTACCACCACCTCTCTTTTTATCTCTTCTTCAGACATTCCCCAATCTTCTCGGTAAATAAGATAATACTTTACTTGAGCATTAAAAGCTCTTTCACCGAATTTATAATAAATCCAATCGTAAAGCTCATAAGCAATTTTACCTAAAGTAACATAACTAGACAACCAACTGAACTCGCTTTCTGTTAAGAACCGTTCAATTAGCCATTTAGCTCCTTTCTGAGCTGCCTCAGCATATTCGCCTTTATCCATATCCTTCTTCATTGAAATTACAGTTAAGATTCCGCCGATTTCTGAAGAAAAGTCATCCCCACTCATCAAGTCTTCTAATGAGAGTACCTGACGTATCTCCTCAGAAGAAGCATCAATTTGCCAATCATGCTGGACGTATCTTACCATGTCCCGCTCGTCAGGCGGCTGCTTCTCATCACAACCTACCATCACTCCACTTAATAAAATCAGAATTGCCCCAAAAACAAGCATCACTTTCTTCACTTTCTTTTACCTCCTTTTTATTTTTTCTCTCAATCCTTAACCAATATTTAGTTGTTAAGTTACAACTTTAATTTATTCTAATATTTCTCCACTTCGCGCATCAATTTTTAATAACGGCAACAACGTCCAAACAGGAATATCTTCTTTAATGCTTAAAAATCCAAACCAGCCTGGTTCTCCGTTATATATATAGTCTTTTTCTGTTAATTCTGGATTTTTAGTTAATGCAATTTCAAAAGCTTTCTTTCCTGATATTTTTATTTCAGATGGTTTAATTTCTCCGCTGATATTTCTAACCAAAAATTGACATGGAAAAGGATCAATACATTCTGTAGCTACAAGCCTTTGGTTATTAGCTAGTTTACCTTCATGGTATTGCAAATTAAAGAACTTGTCTTCTCCTGTAAACAATTTTTCTACGATTAAATTAGCATTATAGAAAACAGTTAATTTACTGGGTAAATTTTTTGACGCGCCTTGATGTAAGTCGCTAAAAAATTCAAGCCCATAGCTGATAACTTCCTCATTAGTTTCTGGAACAAAAAAGGCCGAAACTAATGCTAATCTTGCATCCTTATGCCAATATTCATGAACAGTATTTTCTATCTCTTGGAGAAATATAGGAAAATTATCTGGAGAAGTAGAGAAATTCTCAACATCAAATACCACCTTTGTGGCTGGTTGGGAAAGAAATCCGTATTTTATGAAAGGGAAAAATGGGGGATAATAGCCAATAAAAATTATTATGCCAATAATGATTAAAATCCCAATAAAAATAACCTTTTTCATAGACTTATTTTAATTCATCTCAAAATTTTTGTCAAAATAAATAGGGCTGAGTTTTTGCTCAGCCCTTAACATGGTTAAAGTTCTATTTATTCTAATTTTTTAACCTTAACCTTAAAGCTTCCATCGCGTTCGCTCCACCCATATACATCCCAATGCAGAGTTTGGACCTCCCCAAGAGATAAATCTTTAACTGATAATAATAACTTATAGTATTCGCGTTCCTCAGGGCTAAACTCACACTTAAGGCCGTTGGAATCATACTCCTCTAATTCAACCATTACCAGAGCAATCGGTTCATGCCCTGAGTTCTTAATTACTACTGTAACCATTGAAGGATAACCACTCCCTTCTCCGAGGGGTACTATCTCAGGAGCTCCTACTGTTAACTCTTTGCCATTCATCTTAACGATGGTGGAGAAGCTTTCCTGAGTTAGAACTAATGGTGGACTTGAGGATGGTGATTCGGAAGTTGCACAGCTAGTTAAGCTCATCCCACCGAGAATTAGGATAAAAGCCAGCAGTATCAGAGCTAATCTTTTTAACACTCTAGCCTCCTTCTTTATTTAGGATAATGGTGCGCCACAATTGATACAAAATTTGGCATCAGGGCTGTTTTCGGTATTGCATTTTGGGCAGAGGAGAACTTTTGGAGCTTCAGCTTCTTTTTGGGCTGCCTCTAGGTCCACACCACAGGAAGAACAGAATTTGGCAGCCGGAGGATTTTTCCCGGCACACTTTGGACAGGCAACTAAAGTTTCAACTGATGGGGCACCACTAATCACTGCTATGGCTGGCCGCAATGTTTGGTAGCCCAGGTAGAGACGATAGAGTAAGATGGCGAGGAAGAGAAGATTAACCAAGATTAATATCCAGTCTAATTCAGAAAGCACATCAATCCGGAACAATATCCTTAGGGCTCCAGTGACGATTGGCCAGATAATGGCAATGACTATTACATTGGCGATCTCTTTCGATAATCCTTGAACATAAGGCACCGCTTTTGCCCGATTTGGCTCTCGGACCTTCAAAGCATTACCGGTATAGTAAGTGACTAGCGTGGCTAAAGGAGAACGAGCTTCCAAGACCATAAAAAACACGATGACAGCAATTACCAGCTTGATGATATGACCAACAAATAGTCCCTCAGTGATAAATGTTCCACTGCCAGGAAACTTGAAAGCCAGACTGGAAATTATCGCTAAGACTATTAGCCCAATTGCCAAACTAATTAAATGGCTTCGACTACTTAGCATTCGATTTAGCTCAATCATTTTTTACCTCCTTTTTGTAGTTCTGGCTTTTATTTTATTGTTATTCTTTCATTCAGCGCTTCACCTCCTATTTAAAAAATTAAAGGAACTACCTCCTTTTAATAAAGTCTAGCAAATCTCTTAAAAAAAGTCAAGCTCTTTCTTGTCCTTGCTTTTCAGTTAAGATATAATGAGCTAATGGAAAGAATTTTGAATCTTGAGACAATTAAATATCTTGGAAAGAAAGTAAAGGTTTGCGGCTGGGTCCAGACTATAAGATCGCACGGAAAGATTGTTTTTATTGACCTTAGAGACAGAAGTGGAATTTTACAATTGGTTTTTACTCCGCACCAGAGCAAGCTCGGTGCGGGGCAGGCTCCAGAAAATAAAAATCTCTACGAATTAGCTCAGACTTTAAGGCCGGAGTGGGTGATTGGAGTCGAAGGAATTATAGAAGAGAGGCCAGCTGGAATGATTAATCCCAAAATTGAAACTGGAAAAGTGGAACTTCATCCTTCTCATATTGAAGTTTTTTCTCAGGCAAAAACCTTACCATTTCCTATCGATACCCTTGGCTATGAAGTAAATGAAGAAAAAAGGCTAAAATATAGGTATTTGGATTTGAGAAGGGAAAGATTGAGGAGGAATTTGGAGATTCGCCAGAAAGTGATTCAATTTATTAGGGATTTTTTACAAAAAGAAGGGTTTATTGAAGTTGAGACACCAATTCTAACAAAATCAACACCCGAAGGAGCCAGGGATTTTTTAGTTCCCTCGAGGTTGTATCCAGGAAAATTTTATGCCCTTCCCCAAAGCCCCCAGCAATATAAACAGTTATTGCAAGTGGCCGGGCTTGAAAAATATTTCCAGATCGCCAGGTGTCTCAGAGATGAGGATCCCCGTGCCGATCGCCAGGCTGAGCACACCCAATTAGATATTGAGATGTCTTTTATCTCTCAAGAAGATATTTTGAATTTAACTGAAAGACTTTACAGTAATTTAGTCAAAAAATTATTTCCGGAAAAGAAAATTTTAAAAATCCCTTTCCCAAGAATAACTTATCAGGAGGCAATGGAAAAATATAAAATTGAAAAGCCAGATTTACGAAAAGGTAAAAAAGATCCAAATGAGCTTGCTTTTTGTTTCGTCACCGATTTTCCAATGTTTGAGTGGCATGAGAAAGAAAAAAGATGGGGAGCGATGCACCATCCTTTTACTAAACCCCAAGTCAAAGAGGATAAATCCTCTTTTCCACCTTCGTCCCATAGATGGGACTCGGTAACTGACGATATTGAAGAAATTAAAAAACATCCAGAAAAAATTTTGGCCTATCAATACGATTTTGTTCTCAATGGTGTAGAAATTGGGGGAGGAAGTATCAGAACTACAAATTTAGATGTCTTAACTGCCGTTTTTGAAGTTTTGGGACACAAAAAAGAAGAGATTAAGAAGCAATTTAGTAATTATTTTGAGGCCTTTTCCTACGGTGTTCCTCCCCATGGCGGGATTGCTCCGGGAATTGACAGATTTTTAGCTGTAGTTTTAAATGAACCCAATATCCGAGAAGTAATTGCCTTTCCTAAAACTGGAGATAATTGCGATTTAATGATGGATGTACCTGCCGAAGTAACCGAGGAACAATTAAAAGAGTTGCATATCAAAATAGTGAAATCAATTAAAAAACAATGAATTTCTATTAATTTCGCAACCGAAGGTTGCAAGTTTCAATATATTTCTGAAACTTATAGAAATTAGTAGAAATTTATAGAAATTTATTGTATGAAATTAAAGTATTTCTTGATTGCATTTATTTTAAGTTTGCCTTTTTGGTGGGGGATAAATTTTTTCCAAGAAAACCTGGAAAATTATTTTTATGCCCAAATTTCTCAGCCATTGGAAGAGATAGTTTTGGCAAAAATTCCGCCAAAGCCCCCCAAGCCAGAACTCGACCTCCAAGCCAAGGCCGCTATTTCGGTAAAACTGAATGAAAGCGGGGCTGAAAAGATTCTTTTTAATAAAAACATTAATCAACCTCTTCCAATTGCCTCCCTGACCAAACTGATGACGGCTGTGATTGTCTTAGAAAATTATGATTTAGACGACACCCACCCACCACCCTACACTTTAATTACTATCTCCAAAACTGCCGCAAATCAAGAAAATGTTCCTAATTATGGAAATTTAGACAAAGAGATTGGAAAAAAATTTAATGTAAAGCAACTTTTGGAGTTAATGCTAATTTATTCAAGCAATGACTCCGCCTGGGCACTGTCAGAGGTAATTGGGGTCCCAAATTTTCTCGAAAAAATGAATCAAAAAGCTAAGGATTTAGGGTTAGAAAATACCAATTTTATAAATCCCCATGGTCTTGACCCAGAAAATTTACATTATGACCAGTCTGTTATAAATTTTTACAATTATTCAACTGCCAGAGATTTAGTAAAGCTGGCTCAATATATACTAAAAGAGCATCCCTTAATTTTTGAAATTCCTCACGAGGCGCCTCTCTATTCAGTCAAAGATGGAATTTTTGATTTATTTTTAACGCAAGAAGTTATTGGCGGAAAAACCGGTTATACTGACGAAGCTGGCGGTTGCATTATTTTTATATTTAAAAACGAGAGGGGGAGTTTTTTTGTTAATCTTATTTTAGGTGCTCCTTCTTCATCGGCTCGGATCACTGAAATGCAAAAATTAATCGATTGGATAAATCAATAAAAAATGACATTATTTACATTTAATGTCATTCGACTTTTGATATTTGCTGCATTGACAGCTGGAGTTTCTTTTTTATTAGCCCCGGTTTTATTAAAATTTTTAAACAAATTTAAATTTTGGAAAAAAGAGGCGAGAACCAAAACTATCACCGGCGAGGAAGCCGAAGTTTTTTATTCCTTGCATAAAGAAAGAGAAGTAAGTGTGCCTCGGGGTGGGGGACTGGTAATTTGGATTTCGGTCCTAATTATTATTTTTTTATTTTTTGCACTATCTTATCTCTCTCATCCCTGGTGGTTAGGGAAATTAAATTTTTTATCAAGGGCCGAAACCTGGCTACCTTTGTTTACTTTAGTGATAGCGGCAATCGTTGGATTGGTTGATGATTTTTTACAGGTTACCGGCAAAGGAAAATATGTTGGAGGAGGAATGGGATTTACCAGAAGATTGTTAATTATCATTTTAATCGGATTAGTCGGAGGTCTCTGGTTTTACTATAAATTGGGTTGGGATACCATTCACGTTCCTTTAATTTTTAATTTTCCAGAAGGAATCGATTTTACCC
>Ga0210019_1005423_pt1 | contig 10636 bp, 9 predicted proteins | sample CryGeyCG2114_020_2_FD_183969 | JGI IMG/M metagenome (GOLD analysis project Ga0210019, IMG submission 183969) | Groundwater microbial communities from aquifer - Crystal Geyser CG11_big_fil_rev_8/21/14_0.20 (SPAdes) (version 2) | ecosystem: Environmental > Aquatic > Deep subsurface > Groundwater ...
GGCGATGATTTAGGTTTTGCCGAGCGTTTGATGGAAGAGAGAGACATCTATATTGATGACGCTTTCGGGGCCTGTCATCGTGCCCATGCCTCTATTCATGCCGTGGCGAAGCTCGCTCGCTACAAGGCTATGGGATATCTTCTTAAGAAAGAATGGGACTGTTTGAATAAGGTTTTGCATGAGCCCGAAACTCCCCAGATGGCGATTTTGGGAGGCTCTAAGTTGGAGGACAAAATTGCTGTTATTGAATCATTAATGAGGACCTGCAAAACGATTTGTGTTGGTGGCCGTATGGGGCTGGCTTTTTTGGCGGCTCGTGGCCAGAAGCTTGGAGCGAGTGAGCTGCCAAAAGAAAGCGTCCAGTTAGCCAAGAGACTGACAGGAGATGCCAAGAAACATGGAATCGAGATCTTGGTTCCGATTGATGGTCGAACTGGACGAAGTTCGGAAGCTACTGAATCTCAAGTCATTAAATTAGATGGTTCCGCAGAAATTAATGATGAAGAAGGAATCTTTGATATTGGGCCTGATACTGTGGCTCAGTGGTCAAAGGTTTTGAGTAAAGCTAAATCAATCGTTTGGAATGGTCCTATGGGTGTTTTTGAAAATCCATGCTTTGCGGAAGGCACTTTGGGAATTGTGGATTTTTTAGTGGAGCACAAAGACAAAATTCATTCCATTGTTGGAGGTGGGGAGACTGTGGCGGCCGTCGCTCAGCATGGCGCCTTGGAAAGGCTCTTTCATATTTCAACAGGTGGAGGGGCGATGTTGGAGTTTTTGGAGGGTCGAGAACTTCCCGGCATTGAAGTTCTCAAGCTGCGTGAACGCGAGATTCAAGAGATTCAGGATGGCCGAATGGCTTCGTAAGTAGGATGTGAATTTGTCACCTAATCGTCAGAGTAAATATATTTTTGGAAACTGGAAAATGGCTCAGTCCTTCGAAGGGATGAGACATTTTTTTGCTAGTTCGACGCAGCGAAAAAAGGAAACTGGCCTCGGTGTCGCTGTTTTCCCAAGTTTTACACATTTGGATGAGGCGCTTAGGCTAAGCCGTTCGCATGAGGTTTATTCTATCGGGGCACAGGATTGTTCAGATGAAAAAGTAGGGGCTTTTACGGGAGAGGTTTCGGCGGATAGCCTAAAGGAAATGGGAGTTAGTCTGTGTCTTGTCGGCCATTCCGAAAGACGGCAACGAGCGCACGAGACGCCTCAAAGTCTTTCAAAGAAGTTAGCGCTGCTTCATGATTGTGGAGTCTTGCCGATATTTTGTGTTGGGGAGACTCTGGCCGAAAGAGAGTCGGGAAGATTTGAAGAAATTCTATCGGCTCAGCTTGGGGTGCTTGAAGCTTATAGCGGTAAGCTCATCCTGGCCTACGAGCCGGTATGGGCCATTGGGACCGGACTGACGGCCACGGCGGCTCAGATTCAAGAGGCCCATGCCTATATTTTGGAGCAGCTCAGTGGCCCCTGGCCTCTTTTGTACGGAGGAAGCGTCAAGCTTGAAAATGCTCAGGAAATATTAAGCCTTGAAGGGGTTCACGGCTTACTCATTGGGGGGGCAAGTTTGACAGTCGATGTTTTTGAGAAAATATGTGGATTTGCGCTAGAAAGCTTAAACCGCTAAGTCTATAAAGGTACTCACAATTAAAGGAATGCCATGGAATTTTTGTTAGTTTTAAAAGTGCCTCTTATAGTCTTTCAAGTGGTCGTCAGTCCCATCTTGGTTGGTCTAATTCTTTTGCAGTCAGGAAAAGGGGATGATCTTGGCTCCGCACTTGGTGGGGGTGGCGGTGGTGGTTCCGTTTTAGGAACCGGTGGCGCCTCGAAGATTTTGGTAAAAGCCACGGTTATTTTTGCAGTGATTTTTATGATCAACAGCATTGCCTTGGCAAAAATATTTAAACTGGAAAGCTCTTCTAGTATTGGGGCTTCAGTTTCTGAGCCTTTGGCTCCGGCAAGTGTGCCAACGCCCCCTGTACCAGCTCCTGAGGGAGTTGAAGGAGCGCCGGATGTTCCGCCACCGGCTCCGAGTGCGGCTCCAGCCACTCCCAGCAATCCATAAGTTTCCGTGGGTTCGGCTCTTAGAAAGTATTCAAGCATAAAAATTGGCGGTGACGCTGAGAGAATTTTATTTCTACGGGATCTCATGGCTGATCCACAAATTTCATTGCCCCAGCCTGTTCGAATTTTGGGCTTTGCCAGCAATATATTGATTGATGATCGTGGTCTCCGCGGAACGGTTTTGATTGTCCGTGATGATGAACTTCCAGAACCTCAGGTGCTTGGGGAGGATGCTCGAAGCCTAACAATCAAAGTCGGTTCCGGATTTTCGATGCAACGTCTCGCGCGCTGGTCATCCAAGCGCGGCCTTATGGGTTGTGAGTATATGATCGGGATTCCTGGCAGCTTGGGAGGAGCTTTGTTACAAAACGCCGGGGCTAACGAGCAAGACTTGTCGATGATCTTAGTGTCCGCCGATATTTTTGATTTATCCAATCGTGAGCGGAAGATTTTAACGGCCCCCGACTGCCGATTGAGTTATCGAAGCTCGGAATTGAAAAATCACCCCGAACTTTTGGTGCTGGGACTGGAGCTGCAGTTAAGCAAAAGTTCTGTCGCTGAATGTGAATCCCAAGTTCAGCTCAATTTAGATTATCGGAGGCAAAAGACTCCCTACCAAAAACCGAGTTTGGGTTCGACATGGACCCGGCTCAAAGAGGGAGATGATTGGTTATATCCAGGCCAGTTAATTGAGAACGCGGGACTCAAAGGTATGAAGGTAGGGGCTATAAAAGTTTCGGAAGTGCATGCCAATTATCTTATTAATGAGGGAGATGCTACATTTGTAGATGCCATGACGCTCATAGAAACAGTTGAGCAAAAAGTTTTTGAACATTCTGGAATTAAGCTTCAGCGCGAGATCTTGATATGGTCAGATCTTTAGTAAAGGTTCGTAAAGAGTCTTTCCAATCGAACAAACGGAAGATGATTTTTGTCGAACGAAAACCAAATAAAACTTCCACGACCTAAAAAATTCTCTCTCGGAACAAAACCCCAATAGCGTGAGTCTTGACTGTCGTCACGATTGTCACCCATTACAAAAAACATTCCCTCTGGAACCGTGATGAGAGGTAACTCTTTGCCAGGGCGCTCGTTCATATGCACGACCGTATAGGTATGGCCGTTATTTGATTCGTGATAAAGACTCATGCGCTCTGGATCATATTTAGGTGTGAGATCATCAAGTAACGTTTTGTCGGTAAGTTCTTCGAGGGGCAAGGGTGTACCATTAATGATCACCCGCTTACCGACCACTTCGACGGTATCACCTGGAGTGGCGACCACTCTCTTGATATAATCTACGCTAGGGTCAATTGGGTATTCAAAGACCACGATTTCGCCCTTCTCAGGGTCCTTTCGGTCCAGCATGGATTTCCGGGTAAGGGGTATATGCCAATCAAAGGCCATCATGTTCACAAATATAAACTCCCCGATTTTGATCGTAGGAATCATCGAGCCCGTTGGAATATGCCGAGGCGAGGCAATCGTCGTACGAAAAAGTGCGGCAACTAGAAAGGCTACTCCTAGAGTGACCACCCATTCCTTAAAAAACCAACGCATCCATTCTTTAGAGCCAAATTGAGGGGCCTTATTGTGTTTGGACTTTTTATTCATGGCACAAGATTAATCCGGCCGATGACAATCTGTCGAGATGCAATCGATAACTCCACCACGAGCAGCCTCATAAAAGGCTTGATTCTCGGTGTTTCGGTGGCGAAGCAGCTTGCTTTCTTTCCATCGTTTCCCAGCACTACAGAGCCATTTTTCGCAACGCCCCTTGGAGGGGATTTCCCTGCTGACCACTCGAGCCATGGATTCTTGAAAACGATTGGCTTGATTTCCAAGGACGAGAAAGCCAAAGCTCAGTAGTTTCTTTCTAAACCTTAAATACTTCACGATCGACCAGAATCGGGCGGGAGCACGATAACTCCACTCTTCGTGGCACCACTCCTTTTGAGCGAGGGCGGGACATTCGGCTTCGTGTGTGCAGGGTAGGAGGATATGATATCTTGATCGAATCCAATCGCGAAGCTTAAGCAAATTTGTATTGGTCTCATGTGTGGAGGGTTCAATAATGATTACCAGTGAGTCCTCATGAAGTTCCTTGAGGGGCTTCAAGAAAAACTCTTTTAACTTTAAGTTTCGATGCGGCTCAAAACCTATTTCCTTCAGTCCAAGCTCTGTTAGTATGTTGGCAAAAATTAAAATTTGAGGTCGATGCTTGCTGGCGGATGGAAATCGCTTTCTAAATCCAAAGTTCGTCGGAATAAAATCTTTAAATTCTTCGCTAGCCCATTCCACGGCTTGATGATCTTTATCCACAGCCAGAAGGGAGCTTACTTCTAACTTATGTGATTTGAAAAAATCAAGGACGCCTAAGCTAGCCCCCAAAGTGCCGGCGCCGATATCGACAATATCGTAGGCTTGAGGTTTTAGATGACCGGCTTCAAAGCATTGTTCAACAGCCGAGCGAGCTTTGAGTGCTGTCATAAAACCAAAATAGGAAGAGTAAGCGCGTAAAATGCTAGGCTTCCATTCGGGCAGTTCTAGATCCTGATAACTCTCACAATGACTTTTAAGAATCTTAAGTTCATTTTGAGTAAGACGATTCTTAAAAAAAGCATTCTCGAGCGCCTTGGTTAGCGAAAATTTGGGAAAGGCAAGCTTCGGCATGAACCCTCTCTATCATCCGAAGCTGGTCTTCTGGCAAGAGGGCATTCTAGCTTTAAGCTTTGAGCTAGGCATGCGATGATGAACAGATGCTAAAGCTTCGTATTTTAAAGCCATTTTTGATGGGGCGCTCCAATGGAGCCGAGATCTCTTGGCTAGAGTATTTGAATCACTTTCAATCGACTTGGGAATGGGATGTCAAAGTGTGGATGGCCTTGCCAGAGTCACTCAAGGAATTTACACCAAAGTTTTTGGAGCAATTTGGTGTTGAGCTTCAGGGGAATAGCTATGAAATTAATTCGGTTCGATGTGAAATCACCTATTCACCGAAATTTCACCCAACGGATTTAGAAGCGCAAACTGCAATGGAGGCTTTCTTTCTAGCGAAAATAGAAGAAGATAAGCCTGATCATATTTGGGCGCATTATACTGACTTTTTTGCGAGCAGTTCCGCGATCAAATGGAACACGAATCGTTCATGGATACATTTGACGGACGATGAGTATCCTCGGCTTGATCGCCTAAAGGAATTTGGGAGTCTCTATTCTAGTTATCAAAATATTAAAAATATTTTAGTAGCCTCTAGTTATATGCAACACTCGGCTGAGGCTTCCTTCCCAAAATCAAAGATTCAAAAATTGATGCGAATGATAGAGATGCCCGATCAGCTAACAAGTAAGTCTGAGCCAGAGTTTTGGTTATTTGTGAATCCAGTCAAAGTTAAGGGCCTTGAGTTCATGCTGGAATTGGCCGAAAAACTTCCGGACGAAAAATTTGTCTTTGTTGGGAATTGGGAAGATCAAAGGCCCGTAAAACTCCCGCAGAATGTTCAGTATATTCCGCGACAAAAAAATTTATTGGCATTGTTTTCGAAGGCTAAAGCTTTGTTGATGCCCTCGGTATGGCAGGAAGCCTTTGGTCGCTTACCCTTAGAAGCTATGAGCGTGGGTACGCCTGTGCTGGCGAGTCGACGCGGAGGCCTGCCTGAGACTTTGGGTTCAGGGGGTCTGGTTTTGGAGCTCAACTATGATGATTGGATCAAAGCGATGGGCCAAGTCGAGGCTCAGAGGGATTTGTGGGCAAATTTGGGCGAAATTCGCGTCAAAGAATATCGAAAAGAGCTCAGCGCATCGCTTCAAGCTTACAAAGAACTTTGCGAATCTCAAGTTGATGCAAAGCTCTGAGGACCGATCGTTGATAAAATAGTACTAGGGTGAGCATGAGCGGGCAAAATGATCGATCAAGTTTTCGAATACCAAGCGAGTTTCAGATTCGCTTTAGGAAAGTGAGCGAGGAAGAAAGTCAGATTTTCACTTCCTTCGCGATGCGACCTTCACCGGTGTCTGCGGCCCGGGGTGAAATTGAGGGGCTTATTTCCAGCCTTCCCTTTCAGGATTCTGCGCGCGTCCTTATCGAAAAGGCCTTTCACTTTATTCTAAATATGGATCAACGAGTGGAACGTATAGAGGAGATTCTCAATCAACGGGTTCATCAGGATGAAATTGGCTTGAAACCCTATGAATGGGTATCAGGAGAAATTGGATCTCATGAGGTTATGTTTCGCTGGGAAGATGATCCGGCTCTCGAAAATGGCGATCGAGTTTTGATCGATCTCCTGTTGCCGGATCTTCCTGAGTTGAGAGTCGTGGCCTGCGGTCGAGTTGTCGCCCCGCCGGAGGAGCGGACTTCTCTCATAGAGCTGGAGTCCATCCATGCCGATGATCGCGAGTATATTCATAGGTTTATTTTGGCTCGCCAAAGAGAGATGCTGCGCGATCGTGCAGCTGCTAAAAAACAAGATTCTTAGAATTCGCTCAACAATTCTAAAATAATATTGTTGGATCAGATTTGTGAGAATTCTCAATTGGAATGTTAATGGTATTCGGGCTTGCGTTGAAAAAGGTTTGCCCAAAATCCTAAAGGAAATAAAGCCTGACGTTTTCTGCGTTCAAGAGACCAAAAGCTTTCGGGAGCAGTGCAAGGATATGTGGGAGCCCGTGACGGGAATGAAGGAGTTTTGGAATTCCGCCTCTCGCCCGGGTTATAGTGGAACAGCAAATTTCTTTAATAATTATCCAAATAAAGTGGAGGCAGGATGTGGCGTCGAAGATTTTGATCGGGAAGGGCGATGGATTATTTCAGATTATGGCTCGTTCTATCTGATTAATTCTTATTTTCCAAATGGCGCATCGAGTGATGAGCGGCATTTATTTAAGATGAAGTACCTTGATTATGTTCTCTCGCATCTTAAAAAGTTAAATAAGAAAAAGCCCCTCATCTTGACGGGTGATATCAATATCGCCCATCGAGAAATCGATATTCACGATCCCGTTCGTTTGAATGGCACGAGCGGTTTCAAGCCCGAGGAGCGAGCTTGGATGGATGAATTGTTCAAATCTGGATTCGTAGATGCCTATCGATATTTATATCCGGATGCGCGTGATCAATATACGTGGTGGAGTTACCGAGCTGGTGCACGACAGCGAAATAAAGGATGGAGAATTGATTATTTTATTGTCTCGGACGGTCTTGCCAATAGCATCACAAAGCTAGAGCTTTTGCAGGATATCAAAGGCTCAGATCACTGCCCTTTATTGCTTGAGATTTCTCAGTAAGTCCCTGAAATTTATATAGGTTTCAGTGGGGCTGCCGCTTGGAGGCGGGGGTGTTATTCTAAGGAAGGTGGGGGATTCACGTAAAGATAGCTTAGAAATGCTTAATCGAAAGCTTAGTGCGGACGCCGTGGGTTCGAAAAAACCCCAAACTCCGATTGGCAAGCTTTTAGTATCAAAGGCATTGATAACGCCTGAACAACTTATCAAAGCCATTGAGCGTCAAAAAGAAACGGGAGATTATCTTGGTCAAGCGATTATTGAGCTTGGCTTTACTTCTGAACAACAGTTAATCGCGGCTTTATCTTCCCAACTCGATGAGATTTCTTCATCCGACGAGGCGGGAGTCGAACGTGAAATTGATGAATCCAAGCTGGTGATCGATCCGGCGGCGATCAATCTTGTGACGGGCCAAATGGCCGTTAAGGCCAATGCCATTCCTATTCGAGTTGATCTTGTGAAGAAGATCTTGGTAATAGGCGTTGCGGACACGCGAGACATGACGGCTTTGGACGAAATTAGATTTTCATCAGGTTGCCAGATTCAAGTCGTCGAAGTCAGTCAGGATTTTTTGCAGGAGTCATGGAAGACTCACTATCGATGGACAGGCCAGGTTTCGGTCAGCGTACAGAATGATCTTTTGCAAACAGACTTTCGAGCTTTCGCGGCCAAGCTCAACGATGCTCAGGTTGGCCCGTTCATTCATCGGCTGCTATCCAAGGCCTCTGAACTTAAAGTATCGGATATTCATATCGATCCATTCAAAAATGACGTTCAGGTTCGTTTTCGAATTGATGGCAAGCTCTATCAGGCGGCGGCCTTTAATCGAGCGGTCTATCCGCAGTTTATTGGGAAGCTTCGCGTGATGGCGAATATTGACCTAAGTGACAAGAAGCATTCGATTGATACGCGTATGAGCGTTCAGACGGCTGAAAATCGTCATACTGAATATCGTGTTTCCATTCTTAATTCATTATTTGGAGAACGCGTGGTCTTGCGGGTTCAAAGGGATTCAAGCCAAATACCACGGCTTTCCAATATCAATATTCCAAAAGTTTATACTGAGATGATTGGTGAGAAGCTGCGATTACCTCACGGGATGATTATTGTCACCGGACCTACGGGTTCAGGAAAGACCACCACGCTTTATGCGATGCTGATGGAGCTTGCGGATTACACTAGAAACATCATGACGATTGAAGACCCCATTGAATTGACGCTTCCTGGAGCTTCGCAAATTCCTGTTGAATCCGATAAGAATTTAAATTTTTCAAATATTTTACGATCGGTATTGAGACAGGATCCAGACGTCATCATGGTGGGCGAGATTCGGGATGAGGAAACGGCCCAAATTGCTGTGCGTGCGGCGATGACAGGCCATTTGGTTCTGGCCAGTTTGCATACTAACGATGCTCTGGCTAGTATCACGCGACTTCAGGATATGGGTATCGCACCTTATTATTTGGGGCCTGCCTTAAATTTGCTTTTAGCTCAGCGTTTGATTCGACTTCTCTGCGATGATTGCAAAAAGCCAGTCAAACATTCTAGGCAGTTGCTACTGGAGCTTGGATTTAGCCCGGAACAAATTCGCGCTACGGACTTTTTCAAATCCGGTGGCTGTAGCAAATGCAATATGACGGGCTATCGTGGTCGAATGCCACTGTTTGAAATGCTATCAGTCAACCAAGCGCTTCGCGATAGCATTTCACGGGGGGATCCCGCTTCAAAAATGCGCTCCATTGCTAAAAAGAATAAGTACGTTCCCTTTTTAACTTTGCTTAAAGAATATCTCAAGAGAGGCAAGACGAGTATTGATGAGGCGATGCCGTATTTGCTGGACCGTTAGGCCTTAAAGGCTTCTTCTTTGGTAAGATTCTTTTCGTTGTATTCTTTGCCATCATAGCTCAAGAGTCGATATTGATCCTGAACGAGGGTTTGGAGATGCACCGGGCGCTTCCAGATCTTAGCGAGTCGCATGAGAGTTTCTTTGGCTGAGTCGAGCTTAACTTCTTCTCCTTCGTAAGGATGCCACAAATAAAGCTCACCTCTGTTTTGATAATTGCCGTCAACGACGGCAATAGGGGGCACGCCTCGGTAGGTGAGCTGAAATAGAAATTGTCTTTTGATTTTTTGAAATTCCCTGGATGCAATTTCATATTCATTGGATTTTGGATTGAGCTGGAAGGTAAACAATTTATGCTCAGCGCAGAATTCAGGGGTTAAAAACTCGTCGATAAAGGTCACATCATTATAGATTTTTCTTACTTCAAAGATTTTCTTTTTCCCAAGGCTAAGCTTTCTGTCCCAAGCCTTTTTCTCAGCAATATTGCTGCAATTTTCATATTCCATTCCGAAGCGGCCACGATTCCATCGATCTTCGATGTCTCGAAATAATTCAAGACCAATCTTGTAAGGGTTAATTCTTCCTCCGGACATGGCCACCGTGCCAGCATGTGAATTGGCATAATCAATTACTTCTGAATCCTCAAGTTTATGCCTGGTCATAATTGTCGTATGCCAAAAGCTTGCCCATCCTTCGTTCATAATCTTGGTCTGACCTTGTGGTGCAAAGTAATAAGCTTCTTCACGAATAATATCCAGAGTCTCGCGTTCCCAGTTTTCAAGCGGCGCATAATGAATCAAAAATCCAAGAATATCTCGGTCGGGCTGCGCCGGAATGCGCCCCTTCTTCTCTTGCTCCGTTATATTCTTTTGACGTTGTTGTTCCAAAAATTCAGGGGGATTGATGTATTTATCCATATAGTCTTTGGATTTAAGCTTGCCGACAGGAGTTCTTGAGGGTTCCATATCGGATTCTTCAACAGACTCCGTGATGGACCCTGCTTTCTTAAAGATCCCTTGGGGATCAATTAAATTATCTATCGATTGGCAAAGATCGATAAAACCTTCGACTCGCTCCGGACCAATTCTTTCAACAAATCGCCTAATCTTTACGGCGTGATTGGCCATCATATCGATGGCTTTTCGGTTGGTTGTCGAAAAATAATAATTGTTCTTAAAGAAATCGGCGTGACCGTATACATGGGCCATGACCAGCTTTTGATCCATCAAGGTATTGCCCTTCATCAGGTATGCAATGACAGGATCGTTGTTGATCACCATTTCGTAGATCTTCGAAAGGCCGTAACTGTAACTTTTACTGAGACGTTCGTAGTCCATTCCGAAGGACCAGTGAGGATAGCGGGTTGGAAAACCGCCATAGGCCGCTAGTTGATTCATGACATCATAATCGACCATCTCAAAGATCGTCGTATAGAAATCGAGGCCATAAC
>Ga0210019_1005425_pt1 | contig 10634 bp, 9 predicted proteins | sample CryGeyCG2114_020_2_FD_183969 | JGI IMG/M metagenome (GOLD analysis project Ga0210019, IMG submission 183969) | Groundwater microbial communities from aquifer - Crystal Geyser CG11_big_fil_rev_8/21/14_0.20 (SPAdes) (version 2) | ecosystem: Environmental > Aquatic > Deep subsurface > Groundwater ...
CCCAGGTATTGCCGTCATTCACGTTGTCGAGAATGCGGTTGAGGTTGCGCTCGCTGAGCCAGTCCGAGTCAATCGTGGAATCGGTGGCGGTGCCCAGGCGCAACGTGCGGTAGCGGATGGTCGAAGTGCTCGCCGTCTCCCCTGAATCATTCGCATAATCGCCATAGACGATCAGCGCACGTCCGGAGGCTTCAATAGCGACATCGAAGGGCCGCAGCGTATCGTAATCACCCCCCGCATCCATATGCCCTTTGGACAGCTTCGGCTCGATCAAGGTGCTGGCGCTGAACGCGGTATTCTGCGGATCCCACTTCCTGGCGAAGAGCTCTCCGAAGTGACAATCCCATGCCAATATCATGACGTTTTCTGACGGGTGGGGGGCCAGCCGAATCCAGGCCGGGTGATGGCTGCCACCGGGAGCTGAGGTTTTATTGCCGTAGACCAGCCCTTCGGTCACATCGAATCCAGGGCCCTCCAAACCATTCGCCGCAGAAATCCCGGCGTTGGTGTAATCCCAGACCGCAAAATGGGGTTGGTGGTATTGGAGTTCGCCTGCGGTGTATCCACCACTTGCTGTTGGGGATTTTTGAATGGCGTAGACGACCACTAAACGGCCGCTTTTGGCTTCATACGCTATGTCCGCGACGCTAGGATAGACAAACTGCGTGGCTCCCACCGCGTTGATCTCGGCGACCCCGCTGATCATGCGATCGCCGACGACGATCTTTTGGAGCTTCCAGTAGGAATTGTTGGAACCGTCTTTGATCTTGTCGTTGCGGATGAACAGCGACAGGTACTGGTTCGTGCCGCCTGCCCCGGCGCGAAGGTGCTTGGTCTGAACCAGGAGCGCTTCTTCCTTGTAGCGGGGGTTCGTCTTGTAGATGACGTGGCTGATATGCAGCGGCCAGCACCGGTTGCCGGTAGTCTCGTCAGGATAGGAATAGGGAGCGGCCGCCAGGGTATCGTGGATCTGTTGGACCAGATCGGTGACGATTGTTAGATTGCCCGCCGGCACCCAGGTGTTGTCCTTGGCGTCCCAGATATTCTGGCCAATCTCAAATTGTGGGCTGCCGGTCTGGCCGAAGACCGCGCGGATATCGCTGGCGGCCAGGTCTTCGTTCGCCGACACTTTGGTCGCAAAGGCCTCGCGGGGAGCGTGCGTGACACCGGCGATGAGGAGGGTGAGCCCCAACCATAAGGACAGGGCGCGCGATGCCACGGATTGTTTCGTCATCGGTAGATTCCTCCTACGGGTCCCCATGCCAAAACGCCGGACGACCGAACAAGACGAATCCCCCACACTCTCGTCTCCTTCGGCGGCCCGGCGATCCTGAACCGAAAAGGCGCCTTGAGACTTTCAAGGCGCCTACGTGGGGGTGGCTCATCATCCTTCGGTAGCTCAGCCGTCCACGTAGGACCCGTAGCTTTGCGACCCCGGATTACTCCGGGTGTGCCTTTATCGGGAGTGTTTCCCCGTGCGTTCGAATTGTCTCTTCAAGCCTACCTGATCTGGCGCGGTCACGTCAAGGCGGGGAGCTACTTCGTCAGCCAATCCCAGACCAAGCGCCAATGGGCGCGGGGGACTTTGGTGCCGGAAGGGTTGTTGCTGAGGGCGGCCAGGGCCGGGTTGATGTGCGTATCCTTGGCCAGCTCGGTGTGGTGGCGTGCTCTGGCATGGTCATGAAGAAACCGGTCATAGAGGAAGGTGAGCTTGGCGCGCGTGGTGGCATGGTCGGTCAATTCAAGCGAGCGCTCATACGCATCCGCCGCCTGTGGGTACTGGTGATTGGAGAAGTAGATATCGCCGACGCGGCGAAACTTCGCCGCCCGGCGCGGCTCATCGGCGGACGACGGGGTACGCGGCGACTCGGCAGGCGCGGCTGGTGCGGCCGCGGCGAGCTGGCTGTTCGCCCGCGAGATCGTTTCAAGCCGCTCCAGCACATCCTGCGTCATCTGCTGCTGCGCGCTCCAGCGATCGGCGAGCTGTTCCAACTCGGCCCGGCTTAAGGCGCGCCGTTGCGCGTCGGCCAAGCGGGCTTCAAGCGCTGAGCGCTGTGCTGAGTCTTTGGCGACGCTCTCCTGCAACCCCTTGACTTGGGCTTGCAGCTGTTGCCGCTGCGCGCTGGCTTCCTCAAGCTGCTGCTGCAGCGCGCGGCGCGCATCTTCCAATCCGGCGAGCTGCCCCGCCAATTGATCGCTTTCCTGCGCCAATCGCTGCGCTTTCTCATCCGCGCTCACCCAGCGCGCCTTCAGCGTGTCGAAGTCTTCGGCGAGCGCCCGGCGCTCCTGCTCAAGCAGCATCAGCCGGTCCTGGCTTTTCGTCAGCGCGGTCTGCGCCTCCTGCAGCTGGCCGGTCGCCTCACGATCATGGCGGTAGAGCTGCCACGCCGCCCAGCCGGCTGTGCCGAGCACCCCGAGCAGCAGCACGGCTGCGACAGCTCCCAGGAGGCGGCGCATCAGGGCCGGCTCGACGTAGGCGTCAGATCCACGCGCGCCGTGCTGGTCGCAGGAGCCACGATCTCGTCTCCCGCGATCAGGTGCGGGGTCATGAGGATGACGAGCTCGGTCTTCTTGTAGCGATCCGAGCGGTTGCGAAACAGCGCGCCGACGAGCGGGATGTTGCCCAGCACCGGCACCGCCTGCCGGCTAAAGGTGATTTCATCCTTCATCAGGCCGCCGATGATGATCGTCGCCCCGTCTTTGACCATCACGCGCGTTTCGGCCTCGCTCGTTTCCACGATCGGGATCTTGTTTCCCGTCGAGGTGGAGAGCGTCGACGCCACCGAGCTCACTTCAGGCCGGATCTTCAAGGTGAGAAAGTCGCTGTCGGTGATCGCCGGCGTGACGTACAGCTTCACGCCGACGTCGATGAACTGGATCGTCTCCGCGGTCGCCGCGGTCGATTGCGCCTGGGTGACCGTCGAGGTCACGTAGGCTTCCCGGCGCCCCACGAGAATTTTCGCGTCCTCCCCGTTCATCACCGAGATATGCGGGCTGGAGAGCACCTTGGTGTCGCCGAACGTCTGCAGCGCTTTCACCGTCGCGGTCACGTCGTTCTCCCCGATCGTCCCGACGACCATCTTGATCGCGTTGGTGGCGTCGCTGGAAATCGGCAGCGAGTTGGTGACCGTCACGTCGGGAAACTTGAGGCTCTCCGACACCCAGTTCCATTCGATGCCGGCATCGAACTCGTCCCGCAGCGTGACCGAGAGGATGGTGGATTCGATGTACACCTGCCGGTGGCGGGCGTCGAACGCCTGAATGAGCCCGACGATCTGTGGCATCCGGGCCGGCACGTCGGTGACGATGAGCGCGTTGGAGCGCTTGTCCAGCCGCGCTTGGCCCAGCTCGGGCGTGAGTATCGATTCGATTTCAGGCTTGACCAGCTCGGCGCTGGCGAACCGGAGCGAGACGATCCGCGTCTCGGTCGGGACTTGCCGCTGGACCGTCGGGATATCGACGGTGTTGATGAGGCTTTGCATCTGCGAGAGGATGCCCGGGGTGTCCAGCATCGCCAGTGTGGCGGTGGGCTCATCGACAACGATTCGGCCGACTTCGGACTTCAGGTTGCCCAACAACGCACCGACCTGTCCCGGGTTGGCATACTTGAGCTGGAGCACGAGGCTGCGGCGCGGATCGCCGTAGCGGTGGCCGTAGAGCTGTTCGTACTGCTCGCCGGACATGACGTACAGGATCGTGCCGCGCCGCTCCACCGCCAAACCGTTGCTGACCAGGACGATATCGAGCGCGTCCCGCACCGCGACGTCGGTCAGCGTCAGCGTGGCCCGTCCCTGGACGTCCGCGCCGGTGACGATGTTGAACCCGCCCTTGCCGGCCAGGAATTTCAGGACTTCGACGATGTCCATGCCGCGCAGGTCGAGCGAAATCCGCGTCCCAAGGCCCGGAAACGCCGCTGGATCGAGCGCCACATCCCCTGGCAGCTGCAGCGGCTCGCTGGATCCGGACGAGACCGTCTCCGGAACTGTCGGCGGCCCGACAACCTCATCCGCCCAGACCGCAACACTTCCGAGGGCCACGAGCCCACCGATGGCGCTCAGCCGCACCCACACCGATGGCTTCATGCGCCGCTAGAAGAGCTCCACACTCTGTCCATCAACTTCCAACACGATATGGTCAGGAAAAATCTCCTTCAGCTTCGCTTCGCCGATCATTTCACCGGGGCGCACCACGTACGTTTGGTTCGCTTGCTCGAGCATGGCGACCGGCTCCTCGCCCCACGCAATGCCCACCAGTTTCAATTGGGCGACCACTTGCTGCGGGTCGCGCTTGGGCGTTGACTCGACGGACGTCGCCGTCACCGGCGTTTCGCCGACACGGAACGGATCCTGCTGCGCCATCGTCTGCAGGTAGTCCTCGGTCGCGCGCAACCCGTCCAGCGGAGTGGCCACCGCCGGCGGGGCCGCAGCCTCCATCCGCTGCAGCAGCCGCTCGGGGCTGGGCCAAAAGAACATCTGCGCGACACACGCGATCCCCAAGCCAAGCACCACGATGCCCAGCAGCTGGTTCACCCGCGGCAGGTCCAGCGGCCCTGCCAAGCCCACCAGGTGGCGCGCGGCTTGCGCGAGCGTCAGGGCGCGCGCGCCGCGGATCGGCGGATGCTTCGCCCCCTGGATGACCGCGAACAGTTTTTCCTCGGGCGTGGGCTTCGGGCCGGCCATGGCGATGCGCCTTACGCCGCCGGAACGGCCAACGTGTGCAGCTCCCGCTCCCGGTGGACGAGCGAGCGGATCAGGTCGGCGGTGACGACCGGCTGGTGATCCATCACCAGCCGCTCCAGCGCGTCATGGCACAGCAGCGCGATGCGCCGCGGATACCCTTGGGTGGCATCGTGAATCGCGCGGATCGCCTCATCGGCGAACAATGGCTCCCGCTCCGCAAACCCCGCCTGTTTGAGGCGATAGCGGATCAGTTCTTTGGTCTCCTGCTCATCCAACGGGTTCAAAACGTACTTGAGGCTGATGCGGTCCCACAGGTTGCGGATCGCGCGGATCGCCGGCAGGAACTCCAGCTGGGCCAGCAGCACGAGCTGGAGCAGCTTGGTGTTGTGCGTTTCGTAATTGAGGAGAGCGCGCAACAGCTCGAGATTGGAGGGCTGCAGCTGCTGCGCTTCGTCGATGAGCAGCGTCACCGTGCGGCCCGCTTCCACGCTGCGGCTGAACAGATGCCGCTCGATCGACGCCAGCAGCGTGCGCACCGGAGGCACCGGCGATGGCACGTCGAGATGGAACGCCTCCATGAGCGCGACGAGGAACTCTTGGTCAGAGGTGAAATACGGGTTGAGGATGACGTGGACGTCGATCGGCCCGTCGGAAGGGAGCGTCGTCGCCAGGCAGCGGCTCAGCGTGGTCTTGCCGGTGCCCACATCGCCCAGGACAAGCGAGAGGCCCCGCTGCAGCCGGACACTGATGCGCAAACGGTAGAGGGCGGCGCGATGGGCGGCGGAAAGGAAAAAGAAGCGGGGATCCGGACTGGTGGAAAACGGCTCGTGTTCCAAGCCCAGGAGCTTGTAGTAGCTCACCCTGGAGCACTCCCTCGTGTATTACAAGAACCACCGCCGGAAGCACCAATGCGCTTCCGGTCTCTTCGAACAAGCCTCACGGGGGCGCTCCCACACGCTCCTGTAATAACGCATTGTAATGACAGAGCTTAACGCGTGTCAATCGGATAGTTTCGGCGAGCGCCTTACTGCGGAAGCCAGGCGAGGATGCACGGATCGTGCGGATCTTCGGACACACACCCGGCGCGATCCAGCACGGCGACGAGCGGTGCGGTGCCGTCCCCAAGCTGTCCCGAGACCACCACCGACGCGGTGAACGCGCTGGATGCGACCACCCCGCTGGGACACTCGGCCGGAGGCGCGGCGAAGGGCTCCAGCTCCCGTTGGGCCACCAGATCCGATCCTGGGCACCCCATGGCATCCAGCACTATCGCGGGCGCGGTGTTGACGTTGACCCGGCCGCTGCCATAGACGGTGACGTACGGCTGCAGGGCGGTCATGAGCGCGGGGGGCACGCCCGGGATCGCACGCAGCTCTTCGACGCGGTCCAGCGGCCCGTTATGGCAGGCCGGCTGCATCGAGGCGCACACCGCGCCATCCGGCTCATCGCGCCAATCGACGATCGCCGAAACGACCGCTTCCGCGTCGACCCCGCCAGGTTGCACCGCATCGATCAGCGCGCGGAGCTGCTCCGGGGTGGCGAGATTGAGAGGCAATTTGCGCTCCTCGTCCACCAGACCCGGCGGGCCGATGGAGAAGGTGCCGGAACCGACGGCGATATCGCGGAACATCTCGGTGCCGGTCGCTTCATCGATGCCGGTGCTCCAGGTTTCTCCCATATGGTCGATCAACTGCCCGTCCGTATCGTCGGCGCTTAGCACCGCGACGGCTTGATGGACGCCGGCCTGCGCGATGGCTTTGCGCGCCAGCGCGGATGCAGGGATGCGGCCCAGCCGCAGCTCGTGCGCAGATCGCATGGTCAGCGCGCCTGCGGCAATCGTCAGCAGCCCCATCACCCATAACACAACAAGCAATGTTTGGCCTGACGCGCGGCGGAGGCTCATGGGGTCTCCGTAAATAACGGGAGATTCCCTGCGGGATGGCGGAACACGCGATCAAGGGCGAGGGGCGCTCGGCCGTCCGCGGAAGCCAGGATCGCCTGAAGCTTGATGAGCCTTGGCACCCACAGCGTGACGCCATCCCACGACGCCGCCCACAACAGCTGCTGCTGCTCATCGCGCATGGCAAACGAAAAAGCGCCCTGCTGCAAGGGCAGGACCGGTTCGCGGCTTAGCGGCGGTGCGCCGTCTCCGTCCTGCCAGCGGAATGCTTCCCGGACCAGCTGCCCGTCCTCAATACGATAGACAATGCGTATCCAGGCCGGCGTGGTCTGGCCGTCCTCGCCAAGCAGCGGCATAAGACGCGCGAACTCAAGACGGTCCGGCTCGCCGATGAACGGCACGCCGAAAAACGGTTGCATCGCTTCCAGGTCTTGCTCCAGCTGCAGAAATCCGCGCTCCATCCGCTGGATGGGCGCGACGGCCTCCTCCCACGTCGAGGACGCCTGGAACCCACTGCGCAGCAGAAAGAGCGTCACGAGAAAGAGGCCCGAAGAAAACGCCGCCGCCAGCATGACTTCCACCAGCGTAAACCCCTTGAGTCGTCGCGAGGCGGTGTCCCTGCCCGGGTGACGCGGAGCCGGGAAATAGGACATTGCGTGATGCGCTACGTTACGGCTGCGCGGCTTGGCGGTAGGTGACCACATCGAGATGAGTTCCCTCGGTTCGCTCAACCGCCAGTGTCGCCGCCACCAGAGCGGTCTGCGGTGCAGGCAGCGGCGTCAGGCTCAGCGTCCAGGCATAGTTCTCGAGCGGCGCGTCGAACTGGCCGGTGGCCGGCTGATCCGCGGTGAGCTGATCCTCCAGCAACGCGAGCCGGCTGGCCAGCAATTGCACGGCAATCGCTTGGTCGGCGCGAATCGCGGCGCTGCGGTTCGCCGGCACCATGGCCCCGGCCAGGAGCGCGGCCGCGACAGCCGCCACGACCGACGCCACGAGCAGCTCCATGAGCGAAAACCCGCGAGCGCTACAACGCAGGCTCTTCATCGAGTTGGACAATCCCGGCATCGTCGACAGTCACGCGAAACGTGCGCTGGTGCGCCGGCGCGGAGACGGCAAATGAGAACGCGGAGCATTTTCCTTTGGGGTCGGCGGACAGCGCGCGGTCCGGGACGTCGCTGACCACCAGGCCCTCCGGCAGCCAGACGGTGTGTTCGATGCGCTGGTAGGGTCGCGGGCCGGTTTCCAGTGATGCGAAACGAAACGCCCGCTGGGCGGTCTCAATGTGCAGCCGCATCGTCCGTCCTTGCGCCCTCGCCTTCGAGGGCATCGCCCGGACCGCGCTGGTGATATCGCGCATCGCCGAGCGGTATCGATGCAGCTCGGCGGCTTGCAGCATCCAGCGGTGCGCTTTGGCGGAAACGCCGGTCACCAGCACGAGGCTGGCCACGAGCGCCACGCTCTCCACGACGCTCAGCCCACCCCAGTGCTGTCCGCGGCTTCTCACCCAGTGCATCGCCTCACCTGACCACTTGAGTCATTTGGAAGACCGGTAGGACCATCGCCAGCACGCAGAACCCGACCAGCACGCCCATCGCCAGGATCATCAACGGCTCCAGCAGCGTCGTCGCAATGCGCAGCCGCTCATCCAGCATCCGCTCGTAGTACGTGGCCAGCTCATGGAGCACGTCCACCAGCGTGCCGGCGGACTCGCCGACCGCAATCATGCGCGTCACCAGCACGGGAAAGCACCCGGCGCTGCGAAGGCTGGTGGCGATCGTCTCGCCGCGCTTCACCATCTCCTGGGCGTCGCGCATGCGGCGCTCCATGAGCGCGCTGGAAAGCGTCGGGCGCGCCACATCCATCGCCTGGAAGACCGGCAAGCCGCTGTGCAGGAGCATTTGCAGCGTGCGGGTGAAGCGGCCGACCTGGCGCGCTTCCAGCACGTCCCGCGCAAACGGCAGGCGGCGCATCACGCGCTCCGTGGCGGCGATCACGACAGGTAGGCGGACCAGCCGACGCACCAGCAGGCTTCCCACCACCACGCCGCCGATGATCCACGGCCAGTCGCGCGCCAGCACGTCGCTGAGCTGGATCAGCATGCGGGTCGGCCACGGCAGCGCGCCGCCGAGCTGCGTGAACAGCCCGGTCATGCGCGGGACGACGAACCAAATAAAGAAGCCCAAGCTTCCCACCCCCACCACAAGGAGGAGCAACGGATACGCAACCGCACCGCGGAAGCGGCTCTCCAGCTGCTCCTGCTGCTCGTCGAACTCGACGAGCTTCAGGAGGATGTCGTCGAGCTTGCCCGAGGCTTCGCCGGCCCGAATAGCGGAGAGGAAGAGTGCCGAAAACACGCCGGGGTGCCGTGAGAGCGCTTCGGAAAACGGATGGCCGTCACGCATGTGCCGCTCCAGATCCTCCAGCAGCAAGCGCAACGGCTTGGCGTGGCTCTGCTCTTTCAGGATCGTGATCGCCGGCACCAGCTCCAGCTTTGCCCGCAGCAGGCTCGAGAGCTGCCGCGTGAACAGCCGCCGGTCGCGGGAGCTGACCCGCACGCGCCGCACGGCCTGCCCTTCCTCGGCGGCCAAGGTCTCGGCTCCGATGAGCATGACGGACACCGGCACCAGACCGTCGCGCAGCAACCGCGAGACCGCCTCGTCCTGGGTGGGGGCCTCGATCGTCCCTTCGATGACGTCTCGAGGACCCTGCTTGGCCTGGTACGTGAACGTCGGCATGCGTTAGTCTTCCATCGTGACGCGCAGAACTTCTTCCGGCGTGGTCATGCCTGCGGCGACTTTCTGCCATCCGTCCTGCCGCATCGTCTTCCACCCGCGCTCCAGCATCTTTTGCTTGATCGTTTCCGCCGGCGCCTTTTGCATGATGAGCGACCGCACCTGGCTGTCGATGACCATGATCTCGTAGATGCCGATGCGCCCGCGGTAGCCGCTCTTGCGGCACACGTCGCAGCCCTTGCCCTTGTAGACCGTGGGCGGCACCTGCTCGTTCGGCTTGGTCTCCACCGTCAGCGGCTCCGGATCGATCACCTTGCAGTCCGGACAGATCGTGCGCACCAGCCGCTGGCCGATGAACGCCAGGATAGTCGAGGACACCAGGTACGGCTCCAGCCCCATGTCGAGCAGCCGGGTCACGCTCCCTGAAGCGTCATTGGTGTGCAGCGTCGAGAATACCAAGTGGCCGGTAAGCGCCATGCGGATGGTGATCTCCGCCGATTCGTGGTCGCGCACCTCGCCCACCATCATCACGTCCGGGTCGTGCCGCAGCATGTTGCGCAGCCCTTCCATGAAGGTGAAGCCCAGCTTGGGCGCCACCGGGATCTGCGTCACCCCTTTCAGTTCGTACTCGATGGGGTTCTCGATCGTGATGATCTTGCGGTCCGGCGTGTTCAGCTTCGAGAGGCAGGCGTAGAGCGTCGTCGTCTTGCCCGAACCGGTCGGCCCGGTAACGAAGATGACGCCATGCGGCTTGGCGATCAGCCGCTCAAGCGTCTTCTGGTCATCCGGCAGCATCCCCAGCTGCTCCATGTGGAAGAGCATGTTGATCGGCAGCAGGCGCAGCACGACGTTTTCGCCGTAGAGCGAGGGCATGATCGACACGCGCAGCTCCACCTCGTCGGTGCCGACGTTCACCTTGATGCGGCCGTCCTGCGGCAGCCGTTTCTCGACGATGTCCATGCCCGCCATGATCTTGACGCGCGAGATGATCGCCTGGTGGAAGCGGCGCAGCTCGTCATGCACCGGTACGTCGTACAAAATGCCGTCGATGCGGTAGCGGATGCGCAGCTCATCGCGGTACGGCTCGATGTGGACGTCGGAGGCGCGCGCCTTGTACGCTTCCAGCAGGAGCTGATTGACGAGCCGGATGATCGAGGCGTCCTCCGCCATCCGCTCAAGGTCCGTCACCTGCTCCGACGCCCCGGCGGCCGGCTCGGCGCCGTTGGTGGGCGCCGACTCCAGGATTTCCCCCACGGTGTCCGCCCCGACTCCGTAGTACCGCTGGATCGCTTCTTGGATCTCGGAGTCCGTGGAGAGCACGAC
>Ga0210019_1005433_pt1 | contig 10623 bp, 10 predicted proteins | sample CryGeyCG2114_020_2_FD_183969 | JGI IMG/M metagenome (GOLD analysis project Ga0210019, IMG submission 183969) | Groundwater microbial communities from aquifer - Crystal Geyser CG11_big_fil_rev_8/21/14_0.20 (SPAdes) (version 2) | ecosystem: Environmental > Aquatic > Deep subsurface > Groundwater ...
GAAAGATATCTGGAGGATAGAAGATGGCAAGCCAGTTAAAGTAAATAATCAATTTCCTAACGAATATAAAGAGCTAATACCAATATATGATGAGGCTTTAACAACACAATATAATCAAGATTTTTATCAATATGATTACCCAGTTTACAGGTGTTTAAAGGAAAAAGCTGAGTTAAATATTAGTGGACAATTTGCAGATGCAGAAGATTGTAAACAAATTTATCACAACAAATATATAAATAAAATTGAAACTGAATAAGTTGTAAAACTATAATAAGAGTTGTGGTAACAATAATAATATATAGTTCTATTATCTGGATTCCCGCATACGCGAGAATGACTGGGGAGTAACTGATATTTTTCACCTACTGCTGTGCCAATTCCAAGCAGATTTAATTATATCTTCTATCGTATTTTGCGCTTGCCAACCTAATTCGTTTTTTGCCTTCGTAGCATCTGCATAAACAATTACTGGATCTCCTGCACGTGGTTCTACTATCTTAACTTGTAAATTTTTCCCAGACACCTGCTCAGATAGTGTAATTAAAGTTTTGTTACTACTTGGAGAACCTGTTGCAAGATTATAAACAAAATGACCTTGATCTTTTAATAATTTTTCTATTGCTTTTATATGTCCTTTAGCTAAATCTGTAACATGTATATAATCCCTTTCTTGAGTACCATCTTTTGTATTATATTTGTCGCCAAATAAACTAAAACCTGTTTTTCTTTCTAATAAATTCTCCATTATAAGTGGAATTATATTTGCAGTTGACTTAACTTCTTCTCCTATTTTGCCACTAATGTCTGCTCCTGCTGCGTTAAAATATCTTAGTGCTACTGAACTTATTCCATATGCCAGTGCATAATCTTTTAAAATATACTCCACAGTAAGTTTGGTCTTTCCATAAGCACTTATGGGATTTGGAGTTGTAACTTCAGTGTATGGTAATTTATCTGTTTGATCACCATAAACTGCTGATGTTGATGAAAATACAAATTTATTAATACCAGTTTGTTTCATTATGTTTAAAACATTAAACGTACCTAGAACATTATTTCGGTAGTATTTTTCAGGATTTATTACTGATTCGCCTGCATTTTTGTACCCAGCAAAATGAATTACTGCTTCTGGCTTATGTTGTTCTATTGCCTGAGTTAATTTTTCTCCATCTAAAATATCCCCTTCAACAAAATCTATTGTTTTGCCTGTCATCTTTTCTATCTCATCTAAATTAACCTTTGTAGACATTTCTAAACTATCATAAACCACAACCTGGTAATCGTTATTTAACAGCTCTAAAACTGCATGCGAGCCAATATAACCTGCTCCTCCTGTAACTAAAACTTTCATAGTACTTTCCTTCCTCTCGAATAATACTCAATACCTGATTGCTTTGCTTTATTTGGATCTAACATATACCTAGCATCAAAGATTACTGGGTTATTCATGTTTTTAACCAGATTTTCGTAATCATAATCTTTAAACTGTTTCCATTCGGTTAAGATAATTACTGCATCTGTTTTATCAAACACCTTTTCATATGAATCCAAATATTCAATATTTTGCTCACCTAACATCTGTTTGGCTGTTGCAAGTGCCATTGGATCATATACTTTAAGCTGTGCTCCAAACCCACGTAGCTGTCTAATTACATCTATGGCGCCAGAGTGCCTTGCATCATCTGTATTGTCTTTAAATGCAGTTCCCAGTACTCCTAGCGTTATGTTTTCTAAGTTTGAACCAAACCTTTTAGTTACTCTGTCTATAAACCTAAACATCTGTTGTTCGTTTACGTTTATTACACTGCCCAAAATCTGGAATTCGTAATTATTTTCAAGTCCTAGTTGATAAAGTGCATTTACGTCTTTAGGAAAACATGGTCCTCCAAAGCCTATCTCAGTTGGATTTAAAAATCTCTTTCCTATTCGCGCGTCAAGTCCTATACCCTCTGCTACACTTTTAACATCAGCTCCAACCCTTTCACATAAATTTGCTATTTCGTTAATAAACGTAATTTTAGTAGTTAAGAAAGTGTTTGCTGCATATTTAATTAACTCTGAGCTTGAAACGTCTGTTTTAAATATAATTGTGTCTAAGTGTTCAAAAATCTGACTTAGCACATCTAATGCTTTTTCAGAATCAGAACCTATAACTACTCTTTCACCATTATAAGAATCATAAACTGCATAACCTTCTCTTAAAAACTCTGGATTTGATGCTACATCAAAATTAACAGCTCTACCATTAGCACCTTTAAGTACTCCTGCTGTTACCCTTTTGTTTGTTCCAACTGGTACAGTACTTTTTGTAACAACAACAGTATATTTACCTTCTGATAAATTTTGTCCTATTGAAAATGCAGCTTCATCAATATATTTCATATCTGCAGTACCAATCTCTGTTGCAGGTGTACCAACCGCAATGAACACTACGTCTGCGTCTTTAACTGCTAATGCGTAATCCGTTGTTGCAATAAAATTTTTATTAGCTAATGCCTCTTGTATAAATTCTTCTACGTTTTCCTCGTATATTGGCATCTTTCCCGAGTTGATCATCTGTACTTTAGCTACGTCAACATCAACTGCCGTAACATTATTCCCCCATTTTGCAAATACTGCTGCACTTGGTAGTCCTACATAACCTGTTCCTATCACTGCTATGTTTTTTGGATTTTTTGTCTTGATTTCATCAAAATTTATATTTTCCATAGTTAATTTTTAATTTTGTACTTAATGCTATTAATTAGTTTTTACAAAAATATCTGTAATTAGCAAATGGCAGTTGAGGATAACTTTTTAGTTGAATTAAAAGCCACTCACTTACCATGGTCATTTCCGACCTGATCGAAAATCTAGTCCTCTTTCTACTGGATCCCCGCTTGCGCGAGGATGACATATATTCTATTTTAACTTTAAATCGTATACTCCCTTTATATCGTTATATTTTACTCTCATCACATCTAAGAAATTCCGAATTGAATCTTTTAGAGGATTAACCTTACTCTCATCTATATATGTCCAGTTAACAGAAATTTCTTTAATTTTATACCCCATCTTTCTAGCTAAAAACAAAACCTCAACATCAAATGCAGTTACCATTGGTCCTTCTATCTTTCCTCCAGGATAAAGTAGAGTTGCATTAAAAATTCTATGCGCAACATCTTTTTTAAATAGTTTAAATCCATTTTGAGTATCGTTTATACCCTTAAGTACTAAAGTCTGAACAATTAAATTGAAAACTCTACCCATTATATGTCTAATTAGTGGTTCTTTTTGCCTTTGAGCACCTATCCCCTCACGTGATCCTATTGCAATATCAAAATCATTTTCAGTAACCCAAACTAAGAATCTTTTTAAATCTTCTATTGGGGTAGCTAGATCAGCATCGAGAAATAAGATGTAATCTTTATTAGCTTTTAGCATTCCAGTTTTAACTGTATAACCTTTGCCAGAGTGAGGATTTTTGATTATCTTTAACTTTTTATAATTTTTCGCAAACTCCTCTGCAATCTTAACAGTGTTATCTGTCGAACCGTCATCCACAAGCAATACCTCAAAATCCTCATAATTTTCTGTCATAAAATTCATTACCTTTTGTAATGAACCTCTGATTCGAAGCTCTTCATTATATGCAGGAATAACAACAGAAACAGAAAGGTTTTGTGTATTCATTTTATTTTGCTCTCCAAACAAATTTTTTATAAAAGTAAAAATTCCAAATCAAACCTACTAAAACTCCAAATGACTGAAATATCAGATCAATAAATAGTGTTGTACCAAAGAGTGATTCTCCAACTGCAACAATTCCAAGTTGAATTACAATTGCACCGGAAGCAACTGTATTAACTTTTATTATGCCCTTAAAGAGTGAGAAAAGGTTATTTTTAGAGTTTTCTTTAAAAGCCCACTTGTTATTAATAAAAAAAGTAGTAATAATTCCAAACTCAATTGCAATAAGAGTAGCTAAAGTTAATGGTAAAAATATATCAAACCCAAATATATAAATATGGCTTGGCAAATTAAAAATGTGTTTTTCAACAATTAAAGTTCTAATAACTAATGCATATGATGAAAGTTGAATTGACATACCAATCCCACCTGCAACAAAAACCTTACCAAATCTACTTTTTAAAACATCGGTAATTTTCATTTTAACTACGAATTTAAACATATCCTTAATGTAATCCACTCCCATTTTTGATTTTCCATAAACTCTATCAACAAAATGATATGGAACCTCTGTAACTGATGCACCACTATCAATTACTGACTTAGTAAATGAAGCCTGAAAAGTATACCCTGACATATCTTTGACCTTATCTTTACATTTATAAAAAATCTCTTTTTTAATTCCTTTAAACCCTGCAGTCCAATCTGTCACCCGACTATCCATAAACATAGTTCTGACAAATAGATTTCCCCCAAAGCTTAATAATTTCCTATGTGGAGCCCAATTACTTGGTATAGAACCACCTTTTCGATACCTTGTACCAATAACTAAATCAATATCGTTTTCTAATTGCTTAATAAAAAGTGGTAAAACCTCTGGAGGGTGTGAAAGATCAGCGTCAAACTGAATTATAGCCTCTGCACCTAGTTTTTTAAACGCAAAGTCAATTCCATCTAAATATGCTGCACCTAAACCTTCTTTTTTACTTCTAGTATGTAGAGTAACTCGTGGATTAGTTTCTATAATTTTTTTTACAATCTCACCTGTACCATCAGGTGAACTATCATCTACTATTAAAATTCCAAAGTCGCTTGTCTTCACTTTATCTAAAACCTTGGTTACCTCGAAAATTGTTTTTTCAATGTTTTCCTTTTCGTTATACGTGGGAATAACAATAATGCCTTTCATATTTTAGTGTTCAAAGTCAATCTCAGAATGATCTGATACGTTTAATCTTCTAATATTATCTCTTATTAAAGCATTTTTACCAATTAATGATTTCTCAAGTGTCATATTTCCTATATATGCATCTTGATCGATAATTGAATATTTTACAACGGAACCTTTAATTTCCGCCCCTTTAGCAACTGAAACATAAGGACCAACTATTGCATTCCTAATTTTAGCTGATTTTGAGATAAATACAGGTGAAATTATTACTGACTGCTGAATAGACTCTTCGGGAACTTGCTGACACTCTTTTTTATCTAATAGAGCTTTATTAGTTTCAAGTAAATTACTAATTGTGCCACAATCTAACCACTCCTTAGTATCAATTGCATGTAAGTACTTTTTCTCATCTAACATCTGAGCAAATGCATCTGCAAGTCTAATTTCATCACCTTTTGATGTTCGTTCGCTTTCTACTACCTTATCTAAATATTTAAATAGAGTTTTTCCAGATGGGAAATAGGCAAGTCCTATCCAAGCTCTGTCACCTACAGAATTTTCTGGTTTTTCATACCAGGCACTTACTTTTCCACTTTCATCAAACGTTAATATACCAAATCTTTTATAATCCTGAACTTTTTTAACCCAAACATACGCATCAGCCTTGTCTAATTTTTCAAGATCATCAAGAGCGTGTGCATCAAAAATAGTGTCACTGAAATCTATTAAAACCGGCTGAGAAATATCCACTTCATCTTTTGCAAGCTGAAGTGCAGCCCCATCACCTTTCATCTCTTCTTGTTTAACAAATACCATATTTAAATCTGAATACTCTTCATTTAGATACTCTTGTATTTCTTCTAACCCATGACTGTATACAAATATCCACTTATTAGGATTTACTTTTCTTACCCTATCTATAATATGACCAAGTACTGGTTTTCCACCTACATAAACCATTGGTTTAGGTTTTGCATAGGTATGAGGTCTTAGTCTTGTGCCTCGTCCTGCTAACGGTATTATTACATCCATATTTACTCCAAACTTTTATACATAAGAGCTACAATAGTAATTAAATTTTTAAAGATTAGCAATAACACTTAAAAAAACGGAAAAAATATAATCAATGTTAATATTACACCTATTAAGCCTAATAAAATATACTCCAACATTATATGCTTGTCTTTTCTATCTTCATTTCTGTGATGACCAATGCCCCAGATAATATAAAACACTGACGCTGACAGAAATAATACAAGTTGTATTGTTCGGTTTAATGATAAGAAATACAAACTAGCTAAACTTAACGAAAAAAAAAGTATTAAAAAATAATGGGAAAATATAATCTTTTTTATCATCATAATATTCCACCAGAACGAATTATTAATACAGCAATAATAATAAATAGAATATATAAAATATGGACTTCTCCATGACCTGTATGTTTTTCATGTCTATTTGCAAATACATATATTGAATCAATCATAAATAGCACCAACAAAAGTATAGCAAAGTATAAAACTACATTCTGTGTTGAATCAGAAATATTAATGACTGCAGTAGTATCTGTAACCGAAATTGGAATATCAAGTTGCATTATTGTAGGTTCTCTTTTTGTAACCCCCTGTTCAAAATCTTTCTCTATCACTGGTTCTGTAACTTCTTTAGTATTATCCACTTTATTTTCTACAGATGCTGTCAAAACAGATATTGAAGCTGGCTCTGTAATTGCCGACAAGCTTTGTCGTGGTGTTCCAAACATCTGAACAACTAATGTTGTTTCTGCACCGTCTAACTCCCCATTAACTACTGCAAGTCCCACCTCAGCATATCTAGTATTTAACAAATTTTCTCTATGTGAAGGTGAATCGAGCCAAGCATCAACTACTCCTTTAGATGTAGAAAAATCCCGCGCAAGATTTTCCCCTGCATAAATGTAATCATAATTCTCACCTAAAATAAAATCCCATGGCTGAACTCCAGATGGAGATGTATGTGACCAATAATTATACTTAAACATATCTTTTGCTTTTTTTTCTGCAGCAACTGATAAAAGTGAATTTAAACTTACACCTTCAACCCCGCTATCAAGTCTTGCCTTATTGGTTTCAGTAAACAAACTTGCAATATCTATATGTGTTGCAAATCCTAACACCTCTGGTGCTTTAATCTTCGTTATTGTAATGGAGATGAAAAATAGAAGTAAAAATAAAAAATAATGCACAAGTGCACGGCTTGATATTAAATGAGGACGTTTCTTTAATCCTAAACTATGGTGATGAACAAGTAGGCTTTGTAAATGCATATAGAAAGTATGAAGTATTTTGTATAAAGTATAAAGTATTTAATACTAAATACACTATACTCTATAAATTATACTTAGTTATTCGTACCTCAACGCCTCTACAGGATCACGTTTTGATGCGTTATATGCAGGTGCAATACCAAACACTACACCAACTAAAGTACTAAAACCTAATGATAGTAAAATTGTGGTAAAACTAATATTGCTCTGAAAATCTGCAACAATTTTTATTACATAACCTGCAGCATATCCTAGTAATAATCCTATAGCTCCACCTATCAAAGAAACTATTACTGCCTCAATCATAAACTGAGTTAATATACTAAAATTTGTAGCTCCAAGTGCCTTTCTAATACCTATCTCTTTAGTTCGTTCAGTTACATTTACCAACATAATATTCATTATTCCAATTCCACCCACAAGTAATGAGATACTAGTAATACCTCCTAAAACTATTGATAAAAATCCTGTAATATTACCTAATATATCTCCTAAATCCTCATTAGTTAAGATTGAGAAATCTTTTTCACCGTGATCTTTCAATAATGCAAGAGTTAACTCTCGTTTAGATTCTTGTAATAATTCTGGGTTCTTTAACTTTATTATGATCTCAACCAACGAAACATCATGATTCCTTTCCATTGTAAGTGGCGGAACAAAAATTGCATCGTTAAACTCAAACCTTGCTTGTCTACTCTTGTTATCTTTTAACACCCCTTTGATTAAATAAGTCTTACCTCCTGCAACAATTTTTTTACCCAAAGCTCTGTTTGGACTACCATACAGGTTATTAGCAACTTTAAACCCAATTACAACCTTTTCTTCGTTATTAAGTTTATAAAATTCACCTGATTCCATCTTTAATCCAAACACATCTGCAAACTCGCTTGCCATACCTAACATCATTCCGTTTTGCTCTCGATCTAAATTCTTAATCCTAACTGGCAACGGATATTGAGGTGTTACATTTTTAACATTAGAAACATCCTGTAAAATTGCAATGTCAGTATGTTTTAACCTAGCAAATTGAGAGGACTCGGAAAATGGATTTGATGACTCTATATCACCTGCTACTACAAATATGAGTTCTGACCCAATATTGGAAAACTGATCTCTTATCTGTTTATCTAAACCCTGGACTAATGAGATTAAGGTCACAACTGAAAAAACGCCAATAATTACACCTAACATCGTTAAAAACGATCTTACTTTATTAGAACGTATACTTTGTATTGCTGATCTTAAATCTTCAATAATTATCTGTATCATTACTCTATTTTCCCGTCTAAAATTCTAACTATTCTGTCACATATTTTCGAAATGTATTCATCATGCGTAACAACAACAAAAGTCACTCCTTCATTTTTATTTAAATTTTGTAATAGATTTAAAATTGTATCACCTGTTTTACTATCTAAATTTCCCGTTGGTTCATCTGCAAAGATTATGCTTGGATTATTTGCCAGTGCTCTTGCAATTGCTACCCTTTGTCTTTCTCCACCTGAAAGTTGATTTGGCTGATTTTTCAATCTATGACCTAACCCAACCTTTTCAAGTAACATTATTGCTCTTTTTTTTCTTTTTTTTATTGGAATTCCAGCATAAATCATTGGAACTTCTACGTTTTCAACTATTGATATCCTGGGGATTAAATTAAATGTTTGAAATATAAATCCAACTTTCTGATTTCTTATCTTTGCTAAATCTAAATCTTTGGTAACTAACTTACCCTCAAGGTAATATTCACCTTTATCAACAGTGTCTAAAACACCTAAAATATTAAGTAAAGTAGATTTACCCGAACCAGATGGTCCCATTAGTGCTAACATCTCACCTCTCTTAACTTTTAAATTCACACCTTTTAATATGGGATATATCTCTTCACCAATTGTGTACGATTTTTCAAGTCCTATCGCTACTATTACATCATCTTTAGTTATATTTAACTCGCTTGCCATCTTTAAGTCCTTCAACATTAATTTTAACCACCTTATCATTTTCTTTTATGTTCTGATCCTTAATCGAAACATACTCCCCAAAGTCGTCTAAAATAGAGATCTCAGTCTTTATAACTTTATTATCCTTAACTAAATATAAATAATCCTTTGATTTTTCTGAAAATACTGCAGAAAAAGGTACACTTAACATGTTTCCAACCTGTTTTTCAATATATACCTTACAACTTAACCCATCTTTTTTATAAATATCATCTACTAAGTCAAAGATATCAAAAGTAACAAATAAAACATCATCACCGTTATCATTTTTCCCTATTGCATCTGAAATCTGAGTAATTATTGCATTTACTTGTTTATCATAACCTTCAATCTGAACCTTAACCATAGTAACACCCTCCAATGCTGAAAACTCATCGGGGGTAACACCAACTTTTACTTGCAACTTATCATTGTTATATATCTTTCCTACCACACTATTAAGTGTTACATATTCACCTACTTTTAATTCTAACGAATTTGCAAAGTAAAATTTACCTGTAATTGGTGCTGTTAAAGTATAGTTGTTAAACCCAATTAAGCCTGCAACTTGCCTTGATTTGGCCTGTTGTAAAGATACCTCAAGCATGTTTCTAGCATGGATTATATCCGAATCACCCATATTATCTCTGTTTAGATCAATATACTGATCTAATGCACTAACAGCTTTTTCAACATCCTTTTCAATTACTGTATAGTTTTGATAATACTCTGAGCTATCAATCTTCATCAGAAAATCACCTTTAACAACCTGTTGTCCATCTGTAACTTTCACCTCTTTTATCTCACCAGAGATCTTAGATTTAACTGTAGCTTGATTAACCAAAATTAGATTTCCTGTTAAAACAGTTTCCTTAGAGAAATCTTTTATTGTTACATCTTCAACCTCAACATCAACTGCCTTAAAATAATTGTAACCAATAAAAACTACTATCAATATTAAGATGATAATTACTATTTTTCTTTTCATAATGTATTTATAGGTTATAATAACTATGTCTAAATTAAAAGAATTTAATAATGTTACATCCTAATAAAAAAACTAAGATAATAGCAACCATTGGTCCTTCTTCTGAAAATCCAAATGTCATTAGAGATTTAATTATTTCTGGAGTTAATGTTTTTAGATTTAATCTAAAACATAATGATCACACTTGGCATACTAAAACTATGCACTTGGTGAGAGAGATTGCAAAAGAACTAGCAACCTCAGTAAGTATCATTGCTGATCTACAAGGACCAGAAGTTAGAACAGGCAAATATGCTACTGGAGAAATAATTCTAAAGCCAAACGAAAAGATAGTATTTGCAACTGAACAAATTAAAGATACTAAAACTATTACTCTAAACCCCACATCAGTAGTTTCAAAACTTAAAAAAGATCAAGAGATATTAATTGATGATGGAAAATTTACACTTAAAGTTATAAAAATTGAAAATAGTGTTGCTATTGCAAAAGTAATTGAAGGTGGCACTTTAGG
>Ga0210019_1005434_pt1 | contig 10622 bp, 9 predicted proteins | sample CryGeyCG2114_020_2_FD_183969 | JGI IMG/M metagenome (GOLD analysis project Ga0210019, IMG submission 183969) | Groundwater microbial communities from aquifer - Crystal Geyser CG11_big_fil_rev_8/21/14_0.20 (SPAdes) (version 2) | ecosystem: Environmental > Aquatic > Deep subsurface > Groundwater ...
TCAGAATTATCAGACTCAATATGGCCCCAATGGTAATTATTTTGTTATTCCCGAAGGCTTCGATGGTAAAACCGGAAAAGTTGACCCCAGATATATCATGCAAACCCTAGATAAAGATCCTCATTCCAACACTGTCTATTTTAAACAAGGCTACCCCAAAAAACTGCCTCGAGAATGTAAACGACACTTTGACAAAGATACGGTTTCCCTGACAGCCAGGAGCGATGATGAATACTATCTAGCCAATTGCCGCTGCCGCCTAGATTCAGACTGTTACCAGGATGAATATTGCGATAAAGCCTGGGCAGTAAAAAAAATGAAGAGAATAGAAAAGGATGGGGCACTGACTTTATTGGATGTCGGCTATTGCGTCAAACAAAAGTTCTGGATTACCGACATTACATGGCACTAATAAAAATAGAGAACTAACTTCTCCATTTCTCTTTGATTGATATGATGGGATAAAGGCCTTAAATTAATAATAATGATTGAACTAATAAAGCCACCAGAGAGGAATAATGGAAACAAGACCTAAGTACGAACAAATCTGTAGTGGAAACATTGATCCAAATTCAATCAGCCCAACTGAATTATTTGAATTGGCCAGTCAAGCAGCACTTGCCGGTAAACCTGAAATCAAAAACCATATTTATGACTTGATTTTGAATCATCCACAAGCAGCTGAGGATGAAAAAGTAAGGGTAATGATTCATAGAGCTGACTGGATGAGACGTCAAGGTGAACCGGTTGAAGCCATGGGTGCCTTGGAACTAATCCATCCTGGTGATAAACAATCCCAGATTGAATGGCTGCAAGCCATGGGGGAATGCCACCTGGCAATTTTTGACTACCACAGACAACAAGCAATATCCTTGGCTAAAGAGGCCTACGAAATAAGCCGCCGCGGAAACGAACTGCCTGACAAAATTCTATACCGCCTAGAAGCATTAATCGCTCGACAACTGACAGTGGCTGACTTTATTGATTACAATAAAAATTGCACTGACTATGGGGACCTACTCAAAAAAAGTAGCAGTGAGGGACTACTCACTGCAAAGCAAGAAGCCAGAGCTACGTACACACTCAATATGCTGATTGCTCGAAAAGCCAAGAAACAAGAAGACTGGTTAGTGGCCGGCAACTACTTCAATAAGGCTGCAACCTCCGATGTTGCACTGGTTAACAAAGTGGTCGCGGTATTGGAATACCTTTTCTGTCACCTGCACCACCACCCAACTCTCCAGTGTTTACGCAAGAAGATGGTCGCATACTATCAAGAAAATAAACACGCACTGACTCCGACTATCATCAACGCCCTAAAACCAGAATATGTTTTTGTCGAAGTAAAACTGGCCAATGAAAAATAAAATAGAGAACTAACTTCTCTATTTTTTCTTTTGACAATTTTTGCACAGGCCAAAGAAAATTAACTGATGTCGTTCAACATTTAAGTCGTGGCGTTTGGCCAGCTGAGAATTCAACTCCAGGAGGGGATCCAAGTCAATATGCTCCACTTTGTCGCACTTTTGGCAGACAAAATGATAATGATCTCCATGGTTTAACTCAAAGCGAGTAAAATTTTTGGAATATGATAGGGAAGAGACCTTGCCCTGTTTTTCCAAAATAATTAAATTACGATAAATCGTCGACAAACTGACCCGGGGTAAATCTTTTTTGATGATCTGAAAAATTTCTTGAGCAGTAGGGTGGGCGAGTGAGCGGTGCAAATAATCAAGTATTAATTGGCGTTGATTAGTTTCACGAAATAAATTTTGTTTTATTTTAGGCATTTGATAGTTTAAATCAATAATGGTTCCTAATTGCATTATATTATGAATAGCATAACGGGCAAAAAAGTTATCCACATCCCCCACTTCTAAAAAAGTTATCCACAGTTTGACAAATGCTCTATTTTGTTGCAAAAAAATAAACTGGGTAAAATCCCAATTTTTAAAACTAAATCCCCTCACTTTTGTTAGCGAGTAACTTCGATCCGTTCCCCCTCCCCCACCTGACAAGACCCAACCGTGACCTTATCATCACCAGATTTCTTTAGATAGTAGCCGGCGGACATTAAATTTTGCCCACTCAAATACCCTCCAGCTACCAACTGTGTTAGATTTACCATACCTGACAAAGTTTCCGTACAATCAGAAAAACCATCACCGCCCCCGTCTAGTGTCGCAAAATAAGCCCGGTTAATATCAAGATCCCTAATGGTCGGCAAAAGCTGGCCCTGATAATCAATCTTGTTGACCTGAATGGCATTGCTAATGGCCAAAACATCGGCCCAAGCTTGATCATTTGGATCTGGACTGACGTTTATTATCGGATTGAGAATAATAAAAACAATACCGGATGTGACCAATAAAAATAATACGAATAAAATTGATTCCAAGGTGGAAATTCCTTTTTGCATATAATTGTATTTTATCACAAAACCACCAAGTAATAAAACTATATTTTCATTTAAAATAATTTGTAAGCCAATTGATAGTTTGAACAACACTGTTTCACGGTCAATTATTTCATTTTTGCTTGCTTGCTAATTGAATAAATATACGGCAAACAATTCATTAAAATTCAATAATAAAAAGACCGCCTATTTTTATGACGGTTTAAAACAGCGGCTTGGTCAGAATCTGTTTGAACTTCTTGAAAGAAACATCGCCAAGCTTGGCTTCTAGCTTATGAACTTCAGCGTGTAGCTGATGGATCATTTGAACTGTACTGCGGAACTTTTGGGCCATGATGCAATTCAGATTGAAATTGAGCTTGGCAAAAATCTTCGGCTGCTCATTTTGCAATCGTAACCAGCTGGTTGTGGTGAGTTTAAGTACCGCGACATCAGTCAAAGCAAATATTGACGCTGTACGCGCACCATTATCAATCAGGGAAATTTCACCCATAATCGTACCGGCGCCAAAACTCTTAACGTAATAACCCTGGACCTTGACTGAAACTCGGCCAGTCATGATGAGCATCATCTCATCGCCAGCTACGCCTTCTGTCATCAGCATCGTATCCTTCAAAAATTCCGCTTCTTCAAAATACATTAACACAGTGGCAATGTCAGCCTCACTCAAACCATGAAAAAAGTCTGACTTGAAAGTCTGGCCCATACTACCTCCTACTCGCTCTAGACAAAGAGCTGTTTGTTTGGGGACTCCAATAATATTACAACACAAAAGCAATAATTGCAAATTACTTAGCAATGACAACTTCGACCTGTTCATCAGTCAAACCGACCGCTTTTAGAAAATCAACCATTTGCTCGTCAGATAGTTTCATATTTTTTCGTAACAAACCATGACTGGCCATCTTGATGGCACCCAACTCATCCTGGGCCAAATAGCGCTGAAAATTTATAAATGATTTAACAAGTCTTTTTTTCTGATTTTCATCAAGTGACTGCACTTTCCCCAATTGTTCAGGAATAACCACTTTAACATTTTTATCATATACATACTCACCGTTATGAAAAACAACTTTGGGTCGAGCATTGTCACCAGCTTGCATTCCCTCAACCGCATCAACAATCGCAGGCAAGGCTTTGCCCAATTCACTGATGGCAGCAATCTGAACTTTACATTTTTCAACCACGTCCTTAATTTTGGATCTTTCATTTTCGTATGATGAATTTTCCATCCGTTCACGAGTCTCTTCGTTATAATTGGCTCCCTTGTCAGCTCGACCAAAGGCGAATAAAATGTTAAATTTATCTTTGATGGACAAATCTACTGGCAACATATCTGCATGTTCCATCCGTTCTGCATAATAAGTCAAATCTTTACCTTCAGGTAAATCATATTTACTTGTCTTGGGGCTTTTTTTGCGTTTACTTTTTTCATCTTTTTTAATGCCAATAAAATGATTCATGATCTGCATAATATCTCCGTGCATCCGAACTAATTTGACCACAAATTCGAGCTCTTCGGGTTTTAAATCAAAATTTTCTGTCAAAATACGGCGACTCATCTTGGCACTAAAAGATTCATGGTTGGCATAACGTCTTTTTTCCGGATCCTGGGGATGAATCTGTCGACCACTCTCCCCTTTTTTGCCAATATCTGTGGTCTTACCCAAATCATGCATCAAACCAGCGAGACGAATTAATTTCTGTAACTTTGGATCCAATGATAAAATAAATGGATCATTTTCTAAAGCTGCTACCAACTCCTTGGTATGAACATCCAAAGTTAAAGTATGATAATCGCTCTTTTGGTCAAAGCCAATCATTTTTTTAAAATCAGGTAAGGCTTCGGCCAATTGGTCAAAAGTGACATCCAAACCGAACTGCTTTTTTTCTTGTTGTTCCTGAGGGAACTCTTCCATATTTGTTGAGATTAAGATAATTGGGAATATTGAGTTATGTCTCGACTCAAACGAGACGACTAAATTACAATTTTACTTGTTCGAGCCGATCTTTTGACTGCTTGAACGAATCTATCTTGCTTCGCAATCGTTGAGCAACAACTTTTGAGTCGATCATAGAAAGAAAATGATAAGTGGGATTATTTTCACCGTCATCAGTCAGATAAAACCTTTGGAGTAGCACCAGACCATTCCCAAGCATTTTTATGTTATCATTTTGCTCTGGAAATTCTCCAGGGACTTCAAACTCCTGAAACGCAGTGATGTTAGTTATAATATAAACCTCCAAGAGCTTTGTTGATAGCCTCTGATTCTTCATCCATGTCATATTCTGTTCGATAGCCAATATAATATCTTGAACCACCAGAAACCCGATTATTTTCAATCGTGCTCCCCTCCCTGACAAGTTCATCATATTTTTTGGCCAATGCTTTTAGTTGTTGGTACACATCCTCCCCCAGAGATTCATGATCCCTCTTTGACCCGGTGGACTGTTCAAAATTGTCGCCCCTATTCATGGCATCAATAATTTCACCCTTCAGGACTACAATTGTATCCCCAAATTTTTTTATTGTATCAGCCAACCTTTCTTTAGCTTTATCAATCTCGACTTGGTTCAAAACGTGAAATGAAATATCACCACCATGATCATGATATGGATCAGATTCTCGCTTCAAAATAACCATTTTATTATTTACTAATTTTATGGAGTCATTGAATATATAACCATTCCCTCCAGGAATCTCAGTAGCTTCTGTTTCAATTGCATCAAAAATATCTAGGAACTTTTCAGTAAATTCTAGACTGTCAAAATAATCACCTCGCCATATTTGGTCAGCTTCAAGCTGAATCACCATATCTGGCATCAAAATCTGCTTGCAGGGCGGTGATTTTCTTAATCAATTCTGGCGGTACTTCTTTAGTTGGAGCACTTGGTTGTTCAAACATACATGATTTATTTAAAATTAAATATCTTCTCCATGATAATAGCTCCGGCCATAGCAACATTCAAAGACTCAATTTGGCCGGAAGTTTTTATAGTGACTTTTTGGTCGGCTAACAATTCAAGCTCGGAGTCAACGCCATGAGATTCACTGCCGAGAACAAGACAAACCGGCTTTGTGGCTGCAACAAATCGCCCACCATCATGAACCGGCGTACTGACAATAACATAATCATCTTTTAAGTCAGACAATTGTTTGGAGAAAGAAAAGTTCAATTTGAAAACCGCGTCCTTGGCGGCGTGAATAACTTTGGGATTGTACAGGTCAACGCAGCCTGAGTCTAAAATTACATTATGGAAATCAAAAGCGACTGCGCTGCGAAGTAATGTTCCAAGGTTGCCCGGGTCACTGATGGCGTTCAAGTATAAAGAATTGACTGCTGAGTCAAACTTTTCCGGTATTTGAGAATATACGGCTAATATCCCAGCCGGTGAATCCAAATTTGAGATTGATTTATTAACTTTATCATCTATCTCATACCCCTCCCCCACTTTACCAATTATTGAATCAATTTCCGGATTTTTTTTGATAAAATCAGATGTAACAAATATTTTGACTGGAATGTAACCAGAATTAAAAGCATCACTGATGATTTTAAAATTTTCCACGACAAACAAACCGGTTTCCTGCCGATATTTTTTTTGTTGCAGTTTTTTGACTTCTTTGACAACTGAATTTGATGTAGAATTTATTGTTTTCATATGAATTATTATATCAAAAAACAGTCAAATAATGAAATTTTGTCTCATTGACAAATTACAAAAAAATGGATATACTTCAACGTCGCTCATCACTAAAGGAGAAAACATGTACGGCTATTACAAACCGGAAAATGGTAAAATTAACGTTTATCGGTTTATTATAGAAAATTTTCTTAATATTTGCGCTCTTTTTATGGTTGAACCACCTCAGGCCATTGTTGGTAATATCAAAGACTTGAATATCCAGCCAGAAAATAGGCCCAAATATACATCGGTAGCGTCTGTGACTAAAGTTAGAGCAATCGATAAGACGACCGGAGAAAAAGTCGCAAAATATTTTTTAATTCTGGATACGGATACTGCAGATTTGCAGGATTTATATCATAAAATCTCAGCCAAAGAATTTTTTCTCGCTCTGTGGGAAGTTATATTTCACGAAGCGCGTCACATTGTTCAGCTTTATCTGTTTGAAAGTGATCAGAGACAACTGATTGGATTACGTGATATTCTTGCTATCAAGCAATTGAATCCTGACGTTGCCAGCTGGGTGCAAGAGAAAATGAAAGGTTGTAAAGAAGAAGAATATAAAGTTCGACGGATGGAATTTGATGCGACTGTAATTGAATGTCTGGTTTATCTAAATTTCATTAATTCTATGAGTTGTGACGAAGAAGTTAATTTCAACAAACTGTGTCACTTGCTGGTCTTGAACCGAAAAGAATTGCTTGAGAAACTTGATCTTTTCGTTCCCAATCAAACCTCTGACAATACCCTACCAAGACAAGAATTTGACTTTACAGTGGAATCAGAATCTATGCTAATTGGACTGAAAACTACTTAAACTAGACTATAAACATAGTCTTTTTTATTTTATTTTACATAATAAACGCCACTTAGTGCCACTGAGTCGTTGACATTTTTATAAAAATGTAGTATAATTATCAATTCCCTATTCAGATAATTGCAATTTATTTTCTCAACCACCAACCCCATCACTCAAATGGAAAGGACAATCAAATGGGAATCAAGATCTTTCTGGACGATGTCCGTAAGCCGCCAGTCGGTTGGCTGCTCGTCCGTACGCCGGCTGAGGTGATCGAGATGCTCAAGACCGGTACGGTCGATGAGCTCTCCCTGGATCACGACATTGCCCTCTGGGATGACCAGGGCGACGAGATCAAGGGGACGGCGGTGACCGACTGGCTTGAGGAGCAGTACTTTCTGCTCTCCCGCGGTGAGGACTGCGATGTCAACTTCCCGCCACCGAGAGTTCTGAAGGTTCACTCCGACAACTGCGTTGGCAAGCCCAGTATGCTGGCCGCTATTCGCAACATCCGTCGGTTCTGGGAGCTGGCGCAGAGCTAAAAGAGAGGAAACAAAAAATGTACGACAATTTAAAATCTAGTACAAAAGCGGCGATTCGTAAAACGAATCGCCGCTTAACCTTTTAAATATATTTAATTGCCCATACTTCCCGCCTACGATGAATCTTCGGCGGGCAGGCTCAAACAAAAATTTTTATTCTGGGAGCAACCAGAATGACGCCTGGCCGCGTTTGGCTGTTTCTGTTTGAATTCTGGTCGTAATTTTCTTTTTGGCGTATGCGATCATCATGCGATTCTGGCCGCCACGAATACTCCGGATAAAAGACAATAGAACCCCTTTATCTTCTTTATCCATTTTACCGCCGGCCGATCGGTACATCACCAACGCATCATTGACTGATTTCGTGATAGCATCTGCTTGAGATTCACCATTTCTAATATACGTTAAATATCGCAATTGGCTGGCTTTGATTATATCTTTGTACTGACCAATGAAATTTTCGATGATTGACTTTACCTGATCTCTAATCCATTCCAATCTGGTCTCCAATGCGGCAACAACAAACTCACTGTCGCGTTTGTAAGACATAAACAAATCCTTGTCATCATCTGACATTTCAAGTTTTTCCCAGTCAAAACGATCAAGCAGTTTGTCCCACTTCATGCGATCGCGGACAAATTTTTTGTTGTCATATTCTATGGCTTTTACTTTGACCGTGACTTGCTCTCCGGTATCATGATCATGATAAATAGCCATCAAACCTTCTAAATTGTGCAATTCTCCCTCGGTCTGAGCTTTTTGATAAATCTCAGCAATTGTCAGGTCTTCAAATTGATCGGTCAAATCATATGCGGTCCGACAGCCAAGGGCTTTGGCCGTATCGGCCACCTTTTGCCAGGGTAAATCTGCGCCGGTCGCGGTGATATTTGAATTTAACAAGACCAATTCCTTGCGCCCCTCATAGTCAACAACATGCGGGTCTTCGGGCAAAATAATTTCAAATAAATACGTATTGTTTTTATCCAGGGCGTTAGTATTCATCTGTTCCAGCATTTCGGTGGCCGGCACGGTGTAGCCGGGGTTGTGAAAGCTAAATTTGGTAGCTATTCGCCACTGCCCTCCATGAAAATAACAAATTCCCATGGAACCATTAACCTTTTCAAACACTTTTTCCGGTTTAAAATCCAATTGATCCAAAGAAATCTCAATACCGGTTTTGTGGGTTTTTTTGAACGGACGAGCAACGATGTTTCCCTTACGATCAATAATCAAACCGCGAAAGTTTCTGAGCACGGGGAATTTTTCCCAAGTACTGTTAACTTCTGTTAATTCATGATAGCTAATAATGGTCAGGCCTTCATACTCGCTATTCCGCTTGCCGGAATTGAGTTTGAGCATAAGCTGGTCTTCAAAAAAGTTTACCAGCTGCCAGAGTTTTTCACCACTGGGCAGTTCTGGATTTTTGGCCATTTCAAACAGCTCCACCAGATGAGGCTCGTCATGTTTGATCACTTCCATTTCCGGGTATTTCAAAGCATGTAAAGTCGGTCCGGTAACGTCCAGACCAACGGTGCCAGAACGATAATCAATGGTAACTTCGCGATCATGAGTATGACCGCCGACAACAATTATATCCGGATTGGTGGCGGTAGTGGTTCGTAATTTGAGATTTTCTTGAGACGGACCCAACCACATTTTCTTGCCATGAGTCATGATCATCTTTTGTTTGTCATCAAGTTCTTCATCTTCCTTGGGGATATGCGGCAGTGAAGCATGAACCGCTACCAAATGACGCCATTCTTTGTAAATGGGCGCAGCATTCATCGTATCAAGTAATTCTTTGAAAGCATTTTTACTAATTCTAGGCCTACGACTTTGTTTTTTCATTGTACCCTTGGCATAGATATCAATTATTTCAATTAACTCTTTGATAGATTGTCTGGTGGCCCGGGAACGAACTTCTGCCCGCAGCATGCTTTCCTTGAAATCCTCCTTGATCCAAGTAGCCCAATCTTTATCAGATTCGGAGAATTTATCCCAAACAATCTGCAATCCGATCCGAACATTTTCATCATGATTGCCAAGAATCCATTCAGCTTTGCCCCGCTTGACCAGATTGGCAGCATAAAGCAATGATTGTGCGTTGAAGGGCCCGCGATCCGGAACATCACCTACAAGAACCATTTTGCGTTCAACTAAATCTGGGAAATCTTTTTTTTCTAAAATCACTTCCTGACGCATTTTTTGCATCGCTTGGAGACTGCCATGAATGTCACCGAGAATCAATAGTGGCTCATCTTTTAATTCACCTCTGTCGATGGATATAACCGCTTTTTTTAGCTGCTCAGAGTCCATGTCAACTGACTGGGTATGCTCAAAATTAGTTCCGGCGATTTCTTTTAACTGAGCAGCTATCTCAGACGTCTTATCTGAAACCAATACAAAGGTTACTAAATTTAATTCATAGCGATGACGTAAAAATCGTTCAGCTGTCTTGATGACCAAAGGATCATCAATGGGGACAGCAAAACGTTTGACTAAAAATTCCAAATCAATAACTTGAGTCGGAATGGTATTGTTTTGTAAAAACGTTCTTGCTTCCGGGCTGTCGGTAATAAAATTGACTGAGTCAGACTGGACTTCCAATCTTGGTAAAGATTCATCTTTCAAGCGTTCTTTATACCGGCGGCCATATTCAAAAAAATCAGTTTCAGCTTTAGTGGCGACAAAATAAAAATCCTTTTCTGTTTCAAATAACGCTTGTTCTGCCTTCGGTAGATTAACAGTCACCTCTTGGTCAGGCTGATCGACAACATACAATTCATCAAGATTTTTATCATTTTGAAGCATGATAATATCAGCGGTTTTGCCGGCTCGGCGTCCAATCGCTTTTTCACCCACTTTACCGCCTCGAGCTAAATCTCTGGCCTGTAATACAGCTGGATCAAAATCAAAATGAACCCCAATGACCGGTCGGTTATTTTTTGCAGCAAACTTGATAAATGCTTTGCGGGCATTGGGTCTGAGATTCATGGCGTCAACCACAGTCACTCGACCCTGCTTCATTCTGGAAGCTACCAGTTGACCGGCGCGAGCAAAGGCCAAGTCAGATAAAATATGATTGCCCGGATTGTTGGTCAGCTCAGAGCGCAGATAATCACTAGAAACAACACATTCCACCGGAAAATGCTCGGCCGCAAAAGTACTTTTGCCGGAG
>Ga0210019_1005435_pt1 | contig 10622 bp, 10 predicted proteins | sample CryGeyCG2114_020_2_FD_183969 | JGI IMG/M metagenome (GOLD analysis project Ga0210019, IMG submission 183969) | Groundwater microbial communities from aquifer - Crystal Geyser CG11_big_fil_rev_8/21/14_0.20 (SPAdes) (version 2) | ecosystem: Environmental > Aquatic > Deep subsurface > Groundwater ...
ATATAAGAGGCCTGCCTTAAATAAGGGTTTAATTTTGCGGATCTTTCCAGCATCAGTAAACCTTCTTCTTTTTTGCCCATCCGTAAATAAAGTGTCCCTTTATTGCAATAAAGCTCTGCAGATTCAGGGTAGTATTTTAAAAATTTATTTATAATATTGAGCGCCTCGTCAATCCTTCCTGTATTTATATAAATAACGGCGAGGTTGTTGCCCGCTTCTAAAAATTTAGGGTTGGATTCTATAAGCTTCGCATAAAGATCTTCCGCTAATTTAACCTCGCCTATTTTGTCAAAAAAATTTGCTACGCTCAGAACCTCGTCTAATTTCTCTATTTTCTTTTTACTAAAATCAATCCTGAATTTTTCCACAGCTTTTTTATTGTCAGGCGTATCGCGTAAAAAAATAGCGGAACTCTCATCATAATATACCAGGGCCCATTCTTTATTATTATATAAATATCTCAATAACCGTTCCCTGCCGCTGAATAAATGCTGGATAAGCGCAATATTAAAATTATATTTCCCCTGAAGCGCCTGCCAATCTCCATGATAATTATGAGCCCTTTGATACGACCTGTAAAAATCGCGGCTATATAACTCTGTCCTGGCATCTATTAATATCCTTTTCTCAGGATAAAATCTATACGCTATGTAATGCCCGAAATCCATACTGTTGAACATGCGGCCTTCTAAGCGATTATTTTCTAAGAAATCACATGCCTTGGACGGTGTCAAAAGCCCTGTCATCTTAGATTCTGTATTTCTAAATGCAGACTGTTTTGTAAATACATAGTATCTGTTAGAGGTAAAAAAATACACGGCTGACAGGATAACTAATGCGGAAACAGTATAATATTTTTTCTCGATTATACCTCTGGTCAACTTTGCTTCATTTAAATTAATGGCGGCCAAAGGCATCGCCATGAATATAAATATGGGCATGTTTCTTATTGCCGCGTAAGAAGCTATGAATGAACCCAGAAAAATCAAAGCATGCTGCATCCTGGCTTTTTTAAGATTTATCAGAAAAGTTACGCTTGACAGTATAACAAAAATCCAGAAAAATATATATCTACCAAAACTAGCGCTTATAGGCATCATCAATTCATATACATTACGCGTAGTGGCTGTCTCTCCAGTAAAAATATCTATTAATATTCTTATCGGATAAGCCGCGCCTTTATAAAAATATGGGTTTATAAAACATGCAAGACAGCTTATGCCAAAAATTACACATAATCTCTTCGCTCTTGCTAAATCACCTGAAATAAACTCTCCAATGCAATATAAAGATATCAAGATAGGACCTAATATAAAATACCCATGCAAATTTACCCACAAAACTTGCAAAATCGGCAGGATATACAGCCTTCTTCCGTCCTCTATGACATAAAAAAACAGGCATAGCAATAAATACGAAAATATCTCCGGCCTTACGAACGACCTGTAGCCAAACGCAAGCACGGAAAGCAATATAAACAATATCGCGTAAATAAACTTTTTATATCTAGAAATTATAAAAAATAACAGGATAAGAAAACATGAAGATATTAGAATAGCTTTAAGCATATTAATCCCTATCCAGCTAAATTTTGCAAAAACAGCGTAGAACAAAATCTGGGAAAGCCATTCATGATCTACCCATGCCTGATTTTCCAACGTATAGGAAAACAGATCTACTTGCGGGACATTAAAATTTTTTATAATATATTCGCCTGTTTTAAAGTGGCACCATATATCAGAATCAACTATGGTGTTTATCTGGGATACAGCAAGGAGCGTGAAAAGCAGGATTAAAACTAAGAATCGCATTTATCTGATTGGGGATTTCGAAGTCCCGCCACCTTGCAAAGCAAAGTGGCGGGACGCGAATTTACCCTTCGACGCATTCGGCACTCCGCGCCTCATTGCTCAGGGTAATACTGAGCGAAGCCATCCTGTCTTTTAAAAGACGCAGATTTGCGTAGTCGAAGTATTTAGACCTCTTATCTTTTTTTCTTTTTCTTTCCGCCGCGAGCCATCTTTGCTCTGGAGATATCTCCGTGTTTGTCAATGAAATAAAGATATCCCTTTTGTTTCTTTACTCCGCATTTCATTACTTTTTCCATCCTTAATCACCCCCTCCCCCTTTATGATTTTAAATCAAAGAATTTCTTTTATTTTAGCGATCGCTGAAAATATCGCGAGTTCGCTTGTCTTCGGATTATCCCTGGAAGGCACATTCTCGGTCTTTGTCCAAAAACTGCCAAACTCGCCTTTCACCTCTATCTCGTGGGTATTTTTTGTGTATCCAGGAGAAGTAAATATCCTTACGCTTGTGCGGTCCGCCCCTATCCCGCATATACTCAACGTGACAGCCACGTTTATATTCTGCGGGAAATACCTGATCGCCTCCCTTGCGGTACCGGAATATATAAGCGTTTCCTTATCTATTTTTTCTATATCTATATTTTTTTCCTTTAAATAAGGAGAACTCGCGAGGCCTTTTAGAGGTTTTCTAGTGGTGAGGGTAACACTTTTTATTGCGCCTATCTTTGCGGATTTTAAACCATCCAGGCCGCATATGGCCCCGCTAGAGATATGGATATAGGAATGGCCTGAATTTATTTTTTCAATGAGGCGCGGCTTTTTTAAAAGTCCGCCCGTGCTCATTATAAGCACATCTTTTTTAAAAGAATCTGCCTTTGCCGCTATATCTCCGGAAACCCAGGGAGAAGCCGTTTCTATTATCAAGTCTGATTTATTTATCAAGTCGTCTATTGTCGTTACTATAGGCGGTGGTTTTATCTTTTCAGAAAGTTCTTTCGCTCTCTGAGAATTGATATCACAAATAGCTGTCACTTTCGATTTATCCCTGAGATTCTTAGATAAGTACTCTGCTATCTCAGAACCCATGGCGCCGCAGCCTATAATGCCTATTCTTTTAAGTTTCATATAACTTATAGAGGTTGCACAAAGTTGCATAATGTTACGTAATGTTGCATGAAGTTGCAAGAGCAACTTTATGCAACCTGATGCAACTTAATGCAACCTCACGTAACCTCCTGTGTAATTATATTCTATATCAGTACCCTGCCAGACTGGCCCCTGAGCGTTCCCCTGAAATCTTTAGCATGCGCTCCAGCGCCTTACACGCCTTATCTCTTATTGCCCCGCATATCCTGACCTCGTGTTCCATCGCTTCGAGCGAATGAGCAACCCACCCCAGAGTGGTCAGTTTCATTGTAGGGCAGATCAATCTATCCGTAGCCATATAAAATTTTTTATCAGGGTTGTCTTTTTTTAATCTATAAAGCATGCCGGATTCAGTCGCTATAATAAATTCTTTTGACTTTGATAATTTAACATAGCTGAACATGCCGCCCGTGCTGCAGACGTGGTCGCTGACATTCAAGACATCGGGGTTGCACTCAGGATGCGCCAATACTTCAGCCTCAGGATGTTTTTCTTTTGCTTTTAATACTTCCTCTTTTGAAACCCTTATGTGAGTAGGGCAGAATCCGTCCCATAGAATTATCTTTTTATCAGGCGTATGTTGCTGCACATATCTCCCCAGATTTTTATCGGGTATAAATATGACCTCTTTGTAATCTTTGAGGGAATTGACAACCTGTATGGCGTTTGAAGATGTGCAGCAGATATCGCTCTCCGCCTTTATTGCGGCAGATGAATTTACATAACAAACAATGGCCGCCTCAGGGTACTCTTTCTTTTTCTCTTTCAATCTTTCGGCAGTAACCATATCAGCCATCGGGCAGCCCGCCTCTTTGACAGGCAGCAGGACTATTTTATCCGGGTTGAGTATGGACGCACTCTCCGCCATAAAATCAACTCCGCAAAAAACAATGACTTTTGCGTCCGCTTTTACCGCCGCCTGGCTGAGCGCAAGAGAATCTCCGCTTATATCAGCCACATCCTGAACCTCATCCCGCTGATAATTATGCACTATTATTACAGCGTGTTTCTCCTTTTTAAGCTTAAGGATCTTTTTCTTGAGATTCTTTTTATACTTTAGATCATCTTCTTTTTTATACATTAATTCGTGCCTTTATTTTTTACCGGTTATTTTATTCTTCTCGTTTACAAAAATAATCTTTGGTTTAAATACTACTGCGTCCTTTGCCTCCATCATTGCATAAGAGATTATCAAAATTCTATCGCCTACTACAGCACACCGAGCTGCGCCGCCGTTCATGCAGATAGCGCCGGATCCTTTTTTGCCGGATATCACATAAGTCTCTAACCGGCTTCCATTATTCAAATTAACTATCTGCACGCGCTCATTTGGAATGATATCGGCTGCGTCCAAAAGATCTTCGTCTATAGTGATGCTGCCGGCATATTCCAGATTAGCCTCTGTGACTATGACCCCCTGTATTTTTGATTTATATATCGTGCGGAACATCATGTTAACTAACTCCTTTCGGCTTTTACCTGATACTTGTTACCTGTTACCTGATACCAACACTATTTTAACACTATATTATCTATTAATCTCGTCTTGCCTATCTTAACCGCCACCGCAATAAGCGCCTCGCCTGAAATCTTCTTTATATCCCTGAGATCTTTTGTGCCTACTATTGCTGCATAATCTATCTTCGTATCAGGTTGGCTGTTTATAACCCGCTTTATCTTGTTAATTATTTTTTTAGAATCTCTTTCTCCGCTATTAAATAATTTTTTTGCGGATTTTAAAGATTTGTAAATACATTGCGCCTCACTGCGTTCTCTCCGGTTTAAATAAACATTTCTTGAACTCATGGCCAAGCCGTCTTTTTCGCGCACTATAGGCATGACCTTTATTTCTACGCCCATATTAAGGTCTTCCGCCATTCTCTTGATTACAATTGCCTGCTGAGCGTCTTTCTGGCCGAAATACGCAATATCCGGCGTTATAATATTAAAAAATTTCGCAACGACCGTACTCACTCCCCGGAAATGGCCGGGCCTGGAAGCGCCGCATAATGTATCTGTGATTTTTTCCACATTTACATATGTGCTATAACCGCGGGGATACATCTTTTTTGATTCCGGAGCAAAAATTATATCAACGCCTTCTTTTTCACAAAGCACAAGATCTTTCTTTAGGGCCCTTGGATATTTTTTAAAGTCCTCTCCCGGACCGAACTGGGCAGGATTTACGAAAATGCTCACAATAACGCAATCCGTATCTTTTCTGGCCTTCCTTACAAGGCTCATATGGCCTTCATGAAGAAATCCCATTGTCGGAACAAGGCCTATTTTATATCCCTGCTTTTTTATTTCCCTGACTTTTTTTATCAAAGAGCTTGGATCTCTATATACCTTCACCCAACTTTCCCTTTCTGATTACATATCCCGCCCCGCCCTTTCTACTTTAAGGTATTACTTTCCAATAGAAAGGGCGGGGTTCACCCAGCTCTTCCTCCCTATATGTATCACATCCATAAGGAAGAGCTGGGTTCATATATCTCTTTTAACGGCTTCATCACAAATTCGCGTTCGCGCATATTCGGATGGGGGATTTTTAAATCAGGCTCGTCTATCTTATTGTCTCCATACAATAATATGTCCAGATCTATCGTGCGCGGCCCGTTTTTAACCGTTTTCTTTCTGCCCAACTCCTTCTCTATATCTTGTAATTTTCCAAGAAACTCCCTTGGCCCAAGGCCGGTCTCAATCTCTATAGCGCCGTTTAGATATTTGCCCTGTTTCGGCCCGCCCACCGGCTCTGTTTCATAGATGCTGGAAACTCTTTTTACCTCAACGCCTTCTATGTTTTTTAATTTTTCAATCGCATCTTCTATATGCTTCTTCCTGTCTCCCAAATTAGAACCAACGCCAATATAACACAGCATAAAAACTAATATCGTTCGAGCGAGGCATCGAAGATGCCGAGTCGAGAACTTCTCGACTCGCTTCGCTCGCTCGAAGAATACAATATCATAATACCTTCTTCATCCTCTCCACTGCTTCCTGTATTCTTTCCTTAGAAACAGTGAGTGCAAATCTTACATAGCCCTCTCCGTTTTCTCCGAAACCTACGCCGGGGGTTATTATAACATCCGCTTTATCTAGAACCGACCCTGCAAATTCAATGGATGACTTATGCCTTTTGGGCAGCCTGGCCCATACATAAAAAGTGGCCTTTGGTTTTCTTATAACCCACCCTAATTTATTCAATCCGTCCACCAGGATGTCTCTTCTCTCACGGTACACCCTGTTCATCTTTTTAAGATGCTTATCCGCGATATCCAGAGCGGTAATGCCTGCCATCTGTATCGCATTAAATACCCCTGAATCTATGTTTGATTTTACCTTGGCTATACCCGCTATAATTTTTTCGTTGCCGCACGCAAAACCTATGCGCCACCCGGTCATGTTGCAGGTTTTTGAAAGAGAATGAAATTCCACCCCTGTCTCTTTGCCGCCTTGGGCTTTTAAAAAACTGGCAGCTTTATAACCGTCAAACGCTATTTCAGAATATGCAGCATCGCTGGCTACAATAAGGTTGTATTTTTTCGCAAATACAGCGACATCTTCAAAAAAATCTTTTTCGCAAATGCCGGCTGTCGGATTATTGGGATAATTAATATAAATAATTTTCGCTTTTTTTAGCTCTGCCTTTTTTATCTTATTCAAATCCGGCAGGAAATTATTTTCTTCTATTAAAGGCATCAGGCAGGGAGTACCTCCGGCCAGTATAGTCCCGCCTTTATAGGGGGGATAACACGGGTCAGGGATCAGCGAAACATCTCCTGGATTAATGAATGCGAGCGGCAAATGACTTATACCTTCTTTTGAACCTATAAGAGGAAGGATTTCCTTTTCAGGATCCAGGGTGACATTGAATCTTTCCCTGTACCACTTCGCAATCCTGTCTCTAAAAATAGAGCTCCCCTGGTCCAAAGGATAATGATGATTTTTTGAATCCTGGACAGCTTTATAAAAAGATTCTATTATCTCTTCCGGCGTAGGTTCGTCAGGGTCTCCTATACCAAGATCAATAATATCGCGGCCTTCGGCGGCCGCTTTTCTTTTCGCCTTATCTATCTCGACAAATAAATAAGGGGGCAATTTCTTTAACCTCTCAGTAAATTCGAATCCCATCTTACTTCGCTCCTATAACATCTGCCATTGTATACAGCCCCGGTTTTTTGCCGGCTAAAAATTTCGCCGCATCCAACGCGCCTTTTGCAAACGCATCTCTGGAATGAGCCCTGTGCGTGAGCTCTATTCTTTCCCCATTGCCCGCAAATATAACTGTGTGGTCGCCGACTATATCGCCCAGCCTCACAGAATGCATCGGAGGCATCTTGCCTTTTACCTTGGATATGGCCTCGCCCAATTTTTTAGCGGTCCCGCTTGGGGCGTCTTTTTTCTGGTCATGATGAGCTTCTATTATCTCTGCCTCATAATCTCCGCCTAACGCCCTGGCTACCTGCTCGGTGACTTTAAACAGCAGATTCGCGCCTATGCTCATGTTCGGAGAAAATATAACAGGTATACTGCCGGATGCTTTTTTAATTTTTTCGGTTTCGTCTTTGGAAAACCCGGTAGTGCCTATTACCACGGCTTTTTTATTTTTAACCGCAGTTTCAAGATGCCCCAGCGTAGCGGCAGGGCATGTAAATTCTATTAAAACATCACCAAGAGATACAATCTTATTAAAATCAGCTTCGATCTTTTTATTCATCTTCTTGGCCCCTATAAATTCTCCTATATCCCTGCCGATCGCAGGGCTGGATAAAGCCTCAAGAGCGCCTGCTATTTCAATATTTTTATCCTGGCTGGCAAGCGCCCCGATTCTTGTACCCATCCTGCCCGATATCCCGCTTATAACAATCTTAATCATTATGTTTTCTCCTCATATTTAAATCAAAGTTGACACTCAGACTGTGTCGTAATCCCCTCTGCTGAATTATAATACACAATATATTGTAGTTGCCCAATTTACCTGTCCCGAGCGAAGTCGAGGGATTGGGCAACCTATTTTGTGCCTGATAAATCAGGCGACTACATTATGACACAGTCTCACTGTGACATTGTCACAGTGTCAACTTATTTAGAGTAAGCCATAGTCTTTAAGGACCTCTTTGAGTTTTTCCAAGTTTGCCTCAGACATCGAGCATAAAGGCAGCCTCAGATCCGGCTCTATCATACCCATAAGGCTCATCGCTGTTTTAACGGGTATCGGATTTGTTTCTATAAATATTGCTTTTATTAAAGGTAAAAGCTTATAGTGCAGTTTTCTTGCGCCTTCTAAGTCGCCTTTTTTGAATTTTGCCACCATATCCGCAACATCCCTGGGCACTATATTATTTACAACTGAAATAACCCCTGTCCCTCCGATCGCAAGCAATGGCAGTGTAAGGGCATCGTCTCCTGATATAAGATTAAACTTATCACCGCATAAATAACGTATCCTGGACATCTGCTCCAAGCTTCCGCTTGACTCCTTGACTCCGGCTATATTTTTTACTTTGCTTATCCTGGCCATTGTTTCAGGCTCAATATTCACGCCTGTTCTTGAGGCAATATTATATACAATCATAGGAAGATCAACTTCTTCCGCAATTGTCTTAAAATGCCGATAAAGACCTTCCTGAGTAGGCCTGTTATAATACGGAGAGACCTGCAGCGAAGCGTCTGCGCCTGCTTTTTTTGCGTGCCTCGTAAGCATCAATGCCTCAGCTGTGCTATTTGAACCGGTTCCAGCTATAACAGGTATCTTTTTATCCGCCGCCTCTATCACGACCTCTATGACCCGCTCATGCTCCTCATAAGAAAGAGTTGCGGATTCGCCTGTTGTACCGCAAGGTATGATACCGCTTGTCCCGTTTTTTATATGAAATCCTACGAGTTCCGCTAATTTTTTATCGTCGACTTTTCCTTTTTTGAATGGCGTAACTAATGCCACCATCGAGCCTTCAAACATAAATACCTCCCTCAAATACAACTTTGGCTTCTCCTTCTAAATAAACATCTCTGACTTCGCTGACAACCCTTTTAAACTCCACTTTCAAAACCCCTCCTTGTGTATAAACATTTATTTTTGAATCCGTGATCTGTTTGCCCCTGGACCAGTCAAAGGGTGATTTGTAATTTGCTATTACTGCCGAAGCCACAGAGCCTGTCCCGCACGAAAGTGTCTCGCCTTCTACGCCTCTTTCGTACGTCCGTATCTTTATATTATCTTCATCTATTATTTCTACAAAATTTACATTAGCGCCTTTCGGTTTAAATTCATCATGATGCCTTATTGCCGAACCTATTATATCTACCGCTATCTTATCAAGCCCTTCCACAAATACTACTGTATGAGGCACGCCTGTATTTACAAAATTCACCTTTATTCTGCGGCCATTCACTTTCAAAGGAAAATTTAATTTCATGTCTTTCGGTTCTTCCATTTTTACTTTAACCCTGCCTTCGCCTGTTATCTCACCCTCATATATCCCTGCTTTTGTTTCTACTTTCATTTTTTGTTTGATCCCGGAGAACAAAACAGCACAGCGCAACCCGTTGCCGCACATCTCTGCTTCGCTGCCGTCCGCATTAAATACGCGCATCCTGAAATCTGCCGTCTTGGATTTTTCAATCACCAAAACCCCATCAGCTCCTATTCCAGTTTTCCTCTCACAAAGAAATTGTGCTATTTTGGATAACGAGCCACGAGCCACGAACAACGACCGACGATCCAATATTATAAAGTCATTCCCCGCGCCTACCATTTTCGTAAAATTCATTTTTTCCATGAATCCGCCATTATGCAAGGTTACACTCTGACAATGTCAGAGTGTAACCTTAAGTTTAAATTTCGGTGCGTATTAAGTCTTCATACGTTTCCCTGCGCCTTATGAGCTTTGTTTTAGACCCCTCTACCATGACCTCTGCGGGCCGAGGCCGCGAATTATAATTACTGGACATGCTGAAGCCGTATGCGCCTGCGCCCATAACGCTCAATAAATCCCCTTCTCTAAGGCTTATGAATTTTCTGTCTTTGCCTAAAAAATCTCCGCTTTCGCATATAGGCCCAACCACGTCAAAAACCCTGATCTCCTTTGAACAGGAATAAGAGCTCGACTTCACCGGCAATATCTCATGATATGCCTCGTAAAGGCTCGGCCTTATAAGGTCGTTCATCCCTGCGTCCACTATCGCAAAATTCTTGCTCGGGGTTTCTTTGATATACTGAATTCTTGTGACAAGGACACCGGCATTGCCCGCGATGAATCTCCCCGGTTCAAGGATTATATTGGCTTTCACTTTCTTAAGGACAGGCAAAACTGCCTTTGCGTATTCTTTGGCAGTTTGAGGCCTTTCCCTGGAATATATTATTCCAAGCCCGCCGCCTATATTAAGCCATCTTATAGCCACTCCATGGTTTTCCAGATCTTTTATAAAACCCGCTATCCTCTCTATGGCCATGACAAAAGGCCCGGCATCCACTATCTGCGAACCGATATGTATATGAATACCGGATATGTTAAGGTTTTTATACCTGCTTTTTCTCAAAAATATTTTCTTTGCCGTTTTAAAATCAATGCCGAATTTATTCTCGCCGTGTCCTGTCGTAATATATTTATGCGTCCCGGCTTTTATATCAGGGTTAATGCGTATTGCTGCTTTTTGCCGTATCCC
>Ga0210019_1005436_pt1 | contig 10621 bp, 7 predicted proteins | sample CryGeyCG2114_020_2_FD_183969 | JGI IMG/M metagenome (GOLD analysis project Ga0210019, IMG submission 183969) | Groundwater microbial communities from aquifer - Crystal Geyser CG11_big_fil_rev_8/21/14_0.20 (SPAdes) (version 2) | ecosystem: Environmental > Aquatic > Deep subsurface > Groundwater ...
CGCACTCCCGCATCGCCGCCATGGCGGTCGATGATGCGCCCGAAGGTTTTCCACGGCACATACTCCATGACTTGCGCAAACAGCGTTTTGCCCACGTTCATACGTCACCCCAAGCTCTCTAAACCCGAAATGATCGCAAATTCTTAACCTAAAATTCAAATCGTGGACACCCATGAATCGCTTGGAACCCTTATCAATGTTGGCGTTGCCGTCGGTACGTCTCAATTTAACCGGACACTAGTGAGTTTAAGTCAATTATATGTATGCGCGTGGACATCAAGAATTGAACCCTATAGACTTTGTTCTAATGCGCTACATATATCGTAAACCAATTGGTCGCCATATCCATTCGCCAAAATGAACAAGAAATCCCTTAGCGAACGCGACATCTGCACCAAATTCATTACGCCTAACATCGTGGCAGCTGGCTGGAACGTGGACACCCAGATTCGCGAGGAAGTCAGCTTCACTGATGGTCGCATTTTCGTTCGCGGAAAACTCCATGCGCGTGGTGCACAAAAGCGGGCCGACTACATCCTCTACTACAAGCCAAACATTCCTATCGCAGTCCTCGAAGCCAAAGACAACAATCACACCGTCAGCGCGGGTATCCAGCAGGCGCTCGGTTACGCGAAACCACTCGATGTCCCATTTGCCTTCAGCAGCAATGGTGATGGCTTCCTTTTTCACGACAAGACCGTTACATCAGGCAACATAGAGAAGGAACTTGCTCTCGATGCTTTCCCCTCGCCAGAGGAGCTTTGGCAAAAATATAAAGCCTATAAAGGCATCTCCGACGATCTTGATCCCATAGTCGCTCAGGATTATTTCTCCGACGGCACCACGCGCTCACCGCGCTATTACCAGCAAATCGCCATCAACCGCACCGTCGAGGCCGTTGCCCAGCACGAAGGCAACAACCGCCACTTGCTCGTCATGGCAACTGGTACTGGCAAAACCTACACTGCCTTCCAGATCATCTACCGCCTTTGGAAGAGTGGATTAAAGAAGCGAATCCTGTTTCTAGCAGACCGCACATCACTCATCGACCAGACAGTTCGTGGTGACTTCCGCCACTTCAAGGAGGCGATGACCGTCATTAAGCACAAGCAGATCGACACGGCCTACAACATCTACCTCGCCCTCTATCAAGGCCTCTCCGACAACAACGACACAGACGCCTACAAGCAGTTCAGCCCCGAGTTCTTTGATCTTGTCATTGTGGACGAGTGCCATCGGGGTAGCGCGCGAGAGGACAGCAAGTGGCGCGAAATCCTCGAATACTTCAAAACCGCCACGCACATTGGCATGACCGCTACGCCAAAGGAAACCAAAGAGATTTCAAGCACCGAGTATTTCGGCGACCCGCTTTACACCTACTCGCTCAAGCAGGGAATCGACGACGGCTTTCTCGCGCCCTACAAGGTCATCAAAGTTACGCTCGACATTGATGCTGAGGGATGGCGACCATCCGCTGGTTTCAGAGATAAGGATGGTAAGTTGGTCGAGGATCGCATTTACAACCGCACCGACTTTGACAAGAGCATCATTGTCGAGGAACGCCGCCAGGCCGTGGCTCGCAAGATTACCGAGTTCCTAAAAGGCAGTGACCGCTTCGCCAAGACTATCGTCTTTTGCGTGGACATCGAGCACGCCGAGGCAATGCGCCGCGAGCTGGCGAACGCCAATGCCGACCTCGTCTCTGCCAACAATAAATACGTGATGCAGATTACCGGCGATAACAAGGAAGGCAAGGATCACCTGGACGCCTTCATTAGCCCTTCAGAGCTGTATCCCGTCATCGCCACCACGTCAAAGCTTATGACTACCGGGGTCGATGCGCAGACCTGCAAGCTCATCGTGCTCGACTCGAACATCGGCTCTATGACAGAGTTCAAGCAAATTATCGGGCGCGGCACCCGCATCAATGAGGACTTCGGGAAGCACTACTTCACTATCATGGATTTCCGCAACGTCACTGCGCTCTTTGCGGACAAAGACTTCGATGGTGATCCCGTCCGCGTTAAGGAAGCCACAGAAGACGATGACATTTCAGACACCGACCATGAAACCGATGACACTCCTGTCACCGACGACATCACTGGCGATGAGATTGATTTTCCTGAGCCGGAAAAACCGGACGTTACGATTGATGGTGACCCCACTTCGCCGGAACGGCGCCGCAAAGTTACCGTCAATGGTGTGGAAGTCACCATCATCAAAGAGCGTGTCCAATACATGGGAGAAGACGGCAAAATCATCACCGAGAGTCTGCACGACTACACCCGCAAGAGCGTCCGCACTGCTTACTCTTCTCTGGATGCCTTCCTTAAGTCATGGAAACAAGCCGACAGGAAGCGCGCCATCGTAGAAGAACTGGAGCAGCGAGGTGTAATCTTCGCTGCGTTGAATGAGGAAATTGGCTCCGGCTTCGATCCCTTCGATCTCATTTGCCACGTCGCCTTCGAGCAAAAACCACTTACCCGGAAGGAGCGCGCTGAGCAGGTGAAGAAGCGCGACTACTTTACCAAGTATGGCGATCTCGCCCGTAAGGTCATCTCGGCCCTACTCGACAAGTATTCTGACGACGGGTTGCTTGACTTGGAAAACCCCGAAATCATCCGCCTCGACCCTCTCAGCAAACTCGGTTCACCTGTGGAAATCATTCGCGCATTCGGCGGCAAGCCCGCCTATGACGCGGCCATCCATGCACTGACCGACGAACTTTATAAAGTAGCCTGAACTAATGCCAAACATTGCTTCCATTATCAAGAACGTCCGCAACATCATGCGGAACGAAGACCAAGGAATATCTGGTGACGCGCAACGACTTGAGCAGCTCGGATGGATGCTCTTCCTGAAGATCATTGACGACAAAGATCAAGAGCTTGAACTCATTCGAGAAGGTTACAAGTCTGTCATTCCGGAGAAGTTCCAGTGGCGAAACTGGGCAGCTGATCCAGAGGGCATCACGGGTGATGAACTACTCCTGTTCATTGATCACCCGATCGATGGCCTTTTCGTGAAGCTCAAGAATATTCAGGCTCCCCATGCTGTTGAGCGTGCCAGCATCGTCCGTGAAGTGTTTGACGGTCTAAATAACTACATGAAGTCCGGATACGCCATGAGGAAGGTCATCAACCAACTCAACGGTTTCGACTTCAACAACAGCGACGACCGCCACATCTTCGGTACGATCTACGAATCCATCCTCATCGAACTGCGGGACGCAGGGAACAAGGGCGAGTATTACACGCCCCGCGCCATCACCCAGCTCATGACGCAGATGACTGCCCCCAAGCTAGGCCAGCGGGTACTCGACCCAGCGGCTGGCACCGGCGGATTCCTAAGTGCCGCTATAGATTTTATTCGCGAGAAAGAAGTTCACACTCTCGACGACGAGGCCATTCTCCAGAAATCCATCACCGGCTGGGAATACAAACCCGTCGCCTATGTGCTCGGCCTTACCAATCTCATCCTCCATGGCATGGATGTCCCGGACTACCACTACCGCGACAGCCTGAAGACCGAATACAACAGTATCGGCCCCAAGCAGCAAGTGGACGTCATCCTCGCCAATCCGCCCTTCGGTGCCGGTATCGCCGACGGCGTGGAGACCAACTTCCCCGCTACCTACCGCTGCCGGGAATCCGCTGACCTGTTCATCGTCCTCTTTATTCAGCTGCTAAAACCCGGCGGTCGCTGCGCCATCGTCCTGCCGGATGGCTGCATCACCGGCGACGGCTACAAAGAGCGCATCCGGGAGAAATTGCTCACCGATTGCAACCTGCACACCATCGTCCGCCTGCCGCAATCCACTTTTCATCCGGCTACCGTCTCTACCAACTTGCTCTTCTTTGAGAAAGGCACGCCGACCAAGGAAATTTGGTATTACGAGCACCGACTGCCCGAGGGGCAAAAGAGCTACTCCAAGACCAAAGGCATCCAGTTCGGCGAATTCGCCCCCATGATCGAGTGGTGGGACAACCGCGAGGAAAACGAAGTCGCGTGGAAGGTAAAAGTCGCGGATTTGAAACGCGGATTTGACCTGGATGTGAAGAATCCGAACTCTGCCGTCTCTGAGCACGATCTCAGCGTTCCCGAGTGCCTCACGGCTTTTCGCAAATCGCTTGACCGCGTAACCAAAGCCCTTGCCGCCGTGGAAAAAGAATACGCCCACGAATGAAACGCATCGGCGATATCCTCACGCGGAACAAGACCGCTGTCGTGGTCGAAGACGGCACGAGTTACAAGCAGGTGACCATCCGCACCAACTACAAGGGTGTCTGTCTGCGCGGCACGCAGGATGGCTCCACCATCCTCACCAAGAACCAGTTCGTCGTCTCGGCAGGCCAGTTTATCCTCAGCCGTATTGATGCGCGCAACGGCGCATTCGGCATCATCCCGGACGAACTGGAAGGTGCGATTGTCACCAACGACTTCCTCGCTTTCGACATCAACGAGGACGAGGTGGAGATCGATTTCTTCAACGTCTTCCTCCAGTCGCCCGTCTTCCTCGAAGCCTGCATTAAGGCCAGCCGAGGCAACACTAACCGCAAGCGGGTGGATGAAAACTTCTTCCTGAACTACGAGGTCAATCTGCCGTCGCGTAAAGCGCAAAGTCAGCTCATCAAGCGAATTAACGAAGGCCGCACCGCCATCGCCACTGCGCAGCACGAAATCGCCCACCAGGAAACCCTGCTGGCCAAGCTCAAGCAGGCCATCTTACAGGAGGCGATTGCGGGCAAGCTGACCGCCGACTGGCGTGCTGCCAACCCGGAAGTGGAACCCGCCAGCCAGCTCCTCCGCAGCATCCAAGTTAAAAAGACCCGCCTCGTTGCTGCAAAAAAAATGCGCCCCGAAAAGCACCTCCCAAAAATCACTCCCGAAGAAATCCCCTTTGAGATTCCAGAAGGTTGGGAGTGGTGCCGGTTGCTCGACCTTTGTGAAAAAACCGGCTCTGGTAGCACGCCGTCTGGAGGTAAGTCAGCTTACTCATCAACTGGCATTCCGTTTCTTCGTTCACAAAACGTCCATAACGAGGGGCTGATTCTTGAAGATGTCGCATACATCTCCAAGAATATTCACACACGGATGGAGGGAACGACTGTATATCCCGACGACCTCTTACTAAACATTACGGGCGGTTCAATTGGTCGCTGCGCCCTCGTCACAAACGAGATTCAAGAGGCGAACGTCAACCAGCACGTTGCGATTGTGCGCCCGGTGCTTCGATCAGCAAACAGCTTCATGCATGCGGTAATTCTTTCGCCTTATTTCCAGGGCAAGATTGATGCATCACAAACGGGAGCTGGTAGAGAAGGACTACCAAAGAACAAGATGGATCGCCTCCTCATTCCACTCCCACCTCTCGACGAGCAAGCCGAGATCGTAGAGCGGGTGGGGGTATTAATGGAGCACTGCCAAGCGTTGGCCACCGAAATCACACTCACTCGCACCCACGCAGCTCAACTTCTTCAAGCCGTCATCAAAGAAGCTTTTGCCCCCGCCGCGACCAATGATTGACTTTACTAAAATCGGCAATCATCTGCTCATGCGCTACGTGCCCGAGAGAGGAGCAGATGACTGGCTGGTGAAGCCATTGGAGACGGAAAAAGATATTGCACTTTCAGGCCGTACCCTGCATGTCCGTCGGGAAATCTATCAACCTGAGATTGACGATGGCGAGTACGGAATGGATGCCTGCTACCGCTTCCTCGTCGGACAACTTGTTGATGGTTACTACCAAATCGATCGTCGTTTCCTTGGCATCGAATACGACTTGTTCATGCATCGCTCGCTCAAGTTCAGGCGTCCGATGTTTGTGGCCGAAACAAATATTCCGATATTCCGAGGCTTCAACGATTACGGTTTCAGCACCCTATACGTCGGCGGAGAGCATCCTGATGCGTTGCCTGAGGAAGTATTCGAGGAAATGCTTCGCCAGTTTCCCAGCACTTATGAGCTGAAGAAATACGCTAGGGCGCGGGTCAGCAGCATGATCCGCAACTACGTCCCGATCCAAGCAGATCACGAAGCTGAGTATCTGAAATACCGGGAGCGCAAGGCCTCTGCCAAGGGCACCCAGCCAAAAAGGATGTTTGGTGCATACGAAACCGATAAATTCGCGGCACTGGTAGAGAAAATCGAAGGCATGCTCGACAGAGCGGACACCTACACCGAAGCACAATGGCAGTCGGAGATTCTGCAAGTCCTCCAATTTCTCTATCCCAAATACGTGTGCGCGTTCCCCGAAGCTCCTGTCCGTGACACCTTGGCGAGCAAGGACCGGAAGATAGATTTCCTGCTCGTGGACGCTTCCGGATACGTTGATGCTATAGAAATCAAGAAACCCTTCGCCGAATGCATGGTGACCAGTAATTGCTACCGCGACAACCACGTTCCCATGCGGGAGCTAAGCGGCACAATCATGCAGTTGGAGAAATATCTATATCACCTCAACCGCTGGGGGCAGACGGGAGAGGACAAGCTCAACGGCAAGTATGCAGATCAACTCCCCGGTGACCTGCGCATCAAAATCGTGAATCCCGCTGGAATGATCATCATGGGACGCGATGACACCTTCACGCCGGATCAACGAACGGACTTCGAAGTAATTCGGCGGAAATACCGGCATGTCGTTGAGATCATGACCTACGACGACTTGCTCCGCCGCTTGAAAGTCATCCGCTCTCAATTTGAAAGCAGTGTAGCAACATGAAAGCTCGATCCAAGGAGCTACTAGATCGCGCTGTCGCAGCTACGGTCGCGGCCATCGAAATCTACAACAAGCCGGATTTTCTCTACCGCGAAGAAGCCTTTGCTGTTCTCGCCATCAACGGCTGGGAATTGCTGCTCAAGGCAAAATGGCTGGCCGATCACAACAACCGAGTTAGCAGCCTCTATGTCATGGAGCCGCGCACGAAGAAAGACGGCACCAAGAGCAAGAAGCTCCAAATCAAAGAAACTCGCTCCGGAAACCCATTCACCCACAGCCTAGACTTTCTCGCAAAGAAACTCGTCGAAACGAAGGCGTTCGACGCCAACGCATGGGCCAACATCCAAGCGTTGCTCGAACTGCGGGATTCATCGATTCATTTCTACAACCGATCCGGCGCATTCCCCGTGCGCCTCCAGGAGATAGGCACCGCAAGCCTGAAAAACTTCGTCGCCGCCACGAAAGCATGGTTTGGGCGCGACATGTCCGAATTCAATTTCTATCTGATGCCCTTGTCGTTCGTCGCCCTTCCTCAGCAGACGGAGGCTGTCGTGCTGAACCACGAAGAGAAGAAGTTTCTCGCATTCATACAGAGTCTCGAACCCGCGAATGACGATGCCGCATCGCCCTATTCCGTGACGGTGAACATCGACATCAAATTTACACGTTCAAAGGCAAAGGATGCGCTGGGAGTGCAGGTGACGAACAACCCCAACGCGCCCGAGGTCCGACTCACCGAAGATCAAATCCGTAATCGTTTCCCGTGGGACTACGACCGGCTGACCGAAGAATGTCGCAAGCGATACAAAGACTTCAAAGTCGCAAAAAAATATCACGACGTGCGGAAAAAACTAGAAAAGGACAAGCGTTTTGGAGAAGTTCGCTTCCTTGATCCTGGAAATCCCAAAAGCTCAAAGAAGCCATTCTTCAATTCCAATATCCTGCAAGAGCTGGACAAGCATTTCACGAAGAAGTGAATCTTTGATTGAAAGGATAGGCAGCAGTCTAGAAATTGAGTTGGGGCCTCCCGCACATTTCGAGATGACACATGAAATTGTAAATAAACTGGCTAAATTTGATAGTTATTTACATATTTTTCAATTTGATCGTAAATAATTAGCCATTTACAGAAAATACACTCACAGACCACTCAATGATATAAGGAAGAAAAGTCTGCCACTTCATAAAATGGTGTTCTTATTTACATAGATGATTCCACTGGACGACCATCACCTGCCCGGCGACACGCTGCCGGATGCGGCGTGTATCGTGAATCCGAACCAGCCCGGCTGCGATTTTCCCAGCAAACATCTGGCGGGGGTGGGGGTGATGTTCTATGTGCTGATGGCACTGCGCGCGGAACTGCGCGAGCGCGGTGCCTTTGCCGGCAAGGCAGAACCCAATCTGGGCAACCTGCTCGACCTGGTCGCGCTGGGCACGGTGGCAGATGTGGTCAAGCTCGACGACAACAATCGCATTCTGGTGCAACAAGGCTTGCAGCGCATCCGCGGCGGACGTAGCTGTGCCGGGATTCAGGCCTTGCTCCGGGTAGCGCGCCGACCGGCCTATCAGGCCTCGTCCTACGAACTGGGTTTCATCGTCGGGCCAAGACTGAATGCCGCCGGTCGGCTGGAAGACATGAGCATCGGCATCCGTTGTCTGCTGACCGACGATGCCAATGAGGCCAACGAACTCGCTGCCCGGCTCGATGCCTTGAACCACGAACGGCGCAGCATCGAAGCCGACATGCAGGACAGCGCGCTGGCGACGCTGCATGCGTTCGATCCGGCAGACAGTTTTTCGCTGGCTTTATTCAACGAGGATTGGCATCAGGGCGTGATCGGCATTCTCGCCTCGCGCCTCAAGGATAAATTCCATCGTCCGGTGATCGCCTTCGCCCGCGCCGGGGACGGCGAGCTCAAAGGTTCCGGCCGCTCCATCGCCGGCTTGCATCTGCGCGACGCACTCGATCTGGTGTCGAAACGCCGGCCTCATCTGATCCGGAAATTCGGCGGGCATGCGATGGCGGCCGGCTTGAGCATCGCCGAAGCGGATCTCGCCGATTTTCGCCAGGCATTTGAAGCGGTTGCCCGGGAACTGCTTGATGCCGATGCATTGGTGAAAACGATCTCCACCGACGGCGCGCTCGACGCGCATGAATTCACGCTCGACATCGCCCGTGCTTTGCAAAATCAGGTGTGGGGGCAAGGATTCCCGGAGCCGTTGTTCGAAGGGGATTTCCATGTGCAATCGCAGCGCGTGGTCGGCGAGAAACATCTCAAGCTCAAATTATCATCGCCGGCAGGCAACTTCGACGCCATCCGCTTCTTCTCTGCCGAGCCGGCGGCGGCGGATATCCGCGCCGTGTACAGCCTGAACATCAATGAATACAATGGCAGCGAGAGTTTGCAACTCATCGTGCGCCATTGCTAACGGGAAGCGTGATTTGATCGAATCCATTCTGTCGCAGGGATTGCAGGGCAACGGCATCGATAGCCTCCCCAAGTTCTTGACCAGCCTCACCATCGGACTGCTCATCGGCCTTGAGCGCGAACGCAATCCTTCAGCCAAAGCCGGCCTGCGCACCTTCGCCCTGGTTTCCCTGTTCGGCACGCTCATCGCCCTGCTCGCTGACAAGAGCGGTTCTCCCTGGTTGCTGATCGCCGGGCTGCTGGCGGTGGCCGGCATGATCATCGCCGCCTATCTCAACAGTCCCGCCGAAAACCACGATCCGGGCACCACCACCGTCGCCGCCCTGTTGATCTGCTATGCCCTCGGTGTGCTGGTCTGGTATGACTTGTCCAAACTCGCGGTGATGCTGGCGATCGCGACCACGGTCCTGCTCTATTTCAAACCCGAACTGCAAGGCATGACCCAACGCCTCAGCCGCCGCGATCTGGTCTCCATCCTGCAATTCGCCGTGCTCAGTTTCGTCATCCTGCCCATTTTGCCGAATCAGAATTTTGGCCCCTATGATGCCTTCAATCCCCATCACGCCTGGATGATGGTGGTGCTGATCTCCGGCTTGAGCCTGGCCGGCTATGTCGCCTTGCGCATCGTGGGCCAGCGCTATGGTGCGCCGCTGCTGGGCTTTCTTGGCGGACTGGTTTCCAGCACCGCCACCACCCTGCTCTATGCGCGCCACAGCAAACTCAACGAGGGCATGCCGCGCCTGTCGGCAGTCGTCATCCTGATCGCCAGCCAGGTCGTGCTGATTCGCCTTGCCGTGGTCAGCGGCATCGTCTCCCCCGGCATCCTCAAACAACTGATCCCGGTAATGGGATTGGGCCTGCTGTTCGGTCTGGTCGCCACCGCATTCCACTGGAAGCGTTTGCAAAACGCGGGCGATCTGCCGCTGCCGCAAACCGCCAACCCGACCGAACTGCATGCCGCTCTGGGTTTCGGTCTGCTGTTCGTGGTCGTGCTGCTGTGCTCTGCCTGGCTGTCGGATGTGGCCGGCAGCGGCGGGCTGTATCTCGTGGCCATCGCTTCCGGCTTGACCGATGTCGATGCCATCACGCTGTCCAGCCTGCGCTTGTTCCAGATGGATAAATTGAGCAGCGAGCAGGCGGTCATCTCGATCGCGATCGCCTTCATCTCCAACATGGCCTTCAAGTTTGGCCTGGCCGTGTCCATCGGCGGCATGGCGCTGGCAAAACACATCGCCGTCGGCTTCGTCGCCATCACGACCGGCGTTGCGCTTGGCCTGCTCTTCCTGTGACCTGATACCCCCTTTCGGCTATAATCGGCGCCCTTCAAAGCTGCGGCAGAACACGAAAAATGGAAGCTGAACAACTCAACGCCCTCACCAACAAGATCCAGGATCTGCGCACCCGCAACCTCGAACTACGGAGGTATCTTTGACTACGACGGCAAGCAGGAACGCCTCGCCGAAGTCGTCGT
>Ga0210019_1005438_pt1 | contig 10614 bp, 8 predicted proteins | sample CryGeyCG2114_020_2_FD_183969 | JGI IMG/M metagenome (GOLD analysis project Ga0210019, IMG submission 183969) | Groundwater microbial communities from aquifer - Crystal Geyser CG11_big_fil_rev_8/21/14_0.20 (SPAdes) (version 2) | ecosystem: Environmental > Aquatic > Deep subsurface > Groundwater ...
GAATAAATTACCAATATTCACTGCCACGGGCAGGGTGATAAGACATGCTTTATCGCCTTACCTGCGGTAGAGAACACAAATTTTAATAAATCTTTAACTCTGAAGGGACAATTGTTCTACTGTCTGAGATTATGAATTCTATAGCCATTCTTGCTTAAGACAACCATTTCATTATCATCAAGATAGATAACTTTTTTGGTATGCGGTATAATAGCAGAGGCATCAGAAGCCAGGAGATATTCTTTTTGGCCAAGACCAAGAATCAAAGAACTGCTTTTTTTGATGGCGATCATTTTTTGTGGCTCCGTGGCAGAAATGACTACCAGGGCATAAGCGCCAATGACTTGTTTGAGCGCTAGTTGTATGGCCTTAGTAAGAGATTTATGCTTATGATATTTTTCAATGAGGTGGGCCAAAACTTCTGAGTCTGTTTCTGAAGAAAAATGGTGACCTTCTTTAATTAAAACTTTTCTTAAGTTGGCATAATTCTCAATAATGCCATTATGAACAATGGCAATATGACGTGAGCAACAAAAATGCGGATGAGCATTAATAATAGAGGGCGCGCCGTGAGTAGCCCATCGTGTGTGAGCAATTCCTAGTTTACCAGGTAAATTTTTTTTCTCTAATGCTTTGGCCAGTCCAAAAATTTTTCCTTTAATTTTTATATCTTGGATGTTTTGGCCATCAAAAACAGCCATACCAGCTGAATCATAGCCGCGGTATTCAAGACATTTGAGCCCACCAATAAGTATAGAGGAAGCTTCTCTTTGGCCGATATAACCAATGATGCCACACATAATTTTGGCGACGAACAGAATAAGTAATTAATAATTATGTTTTAATTATAATGAGCTTTTAGTTGTTGTCAATTTACAAAACAAAAATCCTGCCAAAATAGCAAGATTGCTGATTATGATAATTTTTTAAAATTCACAATATAAAATATTAAAACAATTACCCAAACATTCAATAGAAACATAATATTTCTATTTCCCCGTTTCTAATTTTTTACCCGATGTCAAAGCGGCTCCAAATCTCAAAATTTTGCTATATACATCACTATGTAAAATTTTCTCAAACAGTATTACCCAATTAGCGGTTTGCCAGACATTAAGCAACGCTCCGAAGAAAAAAAGAATGGTAATGAAAGTAAGAATACCAAGAGTTACTACCAGCCAAAAAAAAGTATTACTGGCAATATAGCTGGCTATCATGCCAAGCATAACAAAAGGCAGAGAAACAAAAATTATTACTACTACAAGAAGTATGCTTGAGAGGATATTTACTAAAAAGAGAAGCAAGGCCATTTCAATTGAAACAATCCAATTCTTGATAAATAATTGCCATGCGTTTTTTATGGCTAGTCCAACATGCTCATTTTCATTGACTACGAAAATTGTAGCGTACTTTACCAAAAAACTTAGAACGGCGGCAAATGGCACCAAAACCAAAAAAGTCAATATAACATGGCCGGTTTGCAAAGCGGCGCTTTCTACGCCCTTAAGAAAAACTATAATAAATGGCAGACTGATAATCAAGGTCGCGACAAAAAGAATAACTTTCATTAAAATATTGAGTAAAAATACAGACCAAAATTTATGTGTTCCCATATGAAAAGCTTCGGTAAACAGTCCATTACTATTTTTCAATGCCCTTTTTATACAAAAAACAATGGCAGCTTGTGAAACGATTGATATCCAGATAAAAAAAACGATTGCCATAAGAATAACAACAAAAAACAATACAACCCAAAAATCAAAGGCCAAAAACAAAGAAGATAAACTGGACGACAATTTGCTAAAACTAAAAGTTCTAATGAAATCTTTAAAACCCAGCAAAAAAACTCCCTGATTTTCTACAATTTGGATATTGTTAAAAATCAAATTGAAAACTCCCCCATTGCCCAAAAGTGCGGCAAATAGACCAAAAAACCAAAAATGTTTGAATTGCCAAGTAATGCTTAACGCTTGTTTTAATATTGGGCGATAAATAGATTGCATATGATAAAATTATTTAATTTATACACAATATTATTATAACACGTTTTTAGAAATAAAAAAACACGTTTACAACGGGTTCTAAAATAACGATTTTCGCCTTTTGTTATCCTCATGTCTCCTTCTTCCCAACAATTTTTTCAAATTCTTCTCTTTCCAAAACTTCTTTTCGTAAAAGCTCATTGGTGATCTTCTCAAGTTTATCTTTATTTTTTTCCAAAATGCGCATCGCACACTTAAAAGCGTTTTCAACGAAATCATTTATTTCATCATCTATTTTCTCAGCTGTTTTCTCTGAATAATCCTTTTGCTCGCTAATCTCCCTGCCTAAAAATATCATCTCCTCTCGTTCTCCAAAAGTACGCGGTCCAAGTTTTTTGCTCATTCCATATTGTGTAACAAGTTGTTTAGACAGCTCGGTTGCCATTCTCAAATCTGATGTTGCTCCAGTTGTCAATTCGCCGAAAATCAATTTTTCAGCTGCATAACCACCAAGCAAAACGGCCAAATCATCCAAAAATTCAGAATAACTGTGCATGTATTTATCCTCTGTCGGCAATTTGATGGTATAACCGCCAGCCCGTCCTCGCGAAATAATTGATACTTTGTGGATAGGATCTGCGTGTTTTGACAGATGAGCAACTAGAGCATGGCCAGCTTCATGATAAGCAGTAATATTCTTTTCTTTTTCTGAAAGCATTCTTGATTTTCTGGCAGGTCCGATCATTACTTTGTCAATGCTTTCAAGCACATCATCCATATCAATTTTTGTCTTATTGTTTTTAGCCGCAAGAATAGCAGCCTCATTCAGAAGATTGGCAAGATCTGCGCCTGAAAAACCAGGTGTCCTGGCACCAATAGTATGCAAATTTACATTCGCAGTCAAAGGCTTGCCTTCAGTATGGATTTTGAGTATGGCTTCCCTGTCTCTCAAATCAGGCAAATCTACCATAACTCGCCTATCAAATCTTCCTGGTCTTAAAAGCGCCGGGTCAAGAACATCAGGGCGATTGGTAGCCGACAGAATAATTACTCCTTCATTTAGTTCAAAACCATCCATTTCGACAAGTATTTGATTAAGTGTTTGCTCTCGTTCATCGTGCGATCCTCCAATCCCAGTACCTCGTCTTCTGCCAACAGCATCAAGTTCATCCAAAAATACTATGCAGGGCGCATTTTTTTTTGCTTTCTGAAAAAGGCTACGCACGCGTGAAGCTCCAACTCCAACAAACATCTCCACAAATTCAGATCCTGACACATAAAAAAAGGGTACTCCTGCTTCTCCAGCAACTGCGCGCGCCAAAAGTGTTTTGCCACATCCAGGCGGACCGATCAAAAGAACTCCTTTGGGAATTTTAGCACCAAGCTCTATGAATTTCTTCGGATATTTTAAAAATTCTACAATTTCTTGAAGTTCATTTTTTGCTTCTTTGGCTCCAGCAATTTTTCCGAAGTCAACCTTGTTTTTCTTTTTATCTTCAGGTCTATCATTTTTCGCGCCAGATTCCCCAAATGACATTGCTCTTTTATTAACGCCTTGAACCTGCCTTGAAAGAAAAAAAACAAAAGCGGCAATTAAAAATACTGGGATTAGAAAAGGCAGTAGAGCGGATATCCAGTAATTAAATCCCGTTTCTGACTTTATTTTTATATTAAGATGCCTCATCTCATCGTCACTCAAACCATAGTTTTTCAAAAGTTCACTTATGGATTCTACCTGTTCTTTGTAGGTAATAAATTTTTTGCCATCAGTAGTAATCATTTTTATAAGATTGCCATTTACTTCAATGTCTTGTAATTCTTTGCTCTTTATTTTATTTACCATTTCAGCCAGGCCGACTTCTTCCTGCGTTTTTTTATCTCCCTCAAAAAGAGACAAAAAACCAGCAATAACAAGCATAGCAATAAAAAAAATTAAAAATGTTTTTGACAAATTTTTCATAAAAATTAAACAAAAAAACACCACTACGTCTTATCTCTGCCTAATCATTTAATTCTAACCCCAGTTTATGGTCTAATGGTTCAAAATTAGTAATCGTAAAATTATATTCCTTGCCAATTTCTACTTTATTATCAGAATCGCCCGGATCTTTGAAACTAGTGCCACCTCTCACCCTTGCTAAGCCCTGAATCATCGGCATTATCTCTACAAAAACGCCAAATTCATTGAACTTGATTACTTTGGCTTTCACTTTATCGCCAATTTTATATTTGTCTTTAATATCTTCCCATGGATCTTTTGTCAATCTTTTCAGAGACAAAGAAACCTTGCTATCGCTGACCTCAATAATTTGAACTTTTATTTTGTCTCCTTCTTTAACCACTTCTCTTGGGTTGTCAATCCTTTGCCAGCCGAGCTCTGATATGTGGATCAGCCCCTCCAATCCATGATCAAATTCAATAAAAGCTCCAAAATCAACAACGCCGGTTACTTTACCTTCTATAATATCTCCCTTTTTATAATTATTTAAAGCTTGCTTTCTCTGATCTTTTTCAACGGCTCTTTCAGAAACAATCAAAGTACCCTCCTCATCATTGATATCAATAATAATAACATCTAACTTTTCACCAACAAGCGATTTAAGTTTCTCCAATATTTTATTTTTATTACCCCCGACTACGCGCGGATAATTTTTCGGGGATAATTGGGAAACTGGCAAAAAACCGAAAACTTGATCCAATTTGACAACCAAACCCCCTTTGTTTGCTTCAAGCACATTGACGCTAACAACTTTTGAATCTGCTTGCATTTTTTCAAGGTTATCCCACGCTTTTTTGTGTCCTGCTTGCTTAATAGATAGCTCCAATATTCCTCTTTCATTTTCAATGTCAAGCACGGTGGCTGTAACATGATCTCCAACTTTCAGATTATTATATTCTCCTGATTCGTCATACGCCTCATGGCCTCGAATTAAACCTGTCATAATTTCATCTATATCAATCAAAATTTCATTGCGACCAACAAAAATAACATTGCCTTCAACCAAATCTCCTTGCTTCGGCAAAATTTTATTTTTCGCAGATCCGAGTAATTGCTCCATCTTAGTTGGCATAACTTGTGTTTTTATCATAAAAAATATTCTTTTTTATCCCGGAGAAACAAATCCGAGATAAAATGATTCCAACGGTTAAATTTTGAGCCACAAAAGACCCAAGCGCTGAAACCATTAAATTGGTGTATTATAAACCAGTATAACTGATATTTTTAGGTTTGACAAGAGGAGCGGATATTGGTAAAATTTAAATATAAAAAATTAAAAACTTCAAAATATGTACATACAATGGCATGGTCAATCATGTTTTAGAATCCAAGCAAAAAACGATGACGCAACCACCACTCTCATAACTGATCCATATACTAATGATTATGGATTAAAACTGCCTCATTTGTCAGCTGATATATTGACTATCAGCCACGAACACAAAGATCACTCAAACATCAAAGCCGTTAATGGCACGCAAAAACGCGCCACGCCTTTTTTAATAAATGGCCCTGGAGAATATGAAATTAGTGATGTATTTATATATGGAATTCCAAGCTGGCATGACAATAACGAAGGAAAAGAAAGGGGTAAAAATATCATTTATGTCATTAACATGGAAAAAATTAATATTGCCCACCTCGGTGATCTTGGCCAAACAGAACTAACTGACAAACAATTAGAAATGATGAACAATATTGATATTTTACTTATTCCCGTCGGTGGAAAATATACCATAAACGCTGAAGAAGCGGCTAAAATTATTTCTCGAATAGAGCCGCGCATTGTTATTCCAATGCACTATAAGATAGCCGGACTAAAACTAGATATTGATGGGATTGATAAATTCATAAAAGAAATGGGCGGCAAAGCCGAGGAAATGGATAAACTAAAAATAGCCAAAAAAGATTTGCCGCAGGAAGAAACAAAACTTGTAATTTTAAAGCCATAACACTGCGAACATCAATATGAAAAAAGAAAAAAATAAAATCAAAATGTACCTCGCGGTCGCTCTAGTTATGCTTATAATAATTACCGCTTGGATTATAAATCTCAAAAATTCTTTCAATAAAAATAACGAGGCGGATTTACAAAATCAGAAGCTTAAACAAATTGTTGGTGATTTTAATAAAATTTTTATTAATACAAAAAACATAAAAGATCAAATGGTAAAAACTCTTAACCAGTCTCCGACAACCACTAGTGCTTTTCTTCAAGGTGGGCCCAAAATTTCTCCTAATCAGCTTTATAAAATAATTGACAAGTTAAACACTAATAACAATTCTACATCAACGACATCAACTTCATCAGAGCTATAAAAATTTACATTTCATTGTCTTCGTATTTTAATTAATAAATATTATGCGCCAAAAAACTTTATCCGATAAAATACAAAAAAATAAATCACACCTATCCAAAAAGATAATAGATAAAGAGACTTCTGCAGTAATTTCATCAACCATGGCCGTTGTTCGTCCGCGTGAAATAGTGGATGAAATGAAAACTTCTTATCTTGATTACGCCATGAGTGTTATTGTAGCGCGCGCTCTGCCAGATGTCCGTGACGGGTTAAAACCGGTCCACCGCCGCATCCTATACGCTATGTGGAATTTAGGTCTAAAATCGGCAGGTAAATTCAGAAAATCAGCTACCGTTGTCGGGGAAGTACTTGGCAAATACCATCCTCATGGCGATACTGCCGTTTACGATTCAATGGTACGTTTGGCACAATATTTTTCTATGCGTTATCCGCTAGTACACGGCCAGGGAAATTTTGGATCCATGGACGGTGACAAAGCAGCGGCCATGCGATACACAGAAGCAAAACTTCACGCCTCTGCCGAAGAAATGCTTATTGATCTTGAAAAAAATACAGTCAATTTCATTCCTAATTATGATTCAACCCAACAAGAACCAATCGTGCTACCAGCCAGTTTGCCAAATCTTCTAATAAATGGCACACTTGGCATTGCTGTTGGTATGGCGTCAAGCATACCCCCGCACAATCTTAGTGAAATAATAAACGGCATATGTCTGTTGATTGACAATCCTCAGGCTGATACAGATGAACTTATTAAGCTTGTTCTGGGGCCTGATTTTCCAACTGGCGCAATTATTTACAATCAAGAAGATATACGTCAAGCATATGCGACTGGAAAAGGCTCAATAGTTATGCGGGCCGGGAGCGAAATCGTAGAAACTAAAAATGGTGGATGTAAGATTATTATTACCTCCATACCTTATCAGACAAATAAAGCGAATTTATTGGAAAAAATAGCAGATCTCGTCAAAACTAAAAAAATAGATGGCATCAAAGATTTGCGCGATGAATCTTCCAAGGGTGATGTACGCGTAGTTATTGATCTTAAAAAAGATGTTTATCCAAAAAAAATATTAAATCAGCTTTACAAACACACAGCTCTTCAGACTTCTTTCCATATAAATATGCTTGCATTGGTTGATGGAATCCAACCGCGCGTATTAACTCTAAAAATGATTCTTGAAGAATACCTGAAACACAGGCAAGAAGTTGTTACAAGACGCACAAAGTTTGATCTTGATAAAACAAAAGCCAGAGCGCATATTCTTACTGGATTAATGCTTGCCCTTAATAAAATAGATGCTATCATAAAAACAATTAAACAGTCGCGAGATCGGGAAGACGCAAAAACAAAACTTGTCCGGCAGTTCAAACTTTCGGAACTGCAAGCCGTTGCCATTCTAGAGATGAAACTCCAACAGCTTGCAAACTTGGAGAGATTAAAAATAGAAACTGAACTCAAAGAAAAGAAAAAGTTAATCAATGAATTGACTGAACTTCTTCAAAGTCCAAAGAAAATATTAGCCGTCATAAAAAAAGAGCTAATGGCAATAAAAGACAAATTCGGCGATAACAGAAAAACAAAAATCATCAAGGGGGCTGTTGACAGTTTTTCGCAAGAGGACCTTATCCCTGACGAGGATATTATCATTGTTGTTACACGCGACGGCTATATTAAGCGCATGCCGTTAGACACTTTTAAAACCCAAGGACGCGGAGGTAAAGGAGTCGTTGGATTGGCAACAAAAGAAGAAGATATTGTAGAAGAATTTTTCACAACTTCAACGCATAAGGATCTTTTATTTTTTACTACGAAAGGAAGAATTTTTCAACTTAAGGCCTATGAAGTCCCAGTCTCATCGCGCATTGCCAAGGGACAGTCTATTGTCAATTTCCTTCAGTTGTCTCCAAATGAAAAAGTCTCTTCAGTACTGTCAATGAATGGCATTGGAGGTTCAAGGTTCATAGTTATGGTTACTAATCATGGCACAATAAAAAAAGTAGCCATTGATGCATTCTCAAATGTGCGCCGTTCCGGACTTATTGCCATAAAACTCAAAAATGATGACACGCTAGCATGGGTTAAGGCAATTTCAAGCGATAAAGATCAAATTATGCTTACTACTCAACGCGGGCAGGGAATTCGTTTTCGCGAAAAAGATCTACGATCAATGGGTAGAGCAGCGGCAGGTGTGCGCGGCGTTCATCTCAAAAAAGATGATTTAATCATTGGCATGGATATTATCAACGAATCAAACAAAAATGGATATATTTTTGTCCTATCCCAAAATGGCTTTGGCAAAATTACCGCTATTAAAAATTATAAAATTCAAGGCCGTGGTGGATGTGGCGTTAAAACAATAAAAACAACAGTAAAAACGGGCTCGCTCGCTTCATCATTTATAATTGATCCTGACAATCTGCCTGAAGAAAGTGTTGGCGATCTTGTTATTATCTCTGAAAAAGGCCAAGTTATCCGTCTGCCAATTAAATCAGTACCAATTCTCGGTCGTGATACGCAAGGTGTTCGTCTTATGCGCTTAAAAAACGCATCAGATAAAGTGGCAAATGTAACACTTGTATAAATCAAAAATTATCTGCGGATAATTGACTTTGCCTTAAAAATTTGTATAATAAAAATATCTCTTTTACTGCTTGTGAAAGCTATTTTTTGTTATCCGGGCATATAGCTCAGCTGGTTAGAGCGCAACACTGATAATGTTGAGGTCCGTGGTTCAAGTCCACGTATGCCCACCAATCTACAAAGATAAAAACAAAAATTATGTCCTTGTTTCAAAAATCAACCATAGTTATAATTGTTTTTTTGACAATTTTTTTAAATGTCAAAATTGTTTTAGCCAGAGATACCTACAATCTTGATAAATATATAAGTTATTTCTACAATCGTTATTCAAAACATTTTGACAATTTCGGTCTTAAATACTCAAGTTCAGAGTATGGTATAAAAAATTTTAAAGAACCTGAAACATCGCGGGAATGGATGGCCATCGCTTCATACTACAAATATAGAAGTATAAATGGAAGTGCCATGGAAACGGAAATTCTCGTAAACGCCATTGACAAGGCCTATCAATATCTGTCAAATAAAAATCCAATCAATCAATCATTTGAAGATGCTGAAAGTTATTTTCTGCTAATAAGAATTTTTGAGATCAATCCGCTGATTATAACAGACGAGAAAAAACAAAAAATCCTCAATCTAATCGCCAACTATGCGGAAAATGGTATTTTGGCCAACGACACGGAAAATCGCGCAATTATATCTGCCACGCATTGGCAATACATAATAAACTATATTTTCAAAAATCAAACAATTTCCAGTATAGAAAAACATTACTACGATTACTTAATAAAAAAAAAGATTGATTACAGTATAAAAGAATGCATCACAAACAGCGGATGGTATTTTGAAAATAAATTCAAAAATTTTTCAGTTCATTATCACACCGTGTCCGCTTTTATGCTAATGCTGTATGGAGACATGGTCAAAGATCAACGATATCTCGCTTTAGCAGAAAAAATGTATTACAATATCAAAAAAATATCTTTTAAAAATGGTATGGTGGAAGCTCGCTTGGGACACCGGCCGCTTGGACTAGGCAGTCAATTTTATTTGATGCAAGGTTTATTGGGAAAATATTTTAATGATGCGGATTATAGTGTTTATTTGTTCTACGCGCAGGGCCACAGATTTTTTTCAGATAAAAGACATCCTGATCGTCTAGAATTCCATTCAACGATTGAAAAATCCGAATCGGCATTTCATGATGATTACGCCTTTTCAGACAAATCTGAATTAGGTTTGACAATAGAAAAGTTGCGCGACATAAATTTAGATTTTAAATATTATTTTGATAATCAGATTTCAAAATCCAATGATAATTATTTTAAAATAGAAAATAATGGACAAATAATAATCATGAATAACAAAAAAAATACGCTTGGTAGCTATGGCAATTGGTCGCATATTTACCAATATGCGGAACGCAATTAAAATTAACTATGCCGGGGTAGCTCAGTGGTAGAGCACATGACTGAAAATCATGGTGTCGAGAGTCCGATTCTCTCCCCCGGCAAATTGACGCGGAGCGTGGCCTAGCGGCTAAGGCGTCTGGTTTGGGACCAGAAGATCGGAGGTTCAAATCCTCTCGCTCCGACCAAGTTAGACATTTCAAATTTTCAGGGGAAAGAGTTTGCTCGCTCGCCCCGCCTTCGGCGGGGCTACGCTCGCATTTTTCCCTATATTTCGGAATTAAATCAAAGGGTCGGACAAATTCAAATTCAGTTTTTC
>Ga0210019_1005442_pt1 | contig 10608 bp, 6 predicted proteins | sample CryGeyCG2114_020_2_FD_183969 | JGI IMG/M metagenome (GOLD analysis project Ga0210019, IMG submission 183969) | Groundwater microbial communities from aquifer - Crystal Geyser CG11_big_fil_rev_8/21/14_0.20 (SPAdes) (version 2) | ecosystem: Environmental > Aquatic > Deep subsurface > Groundwater ...
ATGAAGAATTCCGCGCTTCGCGTCAATGTAAATATTACATTCATAAGGAAAAAATGTAATTTTTACATTTCTGGCTATAGTCGGGGTTAAAAGGCCTTTTAGGCACTGCCGCCCCTTACTCCCATTCAATGGTGGCGGGGGGTTTAGACGAAATGTCGTAGACCACCCGGTTGATACCCGAGACCTCATTAATGATTTTGGCTGAAATGCGCTCCAACACGCCAACGGGAAGATCAGCAATATGTGCGGTCATTCCATCCTCAGAATGTACGCAACGAATCGCAATCGTTTCCTCATAGGTACGCCCATCCCCCATGACTCCTACAGATTGAATGGGAAGATAAACGCAGAAGCTTTGCCAAAGTTTCTGATAAATCCCGTCGTGTTGAAGAACTTCCTGAAGCCTCCAGTCTGCTTCTCGAAGCCGATCGAGTCGCTGTTCCGTCACTTCACCGACGATACGAACCGCAAGTCCAGGACCTGGAAAGGGATGTCGCCATACAAAATCTCGCGGTATCCCCAAAAATTCACCAAGCCGCCGCACTTCGTCTTTAAACAAAAATCGAAATGGCTCCATTAATTTAAACGGCAGCTTTTTTGGAAGCCCCCCAACATTGTGATGGCTTTTGATTTTTGCCGATGGTCCACCATGCGCACTCGTACTCTCGATCACATCAGGATAAAGAGTTCCTTGAGCCAAATACTTAAAATCTGAATGCCTCTTGGCGGCCTCTTGAAAAACTTCGATAAAAACTCTTCCGATAGTCTTCCGCTTCTCTTCCGGATCAAGCACCCCTGCCAAGGCCTTCAAAAACTTTTCTCTAGCGTCAATAATCTCAATCGGGAAATGAAAGTGTGTATCAAAAAGATCCTGAAGCTGCTGAATTTCAGACTTTCGAAGCAGCCCTGTGTCTACACAAAAGCAGTGTACCTGCTTTTCAAAAATTCTATTGAGCATGACCGCCAAAACCGTTGAATCCACACCGCCACTCAAGGCACAGAGGACGCCCCCACCTTGATAAGACTGTCTAAGTTCGGTTTGAAGAGATTCAAAAATATGATCCGGCTTCCACTCAAATCCAAATCCCGCAATCTTCAAAAACTCGGTCAGCCAAGTCTTACCCTCAGGCGTATGATGAACTTCGGGATGAAATTGAACTCCAAAAAGCGGGCGGCTTATATGTTCAAAGGAAGCCATAACGCCGTTTCGACTCGTTCCTGTCACCCGAAAATCAGGAGGCAATTTAACGACATGATCCCCATGGCTAAACAAAACTTCCCGATCACCTGATTGTTTAAAGAGACGACTCGCCTCAAGCTTAACGCTCTCAACGCCGTATTCGCGCTGCTTTGAACTAGCCAATTCCCCACCAAACTCCTTGGCCATCAATTGCATCCCATAACAAATCCCCAACACGGGTTTTTGAAGATCAACAAGAGAATGTACAAGGCGGGGATAGTTTTCAGAGTCGACACTCGCCGGACCTCCAGACAAAATAATCGCTTTCACTCGAGCATCTTTATACCTTGAAGCTTCCGCGTCTGGTCGGCAGACCTCAGACAGAACGCCTATTTCGCGAAGTCGCCGCGCAATTAGCTGCGTATACTGAGCCCCGAAATCCACAATGAGACATAGTTCTTCCTGCATGCCCTAAGACAACTGATAGTTGGGAGCTTCTTTCGTAATAATAACATCGTGAACATGGGACTCTTTCAGCCCTGCCGAAGTCAGTCTTACAAATCGAGCCCGTTTTTGAAGTTCGGCCAAACTGGCCGCGCCGACATAGCCCATTCCGGATCGTACGCCTCCCATCAACTGATAAATCACACTTGAAACACTGCCTCGATGGGGAACGCGACCTACGATCCCTTCCGGAACTAACTTATCTGTCTCTCTTTCAGCCTGAAAGTAGCGATCGCGTGAACCATCCTTCATCGCCTCGAGGCTCCCCATGCCGCGATGTTCCTTATAGGAACGCCCCTGATACAAAATAATATCGCCAGGACTCTCGTCCGTTCCCGCCAACAAAGACCCAACCATGACGGCCGACGAACCAGCCGCCAAAGCCTTTACAATATCGCCAGAATATTTAATGCCCCCATCAGCAATTAATGGAATATTTTCTTTTTGCGCGACCTGAGCGCAATCCATAATGGCTGACAGCTGAGGAACGCCAACCCCGCTGACAACTCTCGTCGTACAAATACTTCCCGGTCCCACGCCAACTTTGATGGCATCCACACCCGCACGAATCAAAGCCCGACAAGCATCGCCAGTCGCAACATTACCCGCGCAAATAGCCAAATCTGCAAAGCCTTTTCGCAATCTCGTAACCGTATCGATTACCGATTGAGCGTGACCATGGGCGGTATCTACAAAAACCATATCAACCCCAGCCTCAACAAGTTTGCCCACTCGCTCATCTGTGTCAGTGCCGACACCCAGGGCTGCGCCAACACGAAGACTTCCGCGCTCGTCCTTACAAGCAAACGGGTAGCGAGCCGTTTTTTCGATATCTTTGATGGTGATTAAGCCCCGCAATCGAAACTCAGCGTCCACAACTAAAAGTTTTTCGATTCGGTGCTTTCGCAATAAGTCTTTGGACTCATCAGCGCTAGCACCCTCACGAATCGTCACGAGCTGCTTCGTCATTCGATCACTAACAGGGCTCTTGAGATCTTGAACAAACCTTAAGTCGCGGTTGGTAATAATACCGATACACTTTTCGCTTTCAACAACGGGTAAGCCTGAAATATTATGATCATCCATCAACTTGCGAGCTTGGGCCATCGTGCCACGCGGACCGATCGTGATGGGATTAACCACCATCCCACTTTCATATTTCTTAACTCGTTTGACTTCAGCAGCTTGTTCGTCCGGGCTCAGATTCCGATGAATTACACCAAGGCCACCCTCCTGGGCACAGCGTATGGCCATCCGAGATTCCGTCACGGTATCCATGGCTGCGGAGATTAAAGGAATTTTGAGGCTAAAACTTTTGCAAACTCGCGTCTCCAGATTCACCTGGCCAGGGCTTACATGACTCTCAAGAGGCAAGAGCAAAACATCATCAAAAGTGAGAGATAACGGAATTTGGTCGGTGCTCATGCTAACTCCTCATAGAATTCGGTCACTTTACGACAAGTTTCTGAGAAGAGTGAGCCTAAAAGTGAGGAATCCTGGGCTTCCTATTGCCTCTTTAAAACATTCTCAAATATCATAGAATTACGTGTATTCTCGAATACTTGAGTTGTGGATAATTGCGAATATGGAGCCTCCCATGAAAGAGGCCCCTCAAGTTCTTGATCCTCATGTCTTTCAGAACTTTTGGCGCGGTTCGATTTGGTTTCTTGTCGCCCTTAATATCGCGGCTTTTGTATTCTTCTTACTCAGCCTTTGGGCTCCAAAAATTAAAGCCTGGAGAGATCGATATACTTCAAAGAATGAGGAGCGTCGTCTCGAAAGAGAAAGATTAAAAGCCGAGGCATTCGCAAAGATTCAAGCTTCGAATGCTGAAGCTGCCGCGCAGAGCTCGACAGATGACACGTCAGAATCGGACGCGGCAGAGGCGTCAGCGGCGAACATGGGAAATGACTTAAAGCCTCCGCCCCCACAAGATGCACCTCCACCACCTCCTGAAACTGACGAAGACACCGCCCTCGAAGAGCCCACGGAAGTTACGGCCAAAACCACAGCTCCCGAAGACGAAGCTACTGAATTTGCGGGCGGGCCGACAGCTACCCCGACGACCGAAGAGGTCGTCGAAGAGGTCGTCGAAAGTCCGCCCCCAGCGGAAGAAGCCCCAGTGGAGGATCCTTTTGAAGCGGCCGAATCTCTTGCCTCAAATCTCTCGGGAATGGATCTATCTGCGGATACTGAAGCTAAATCGGATGCTCCGACCACAGATGAAGCTCCAGCAACGACAGCCCCAACCGAAATCATCGCGGATCCTCAAGCCCCTGAAGAAATTCAAACGGAAAGTCCTCAGAAGGCCGAATTAGACTCATTGCCAGACTCGGCCGAATCTGGTGGAAATATTTCAGAGCCGAATATGACCGAGACAAACGATAAGACAGAGGAAGGCATCAAGTTAAGCCCCGAATTGGAAGAAGCTTTAGATGGGCCTATTGAGATGACCGAAGAATTGCCCATTTTCGACCTGTCGATGATCGATGAGGCGCTTGAGGCCGACGAAGACAATGACAACGGGGGCTCAAAACCGTGAGCCAAGAGAGTTTTCTAATTTGGGCTCATATTGATTCGCCAATGTCTTGGACGCAATGGTGGCCTGAATTCTCAAAAGCCCACTCGCTTGCTGAAGACTCATTAGTTGAAAGATTCTACTCGGAAGAAACAAATTGGGCACAGGTACAGGACGCTCTTCGCTCCATTAATCTTTTCAGTAAACACAAAGTTATTTTGGTTTTAGGTTGCGAGCGATTACTGAAGAAAGCAAAGGATCAAGACCTTGAATTATTTAAAAAGCTGAACAAGGGACCCTATCCGGTAATCTTGCAGTCGTCTGATGCTCCTCCAAATAAATGGGCCTTTCGGTCTTGGACCCTACAGACCGACGAACATAGCCAGGCTGATGACCGCACGGCCTTTCGTTGGATAGACGCTGTACAAATCGGCAACCTTCACTTGGCTCTTCAAGAACTCGAAAGAAGCTCTGTTCAAGATGTTCATCCTCTCGTGCTCATTCAACTGATCACGAGACACTATCGCATGGGTCGGCTCATCCAGCATGCCCTTGAAAAAAGACTTAGTGAGCAAGAAATTGCAAAATGCCTTAAGTTACCGACATTTGTTATTCAAAAGTGGAAGCGCCAGGGAGGTCATAGCCGCCGTGGCTGGACTGAAATTTTTGACAAACTCTTTAAAGCCGAATTTGAATTAAAATCAGGCGGCGATCTCTGGTGCCTTAGAAAGCTAAGCTTTGATCTTGTTGAATTGCGAAAGTCAAAAAAGGACAGAGAAAAATGGCAAGTGCCGAGGCCAAAGCCTCACCATGCTAGCTCTTTGTTTGAGACAAAGCTTTTGCAAGTCGCGCCATCTTTCTTTTAATTGTATTTCGGTGAAGAACCGTTTTTGCTTTTTGGATGGCACTGAAAGCATTTCTAAGTGCCTGCTCTTTTTCAGCCCCCGTAGCATGAAGCGCCGTTTTGGTCGCCGTCTTCACTGCAGATCGCGTTACTCGATTGCGTGTTGTTCTCTTGATTGATTGTCTAGCTCGTTTTTCTGCGGATTTATGGTTTGCCATTGCTTTTAAGCATTTATCGTTCGACACTAATTCTGTCAACGAGGCCAGTAGGGGTCCTCTTATTATATAGGATTAAGGACGATGGAATCACAGCCCCCAGCAACACCGAAAACGGGTCTCAATTCAGAATCTCGGGAAATTGGGCGGGCCAGCGGAATTTTAGCCCTCAGCACGCTTTTATCGAGGTTTTTGGGGCTTATAAGAAATCAAATACTGAGCCACTACTTTGGAGCGGGCCTCGCGGCCGATGCCTTTATCGCTGCCTTTACTATACCAAACGCCCTTAGGCGTCTATTTGGCGAAGGCGGGCTGACTCCAGCCTTTGTCTCCATTTTTACTCGAAGCCTCTACCATCCCAAAGGTAACTGGCGAAACTTTATTTCGAGTAGCTTCCTTTGGCTCACTCTCTGTCTTGTAGTGCTTTCCGTTCTAGGGATGCTGTTTGCGCCATTTTTGGTTTGGATCTATGTGCCCGAGTTTAGCCAAACGCCAGGAAAGTTCGAAATGACGGTACAGCTCACCCGCCTCCTCTTTCCATTTGTACTTTTGATATGTTGGGCAGCTCTTTTCATGGGGGTTCTTAATAGTTTCAAGAAATTTGCCCTGCCAGCTCTTGGACCGGCCACTATGAACTTTAGCATTGTCTGCTTGGCTCCCCTCGCGCTCTGGTCGGGATGGATTCCCGAAGCGCAAGGCATCTTCGTTTTTAGTCTCTGCATATTGATCGGCGTGAGCATTCAACTCGTCGTGCAGTTGCCAACACTCAAGCGACTTGGCGCGCTTCCTCAACTCCGCGGGCCTTGGCTTGATCCTCGAGTCATTGAGCTTGGACAACTTTTACTTCCTGCGGTTTTTAGCATGGGCATATACCAGCTTAATATTATTGTTAATCGAGTTTTTGCGAGCCCCATCCCCGGTGCTGTTTCTCACCTTTATTATTCGGATTTGATTATCGAACTTCCTGTATCCCTCATTGCCACATCGATGTCCGTCGCCGCCATGCCGAGCTTTACACGACTTTTGGTCGAGAAAAAGCATTACGAATTGGGCCAGACTTTTAAATTCTCAACCTGTCTTAATGCGGGATTGGCACTCCCCTCGATGATAGGAATTTTTGTTCTCAGTTTTCCAATTATTTCGAGCGTATTTTATACGGGAGAGTTTTCCCTTGGAGACTCACAGGTTTCGGCTGAGGCGCTTTGCTACTACGCCCTGGGAATTCCATTTTATTGTTTGCTTCGAAGTTTATTGCCATTATTTTTTGCAGACAAGGATACAAAAACACCCGCCATGATCGGATTTATATCCTTGGGTGTGAATTTCGTTGGAGCTTGGCAGCTCTCGAAAACCATGGGCTCACCCGGCATCGCGCTTTCGACGGCCTTGTCTTCCTTTACGCAGTTTGCATTGCTTTGTGTGATCGCCATTTACCGATACAAGTTTTTTCCTTGGCTTGAAGTCCTTAAGTTGATCGGCAAGATTGCTTTGGCTGGATTATTTATGGGTCTGATATTATATGGCGGCGTAAAACTCATTCCCGAACCTATTTGGATCGTGAAGGGTATCACCATTGTAAAACTGCTAAGTTTGGGGGGATTAATAGGAATCGGCGCTCTTACTTATGGAGCGGGAATACACTACCTTAAAATCCCCGCCATCGAGCCTCTTTTGCGAAAGATTAAGACTCAATTTACTGCAAAGAACCTACGAAAATAACTTCTGCATCCGCATTGGCCCCGGGTTCCTGTAAATTCGGAATTTCCTGAAATTCCTCAGCCAACCGCCTTACAAGGCCTTTCGTAACGAAGTCACTCAATCGGCCACGCCTCTCGTTTGATAATTCTCCGTTGGGGTCAATATAAACATTTAGATGAAGCTTACCGCCATAATTGGATATCGAAACATACTGATGGCCGCCGCTCATTTCTCGCTCGGTCATCTCAGCTTCCAGCATCTTCAAGGCTTTTTCGGCGATATCGCCAAGCAAGCCCTGATCCCTTATCGACAACTGTTTGGGAATTTCCATAGCAACGGACTTCGATAGCGACCGATCCATTATCGATCCTCCCGAAAACCGTAAAGACGAATTGATTTCCAAAACAAAATCCGTAACCTTGGGAGGCTCTGAAAACCAAATCAGGATTTCATCACCAGTAATGAAGTATTCCAACAAAGCGTCGCTATGTAGAGCTTTGGCATATTCAATAAAGCTTTGCTGAATTTTTTCGAGATCACTTGCCGTCTTAGTAAGGCTGAGCAGGTCAAGGTTTGGAAACTCATTTGCAGGCTGGGCTCTTAGGCCCTGAAAAATCTCAAGCATTCCCTTGGCTCCAACAGATCGCCCATCGGCCCTTAAAAAATAACGAGCATTTTCGGGAACCGTAACCGTATTAATATGCTCAGCTTGTTCGATACGCTGGACGCTTGCCTCACCACCCTTGGCGGCGGGCACAAAAAATTTGACAGCGCTTTGAAGTTGAATCGATCGCGAAGCAATACGATCCACAATCGCAGTTATTTCCGTATTCGATATATCCTCCACAAGCCAGCTCAAAAGCTCCTCTCGAACTTCAGCTTCCGAGTCTAAGCCACGAATCAGTTTAAAAAAATCTAAAGAGAGCTCGGCCTCTTGAATAAGAGCCGCCACAAGATTCGCATCTTTTTTCGACAAATGGCCCATCAACTCTTGGATATCCTTTACGATAAGATTCGGAAGCTGACGAACTCTCCCCCAATTTTGCAAAGTCAGTTTCTGAGTCTCAGGATCATCAAAGGATGAAAAAAACTTGCTTTCGAGGCTAGCCGCCCCACTTATCTCAGGCATACTGGATCTCTGACCACTCGATCGCGAAGCCAGCGTTGCCTCCATTTCCCGCTGCCCTCCTCCAGCGTCAACAAAACGTACACGCTTGATACCGCCGTCCATCCAATAATTTCTGGAAAGCAAAAACCTATGCGCCTTTTGATCAGATGCTTTCAGAGAAGTTCGCAACTCTTCATCGAGTTGCCGATTGACAATGGCAAGTGCCCTGTTGAGCTCTTCTCTTTGATGGGACCCAGAATCCATTTGAATAACTAAAGAATTGAAATCAAAAGTTTGAAGATTTGCATCCGAAATTATAGCTTGTTCCGCGAGGACAGAGATGGTTACGGCTTTGGCTCTCGACAACAAATCATTTGAGGTTTCAAAATCAAAATGCGCATCTCTCAGAGCCTTTAAGCTGTGTGGTAGGAATCGAATGAGAGTAAAGGGCCTACTTGACTTTGGGCCGAAACTCATCGCTCTGAATTTGGCAAACGGAACCTTCGCCATCGCAACGAGTCGCTCTAGAAAGCTTGTTGATGGCTTTGTGTCTTTAACTTCATTAACCGAAGCTGGCGTGACCGGCGTTTCAGACGGCACTTTCTCTACAAGTTCAGCCATATTGCGAGTGCAAATCGTCGATGCAAATACTGAATGTGAGAATAATGAGAGCGAAAGCGTCAGAAGGCCCGCCGCCATTAAACTTGAACTCGCTTCTCCCTTGATAGAATTTTTCTCTGAAAATCTCATTTTACACACGAACCGTTCCTTTGCCCTGGCTAAACAGCCGTAGATACGGACGCTTAGGCCATTGACGCAGCTAATCATGCAAGCCTTATGCCAAACGAAAAGCGTCTTGGATAAGAACGCTAAACGCACGTAAACTATTTAAAATGCGCCGCTTTTTTCTCCGTGTAGTTTTTATATGGGTCCTTGGTACCCCCTTCTGGCCTTCGTTCGGGCAGACGAGTCCCATCAGCCAAATCGACCTTGGGGAGCAAGAGCTAAGAGATCTATTCCACCAGAGCCTTCAGGATCCCCATCGAATTGTGGACTTCCAGAAAGCTCATTTCTTTACGCGTCCCCCTGCGGAAATAAAATTAGTCGATGCCGGATTAGTCGCTGTCGAGTTAGACAGCGATTGGAAATCCGCATTTCATGAATTGATTCAGAATTTTCGGGAAAGATTCTGGCGACTGGATCTCGGACTCGCCGATCTAGGCTCACTATTTATACTTGTGGTTGAAAGGCCGATTGAGTCCACCCACTTTATAATCGACCAGCTTGGCTTTTTACTGCTGATTCTTATGATCAGCTGTATAGGCGTCTGCTTGTTTCAGATTCAATTCTGGAGTTCTTCAATTCGAAAGGATTTACTGAATCGCTTCGGTTCATCTTCAAAATTTTCGGTAAATTTTGGCCTGGGCTTGTCCCTTGTTATGGCGATTCTTACTAAAGAATGGCTGCTTCTATCCATTGGCTTGAGCTTGATTTGTTTTGCGTATTCTTATCGTCCTAAATTTTATTTAAGTTTCGCTTTGTTTTTCTTAATCGGAAATAGCGTGGCACCATTATTATTTGTTCTCAAGCAAAACGCTTTAGTGTATTCAGCGATCGAGGCGCTCGATGTTGGACGTAATAAAATAAACTATGCCTCGAGTTCCACAGATAAACTAAACGCCTGGCAAAAATCACTATGGTCCTATTGGAATGGTGATACCGCCGAAGCTGAGTTTTGGATACAAGCGGCCGACCCAACGGCTGAGTCAGAAATTATCAAGGCCAATCTTGACTACCGGATAACTGAACCTTTGAGGACTCGATCAGTCTATCAAGATTTAAATAAAAAATTTCCCACAAATCCTCTAATACTTTTTAACCTTGCCCAAATGAATACCCAACTCCAGGAGCTCGTGACAGCGGATGAAGTCCGATCCAAGATTCCTTCTGAAATTCATATGGAACTTGTTGGAAGGGCTCTAAAGTCTGATCGCAAACTTCTCATGCCCTATCCTCAAAATTATTTCTTTAGTTTCGCAGGGGATTCGCTATCAGAAAGTCTGAAGCTTTATAAGTCCTCTTGGAAAATCATTGTCCACAGCCTACTTCCATGGCTATTGCTTTTATTGATGTTAGTTCTCCGGAGGCAGTCCAGTGGTCTATGCCTGGAGACCGGCTTTCCAACAGTGTCTCAAGGGGAAACCCATTCTCAATTAGCTCTTCAAGTTTTGCAAAAATCGGAATCCCTTGACCCAAGTCTTCGTCAAAAATTTATTAAATTTCGACAGGCCTATGAATTGAGAAAAGTAAATTTGTTCAAGTCCTGGTATTGGTTTTGCCCGGGAGCCTATGACATTCAACGCTGCCATGTAGGTGTAGCCTTAGCCAAAACTTTCGGATTGGGATTTTTAGCCTTTTTGTCTTTGCCGCTCATACTTCAGAATAGAATTCTCTACCTCTCTGGATTTGACTCCGATGTTAGTGTCTCTCCCAGCCTAAACTTTGCGGCCCTTCAAATTCTAGCCGCGAGTCTCATCGCCT
>Ga0210019_1005447_pt1 | contig 10605 bp, 11 predicted proteins | sample CryGeyCG2114_020_2_FD_183969 | JGI IMG/M metagenome (GOLD analysis project Ga0210019, IMG submission 183969) | Groundwater microbial communities from aquifer - Crystal Geyser CG11_big_fil_rev_8/21/14_0.20 (SPAdes) (version 2) | ecosystem: Environmental > Aquatic > Deep subsurface > Groundwater ...
TTTCCTGAGAAAGGGCGAACAATACATTTTTGATATCAACGCCTCGAGCGGACATGGTGAACCGCACCCCTTTGGGTTCCTGCTTCTTCCGGGCCAGCTCCGGTTGAATTTCTGTCAAGGCCTCCGGCATTTTACTCGCCTGTTCTTTTTCCAGGGGAATCATTACCTCGCGCGTTGCAGGTTTCTGTGCCTGTTCCTTGTCAGCGGGGGATTTTTTCAATCGTGCCAAATCCAAGGCGGAGCACGACACGAGTCCCAGGCTTAAAGCCAGAACTCCCCAATAACGGAAAGCCGAGGTGATGGTGGCATTGAAAGTCATCATGATTTTGATAAATTTAAACAAACTTACATTGAATTAATGTACAACGAAAAACGGCATAAGTCTAATAAAATCTGTGTGTTTCTGGTGGTCGCCTGGGGGAGGTCAGGGCTTTTCTCGTATCATTCCCGGCATCATTTTTTTGGGTCTTTTTGGATATGGAATCGGGTTTTTTCGAGGGTCAGAATTTCCTGTTGTCCGCCTGCATCGAGAATGACCTGGTTGTTGGAAATATTTATTACTTTTTTGCCAAACGCGAAGTCACCTTTCATAAAGTTTTCCCCGCTGATGGTGACGATGTGTTTACCTTTAATTTCGAATATTGCCTGCAGTTTCAGGGTTTGTGGCAGTTCTTTAGGGGCATTTTCTTTGGAATATATCCCGGATGGAAGCTCAAAGGGGTTCAGGCGCGAAGGGCTGTTATCCATAGCAGAAACACTTCCCGGCGCGATGAAGGCAAGTAGAAATAAATACAGGAAATTAAATGGACCAAGGCGATTCAAGGTCGTGGATCTCCGAAAATGGTTCAATCAACCCGTTAACCATCGTTCAATCATAATACTATTACTTTAATATGTAGGCGAGACTCCAGTTTTGGAAGGATTTTCTCATTACGGGTCGTTTCAAGACTTTGAATGGTAAGAACAGCGGGGAAGTCTCTCAGTGAAGCCACGAATTTTTTCAGTGCGTCGTAATCACTTTCAATATCCATGACCAGGGAAACTTCTTTCAAGTTGAGGCCAGCCCGTGAAAGACTGTTCTCACTGGTTTTTATGGACTTTAAAAATACTCCATAAAAGTCGGCTTCATTCTGAAGTTGGTTGAGGATTTCAAGGTCTTGTCCGGTCAGGCGGGCTTTGGCCTTCTCGATGATGGTTTGCAACTCAAGGATTTCATCTTTAATTTTTATTATTTCTTCTTTGGTTTTCTTGATGTTTTCGGGAGAAGTCATTACTTTCTGGAGAGCTGTAAGGGAGGTTTGGACCTCTGCGGACTGATTCTCAAGGTTTTTGATTTTTTTCATTTGCACGCTGTACTCAAAATGAAAAAATCCGTAGCCTACCGCGGAGAGCAGAGTCCCTGCTATAATCACCATTTCCCGGATGGAGAGATTTTTAAAATCGGTCTTTGATGGTTTTACTGCCATAAGTTGAAACTCGTTGCTGGTTTCTAAACAGAATTATTGGGTGCAGGAAAAACATAAAGCTCAAACTTGATTCCCGAACTATTATACTGTCCTTCTGGCAATGGCTCTGATTTTATAAGTTTGATTTCACTGAAAACGGGGGACCTTTTCAAATCCTCAAGTAGCACCCGGAGGGAATTTTGGACTCTCAGTCCTCTGCCGAAAATTTCTCCGGCAATCTTTATCCGTTCCCTGTTGGAGATATCGGCTTTTCCCTTTTGAGTCAAGTCCACATCTTCACTTTGTTCTTCATCACTGCCCTTTGCGGCATAAGTGATTTGTGAAAGCGCGGTATTATCTGGAACCACAAGCGCGATCTCAGAAAAGATCAGATCAAAATTGAATGGAAAGGGTGTGGTTCCGGGAAGTTGGCTTTTTTCCAGGTGTAATGTCTTTCTGGATTCCTTGAGGTTCTTTAACTCTTCCAGGGGTTTGCCAAGTTCCGGCACTTGCAATTGTATTGTTTCCAAGGCGAGTTTCTGCTCTTGCAGTAGGGTAATTTTATTGGCGACTTCCGTTCGAAGGCTCGAACTGTAACCATATAACCCGGAGAACAAGACGAAAACAGCGGCTAATGGAGCCAGTTTGACCAGGGTTTTTTTGAGCGAAGGCCGGTACTTTTCCGGCAAGACATTGATTTTGTCGCATTGTCCCAATGCCAGTCCGGCCGCAACCGTCAGGCTGGGGCCATATAATTTCATATTTTCCTTGGAGATCGTGTCATCCTGGACCGTTGCCTGCATGAAGACATTACAACGGTCGATTTCCAAATGCAGGTTTTCTTTTAAAAATTGATACAGGCCGCTCAATCCCACCCCGCCACCGGAAAGGATCAGGCGGTCTACTGAGTCTTTACGGTACTGGTTTTTAAAATACTCGATGGACCGGTCCATCTCTGTGGCCTGTTTGATCAGGACTGGCTCCATCCGTTCACGAATCAGTTTCAAAGGCAACCCTTCTTCGGTTTTTCCTTCATTGTCTTCGGCAGGGAATCCGAATGATTTTTTGATTTTCTCGGCACGTAATTCGTCAATGATGGCCGTTTTGCCATTTTCCAGTTCGTATTCTCCGACCAGACACTTTGTCAGGTTGTTGCCGCCGTTAGGAATTTCCCGGGAAAACAGGATGCGTCCATCAGAGACAAAATAAATACGGGTACGCTCTGCCCCCATATCCGCATAACTGGTAATGATTCCAGGTTTTTGGGGGTTGACCGCATGGTCGTAGTCCCACAATGCAAGAGGGACAACCGTAATCCCTTTGGGTCGCAGTCCGGCCGACTTGGCGATGGAGACTGTAAAGTCAAGCACATCGGCCCGAACGATAACGCTCAACAGGTCGAGAAGCTTTGCTCCATCTTTTTCGGTTTCGCCCATGACATAGTTGTCGACAACGGCCTTGTCCAGGTCAAACAACACTTCTTCCCTGGCGTTCCATTTTGCGGCAGGGACCAGTTCTTCCGCAGGCATTTTAGGAAGCAGGGCGTTCCGGATGATGACATTATGCCCGGTGACCGAAAGGTAAACCGCCGAACCTTTAATTTTGGCATCGGCGAACATATTTTTTATCAGGTCACCCAATGCGCCAGCCCGATCTTTCTGCTGAAGGAGTGCCGGGGGAATTTCCCGGATGGCGAATTTAGTGATCTGGAACCCTTTGTCACTGTGAACAAGTTCCACAACCTTGATGGCGTGGAAACCAATATCCAGGCCAATGCTTTTTTCTGATTTGGACACACTCAATGTCGGGCTTTTAAGTTCCATCGTGTTTTTTTTGTTCAATTGCAGGATAACCGAAAAATTATCTCATAAACCGGGGACATCTTCCAAGAGGTTTTATTTTGGAACTCATTGAATTTTCAGGGGAAATCGAATTCTGGCCGGTTGGGGTTTCTGGCTCAGCCACCCTCGGGCGAGGGAAGCAATGAGCAATAGCTTGTTCAGCCGAGAGCACGTTTGCCCGCAAGATAAAGATATTGCGAATACCCCGCGGAGGTTCTCCGCGATGCGGTTTTGTCGGCCCTGCCTCCGAAATCATTCGGACCAGATGGGAGCCGCCGAGCCAGAGACGCACTGGGCATAGCCAGGCGTATTGGTTCCGGCATCTTCATTGCCAGTATAAATAACTGTCGCGTTGTTTTTAAGCGATACTTCATTGCCGAAGAGGGCACCTTGAACCTCTGCGTTATTTTTGAGCAAAATGGTTCCGTCTGAGCTGAGCGATCCTACCAGCAGTGAGGAATTTTTAATAGTTGCATTACCTTCTACCCAGGCTGAAGCATTGGCCGCTTCACCTTGCGAGTTGTTTATTCTTGACGAGTTCTTCATGGATAACTCACCTGCAACATTCAGCGTGAGCGTTCCGTTGACCCTTATTTCACCATTGTTTTGAAAATCTGCCTTATTGTATATGGTGATGGTGGTGTCTTTGGTGCCGTCCAAGGGGTCCGCCGCATCATTATTCAGTCTCAGCGCGGCATTGTTTTTTATCTTAAAATTATTCCCTATCAAAATATTGATATGGTCGGCTTCGTTGGTTTTAACCACTTGATCGTCTTCAAGTTCAAAGTTGCAAAACTGGGTGAAAGACGGATCGAGAATTCGGTTTGGTGCAGGTGCATGCGTATTGTATACAAAATCGGGACAAGTGGGACCCCCACAATTGCTGGAACAATCTGACGTGTCTGCGGGTATATCCACAATACCCGGGGGATCGGTCGGGCATTCACCGGTCACAGGCGGGTCAGGCAAGGGGGGGTCAATGAATGAGTTGTTTTTGGTTGAGGTGGCAACACAGGATGTGATGGCATTTTCACCCAGAACGCAGACTTTTGAGATAAAGCGTGATAAAGACCGCTGTGCTCCCCGGAATGTCCCGGTGGACGTGACATAAATACTACCCTCATTGTTGTTGACATGACCGGGAAAACTGATGGCAAAATTGCCGTCTCCCCCAAAATCCTTATTGAAATTGTTGGCGGAAGTTATGGTGGTCCAATCGGTATTGCCTTGTAAAATGGCGGGGCAACCCCAGCTAACGTCTTCTGCTACCAGGCATTTATGGGTATAACGCAGTCCGGCCTCAGCGATCATCAAGGCGTTGGTGGAAGTGTAAGTCATGGCAGATCCGGATTGTTTCTGCCGGGTCTCGGCAATAAAATTGAAGGCGATAGAGCCGAGGATAATAATCGCCAGAATGATGGAGACCAATGCGGCAACACCCCGTTCATTGTTGAGGGGGGAAAGAATTTTATTTGAAAATATTTTTTTCATGCTGTAGTCGACCTCGGTCTTACCCCGGACTCCAGGGTGAAATTTTCTCCGTCAGGTCCCTGCAGGGTCATGGCAAACACATAAAAATTGCTACCGGCGGCTGGAAACTCGTCTGCTGTAAAATTCGTTACTTGTGTTGCCAGAGTGGTGGTGGTTGCTCCGCTGGTTCGGGTCAAGGCTTTACTCGTGTTATCCCATGCATAGACGATGCTTGTTGCGTTTGTATCCACCGTGTAACCGGTGAATTTGTCAAAGGTAATGGAAACTGCCGTTGGAGAGGAACTGATATTAATATCACTATTTTCTTCCGAGGCCACCCGCACTTCGCGAATGATATATTCCAGAGCCAGTTTGGCATCGTCCACCAACCCTTTTTGTGCGGTGGTCAGTTGGGCGGACTGGGTGATGCCAGTGATAAACTGAGTGGAAAAAATGCCGATGACACCCAGCAGGACGATAGCGGCAACCATCTCAATCAGTGTGAACCCACACGGATTCTTGAGAGGGCGATTCCACAGGTTAAATTGAATTCTGCCTTTGTTCATCGACTTTAACTGTCTAACGCGAATAAAGAATTGAAAACCAGGGGTGACATGGCCCCATCGGTACGGCTTACTGTGAGCGTAACTTTTCTGGCAAAGGTTGATGTTGTGGAAGTATCCGGGTCCGTTGCGTTTACTTGCTCCGACACGCAATCCAGGGAGTAATCTCCATCGGTGCTGGTGGCCGCTGTGCCCTCCGGGCAGGTGGCGGTGATGGTGTCGCGAAATTTGCTGGCCAACTCTTCCATTTTCTTTTGACCAATGAATGAGCCCTGAATCACATATTCCGGGTTTTTGGTGTCCCCCAGTCCAGAAAACGGGATCATGATAGCCGGTACGGTAATGCCAATGACAACGATAGCAACGAGAATTTCTATAATCGTAAACCCGGTCTGGCTTCTCTTCAGAGAGTGCTTTGCATAACCCCCCTGACCCCCCTTGACAGGGGGGATTATTTTAGAACCTCCCCCTGGAGGCTGTGTCATAATTACGCGGGCGAATTGGACGGGGGGTAAAACCTGAGAAAAACAAAAAGGCAAATCACCCCAGCCCCTCTTCGAAAAGAGGGGTCTATTAAAGCCCCCCTTCCACGAAGTACCCGTTCCGGGCAATCTCGTCATTCCCGCGCAAGCGGGAATCCAGAAGCTCCTCAAGGTTTTACTTTCCGTCCTCGAAGCCGGGGATTGTGCCCTGAAAGGGTACGTGATATTCTTCCTTCTATCCGAAAAGAAAGAATCAATCCGCAGATGAACGCAGATGAAAAACCCAAAGAAATAATCTGCGAAAATCTGTGCAATCTGCGGACAAAAATCTTTTAGGGTACGTGGTATCCCCTTCATTAACATTCGTGCCCTGCAAGGGTACGTGATATTCTTCTGTTTTGCCCGGAAGATATATTTGAGTCCGCCTGTCATGAAACCGTTGCCCTTCCCGTAAATTGTTCGATAGTAATTGTGATCAAATTACCAGCGGCGTTGAGCACAATGGTTCCCGCAGATGCCGCGGTTCTTTCACCAAAACTGTTGAATGTGATCACCCCGCCTGTTTGAATGGAGACCCCATTTGGCAAGTTGCGGGTTTCAAGCGGATACACTCCATTCGGGTCGGCGGGCACATCGTAGCTGGTCGCCGAAGTTGTGAATGTAATGCTTACATCCTGATTCCGGGTCATGGCTAGTTCCTGGACATATTGGATATCTCCCTGAACCGTATTGCCCGCCACCGAAACGTCGATGGTGGATGTATCGAACATCGGGATGGCTACCGCTCCAATAATTCCCATCACCAGAATCACGCTGATGACTTCGATCAGGGTGAAACCGTTTTTGTTTTTTAAAAATTTCACGTCCGCTCCCAATAAGGGATTTTGCCAGAACCCTTTACTATTGATTATAGGAGCAGTTAAAAGGACTGTCAAAGGAGATGAGAGAAGTGGATTTTTTTAAACTTAAACTGACTGTAAAATCGCATATTATTTAATATCAAGAATTTGCGGGTTATTTTTTGCTTGTGCTGGGCAATGGCAGTTTTTATACTGATTTTGAGTCAATCCAAGAAAATCATCTGGAGATCTTTGTTGTTTACCAAACACTTTGTCATCAAGCCTTTGGCTGTAGCGATTCTGGCCCTGTTTTTTGTGTTTACCGGAGCAGAGAGGCTGGTCTTTGTCCCAGACTCTGAACTCATCGACATAGCAGAAGCCGACGACGATAAGGACAAAGACAAGGACAAAGACAAGGACAAAGATGACGACGATAAGGATAAAGACAAGGACAAGGACAAAGACAAAGATAAAGATAAAGATAAGGATGATGATAGTGATTGTGACGTGGATCATGATGGATTTTGCTACAAAAAAAACCAGTGGTCGGTGTCCAGTGCTTGCTCCCATGTCAGGAAACTTCAGATTGCATACCACAAGGCTTTTATTTCAACAGAGAATGCAGAGGGGCCTAATATTTTGGTGGAAGGAACAGATCGTTCTGGCTGTAAGATAACCATAGAAAAAATTTCCGGTGGTAACAGATGCGGATTTAAGGTTATTGAAACAGGAGGCGTACTCAAAATTGACACGAAACCGAAAGGCAATGCTAACAATTGTGAGATGTGCATTAAGGTGGTTGTTCCGCGAACGGTAAAGATTCGGGGGTAGTATGAATTTGCGCAACAGATTTATGAAAAATGAGGCGGGAGAATAATATGAAGGGCTTGGCTTTCAAATACATTTTGATGGTTTCGCTGACTGTGTTGATTGTAATGATTGCGGATTGGGGCAAGCCCCTGTTTTTCCTGAATACTTCCGTCATTTCGCAAGCAGAAGCGGATGATGACAAAGACAAGGACAAAGATAAAGACAAGGATGATGACAAAGACAAGGACAAAGATAAAGACAAGGATGACGATAAAGATAAAGATAAGGACAAAGATAAAGACAAAGACAAGGACAAAGACAAGGACAAGGACAAAGACAAAGAAGCGGATTGTAATGCTAGTACCGGTATTTGTTCCAATCAGGGAACGGTCACTGTCGCGGGTATGAAGGAACTTGTGAATGTGCGGTCTGGCAGTGGGGCGGTTTTGCTGGATGTCACTTCAGACAACGTTGATGTTCAAACCAAGTCTGGAGACTTGACGGCACGCGGATTGACCAAGGATGGTGAATTTTTAACGCGTATCGGGAATGTGCGGGTCAAGTATTGCGTAAAACCTCAAGATATTTCCGGAGGGGGGCTGAATGTGAAAATTTTAGATAGCCAATCTGGTGTTGATGCAGATGGGGACCCTTTGACTTCGGATGCAGATTTACAGTTTCCGACAGGTTCGACGATGAAGATTCAGATTTCATATGACCCCACCCTTTTTAAATCAGATTTTAGCAACTGCCCCGGTTGTTCTTTCAAAATCAAAGGGAGCGTGCTAACGGGTAGCCTGTTTATCAGTGAATTCCGTCCCACCGACCCTCCCTGCAAGTATTGAGTCTTAAACCGGGATTTTCTTAATCCACAGGTGTTTCAAAAGAAGTAATCCCGCCAGCGTTAGGGGTGCCCAGAGAACATACTGCCTGCCCAGCAGAGTGAACCCTAGAAAGAATGCTACGATTCCTACCCAGAAGCCGTTGTTCTCGTGAAAGAAGATTCGATCAACCTGCTTGTACTGATGCAGGATGAAGATGAAGAAGCGTCCGGCCCACAACCCTGTTATACAGGAGCCCAGTGCCGAAAGAACCAGTGTGAAGCTTGAGAACGGCATATAAGAGACCAGTGCGTAAACGCTGTAGTAACAGAACAGGCCGAGTCCCACCCCGACATTTCTGTCCAATTTGTCCACCCACAACCCAATGATGGAGCCAGTGAGCCAGGAAGCTGTGATCACCATATAGGTCAGGTAAGCAGACGAGATATTGATCTGCAAAAGGATCAAATAGCAGAATTGCAGGGTGGAGAAATAGAGTCCGGTCAGAAAGGCGTAGGCGGGGAATTTAATCTTCATCGAAGTACCTTCCTTCAAAACGTTCCCACCCTCTTCGAAGTACCAGGTCGAGATTATCTACCGCCAGAGGGGTCGTTTCTGCAATGTATGCAGGGACCTGATCTGGAGAAACAATCTTGAGGTCTTCCTCATGCATTTTTGTAGCTGTCCTGACCTTCTCCATGTCAAAGGGTAACAGGTCGGAAGCATAGGCGAAACTGCGGTCGGCCTGTTCGCTATGGATCACCATGACTTGTTTGAAAGCTTTTGATAATGCGGCGACGACACGGGCCGGTGTACGGTTATTGTTTTGCAAGGGGCCGCTCAATTGAACGGCGATAACTCCTTGCGCCGTCATTTTTGAACGGGCCAACTGATAAAACTCTACAGTATGGAGGATAGCTTCCTGAATGGTCAGGGGCGATGGAATGTCCATAATGATCAGATCAAATTTTTCATCGGTGGTTTTCAGGAAATGCTTGCCATCGTCGACGATCAGGTTCCAGTGGTCCAGTCCAACCAGCGTTTCTCCTGGAGTGAAAAACTTTTCCCCGGCCAGCAGAACACCTGCATCGAGTTCCACCGATTGCACGGACTTTGAATATGGATAGACTTTGGGTACGGAAGACAGCGTGCCGTTTCCGACGATCAGGGTTTTATCTGGTTTTATGAGTCGGGCAGGGGTTTCGGCGATGTAGTAATTCAAATCTTCCAGATCCGAAGCATTGAGGTTTAGCAACCCGTCTAAATAAAGATAGCGTTCTCCTTCGCCATCTTCGATGACCTCGACTTTCTGGTAGGCCGAGTTGATCGACATCAGCGTTGTGGCGTTATTGAAGGAATGTTTATTTTCATAAAGCAGGGCGGTGGTGCGGCGGTCGACCTCTGTGAGGGAATTGCCAGCGAGAACAGCAATCAGCACAAAACCTACCGTCCAGAATTTTTTTTGCAGTGCCAGGTGGATGGCGACAGCCAGCAAAACCCAGTAAATGGGGATGATGAAGTCAACGCCCTTGTTCCAACTCAGGCCTACGATGCTGAATCCCACCGCGAAACCGGTCAGTTCCATAGAATACAGGATTCTCATTTTTTGCGGAGCGCTTTCTCCATGAACCTTCCGGGGGAGAAACACCGCGAAGATGGAACTGAATATCAGGGCATAGGTGAACATTAATATCACATACCAGTAACTATTCAGATCAAACCTGGCGATCTCCACCGCGAGCATTCTGTATGAGAAAGGAAAGGTCAGGTGCAAAAAAGCGATGGTGAGAAAAGTGGTTTCAAAAACCTGTTCAGAAAATTTCAAGGATAGAAAATAACCGAGCGAGAGTGCCAGAAAAAATGCCGCAGTGACCAGAATGATCACCACTTCTTCCCCATACAAAATGGTGACAAAGTCGCGGATCATCACGAATTGCGAGATGCTGAGGCAGACCCCCACTAAAAAAAGGAGAGCCGGTTCTCTGAGGGTGTTGTAGCGGTTCACAGATTTAGCCCGGATATTGCATGAGTAAATTAGCCGTAGGGGCGAAAAATTTTTCGCCCCTAAGGTAAAATATCACGTACCCTTATCAGGTTCTAAAATAATTCCCCTCTTCAAAAAGAGGGATCTATTAAAGCCCCCTTCCACGAAGTACCCTTTCAGGGCACGAAAGCTTAGGTAGAATATCACGCGGGGTTAAGAGGGCGTTTGGATTTATTCAGGCAGGTAGTTGGCACAGATCCCGGTGTTTTGACTTGTTATTTCCTTTGGAAGATCCATTTTTACCATTAGGCTGACTATAACGAAAAACTTTGCCTTCATAGTTTGTGATG
>Ga0210019_1005448_pt1 | contig 10602 bp, 8 predicted proteins | sample CryGeyCG2114_020_2_FD_183969 | JGI IMG/M metagenome (GOLD analysis project Ga0210019, IMG submission 183969) | Groundwater microbial communities from aquifer - Crystal Geyser CG11_big_fil_rev_8/21/14_0.20 (SPAdes) (version 2) | ecosystem: Environmental > Aquatic > Deep subsurface > Groundwater ...
CAATCGCATTTCTCGTCAGCCCTGCATCTCCTAAGCCATTATTTGAAAGACTCGTGAACAAAAAGGGATTGTCGTCATTTCTCGTATCCAAATATTCCTTGATTATCACAAAAGCTTCCTTGGCCAAAAAAACAGATCTCAATTTTCTCCCCTTCCCAATCAATGAAAACTGCTGTCATTCAGATGGAAGATCTTTGATCCTCAAATGAATAAGTTCTGTGACCCTCAAGCCACTTCCATACAAGGTCCACAAAATAGCTTTGTCTCTCAATCTTTTGATCTCATTAGTGGCCCATTGATCGGGAGAGGCAAGCAATATATCTACTTCATCCTGCGTGAGTGGATGGATTTCTCTTGGCTCAGTTTTCGCAAGTTCCAATTTTTCTGGAGAGAGACAGTCTATATCCATTTTGTGCAAAAATTTCAAAAAAGCCCTGACCGCGACGATATGATAATTGATCGTTTTTTTACTCAATCCCCTTTTGTGAAGGCTCATTCTCCAATCCAACAAGATCATACGATTGAGCTGAGATATCTCCACATCTCAAGCATGATCGACCAATCTATTCAACCACAAAGAATAGTTTTCCATCGTCTTGGGACTCATATTTTTTTCGTATTCCATATAGATCATGTACTTGTCTATCAATGCCGCAAGATTCATATTTTGAAAAATAATAAAAGCTGATGCCAGTTAAGTATATATTTGTGCAAAGTAAAAAATACTCAATAGTTCATTGAAATCAAGCGATCAGCATTTTATAGTAAATGTAAGTGAAATGTAGACCAAAGCAACGAGTATAACGATTTGGTTTGAGTCTACATGGAGCGAGTTTACTTCTTAGTAAATCGACTTATTATACGAGAGGTTTATAGTCGATTTACTATATAATTTACATTTGTTTCATGTGAAATTCTCTTTTCTACACTATTGTGGTCCAATCTTCCTCTTCAAAAGATCGATCTTCGCCTCAGAAATATAATAGCTTACTTCCTGAGATTCATTGTAAATGGGGAAAATGTGACGCAATGTCCCCACAAAATCTTTATTCAAATCAACGAGTTCAATTCATCCAATAAAAGAAACACTCCTCAACGCATCATAGCCATACAAATGGGGAGAAATATGATTGAGAACGCCCTGCTTAAACCAATCAAGTCAGATAAAGGATTTTACATCGACACTGTCTGTCACCACAGACCCTTCTATATTGAGATATTTCTTAGTCCCATCGGCAACAGAAAAGAGAAAATATGAAACATCCCATCACGCACCCCATTCAAAAGGATGAACCAATCCCAATACCTCTCATTGATGATAGCCATAGACAAAGAAGTCACACTGACTTAGTTTTTCATCAAAAGGGTTTTTGACAATTTGTTTTGGTTTTTTGCTCGCACAATCATATTCATACAAATACAGGACATAATCATCATCCACACAACTAGGAGCTTTGGAAATATGACTTGCCTTGAGGGGATAGTAGAGTTTCCCATCCGCTTTGAAATAATTATCTACGAGGACATTCCTTTTTTCCATACTCGCCTCCACATACAATGCATGATGGCCATCTTCGCCCAAGCAAGCTTCATCTTTGCTGATGCTATGAAGTTTTTTTGTGTTCTGATAACAATTGAACAGTTCTTCTCCCTTGTACGTTTTGAGACAGGTTTCAAATGCAAGAGAAATTTTTTTCCTATTCCCTGGATCTCGTGCTCAAACAAATTCTCAAGTGCTTTGATAGTATGTCATCCCTGTTCGTGGGACAGATTTGTGACTCAATGCACCCTCATTTGCCTCGAGCAAAAGAAGATAGTGACTGACAATAAAATGAGTGACTTCGAGAGAAAACTGTTCTTCTTCTGTCCATTGATAGAGTTTTTCCCACTGTTCGATAGTATAATTGACAAATTCCAGGTGTTTCATCAGACTACGAATTTTTCATAATTCAAGGACCTGCTGTTCTTGACCCAATACACCGGCATTGGTGAAGGTTCAAGCTATGCCAATACCATCAAGATAGTTAAAGGTAAGTTTGTTGATACGAGAAATACGTCAATCTCGTTTGTCTTCACATTTCATATTCCATCCATCATATCAGTTATTGAGAGTATAGTCACAATACTGATCCAAAAGTTTGTAGGGTGATTGAGCCCAGCTCCATCATCCAAAAGCAAGGAGCAGGAGTGAGATGAGAAATCATTGACGAAACATGTTGATAATGATAAGTTAAAAATAGGACACGAAAAAGGCGGGTGATGGTGCTACAGAAGAACGATTTCTTTTTCTAGAGTATATGACACATCAGTTCTGTTTGTCATTCTATGGATAATTTTTATAATATCAAAAAAAATTGAGCAAAATTCTTCAAAAAGTTCCTTCATCTCGTTGACTTATACCGATCAATAAAACGAGAACTGATGTTTCAAGGTCTTGTGGGGGGAGCTCTATATTTATCAAAAGTTTTTGAGTAATGTCGATACAAACAAAAAAAACTACCTTGAGTAGATTATACGATGTCATCTGATATGGTAAAAAGTTTCACAAATATTCCTCCAGTGAAATAGACCAAACGCAATGATGCATTATCAGCCCATGTGATGCAAATGTGATAAAAATTGGCATTGTAGATCAAGAGTGAATGGTAATAGGAAAACATGGTCGTCGTATTAGTATAACAGAAATCTACCCCCAAAAGCATGAGAAATTTATTTGATATCAATATCTCAGTCTTTATTTGAGCCCCAGCAAAAGACATTTTTTTGTCATGCCGGAGGATGGATATTTGACAGTAGAATCAGTGAGAAATGGAAAGGCAAAAATTCCATGGATTATAGGTCTAGAGCGTTTACGTATTTCAGTACTCAATCAACTTATCAAAAAAAATGCTAGTATATCTTGTTTCATAAAAACCCACAAAGACATTTTAGGATTAATTGCACTTGGATCACTCAATGTCAATTGAATTCATATTGACCACAATCATCAAAGAGTCAAAAAAGGTGAAAAGATTGGACATTTCTTGTTGGGAAGCGGTATTTTGCTCTTTATTCCACCAAATTATCATATTAACGTTGATATCTGAGACGATCTCATTATCGGGCAAAAAATTGCAGTCCCAGATGACTAAGTTCAATTTTCATTGCAATCCATTATTCTTTCTCTACAAACACAAGCACCCAAGACTGATGAGTGCTACGATGATTCGTTGTAGATACTTTACAGCACATTATTTTTATTCACGTGACGAGAAATGGATTTTGATCCCCAAAAAAATTATTATGAAATACTTGGAGTCTCTGAGGACGCAAGCCAAGACGAAATCAAAAAGGCATTCAGGATGGCAGCCATCAAACACCATCCTGACAAATGATGAGACAAAGCAAAATTTCAAGCAGTCAATGAAGCACATGGTATCCTGTCAGACGAAAAAATCAGACAACAATATGATGCATATCGTAAGTGATGATTTTGATGAGTAGGATGAGATTTTTGAGGGTTTGGTTGATGATTCGGTGGATTTGATGTAGATTTGTGAGATCTCGTAGGAGATTTTTTTGGCGGAGGAAGCAAAAGAAAATCTTCGAGAGGAGAAGATATACAAATATCATTAAATCTGGAGTTTGATGAGGCCTATTTGGGTGTGAATAAAAAAATGAGATATACAAGAAGAATATTGGCATCAGATGTAGACAGAATTACTTGCGATCACTGTGATGGTCGTGGAGTCACTACACAACAAGCACGTACTCCTTTTGGTGTGATGCAAGTGCAAAACACCTGTCAAATATGTGGATGATTGGGATCATTATTTGAAAAGAATGGGAAGCGTATCCCTTGATGATTGGAAGAGACCAAAGAGATCATCGAAGTTGGAGTACCAGCAGGGATCAAAGAATGAGTCTATCTCAAATATGGAGGGAAGGGACATATGTGACCTTGATGACAAACGTGAGACTTATATATCAAGTTGTATATCAAGCATTCAGACATCTATACAAGAGAAGAAGACGATATGTACATCTCTCGATCATTGAGTGTCTTTGATGTAGTATTGGGTGCTTCCATCAGTATTGACCACCCAGAATGAAGTCTCACCGTCAAAATACCCAAAGGAACTCAAACAAATGATCTCATCAAGGTTTCCAACAAAGGTTTTGGAAAAAAATGAATCTTGGGTTCAAGAGGGAATTTGTATATCAAACCAAAAATCATCATCCCAAAAAAACTCAGCAAAGAAGAAGAGGAATTGTGGAAACAGTTACAAAAAAAAGCAAAGTAACTATAGCATAATTTCAAGACATACATTTATTTATCAGCACATGAAGATATGTATACCTGTCAAAGTTGTTCATATTCTTCTCATACCAAAATAGGCAAATGCCCTTCATGTGGTTCATATGGGACCTTTCTTTTGGATGATGGAAAGCGAGGAGCAAGCAAATGAAGTAAAGCAACAGGTGAAGTATTGGATTCCAAGACGATGAACCCACATGGAGAAAGAATAAAGTACATCATCAACCATCCAGAGTTTGATCGTATCTTCGATACGGGGCTAACGGCTTGAGGCGTGTATTTACTTGGTGGTGAGCCGGGTATTGGCAAATCAACCATTATGCTCCAGATCATAAGGCAACTGACAAGTAACAACCCTGGTCTGAGTATAGCTTATTTTTCTGCTGAAGAACGCCCAGAACACATTGTCGCAAGATATCAAAGACTGTTTTCACATGTCCATGTCAACAAAGAAAGCACTCAAACGCCATCCATTTCTCCATCCATTGATTGAAAAAATGATCAAGAGGATATCAACTTCGAAATATATCACACAACTGACTGTCTCGACATCATTGCGACGAGCAAAGCAAAAAATTATAATGTCATTATCGTCGACTCTATCCAGACCATCAATGCACCAGAGGTAAATGCCCTTGCATGATCTCCCGTTCAGGTGAGGAGTTCAAGTGACTTGCTCCAAAAACTAGCAAAAGAAAACAATATTGCCATCTTTATCATTTGACATGTCACCAAGGGTGGTGAGATAGCATGACCCAAATATTTGGAACACATTGTCGATGTCGTGATGTATTTGGAAGGAGACAAGGATGGACAACTGAGATTCCTCAGATCCAAAAAAAATAGATTCTGACCTGCAGATGAAGTAGGGATTTTTGAAATGACTCTCTTTGGTCTCCAGCCAGTCTACAACCTCAAAGATCGTATTATGTCACAAGCAACGAGCTCGACACCAGGGACAGTACTTTCCATAGGAGTAGACAATGGTAGACCGGTGCTGGTGCACATCGAAGCATTGCTCAACAAATCATATGGGAAATTTCCTATCAGACGCGCCATTGGTGTTGATCACAAAAGAGTTGATCTGATTATAGCCATTTTGGAAAAATATTGCAAACTCCAACTCAAATTTCTCGATATATATATCAACGTACCAGGCGAACGACATTTTACCGATAGTGGCCTGGATTTGGCTATTGCTGCAGCCATTATGGGACAATACAACAACAAATTGGCCAGCAAATATGCAATATATCTTGGGGAAGTGGCCTTGAGTGGCAAGATTTCAAAATCCAGATCGCACGACAAAAGAATCAAAGATTTCCAATCTGACTGCACTATTATAGATACATCAGTCATGTCACATATTATTGAATTGACCAACCATTTATAGGATCCCGAACGAAAAGGAGGAGGAATAGCACAATAATCGAGAAGAAAAAGCGAGTAATCGTAGGGGGGGAAGACCGTCCTCTCAATACACCAAATCATACATGCAAAGTGTCTTATACAAAATCCACAGGTTGAATGGTGATCTCTTGCAAGCTACTGCTGAATGAATAGATACGATCCATAGCGTTTTATCAATCATATATTTTTTTATGAAAAAACTATTCGTAGTCTTGGCTTGATGACTGTTGTTTTCAAGTTTTCCTGTCCTTGCACTTTCTTCTGTACAAATGCAAAAGTCTGAGGGAATACTATCTTTATTGATAGAACATGCAGAAAAAATTGATAGTAGATTCGCTGCCAAAGACTATCAGTACGAAAAGATGAAAGAAAAGAGAGAGTCAATAGTCGAATGTTTTAGCTATTTGGATCTTTGTGAAGAATCCTGTGAGTTAAGTTATGTTCAGTGTCTGTGATCTTTTAGACAATACCTCCGTGATGTGGGCAAACAACTCCAAATCAATGAGCAACTTGCACATTTACCTTCCACACCACTACAAACACCTCAAAATGCATTATTAAAATTGCAACAACACTTGATAGGTGGATTCATAGCTGATTTGACAAACCCTGTTCATGAAAAGTCTGATCTGAATATAGATTTCAAAGCAGACGTGCCCGATGAGTGATTGATGCAATGAAAATTTGCTATGCAATGAGAGGGTAAATCAGATCCCAAGCAAGGCAATTATGAAGGTTCATTTCAAATGAAAGCTGACCTTGCTACTACCACTGACTCTATACCACAAATCATGCAGGGATCTGCGTCATTTGACTTCAAATTACTCAACAATCAGAAGCTTTATCTTGCTATCCATGATATAGATTTCACTACTAAAGAAATTGATATACAAACAGAACTTGCAAAGGTTGTCATGAATGGGATGTTGGAAAAACTTCAAGGCAAATATATCGAGCTACCATTGGACTCTGCTACATCGATGTCAGCCAATCCATTCAATCTCGGTTGAGTCAAAAAATTGATAGACACACCTATGATTGATTTTTATCACCAAGAGGATGATAATACTTATTTTGGTATGCCCAGTTATACAACCTGCGATATGACTATGATGTGGGGAGTGAGTCAACCAAGTTATGGCAATCAGATAAGTAATGATTGCAAAAGTAGTTACGACATCAAGAGACTTGAGACTCAAGGGAAAGGAAATGTCGTATTGAAAACTGATTGATCCAACTACAATCTTTCATGGAGCGACAAATATGCCAAAGACAACTGACCTGAAAAATTTATTTTAAACAAAACTTTGGTCGAACGAAATGACGAGAAAATCATCAAGATAGATATTCCCTTGAGTGAGAGTCAAATTGATAGTATAAATTACGAAAATAATCAACTCAAAATATTTTCTAAAGATAAATATGCTCATACAGAATTTCAGGCAGTGCTTGGGAAAAATCGTCTCACGGGAGCTTGAAAAGCGGTAGTTGATGGTAAAAAGGTAGTTTTTGCAATTGATTACCAATGAGGGATGGCAGAAAATATGAAGCTGATTATGACACTTCATGAATGAGACAAACTTTTGTTGACGATGACCATGAAGAGCAAAAATAGCAAAAACTACATTGATGGATTTACTCTCACTCCCCCATCCAATGTCATCACCTTGGAGCAATTACAAAAAGAATTGAGTAGCTTGCCTTTGTGAGATTACTAAGTGATGATAGTCCCAAGTTCTTGTTGAAAATCACTCTCGTTGACAATGTACAATACCCTAGCACTCAAGCTAGGGTATTTTCTTTGTCCACAACAAAGAGAAAAATCTTTTGATAGACACTAATAACGCGAGTTACGAAATTAGATACAATAGTACACGAGGAGGTTTCTTATCTTTTGTGCTGAAAAAAACGCTTCGCTGAGACCTACTTTTGGCTTGATCCAAACACCGAATTAAATTCGGGGCAGGATCCAGCAGAAAATCAAGTCTGAGCAAACTAGATGATATATCTACAGACAATCATGATTAGCGTATTCGCAATGATTACAAGGGGTCATTCCAGAAACGAGTGAAGCGAGTTGTCTGGAATCCATTATCAGTGCTAATGGATCCCCGCCTCCGCGAGGATGACAAAGCTATGTCAATCTGCCATATTCAGTAATCCCTCTAGTTCCCTCCCATAACTCATTGAACATTGTTTTGCTTCATTGTGTGTTGAGTGTTCGTGATGGGTCTCGGTCGCCATGTGTATAGATAAATATTCACGTGATAGGTTTCTCAGACAAAATGCTCAGACCTCAAATACCTTATATGTATTTTCAATACTGAGTTTTTTATTTCGTCATTGGCGTTAATCAAAAGGTGGTTTAATTCCCCGAAGCTTGCTTCGGAAACAAAGGGAAGTCCATCTCTTTAACTAGTTGTACGAGATACCGCGTCAGCTTGCTGCGCGGAGTATCATTAAGATACCTCACTTCCTTCAGTATAAAAGGCTTCTTGCCTCGATTAGTCTGTGGTCACCTGTGCCCATTCCTTCTTTTACTTCCTCCCAAAATCGGCTGGGATCTCTCACCACACACTTGTCCTCCATTTTGCAATAACAATGTCAGTATTGTTATTTTTGAGCCAATCGACCGCCTCTTGTATGCGATCAAACAAGATGTTATTCTTCTTGGTCTTTTTCAATTTTGTATTCACCTGACCTGCCTTGATCCATGCAATTGCCGTTTTGGAATCAGAGTATATCAAACGTTTTTTTCATGAGTCATGTGTCTCTTTTCATGTGTCATGTGTCATATTTTTTCATACCTGTCTCGCCATATTCTGCGAGGTTTTAGTGTTTTCACGCTTTCATCTTCCAATCAACCACCTCATCCCATCGATAATTGCCAAAAACTCTCCGATGTTGACAGTTCACTGGACAAAGGGTCACTGGAGAAACAACTCGTGTCACGTTGACGTGTCCACTCATCTATATTCCAATATTCAGGGATTCCCACTACACGCAGCATCCACGCAGATACTGTCAGGATCAGGTTGTCCTATTTTATTTAGTTCATAGGGAGACAATTTTTTTTCAAACAAGTCTAGTCACTTAAAATTTTCATACTCTCCCTCAAAAGCTTCGCGAGCTTGGGAAAGTGTAGGGAAAGACTTATATTGAGCACATGCGTATCATGTGACAGATTGCGAACATTCTGTCCAGTTGTCCAAAACACCACACTTTCTCCCCTTTCGTACCACATAATATTTCATTCATATTTTCAATGATTAAACCACATCGTCCAACACACTATATTTTATTGTTGCAAATACTAGCCCTTGATGCAAGAGAGTCTTATCTCACAAATGATAGCACTGATCAGTATCAGCGATTCCAAGATCGTTCCTTTTGCATACCTCCTTGCCTGAAAGGCAAAAAATTATCAAATCATCCAGAATACGCTACAGCTGGCTGCGCGAGTTTTTTATCTCTCTCAGAAAACCATACCACTGTATTGATGTCAGTTACAACATTCATGACACCAGTATGTGACTGGTTTTTTTGTTTTTTATGCCCAAAAGAAGACGCTTCGCTGAGACTTACTTTTGGCTTGATCCAAAAGTAAGCAAAAAATCAAGTCTGAGCAAACTCGATGATTTATCTACAGGTTAGTCATCTGAGTAAATCTGATATCTTCAGTACTTCCATATAGCTCCCTCCCATCACTCATTGGAAGTTTTATGTGTTTTGTCTGTGTTGTGTGTTAGTGATGGGTCCCGGTCGCCATGAGTGCGAAGAGATATTCACGTTAATGGTTTCTCAAACAACATGCTCAGACTTCAAACTTTATATGTGTTTTAAACACTGAGCTTTCCTCTTTCGTAACTGGCGTTATTATAGTACAGGTCTTATAAAAGTCAGATTATATAAGCTTCCTAATTGCAAATTTATTGCAAATGCAAAAAAGTTGCAAATGCAAAAGAGTTGCAGTAGTAATATTTTTGCAAAACAAAAAATGTCTTGAAGTCGAGATCGAGATTTGTCAAGTTGCAAAAAAGTTGCAAATGCAAAAAAGTTGCAAATGCAAAAAAGTTGCAATAAGATAGGGTGGGTAGATTTTAGTTTTGTAACTTTTGCAAAAAAGTTACAAATGCAAAAAAGTTGCAAATGGAATATTACGATCGAGCAAGTGAGATTCTCAAAGAAAATGGCTATCGTATGACACAGATCCGTCATCAGATTTTGTCTCTTTTTGAACAATCAGAAAAAGTATTATTACTTTGAGATTTGGAAAACGATGCGGCCGAGAGAAAGATTGACACAGTGACAGTCTATAGGACACTGCATATCTTTGAAGACTTGGGCATCATCATCAAAATACACAGTGTAGGTTGATATGTCAAAGCACCCGATTTTTGAGCGAATAGACAAAGGTGGCAATATTTGATAGATCAAAAAACCCTGAGCTTCAAAGTGATATCCGCGGTGGACACAGGTGACACTTGAGTATATCCATGGCCCGGATTTTCTCCACAATTGTCCATCAATGAGATTTTGGGAGATTTTTCTGACAGTGAAGAACAATCAATAAGCCCCACAAGCACATCCAAAGAGTGAAGAAACAATCTTACGCAAGATAAGGCACAAGAGAAAATAAGTCAGTCTGATTGAGTTATAGATTCATGATCCTCATCTATCTCACCAGATCACTTGAAGGAGACAAGCAAAGAATTTCCCGAGGCACAAGTAGAGGAGTCCACTTCACCTGAGACACAAGTAGTTAATGACGAAATGAATGACAAAAAGAAAGTGACACAAGGCGACAATCCCTCTCCGATCCAAGAGGATTTACACAACAAACTCCGCAATTTTTAATCCAAAAACCAAATTCAAAAAATAACCCCATGAGAGAG
>Ga0210019_1005449_pt1 | contig 10602 bp, 11 predicted proteins | sample CryGeyCG2114_020_2_FD_183969 | JGI IMG/M metagenome (GOLD analysis project Ga0210019, IMG submission 183969) | Groundwater microbial communities from aquifer - Crystal Geyser CG11_big_fil_rev_8/21/14_0.20 (SPAdes) (version 2) | ecosystem: Environmental > Aquatic > Deep subsurface > Groundwater ...
AAAGAGCACCACGCTGGCCACGTTCGCCCCCCACAGCGCGATGATCCCCAGCCGAAAGACCGCGGAGAGAAGCATTTCGGTCAGATGAAAGCGTCCGGAGCTGGTGACATCAAGATCCAAATCGCTGTGGTGCACCCGGTGCATCCGCCACATGAGCGGGTGGGTGTGGTACGCCCGGTGCCAGGCATACGTCGCGCCATCGAGCAGCGCGATCGATAGGAAGGCGTTCGGCCATCCCTCAAGCCCCAGCCAATGCAGCAACCCCATGCGGTGCAGCTCGAGCACGCGATAGAACGATACGATGAGTGCCCCCAGGAGGATGGTCAGGAGGAGCGAATTCGAGCCGATGATGAACCCGTTGATCAGATAGCGCCGCCAGCGCGAATCGACCGGGCGCTTGAACGGCCACACCGCTTCCGCCAGCAGGAGCAAGACGAAGCCGGCAATGCCGATGACACCGCGTTCAACCGTGAGCAGGGGCACCATCTCGCTCGCCTAGTGCACGCCGTGATCGGCAAGCCACCGCTCAGCGTCGAGCGCGGCCATGCAGCCGCTGCCGGCCGCGGTGATCGCCTGGCGGTAATGCTTGTCCTGCACATCGCCGCACGCGAAGACCCCATCGACCGACGTGCGCGTCGTGCCGGGTTCCGTGACGATATAGCCATCGCCGTCAAACTTCAGCTGGCCGCGAAAGATCGCGGTGTTGGGATCAAAACCGATGGCGTAAAACAGCCCGCCGCACGGCAGGTCCCTCTGCCGATTCGTCTTCACGTCTTTAAGGCGCACCGCCGAGACCGCATCACTGCCGAGCACATCGACCAGCACGGTGTTCCAGACCACCTCGATCTTCGGGTTCTTCAGCACGCGCTCTTGCATGATCTTTGAGGCGCGCAGCTGATCGCGCCGGTGCACCAAATACACCTTGGAGGCGAATTTCGTGAGGAAACCGGCCTCCTCGCACGCCGAGTCTCCGCCGCCGACGACCACCAGCGGCTTGTTGCGGAACAGCGGCAGCGCGCCGTCGCATACGGCGCATGCGGAAATACCGCGGTTCCACAGCGTCTTTTCGCCGGGCAGCTGCAGCCGGCGCGCCGTGGCCCCCGTGGCGATGATCAGGGCGTGCGCGGTCACTTCCTGGTTTGCCGAGGCGATCACGAAGGGCCGCTTTGAAAGATCCGCCCGGATGGCATCCTCCGTGACGATGCGTGTTCCGAAGCGCACGGATTGCTCGCGAAAGGCGGCCATGAGCGTTTGGCCATCGACGCCCTTGGGGAAGCCCGGGTAGTTCTCCACCTCGGTGGTGGTCATGAGCTGGCCCCCAGGGATGCCGCCGGCGGAAAATCCCTCAAACATGAACGGCTGGAGATTAGCGCGCGCCGTGTAGATGGCGGCGGTGTGGCCGGCCGGCCCTGATCCGATGATGACAAGCTGCTCAGACATTGGAGAGTTAGTATCCTCTCAAGCGCATCGCTCGTCAAGCCACCCGAGCGGGCAGGTCCCACATCCAGCGGCAAATCCTGGCGAGCGAAGTGTGCGGGTTCAGTACGGCGAGGCGGACTATCAGTCAAACCACGGCCAACGTTGTCTGACGAGCCCCCAGCCGGGGCGAGGAGTTCGTTGGCCGGTCCGCCGCAGCCGGGCGCCCGGAACCCGCACGTGAGCGAGCCGGGTTGCCGCTGGGCAGACTGGTGGTCGGCGAGGGACGCTGCCAGGCCGGAACCGGCCCCACAGTCCTATTAAGGATAGAGCCGCTGGACCTTCCAGCGCTTCCCTGCGCGTTGATAGACCACGCGCTCGTTGAGCCGGTATGGCCGGGCGCGCCAGAACTCGATGCGCTCCGGCACCAGGCGGTAGCCGGACCAGTGGGGTGGGCGCGGCACCGCTCGGCCGGCGAACCGCCGCCGATAGAGCGCGAAGCGCCGCGCGAGCGTCAGGCGGGTGGGAAGCGGCTGCGACTGCAGCGAGGCCCATGCGCTCAGTTGATGCAGGCGCGGCCGGCCGGCCCAGTACGCGTCGGCTTCCTGCGCGGCGATGCGCTCCACCCGCCCCTCAACCATGATTTGACGCTTGAGCGGCTCCCAGAAACAGCACACCCCCGCCCGGGGACGCGCCGCAAGGTGCCGGCCTTTGCGGCTGCGCGTGTTGGTGTAGAACACCAATCCGCGCGCGTCCACCCGCTTCAGGAGCACCGTGCGCACGGAGGGGCGACCGCGCGCGTCCGTCGTGGCAAGCGCGACCGCGGTCGGCTCGCGCACTCCGCGGCGCGCAGCCTGCGCGAGCAAGCGCTGAATCTGTCGGATGGCTGTCTGATAGAGCATGGAGGGCATCGTGTCACAACGATCACACCGCAGAAACACAGAGGAAGCACAGAGACACCGCACATTCTTCACAGAACACTTTGTGCCTCTGTGGGTTTCTGTGGTTCTGTGGTGTCAGGTTCGGTGCATGCCTAGCACGTACAGCAACTACAACTTCCGCCCATCGACCCCTTCCGCGCCGTCGTCCGCTTGCGCGGGCTTGCGCGCCGAACCTTGGATTTCTTGACAGTTTTTCGCTTCGTCGCCATGCCGACCTCCTATGGTTGGGTTGATGCCCGCTCTTCCAATGCCCGCAGCCGTTGCTGGAGCTTGCTGCGCTCTTCCTCCAGCGACTTCACGCGCCGTTCCAGCTGATCGATCCGCTCGTCGGTGTCATCGAATTTCTGGCGCACCTGTCCGAACTTCATACTGAGATATTCTTCAATCGCCACCGGAGCGATGCGGCCGTCCCTGTGCTCCACCGGCCAATCCCTCGGCAGCAGCAGCCGGTGAGAGCCCTCAGTCTTCACCACCACGTCATCCGGGGTCAGAGTCGCCTCCTCGGCGGCGACAGGAACGGCCAAGCCGGCGGCCAGCGCCAGACACGCTCCCCACCCCCGGAGCATCGTCAGTATTGCACCAACGAAATGACCGGGTGCGGGGCCAGCCGCCGGCGCCCATTGAGCGCGGTCAGTTCGACGAGAAAGGCCAGCTCCACGATCCGCCCACCGCACTGCGCGACCAGCTCGATCGTCGCCCCCATCGTGCCGCCGGTCGCCAGCAAATCATCGACGAGCAGGACGCGGGCGGAGCGGGAAAGCGCATCCTGGTGGATCTCCAGCGTATCGTTGCCGTACTCCAGCGTGTACGTCGCGCGATACGTCTTGTGCGGCAGCTTACCCTTCTTGCGCACCGGCACGATGCCCACGCCCAGCGCATGGGCGAGTGCTGAGCCGATGATCAAGCCTCGCGATTCAATCGCGACAACCGCATCGGGTTTGGCGCCGTGATGGCGCTTCGCCAGCGCGTCGATCGCGGAGTGGAATACGGCGCCCTCTTGCAGCAAAGGTGTGATGTCTCGAAATAAAATCCCTTTGGTTGGAAAATCCGGAATATCGCGGATGTAGCGCTTCAAATGCAGCGGATCCTGCGTCCCCGTAGACGCCTGTCCCGTCGTCGTCATCCACCGCTCCGTCCGATCAGCAGCCACACCACAAGCGCCATGGCCAGCCGGTACCAGCCGAAGGGCGCCAGCCCCCGGCGGGTGAGATACCGGACCAGCCCGGTAATCGCCAGCGCCGCGACCACCGCAGCCATGGCAAACCCACATGCCACGGAGAGTCCGCCGGCATGGTCCAACAACTCGCCACCTCCCCGCACCGCATCAAACATCGTCGCAGCCCCCAGGGTGGGGAGTGCTAGCAAAAAACTGTATTCCGCCGCTGCGGTGGCGGGCAGCCCGACCAGCAATCCGGCTACCAATGTCACCATCGCCCGCGACGTGCCAGGCCACAAGGACAGGCACTGGGCCAGACCAATGAGCAGCGCGTCCCGGATCGTCAGCGAAGCAAGCTCGCGCGCGGGCCGTGCCCGGGAGCGCAACCACCGATCGATCCCGATCATTACCACGCCCCCGAGCGCGAGCGCTGCGATCACCGGACCGAGGCTGAACAGTGTCGCCTTAATGGCCTTGTGCAACGCCAGTCCGACGATCGCTGCCGGAAGAAAACTGACGAACAGATTGATCAGCAGCCGCCGCCCGTCGGCGTCCTGGCCGCGCAGCCCGCGCCACATCGATGCGACGCTGCGGCGATACAGCGCGAGCACCGCGCCCAACGCCCCGGCCTGAATCACCACCTCGAACGTTTTCACCGCCTCGCCTTCAAGCCCCAGCCAATGCGCAGCCAGGATGAGATGCCCCGTCGAGGAAACCGGCAAAAACTCCGTCAAGCCCTCAACGGCGCCTAGGATCAACGCATGCCCCGGCTCGATCATCGAGGAAACGCCTCGCGCAGCCCGCCATCGACCGTCAGCAAGCAGCCGGTCGTCTTGGCGGACCGCTTCGAGATGAAGAAGCTCACCGCCTCCGCGACATCCTCGGGGAGCACGCGGGCCTGGAGCAGATTGCGCTTCCGGTAATGCTCCTCCAGCGCCCGCGGCGCGATCCGGTGGCTCTTGGCGCGCTCGGCCCGGATCGCCTCCCACAGCCCTGAGCCGTCGAAGACGCCGTCCGGATGCACGACGTTGACGCGGATGTTCGCCTCGCCGTTTTCAATCGCCAGCACGCGCGCCAACTGCGCTTCGGCCGCCTTGGCCGCGCTGTAGGCGCCGAAATCCCGCCCGGGAGCCAAGACGTTCTTTGACGCGATGAACACGAGCGCGCCCCCCAGCCCTTGCGCCCGCAAGAACCGCACGGCCGCGCGGGCGACGAGAAAGTGGCCGGTCGCGTTCACCGCCAGGCTGCGCTCCCAGGTCTTCAGCGGCAGACGGTCGATCGACGCCACATCGGCGATCCCGGCGTTTGAGACCACGAAATCAAGGCCTCCAAATATCTCCAGCGCCTGATCCAATACCTGCTCGATGCCGCGCTCCCGCGTCACGTCCATGGCCACGCCGAGCGCGCGCAGCCGTCCCGCGCGCCGGTTGAGCGCTTCGGCCAGCTGGCGGGCGTCGCGAGCGCGCAGGTCCGCCACGACCACCGAGGCACCGTGGTCCACGAGGTGCTGCGCGATCGCCCTCCCGATGCCGCCGGCCGCACCGGTAATCAAGCCGATCTCGCGCGCCAACTCCGCCTCGGGAGGCGCCAAAGAAAGTTTATAGAGCTCCAAAGGCCAATACTCCACCCCGAACGCTGCGCGGGCGCTGATGGAGGTGTACGCTTCGATGCGCGCAGCGCCCTGCATGATCGCGATCGCGTGCCGGAAAATCTCCGCCACCATCTGCGCCTCTGTGGCATCTTTCCCCGTCGTGAGCATGCCGACTTGTGGCACGAGCATCACGCGCGGGGAGGGATCCAGCATCTGTTGGCCTGGCGCATGGTACGCCTCAAAATACCGGGCATGGCTCTGCGTATACCGCTGCAGCGCCCGGATCACCGATCCCGTCGACTGCGCGGCGGAGAGCGTGAGCGGCAGCCGCTTGGTGCGCAGCATGTGATCCGGGGTCGCAGGACCGCGGCGCGAAGCGGCGATGAGGCGCGGCTGGCTAAGGAACGCGAGGATGTCGGGCGTGGCCGTGAGCGTCACGTGCATCTTACGCTGCGCGCTGATGGTCCGCCGAATGGCGGGCAACCAGGCTCGCAGCGTGCGGCGGCGCGCCGCCACCGGTATCGCCGCAGAGGCGTGCCGGTTTCGAGGGGACGTGCGCCTCGCGGTCAGGAAGCGTTCCGCCCGCGAGACGCAGGCGATGGTGCGCGCAAAGCTGGTGCGCCCGTCAGCGCCCCAGGTCATCAACCCATGGTGCTGCAGAACCGCGCCATGGGCGCCGGGGTGGCGTTGATACGCTTCGAATACCCGGCGGCAGAGCGCGAAGCCTGGCTGGATATACGGAATCCATAACAGATCCGGACCGAGCGCTTGGCGGATCCAGCGCTGTCCCTGCGGGGTGTTTGCCAGCGCGAGGATCGCATCGGCGTGCGTATGGTCCACCGCCTGCTCGGGAATGAACGCGTGCAGCAGCGTTTCGACCGAAGGTCGGGGGGCTTTCAGGTCGGTCAGGCAGCGCTCCAGCAACGCCATCATCTCGTCGTCGCTCATCGAGCGCCGCTGCGAGAGGCGCCGCAGCCCCTGCAGCTGCAGCGGGGCAAAGTGCCTGGCGTCACAGGTCCGCAAATCCGCGCCGCTGCCCTTCACCCACAGGAGCGATTGCGGTTGGCCGAGCACATCGCGCGCCTCCCACTTGCTGGACGTATTGCCGCCCCCGAACAAGCCCAAGGTCGGTTCCGCTCCAAGAAGGCGCGAGCGGTACACCAAAGCCTCGAGCGGGCTTAGGCGGCGGGCGTAGCGGTCGTCCCAGCGGTTTCGCATAATAGATGATGAATGGCGTTGGATGTGGCTGGCACTTGCCCCTGTTCCGTCACAATCGCAGTGATTAGCGCCGCCGGCGTGACGTCGAACGCCCAATTGCGCACGGCAGGCCCCTCAGCGATTACCCGCACGCGACCGGCGTTTCCATTGTCCAAACGGCCGGCCGCCCAAACGACTTCGTCGCCGGAGCGCTCTTCGATCGGGATCGCGGCCCCGGAAGGGCAGGACCGGTCAATCGTCGTGGTGGGCGCGGCGACATAGAAGGGCACGCCATGCGTTTTCGCCAGCACCGCCAGCGTATACGTGCCGATCTTATTGGCGACGTCCCCGTTGGCCGCGATGCGATCCGCCCCCACGATGACCAGGTCCGGACGTTGCTGGCGCATGAGATGGCCGACGGCGGTGTCCGGAATCACGGTGCACGGGACGCCTTCCTGGATCAGCTCCCAAGCGGTAAGTTTCGCCCCCTGGCCGCGCGGTCGAGTTTCCGTCGCCCACACGTGCACCTGCTTGCCGTCCCGGTGGGCCCGGTAGATCGGGGCGAGCGCGCTGCCCCAATCGGCGAAGGCGAGCCAGCCGGCGTTGCAGTGCGTCAGCACCGAGGCCTTCGGAGGAATCAGCGCTTGCCCGAGTTCGCCGATCCGCTGGCCGGCAGAGGCGTCCTCGTCCGCAATCGCTTGGGCCGCCGCTATGGCGCGCCGGCGCCGATCTTCCACCGGCGCATCAGTGCTTGCCGCGCGCAGTACACGATCGACCGCATAGAAAAGGTTCTGCGCGGTCGGACGCGTCGCGCGGACCATGTCAGCCCCGCGCGAGAGATCCGCGCTCCACGAAGGCTCGGCGGCACGCAGCGCGGCTTGCGCCATCGCGAAACCCGCCGCCGCGCCGATCGCGCCAGCACCCCGGACAACCATGTCGCGAATCGCCGCCGCGGTCTCCTCATGGGTCCGACACGTGGAGATTGCGAACGTAAACGGCAGGAGCCGCTGGTCGATCAATTTGACCGCACCGCCTTCCATCCAAACCGTGCGGTAGTGGACGCCGTTGACGCGCATGGAGGGCTTACAACCGCTCGATCACACCTTGCAGCAGTGCGGTGAGCTTGGGTTCGGTTTCCGCGGCCACGCGCAGGAGCTCCTCGACGGAGGCGGGCTTCAGCTCTTCCGGAATGCAGGCATCCGACACCACCGTCACCGCCAGCACGCGCTGGCCGCCGTGGCGCGCCACGAGCACCTCCGGCACCATCGACATGCCCACGACGTCGGCGCCGATTTGCCGCAAGAACCGGTATTCGGCGCGCGTCTCCAGGTTCGGGCCGGCCACCGCCACGTATACCCCTTCCCGCAGCGGCAGATGCCGCTCGGCGGCGACCGCCAGCGCCAGCTGCCGAAGTGCTGGATCGTAGGGCTGCGACATGTCCGGAAACCGCGGGCCAAACGTATCGTCATTGGGACCCAGGAGCGGGTTCGCCCCCATCAAGTTGATGTGATCCTCGAGCAGCACGAGCGAGCCTGACGGCATCTGGCGGTTCATGCTCCCCACGATGCTGGTGAGGATCACGATCTCGGCGCCCAGCGCCTGGAGCAGGCGGATCGGGTATGTCACCTGCGCCATGGAATAACCTTCATAAAAGTGGAAGCGGCCCGCCAACACCGCAAGGCGCTGTCCGCTAAGGGTGCCCAGTACGAGCTTGCCTTCATGGCCCGGCGCGGTGGCCTGCGGCATGTGCGGCAGCTCGGCATAGTCGATCGAAGCCTCGACCTGCAGCGCGCCGACCACCCCGCCCAGGCCTGAGCCGACGATGACGCCGATGCGCGGGCGCAGGCGCGTACGGCCGCTGATCGCCTGGATGGTGCGGTCCAACTGGCTACGCAGGGGGCTCGTGAGATCCACGGGGATCATGTCGGTCTCCTATGATCGCCGAGCGCGGGTCAGGATGCGCGCGCGGCCGTGGGTGCGGCAGGGTGCGCGCTGCCGCTTGGCGGCTGCATGGGCAACGTCACGATAAAGCGGCTGCCTTTGCCGAGATGGCTCTCGGCAACGATGATGCCATGGTGCAACTGGATGAGGTCTTTCGCGATGGGCAACCCCAGGCCGGATCCTTCTTCGCTTTGATCGCCGACCCGCTCGAACTTGTCGAAGATGCGCTCAAGGTCCGCTTCCGCGATCCCGGGACCGGTATCTTCAATCTCGATCTGGGCTATCGCATGATCTTGTGTCAATCGCACGCTGATGGTGCCCTGTTTGGTGAACTTCACCGCGTTGCCCATGAGGTTGACGAAGACCTGCTTCAGGCGGTCGCGATCGCCAATGATGGTCACCGGCTGCTCCGGCATGTCGATCGTCACGTGCAGCCCCCGCTCCCGGATCGGGCCGCTGAACATCTGGGCTACCGAGGTCAGGAGCTCTTGCAGGACAACGCTCTGCTGCGACAAGCGCAATCGGCCCGCTTCGATGCGCGTCACGTCCAAGAGGTCGTTCACCAGCCGCGCCAGGCGCGAAGCTTCGCGCTGGCTCATGGTCACCGGCTCCGCCTGGTCGGAGCTGAGCGAGCCGTGCAGGCCGTCGGCCAGGTTGTCCAGGGCTCCCTTCATGACGGCCAGCGGCGCGCGGAACTCATGGGCCACGTTGCCGACGAACGCCGCCTGCTGATCGTACATGCGCCGGAGGGTTTGATTGGCGTCGACGAGGCGTTGAAAGATCTCTTGGATGACCCGGCGGCCCGCGAGCAACCCGAGCATGGCGATGATTAGGGCGAGCAGAAAGTACGCCCCGTTGGCCCCCTCCAGGATCGCCAGCGAGCCTCCGAAGAACCTGACGGAAATCAGGTAGAAACAGATGAGCAGAGGGATGACGCTCATCAACCCGAAGGCCATATTGAATTGCGAGAAGGCTCGCTCGGGATTCACCGACGGCTTGGAGGGAGCGGCGCCGGCGGATGCCCGGCGAGGAGTAGACACGCGGGGACGCGGACTCATCGCGGTGACATTATACCGCAACGCGCCGCACCTGTGCTGCCAAGAGCGCGGCGACCTGCTGGAGATCGAACGGCCAGAGGTACTCGATGGCGACGTTGGGGTGCGCGCGGCGCACCGCCTCCAGCGCGCGGGGGATGTCCTGCTCGGAATGTACCCCGCCCGGCGTCATCATGGTCGGCAGGACCATCACACGCGTCGCGCCTCGGCGGATGACATCGTCGATCGCTTCCGGGATGGAGGGGCGGCAAAACTCGTTGTAGCCGATGACGAACAGATCGGTGGGCAAGAGCGGTCGAAGGACGTCGCCGAGCCGCTCAAGACCCGCCTTGTAGGGATCGTTGCCGCCGTGGCGCGGCCAATCGCGAATCTGCGCATCGAGCGCGTGTGCCCGCTGTGCTAGCGCCGGCGCTGAATCCTGTTGGTGGGAGTGCCCATGCGCCGAACCGTGCTCACGCCATTCGAGGCTCATCAATTCCCCGATCAGCTGCGGGGGGCAGTCGGTGGCCGGGGCTCCGTGGCCGATGAGGACAACACCGACGCGGTCGTTCGAGGCGGACATGCGGAGATTGTAGCAGGTTTGCGGAGCGACTTAAAAGATATCAACCAGCTCTTCCTCGGGGGCGGCCCACACGCTGCCGTCCTGGAAGCGAACGCGGGTGACGATGACCGCCACCTCGTAGATATCGATAGAGCCGATGCGCTCTTCCCACTGCAGCGGCTGCGAGCTGCCCCGAGGCATGGCCTGGACGAACTGGAGGGCGATGTACGGCGTGCGGCTGTTCGGCACGGGAATCACCTGATGGAACGCATCGAGCAACACGACCGCGACTTCCACCGCCTCGATGGCCTGATTGGAGCGGTTGACGCAGACCGCTTCCCCGCTGAGAAGGTAGACGGAGGGTGCTTGGCCGGCGCGGTTGGCGTAGCGCACGCGGGTGGTCCGCACCGACTCGCCCGGCAAGGCGACCTGCGTGGGCGCGGTGAAGGTTTCCACGAGCATGGCACGCGGGCGCAGCATCTGGACGGGCGCGGCCGGGTAGTTCTTGGCGGTCGCCCGCACTTGCCGCTCCGTAGCCCAGAGCGTGGGCATGCATGCCGTGCCAAACAGCACGGCCCCCATGATGACAGAGCCTCGGCGATGGGAGCGGCTCATGAGGACGGCTCCCCGGGTTTGCGCTCTGAGTTGCCCCGCTCCATGAGCCGGTGTTGCTGCAGCTGCTTGAGCAGCTTGGCGTTCTGCCGCAGCAACTGCAGGCTCATGGCCTGGATCCGCGCCCAGCGCAATCCGATCGTCAGCACGCC
>Ga0210019_1005451_pt1 | contig 10600 bp, 9 predicted proteins | sample CryGeyCG2114_020_2_FD_183969 | JGI IMG/M metagenome (GOLD analysis project Ga0210019, IMG submission 183969) | Groundwater microbial communities from aquifer - Crystal Geyser CG11_big_fil_rev_8/21/14_0.20 (SPAdes) (version 2) | ecosystem: Environmental > Aquatic > Deep subsurface > Groundwater ...
TAAATGTTTTACCATTGATTTATAACGAAAAAGAGATGAGATTTAAGGTAATAATTTTTGATTTACAAAAAGCGTATTCCTCTGTAAAAAGGATAAAGTTTTTCCCGCCCCGTAAAATTGGCAGAAAAAGGACGTTCCCAATTTATAAGTTTTTTGATGATAAAAATAGTTATATTTTTGAGGTGAGATACGGTGGTGCAAAAGCTAACGCTTTACAAAGAGGAATGTGGACACACACGGAAAATGCCGAATCATTTTTTAAAGAATTACTCGTTGGCGGCTATAAAATCAACGAGCCACTTATCACCTTAATCGCTAAAATTCTTGTTTCTCGTAAGGATATTCACGAAAAAATACTGAAGTGTTTTTTTAATCTCTCCAATAAATAGACCAATAGACCAGAGGAATTAAAAATGCTAAAATGGTTCTATGAGATAATTTAGTATTTTTAGTTTATGGAAACACAAGGCATAAAATATACTGGCTCTAAAAGGGGCATACTCCCAGTTCTATTGGAGTTAATAAGACCACTGAATATAAAGACGGTTTTAGATGGTTTTTCTGGCACGACAAGAGTGTCTTAGGCACTAAAGCAAGCTGGCTATACCGTTTATGCGAATGATATTGCCGATTGGTCAAAAGTATTCGGTGAATGTTATTTGCTCAATAAAAAATCCGCTATTTATTATTTGCCATTTATAAATCATTTAAATAATTTACCCGGAAAATATGGCTGGTTTTCGGAAAATTATGGCGGGGAACCAAATGGTGGTTCTGCTATGTAAAAAGACGGCAGGAAGAGAATGTGGCAATTACACAACACTAAAAAATTAGACGCAATTAGAGAAGAAATTGATAAAATTGCCAAAAATAAAATTGAAAAATCAGTATTGCTTACCAGTTTGATTATAGCAGTGGATAAAGTTGATAGCTCTGTTGGCCATCAGGTTTCATATTTAAGAAAATGGGCTTTTCGTGCTTATAATACAATGAAAATGGATGTGCCGCGTTTAATCATTGACAAAAAACAGCACCATGTTTATCAGAAAGATATTTTTGATTTAGTAGATGACATTGAGGTGGATTTGGCTTACTGTGACCCACCGTATGGCTCCTCGAATGAATTAATGCCACCTTCTCGTGTTAGATACGCTTCGTATTATCATATTTGGAAAACTATTTGTTTAAATGACAAGCCAAAGTTGGTTGGCGTGGCGAACAGGCGAGAAGATGTGGGCGATACGATTTCTAGTTCTGTTTTTGAAGAATTTAGAAAAAACAACGAAGGGCAGTATATTATCATTGAAGCGATAGAAAAACTGATAAAGAATACGCCTGCAAAATATGTAGTTTTATCTTATAATAATAATGGTAGGGCTACTTTTGAGGCGATTAATGATATATTAAAGAATTTAAAGAAAAAAATTTCTATTTTTGAAATGGATTATAAAAAGAATGTGATGGCGACAATAACTCGGACAACAAGCGGATGGATTAACGATACTAATGGGGAAAATAAAGAATATCTATTTTTAATAGACAAAAATGGGGGAACAGAAATTATGCCCGAAATTAAAATTGAAAAAATTGATATCCGGGATTTAGCGCTTGTGAATCAACGGAAATTAGCCTTCTAAAATGATGTCATTGGAGCGTATTTTTTTAATTATTTCTGGCGCGCTTAATGTTTTATTAATTATTTTGAGCATTGCCTTGTGGCCAGATCATCTTTTGCCTAAAGTCGGGCTTTTTTATAATATGCCGAAATCATCAGAAAATGGAACATCGAATTTGTCAAATTCAAACAATTTCGCGGGCGTCAATCGTTCCGTGTTTTTGGGCGATAATCAATTAGAATCTTTTCGGCCAATCCGTGACTGGTCGCAATCTTTGCCAGATATTGGCGCTCAAGCTGCTGGAGTTTATTTATTAGATTCTAAAAAAATGCTGTTTAGCCAAAATTTAGATTTAGCTTTGCCAATAGCTAGTTTAACAAAAATTATGACCGCGACTATCGCTTTGGAACAATTGCCTAAAGAACAAATAATTACAGTGGACCAATCAATGTTGGCGATAGTCAAGCAGAGCAAATTTGTGGTTGGCGAATCAATGACTATTGAGAGTTTGATTTATATAATGTTAATCACATCTAATAACGACGCGGCAAACATATTGGCGCAAACCGTTGACAATCAGCATACGCCAGGCTATTTTGTGGCTTTAATGAACGAAAAAGCTCAATCTTTGGGCCTAAAAAACACTATGTTTATTGATGTATCTGGGCTTAATCCGGGGAACGTGGCTACAATTCGAGATCTTATTGGGTTAACCGAGGGTACGATTAAAGAGCAACCACTCATTTGGCAGATTATGGGACTGACTGTTGCTGATGTTTGGTCGGCTGATAAAAAAATTAGTTATCACTTAGAAAGTACTAATCAATTATTAGGCGTTCTGCCTCAAGTAGTGTCAGGGAAAACTGGTTATACTGAAGAAGCTCAAGGTTGTCTTTTGACCGTTAGCCAGACATTAAATAAAAATTTCAAAATGATTAATATAGTTTTAGGCAGCCAAGATCGTTTTGAGGCAATGCGTCAACTCATTAATAATGTTGAAAAAGCTTATTTGTGGTAAATGGATTGCGTGGTATAATAAATGCATCAAATCACAAACCAAAGGTGGTGAGCATAATAAGCGAACTATTACAAATCTTAAATAAATTCCAAAATTCAAAATTCTAAATCGTGATTGATAATTTATTCAATTTTAGCAGAATATTAATTTTAGCAGGTATTTCTTTTTGGTTAGCCATATTTTTGACGCCTGCTTTGACACACTTTTTATATAAATATAAACTTGGGAAAAAAGTTTGGCGGGAAAACGCGCCGATATTCGCTAAGTTGCATCAACACAAAGAAGGCACGCCAACCATGGGGGGCATTTTGATTTGGGGGACGACGTTGATTGTGATTATAGTTTTTTGGTTATTGGCTCAAATCTGGCCACAAACATTTAACCAGCTAAATTTTTTGACACGCAAAGAAACCATATTGCCTTTAGGCGTTTTAATCATTGCGGCTATTGTCGGTTTAGTCGATGATCTATTAGGCATTTGGGGACAGAAAAAACGCGGTTTGCGAATGTGGCATCGTTTGTTCTTAATTTATCCGGCAATCGCTGGTTTTGGCGCGTGGTGGTTTTATTCAAAGCTTGACTGGGATGTCATTCAGATACCTTTTTATGGAATTTTGCACATTGGCTGGTGGTATATTCCATTATTTATTTTTACCATTGTCGCTACCGCTTTTTCCGTAAACGAGACAGACGGTTTAGATGGTTTGGCCGGTGGCGTTTTGGCGATTGCTTTTGCGAGTTATGGCGTGATTGCTTTCATTCAAGGTAAAATTGATTTAGCGGTTTTTTGTGGTGTAATTGGTGGCGCTCTGCTTGCTTTTTTGTGGTTTAACATTCATCCGGCCCGTTTTTTTATGGGCGACACTGGTTCAATGTCGCTTGGAGTTTGCCTTGGCGTTATCGCGATGTTAACTAATGCTTTTTTACTCTTGCCTTTAATTGGTTTTATTTTAGTGATTGAGTCAGGTTCGGTTTTATTGCAATTATCTTCCAAGAAATTACGTCACGGTAAAAAGATTTTTCTGTCTAGCCCATTGCACCACCATTTTCAAGCCAAAGGCTGGCCAGAAACCAAAGTCACCCAGCGCTTTTGGATTATTGCCGGAGTCATGGCGACAATTGGTCTAGCAATAGGATTGTTGGGATTGTAAAATTTTAGATTTTAAATTTCAGATTGATTTTATGTATTCAATCATTATCAAAAATGGCACTATTATTGACGGTTCTGGCAAAGAAAAACACCAGGCGGATTTGGGTATTAAAGATGATTTGATTGCGAAAATTAAGCCGGAAATTAATGCTAAAGCTGAACAGGTTATTGACGCCACGGGTCTTTATGTCTGTCCTGGTTTTATTGATATTTTTAATCATTCAGATGATTATTGGACATTATTTACGCATTCAGGGCAAGAAAGCTTATTGTATCAGGGGATCACGACGATTTTAGGCGGCAACGCCGGTTCTTCATTGGCGCCGTTGATAAACGCGCAGGTAATTGAGAATATTCGGAAATGGGCCAACATCAACGAAGTGATGGTCAATTGGCAAAAGATGTCTGAATATTTATCAGAATTGAATCGTCGTAAGCTATCTTTAAATTATGCTACTTTGGTCGGTTATGAAACTTTGTGTCGCGGTTTGACTGGGAACACGATACGATCTTTGGATGCTAAAGAAATCACCGCTTTAATTTTCGTTTTGCAAGACGCTTTAAAACAAGGATCTTTTGGCCTGTCTAATGGTTTAAGTTTTAGTTATGCTAATTTAATTAACCAGAATTCTTTGGTGGAGATTTTAAAAGCGACTGCTAAAAATAACGGTTTTTATTCTGTTCATATTCGTGGTGAAAAAGAGGAGTTTTTGCCTTCTATCAAAAATGCCATAGATGTTGCTTCGCAAAGCAAGGTTTCTTTAGAAATCAATCATCTTAAGGTTTTGGGCCCAGAAAATTGGTCGCAAATGGATGAGGCCTTAAATTTGATTAATCAAGCAAACCGTGCTGGTGTCAAAGTTAATTTTGATGTTTATCCATATACAGTTACTGGCTCAAGCTTGATGGTGTTATTGCCCGATTGGTTGGCAGAGGGTAATAATCATACCATTTTAAACCGTTTGGACGATCCAATTGTTAGGATGCGGGCGATTAAAGAAATGGGTAGTATGCCATATGATTATGGTAAAGTGATAATCGCGCAAGCCAAGCAAACATCTTTTGTTGGCAAAACAATCAATCAAATCGCCGAAAATGAAAGTTGTTCGCCAGAACAAGCAGTTATTAATATTTTATTAGCCAATGAAGGCCATGTGATTGTTTTTATAGATGCTTTGTCTGAGGATAATTTAAAAAAAACGTTGGCGCATCCTTTATCTTTGGTGGCTACAGATGGAACTGGCTACAATTCATCTTTTGGGAAAAATGGGTTATTAGTTCATCCACGTTCTTTTGGCGCGTTTCCGCGAGTGCTATCAAAATATGTTCGCGAAAAAGAAATATTGTCTTGGGAGCAGGGGATTGCGAAGATGACGTCTTTGCCTGCCCAAAAAATCGGTTTTAAAAAAAGAGGTCTTTTAGCGATCGGTAATTTTGCCGATGTAGTTATTTTTAATCCACGAACTATTCAAGATAGGGCGACATTTGATAATCCGTTCCAATATGCCACGGGCGTAGAATACCTTTTAATTAACGGGCAAGCTACGATTGAGAAAGGTAAACACAATAGCCGTGCAGTGGGTCGGGTATTAGTAAAAAAATGAAATCATAAATTGAACGAGAATTTTTGACTCGCAAAGATTATTTTGCGGGTTTTTTATTGACGGTTAGTTATTAACAAGTTAAAATACAAGTATGAAAATTAAAGATATTAAAGGGAAAAAAGTGACCGTAATGGGATTGGGTTTGCATGGCGGGGGGTTGGGGATAGCGAGGTTTTTCGCCAAACACGGAGCGTATGTTTTGGCGACAGATATTAAGCCAGCGAATGAGCTCAAAGCGACAATCGCAAAATTAAAAGGATTAAAAATAAAATATGTTTTAGGCCAGCATCGCTTGGAGGATTTTGTGAATGCTGATTTGGTAATGCAAAATCCGGGCGTGCCAGAAAATTCTAAATATTTATTGGTTGCCGAAGAACATAAAATACCGATTGAAACTGATTTGGGTTTGTTTTTTGATTGGTGTCCAGCACCGATCGTAGGGGTGACCGGGACCAAGGGGAAATCAACCACTGCCAGCCTGATTGCTGCGATGTTAGGCCAAGTATATGATGACGTTTTTTTGGCTGGTAATAATAGGACTTCTGTTTTAGAAATTTTGCCGGATATTGTGAGTAATGATATCGTGGTTTTGGAACTTTCTAGTTGGCAATTAGCTGGGATGCGTTCTCATAAAAAAAGTCCGCAAGTAGCTGTTTTTACAAATATCTATTCGGATCATTTAAATCGTTATGATTCTTTGCGGCAATATATCCAAGATAAAAAAGTTATTTTTAAATGGCAAAAGCCGGATGATATTTTAATCCTTAATTACGATGATAATGTGGTGCGTAATTTTGCCAAAGAGGCACAGGGCAAAGTTTGTTTTTATAGTTTAACTGATTTGGCCTTAGTCAGTGATCGCGATGATTTATTGGCACGGGCAAAAATAGGTGCTTTTTTACAGGGGAAAAAGATTTTTTATGGTTCACGCAAACATAAGGTTTGCCAGAGCAAGGATTTTTCTCTAAGAGGCAAGCACAATATTGCCAATATTTTAGCGGCTATTAGCGTTGTCAAACTTGCTTATCAAGCTCCTTCACGCACCATCAGGCAAGCTTTAAGGCATTATAAGCCATTGTCAGGACGATTAGAAGCAGTGGCTCGAAAACAAGAAGTAAGATATATTAATGATACTTGCGCGACTATGCCCGAAGCAACTATCGCGGCGTTAAAATCTTTAAATAAACAGAATATTATTTTACTTGCTGGAGGTGCTGCTAAGGGATTAAGTTTTCAAAAATTAGCTAAGTCCATTGTTAAAAGAGTTAAAATGTTGATTTTGTTAACTGGTAGCGCCACAGACCAATTAGAAAAAAAAGTTCGCAAGGAGTTAGTTAAGCAAGGCAAGGAGTTAAAAATAGTTATAGTTGACAGTATGGATTTGGCGGTAAATACGGCTCATCAAGAAGCGGTGTCGGGGGATGTGGTTTTACTTTCTCCGGCTTGCGCGAGTTTTGGGATGTTTAAGCATGAGTTTGACAGAGGGGATCAATTCATAAAAGCGGTTAAGAGTTTAAAATAATATTAATTTATGACTAGGAGCAAATTAAGACCAGATTTGTCTTTATTAATTACAGTTCTTGTTTTGGCAATTGGCGGGTTGGTGGTTTTAAGCAGTGCTTCGGTGGTACTATCGCAACAACGTTTAGGGAGTCCGTATGGTTTTTTAAAACATCAGTTGGTTTTTGGCGTTTTAATTGGCTTGATTTTGGGTTTTGCCGCCTATAAATTTCCTTATCAAAAATTGCAAAAACTTTCTCTTTTGTTTTTAGTAGTCGTTTTTGTCGGTTTGGCGGCAGTGTTAGTGCCCCACGCGCAACATGGTGCCGGTGGCGCGGTGCGTTGGTTAGATTTTGGCTGGTCCACCTTCCAACCGTCAGAATTGGCAAAATTATTTCTTTTAATTTATTTCGCCGCTCTTTTATCAAAAAAAACTTCGCCGAAACATCAACTTGTAGTTGTCGTAATTATTTTAATTTTAGTCTCAGTTTTACTAATTTTACAACCAGATCTAAGTACCTTGGGGGTTATTGTGGCTTCGTGTGTTGTTCTTTATTTTTTATCTGGCGTTAAGGTGCCTTATGTGTTAGGGATTTTAATTAGTGGGGCATTATCTTTATCGTTAATTATTAGATTGTCTCCTTACCGCTGGCAACGTTTTTTAACTTATCTTAACCCCGATGTTGATGTTGTCGGTAAAAGTTATCAGATTAATCAAGCTCTTTTGGCCTTAGGATCGGGCGGTCTTTGGGGGGTGGGGTTGGGGCACAGCCGGCAAAAATTTAATTATTTGCCCGAACCCATGGGCGATTCTATTTTCGCGATTTTAGGAGAAGAACTGGGTTTTATCGGCGTGATAATTTTTTTATTTTTATTTTTATTTTTATTTATTAGGGTTTTTAAAATCGCCAAAAACGCTGATACTGATTTTGGCCGTTTATTAGCATTGGGTATTGGGTTTTGGTTATTTTTGCAAGCATTTATTAATATCGCGGCAACTTGCGGTTTGCTGCCCATTGCCGGCGTCCCCTTGCCTTTCGTAAGTTATGGCGGGAGTAGTATGGTAGTTTCGTTGGCGGCTGTGGGAATATTACTTAATATCTCTAAATATCAGCGAAAATAATTTTATAATTTATGCGCGTACTTTTAACTGGCGGCGGCACTGGCGGCCACACGTATCCGCTTATTGCCGTTAGCCAACAATTAAAACTTATTAGCCAACAGAATAATTTACCCTTAGAATTATTCTATCTTGGCGTTGATGGATCTAGCCAAAAAGGATTATCAAGCATCGGAGCTAAGCCATATTTTATTTTTTCTTTAAAATTACGGCGTTATTTTTCTATAAAAACAATTTGGGACTTTATTAAAGCGCCTTTTGGGTTTTGCCAAATTTTGTTTTGGCTGTATTCTTTAATGCCGGATGTGATTTTTAGCAAAGGTGGTCCAGCTAGCTTTTTTGTTGTTCTGGCCGGCTGGTTTTATCGGATTCCAGTCATAATTCATGAATCAGATACGGTAGCCGGTTTAAATAATCGTTTGTCAGCTCGTTTTGCTAAAAAAGTTTTTATTGCTTTTGATGGGGCTAAAAGTTATTTTCCGCTTAAAAAAACAATTACTGTTGGCAACCCTTTAAGGCAAGGCATTTTCCAGATTGATCAGGCGTCTACTCATAGTCTTTTCAAAATCCAAGCGGCCACGCCCGTTTTGTTAATCGCTGGTGGTAGCCAAGGAGCTCAATTTATAAACGAAAAAATAAAACCTATCTTGATGGAGTTATCCCAAAAGTATCAAGTTATCCATATTTGCGGTCAAGATAATTATGAAGCGTATCAAGGCCAGATAAGTCAAGAAAAAGGGTTGAATTTGACTAGTTATCATTTATATGGTTCATTGGATGAAAGCCAAATGTCCGCGGCTTATGCCATTGCTAATTTAGTAGTAGCGCGTTCTGGCGCCGGAACTATTTTTGAGCTGGCCTATTTAGCTAAGCCAGCTATTTTAATCCCCTTGCCAGACGCGGCTGGCGACCATCAAAAAATTAATGCTTATGATTATAGCCAAAATGGGGCAGCCGTAGTTTTAGAACAGCCAAACTTGACAGAGAATATCTTACTCCAAAGAATTACAGCGCTATTAGATGATCCCCAAAGATTGATTCTTATGGCTCAAGCCGCGAAACAATTTGCCAAACCCGAAGCCGCTTTAAAAATCGCTCAAGAAACTTTACAATATGCGACTTAATTACCCAGTTATCGATTTACATACTCATTTAAGAAATAATATTACCGGGCACACAAAATTCGCGAAGCAATCTGGCATTGACATTGTGGTTTATATGGCTAATTGTCAGCCACCACTAGATAATTTAAATATTATTAAGAAGTCGTTAGCGATTAAAAGACATTGTCGGGCATTTCCTGTTAGCGCGATAACTAAAGATTTAGCCGACCAAGTATTGGTTGATATAGATCAAATCAGGCCTTATGTTGTTGGTTTTAGTGATGACGGTAAATACTTAGAAGATTTAGATTTATTGGAAGTTGTTTTAGAAAAAGATGTTTTGATTTTAGCGCATTGTAGCCCTGATTACGAAATTAGCGTTAAAAATCCAGAGCGAGAGACCGAAAATATAGAAAAGTATTTAAGGGTTTTTTCTAAAATCAAAAAAGGGAGATTACACTTTCAGCATATAAGTCAGAGGGCAAGTGTGGCCCTGATAAGAAAGGCGAAAAAGCAAGGGTTAAAAATAACTTGTGAAACTTGCCCGCATTATTTTACTTTTACAAAATACGACTTGGATGTTAAGGTAAATCCACCTTTGGCGACAGAAAAAGATGTCTCGGCTATCAGGCAAGGCTTGGCAGACGACACCGTAGACGTTATTGCCAGCGACTACGCGCCTGAGCCAAGATTAACAGGTATAGCTGGCTTTAGATCGTTTCTGCCCTTGTGCTACGGTTTAGTTTTAGACGGCACGCTTAGCGCAAAACAGCTTAAAGAAAAATTGTATATTAATCCAAGAAAAATTATCAAGTGGGATTTAGTTGTCTACAAATTGTAGACAACTAAAATAAAAAGTTTAACTTTCAAGCAAAAAAATATGAAAAAGATTATCACTCAAGGACTGCGGATATCTGTGATTAAGAACAAAAATGAAGAATATATTTCATTGACGGACATGGCCAAGTTTAAGGATCGCGAAGCAACGAGTATCATGATTGCAAATTGGCTATCTACGAAATATACAATTCAATTTATGGGAGCCTGGGAACAAGTGCATAATCAAGATTTTAATGTTATGGAATTCAATAAGGTGGATTCAAAAAACTAACGCAATAGGCATACGGTCATCCGCTGGTAGATACGGTGGAACCTTTGCCCATAGAGATATTTCTTTTGAATTTGCTACGTGGTTGTCTCCGGAATTTAAGCTTTATCTGATAAAGGAATTTCAAAGATTAAAACAGGAAGAAAACAAAAAATTAGAGCTTGGTTGGGATATAAAACGTCAGCTAACCAAAATTAATTATCGTATTCATACGAATTCTATTCAAGAAAATTTAATTCCTTTGATGGTTACTAAAAAACAGGCCATAATTATTTATGCCTCGGAAGCGGATATTTTAAATGTGGCCTTGTTTGGTAAAACAGCTAAAGATTGGCGTGATGAAAACAAGCGAAAAGAAGGTAATATCCGTGATTATTGTGA
>Ga0210019_1005452_pt1 | contig 10599 bp, 14 predicted proteins | sample CryGeyCG2114_020_2_FD_183969 | JGI IMG/M metagenome (GOLD analysis project Ga0210019, IMG submission 183969) | Groundwater microbial communities from aquifer - Crystal Geyser CG11_big_fil_rev_8/21/14_0.20 (SPAdes) (version 2) | ecosystem: Environmental > Aquatic > Deep subsurface > Groundwater ...
GCTTCTTATCTTTTTTCAAACCCAAAACACCAACACTCAAAATCTTGCTTAAAACATATTCGCTGAAATTATTTTTATAAAGATAATTTATTCCTTCTGAAGATTTTATCTCGTCGTTGATAACTTTGTCAACTTTTCTGTCAATTTTCACATTGCTGGTGATTCTTGCTTTTTTCAAAGGCGCCTTCATTCCATGCGGAGCCACGACCCTGTCTTTTTCTCTGCCTACAAAAATATCTCTTTTCAATTCTATTTCAACATCAACAGGATTTGAAGCAAGCGCCAGCTCCTGCGCAATTTGAATAAATTTTTTATTAAGTCTTGAGTCCTGAACCTTTGCCTGAAATCTTGAATTCAAAAGGCTATCCCGAAGCTTGACAACATCGTTAATTGTAAAATTTTGTTCAGCCCAATATTTTGCATCGTCGTAAATCCAAGCATTTTCATCTTTTTCCAAAGGGCTTAAAATCCCGACATTAACAAGAGGATATCTGAGTTTAGAACCAATAAAAACACTTGGAGGAGAATTGCTGTCCAGCTTTGAAATCTTTCCAAGATCCTGATATTTAAACCTGACATCAGCAATCTTTTTTATCACCTCAAAACGAATGTCTTCCATGATTATAAAATGAATTTGTTTTTTATTAATTTAACTTTCTAAACAAATTTTTGTCTGACCTGAAAAAAAATGGCAAATCAAAAGGGCTCCCATTCTTTAAATTTTGTAGAGCATTAAGAATATGGCAATCGCATGAAACCAAAGAAATAGGCCCGCTTCTTTTTTGCACCAAAACAACTCCAGAAACAAGAAGATCAGAATCAACATAAGACAAATTATATTTTTTAAATAAACCTGCATTCTCTTGAATAAGTTTATTATAAAGCTCTTTTTCGTCATCAAAGACAGAAACCCTCTCATAGTGGCCAATTTGTGAATCAATAGAAGAACCAAAAGATAATAATCCTCTTTCCATAAGAACCCTTGCTAATTCTCTTTCTCTTTCAACAATTTTATTTAATCTTCTAGCACGGTTGGTTTTTCCATTTTTATTTTTTTTCACTTTTTTTGAATTTGTAATCTCTTTTATAACATATGGAGTTGTGTGAAAATTGTAATGATTATATATAAAATCTAATAAAAACTCTAGCTTCCCGAGCATCAATTTATAATTTTCTGAAATAAGGGGTTGCCTTTGTGATTTTGGAATTGGATTCAACAAAAGGTCTCTGGATTTTACACAACACCCTTGAATTGCACTGGTGTCAATTAAAACAAGTTCAGAATCTTCTAGAATTTCATGCAAATTAAAAAATTTCTTTGGTTTTGCACAGGATATTTCTCCAAGTTTCAAATCCATCCTCTTTTGAAGATACCTTTGTCTTTAATTTCAAAACTCATTTCTTTTTCAGCTAAACTTCTGTGCTTTAACAAAACCGCTTTTCTTTTTCCCTTGCTGTTTTTTAATTCAATTATGCATTTGCTCCAGTACTTGAACAAATCACCGCCGACAATGTTTGTTTCTCTTTCAACACCCTTTCTCCATTCTTCTTCTGATAAAAATCCTCCGTAAACTTGGTTAGTAATAATTACCGGCATGTCCTGTTTTCTTGAAATTTCTGCAAGAAAACGCATTTGTTTTGCAACTTCTCTGTTCACTTCTTTTATTTTATTGTCTTTTCCTAATTTAACTGCGTCGCCTAATTCCAGACGATAAAGCATAGCCATGCCGTCGACAACAATCAAGCTGACATGCTCTTTTTTTATTTTGTCTGCAAGATTGGAAAAAAACTTTTTCTGCTCTTCAAAATTTGTCGGGCCAAGCAAGAGTATGTTCTTTAAAGTGTCCTCGTAGTTTTCTCCTACAACTTGTTTGACTCTTTCAGTAGAAAATCCGCCTTCTGTATCAATGTATACAACTTTATTCCCTTTTTTCGCCTGACTGCAACAAGCAAGAATGCAAAAATTAGTTTTCCCGCAACCAGGAGGACCAGCAATCATTGTGATTATTCCTTTTTCATAACCGCCTTCTAACCAATTGTTCAAATCAAAACTTCCAGCTGAAATTTTATTTAACATAAAATAAAAAAGAAAAGTTGATTAATAAGGATTTTCGTGATGTTATTCTCTTCTTTCTCTCAAAACTTCATATTCCTCAAGATACATATTTGTTTTATGAACCTCAGGTATTAGTCTAGTTTGTTCAGACGGTACATGGATTTGCAAACCTTTTTTTCTGCCTTCTCTGTTCTCATACTCCCATTTTGATTTAACGCGTTCTATTGCTTCACTTAAACTATTAGCCCAAACCATTCTCTCAAAAAAACCTACGCCAGGACAATTTTTTGTTCTAAGAATGTATTTATCATAATAATAATGTACTAACTCAATTTGATAACAAAAATCACCTAATTCAGAACATTTATTTTTCATAGTTAATTAAAATATTAAAAGTATATAAGGATTATTATTCTAATCTTATTTCATTTTTTTAAAATCAGAATAAACCTTGTCCAAATCTTTTTCCAAAGAAACAATAGCGTCGGCTATGGCTTTTTTCGCTGTCTTTCCTTTTGTTCTTACAGCAAGAATCGGCTTCTTTGTCGGGTGCTCCCTTTTCCACGCTGCAAAACTCACAGACGAATCTTTATTAAGATAAACCCTGAGGATTTCCGCGATTGTCAAACTTTCAAGTTCAACTTCTATTTCATCTTTTGAATCTTTAAGAATATTAACTTCCATATTAAGAAAATTTAAAAATAGTTTATAAAGTATTCGGTTGAGGAGAGTGTTAGGAATTAGGAAGTCATCGTCATTTTCTCCTCTCCTGTTAAGTTGCGGGAGTTTTGATGTTTAGTTGAATTTAATAATAGAGTTTCCCACGCATTACCTTTAACTCCTATCCCGCATTTATCTGCGAGAGTAAGTTTATAAGTAGTATGAATACTACTTATATTAGGAGTAGGATAAGTAACCTTTATAAGCAAGAAAAGATTAATAGTAATATGTTTAAAAAAAAGGTGAATATTACAATTGATAATGACCTTTGTGAAGTTATTGAGGATATTCGTTCTGAAGAAAAATTTAAACCCTCTTTCTCTCAAGTGATTAATGATTTTTTAAAAGAAATTCCAGATATTAAAAAGAGGTTAAAGAAAAAATGAAACCTCTTATAAAATGGGCTGGGGGTAAGAGTAGCGAAATAAAATATGTTGAAAAGATTATCCCAAAATTTAATAGGTATATAGAACCCTTTTTTGGAGGGGGTGCTTTATTTTTTGATTTAGAACCCAAAAAAGCTATTATAAATGATATTTCTGACGAATTGATGGCTTTTTACAAACTATTAAAAAATGGAAAATATGGAGAGATTTTTAAAACAGAATTATACAAATATGTTGAAGCATGGGAAAAAATAAATATTTATATGAAAAAGTTTGGAGATAGTTTTCTTGAACTTTATATTGAATACAGAGATAATAACTTAACAGATAACCAATTTAGTGAAAAAATTAATAGATTGTTTGAAGATAAAATTATTCCTTTTAATGGTTTGTTTCATAAAGATTTTTGTGTTGATAGGGAGGGATTACTCAATGAAATCAAAAGAAATCTTTTATTAAAATTAAAGAGAACAAAAGAGAAAGTTGATGTGAAAAGAAGATTTAACGCTGTTGAAATAAAAAAGAATATTGAAACTGGATTTAGAAGCGGGTTATATATGCACTTTAGAAATATAATGAATAAAGAAAAGAAAAATAAGATAAAAATTTCAAGAGAAAAGAAAATAGCAAATTGGTATTTTATAAGGGAGTTTTGCTATGGGGGAATGTTTAGATTTAACAGAGAAGGTGATTTTAATGTTCCTTATGGGGGGATTGCTTATAATAAAAAAGATTTCAAAACAAAAGTAGATTATATTTTTTCAACAAGTGTAAGATATTTGCTGACAAAAACAAAAACAGAAAATAAAGATTTTAAAGAATTACTTGATTCTCTTGATTTAAATGAAAATGATTTTATTTTTTTAGACCCCCCTTATGATAGTGAATTTAGTGAATATGAAGAAAACACCTTTAATAAACAAGACCAAAAAAGATTAGCAAATACTTTGATTAGTCTAAATGCTAAGTGGATATTAATTATCAAAGAAACAGAATTTATAAAAAATTTATATGAAGATAAGAAAGGAATTAAAATATCTGAATTTGATAAAGAATATTTATTTAATATAAAAGACAGAATGGCTACAAAAGTAAAACACCTTATAATTCATAATTTAGGTATTCCAGCACAAAAACAGATTAAGTTATTTACTTTATCAATGCTTTCAGTTCCTCAATTGTAATCATTTTATCTCTGTTTCTATGTACCATTCTGTGACAATTAGAACAAAGTGGTGCAACTTTCTTTATGGCCTCTCCTAATTTCTGTTTGCTCCCTATAATATCCATATCTTTAACCATCTCTTTATGGTGTATCTCAATATAACCTTTTCCATATTCTCCATATTTTTTAAAGAAGTTAAAAGCACAAACTTCACAAATTAATTCTCCGTTATTTTTCTCTAAAATTTGTTGAATAGCCATATCTCTCAATTTATTAGACCTCTTTCTTTGTTTTACATCTTTTATTTGTAATGCTCCTTCTTCTACAATTACATCTTTAAAATCTTCTTCTACCTCTTGCGATATTTCTTTTTCACTAAATCCTTGTTCTCTAAGTGATAAATATAATGGCTCATTTTCAGATAAATATCTTCTACCATCATCTGTAATAGCCCATGCACCACCCATATAAACAACAAGACCTTTTTTAGTTAGGGTATCATGTGATTTTAGATTTCTTACTTTTTGGCTGAAATAATCATCTTTTCTACCTTTAATTATCTCTATATCGTGCCCTTCTGGTTTAAGTAAATCCCTTAATTGTTGTATAAGTTGTGTTGTAGTCAAGCCATGCGGAGCTTGATTAAGTAATTGAAGAGAAGGAAAGATTAAATCATTTTCACTATATAACATAAAATAGTTTAGAATATGTAATATAAAAACTTTTCCAAGATTTCATCACCAAAACTTCCACTTGCTCTTTTTTGGTTTTTCTTCCTCGCCTTCTGTTAAATCAGATTCTTCATCTTCTTCATCACCAGCTACAACTTTTCCCTTTTCATCCAAAACAATTTGCTGACTAAAAGAACTCTTTTTCTCCTTAGATTCACCTGCTTTTTCTTTCATTTTATTTAAATCAGCAATTTTTAGATTTTTTGTGCTTTCAGAATTAAAAGAAAGATCCCTGGAAAAATTATCTTCTCTTGATCTCTCTTTAAAAAGTTCTACTCCTAAAAATCTTTCAATCTTCTTAACAAGATAATCATTTCCTTCAGGAATAAAACCTTGCTCTGCCATTTTAATTGTTAATTCCTGCTCACCAATTTCTTTTGCCATCTGTTCTTGAGTTATTTTTTTTGCCCTTCTTGCCATCAGGATAACCCAGTGAAAATTTTCAACTAAATCTTTTCTTTTTTTCTTAGTCTTCATCTCTTTTTCAAGATTCAGATCAACAATTTTTTTTAAATGACTTTCCTGTTTTTTTAATACTTCAATTTTTTTGTCTTTTTTTTCAAAGCCAGACATTTTTGACAATCTACTATAAACACTTGGACCCGGAGTTGGCTTATTAATCGCTGCATAATATCCTTCTGTCTTTTTTTTAACTTTAGGCATGTCTGAATCAAGCAGACACTTTCCACAAACTTTCATGATTCCTTCTCTTGAAATAACCTCAAACAGATCTGCTTTGTCTTCAGAAATTCCGCATCTAAAACATTCCATCAAAAAACAAGTTTTGATGTCTTTTTTAAGATTTCTATTGTAAAAAATATATCAGATTAAGTATTTTTCAATGTCTTTCAAAGATTCAATGTTTTCAAATTTGTATTTTTCATTAACAAATACAACAGGAATAGTGTTAAGCTTGTAGTATTCTCTTAGACTATTCAGCGACTCCACATTTGTATCTACTGCTATTGGTATCAAGATTATTTTATCTCCGTATTTTGCCTTCAAATCAATTAAAAAATTACTCATTGTTCCTTGGTTCGCCCTTGTTGTTAAAGAAGGATTTCTATATTGGTAGAAATAAATAATAGTATTAATTTTATCACTGCACTTTTCTTTTGAAGAAACAAGGTCCATCCACAAAGAAGTTCTTAAAATGTCATATCTTCTATGCAATGAAATAAGTTCTTTAGTTAGTTTATTTGAATTATCATATTTCTCTAATTTCAAAGCTTCTGCATAAATTTTGTCTGCTAATAAAATTCCTTTTTCATTTAAAGTATTGCAATCAAATTCAAGATTAGTAAATATATTTGAAGATAGCTCAAAATCCAAAACATCGCTCTGTGAATCAAAATAAAAGTCCTCTACTGTTTCAACTCTAGACCTCTCAAAATTTGCACCAATCAGAATTCCTAGCCAAAAAATAACTGACGCTACAACAAAAGCCTGCCAAAAAACATGTCTATTTCCCAACATTTTATAATTTAAGCTTTAGTATATTTAAAGATTTGTAACATTCCTCACCATCTAAAATCTTTTTTTAAATATCTATAAAATGTTGCATACCAGATTATCGGATAAAATGCTAGAAATACAAGCATATAAAATAAAAGGCTCAAGAACCTTGGCAAAGTTAGTTTATCATAATATTTTGTTCTAGTAAGAATATACTTGTAATAAAATAACGAAGAAGTAAGCAAAACCAAAAAATAAAAAATCATTATAGAAGGAACTAAATTTAAATCTTGAGTATGAAAGATTGAAATATTTGAAGCGAGGGAATAACCAGTAGTTAAAAATCTTGCTGCAAGGGCTTTGCTGAAAAGATAACTCGAAAAAGCAAAACCAGCGACGCTTAAAACTATGCTCAAAAAAACAAAAGGCATGACAAAAGAACCAAAAAGATTTCGGCTGAAAAAACTTTTTTTGTATTTTACTAATGCTTGAATTCCCCCTATTCCCCACCTCACCCTCTGTCTAAACCATTTTTTAAAACTAGTGGGAACAATCGTGGTAACCTTGGCGTCGAAGCACATTGCTGTCTTATAACCATGATTTAGCAAGTTCCAGGTTATATCAATGTCTTCTGTTACTGTATTTGGATCGAAACCTCCTACTTCTAAAACATACTTTTTTCTATAAAGACTCAAAGGCCCATTAGTGACATAAACACTATCAATAAAATCCAAAATTTTCCTGTTCCATCCTAAAATAGTGTACTCGAGTGCCTGAACCTTTCCGTATATATTTCCTTCTTTATTTCTGACTGTCACAAAAGAAGTTACTGCTCCTGTTTTTTCATTGTCAAAATAGCCAGTCATTTTTTTCAAAGATTCACTAGAAGGAAAACTATCAGAATCAACAACAGCTATTAATTCACCCTTAGACATTTTAATCCCATAATTCAAAGAATCAGCTTTTCCGGAATTTTTTTTATCAATTAATTTTAAATTGGAATATGTTCTCAAAAGTTTTTTTACTATTTCTTTTGTTTTGTCTGTGCTCCCATCATTTATAACAATGACTTGCAATTTGTTTTTAGGATAATCAAGAGCCATGACATGTGCTATTGTGTCTTCGATATTATCTTCTTCATTATAAGCTGGAATCAAAACACTTATCAAATACTTCGCATTTGGTTTTGGATACGAGAAAAATTTATCTCGATTTTTTATAGTGAGGATTATAAAAAAAGAAAACATATAGAGCGAGATAAACATTAAAACCAAATAAACCGTAGCAACAAATTCTACCATTTAAGATTCTGGATTTGGTTCTTTAAAAGGATTGCTGGAGTCTTGAACATTAAAATAATCATAAAAATCATCAGCCAAAGTCAGCTCGTGAGTGTGCCCTATTTTTTTCTTTTTTATCAGCTCAAGTTCAGAAAATTTTTTTATGTGATCGTATGCTTTATTCCCTCGGATTTTTATTATTACAGATTGTTTTATCGGCTGTTTGTAAGCAATAATCGCAAGAGTCTCTTTTTCAGCCTTAGAAAATTCAGAACTCCCTGTTGCGAGTTTGCTAATTATCTCTGAATATTCCTGCCCAACATCCATTTTCCACATATTATTTTTTTCAATAATTTGTATTGCTGAATCCTCTTTCTCGTATCTTTCCTGCAGTTTTTCAATTAAATCTTGAAGAATAATCGGATTTAAATCTGTCAAAGAAATCAGCTCCTGCATGTTAAGAAACCTTCCTGAAACAAAAAATACCGCTTCAAGTTTTTTCAGATTTTCTTTTTCCTGTGCCTCATCAACTTCTTTTAAAGTTTTGCTGGAAATTTCCATATAAAACAAAAACAACGCACATTTAAAAATTCTTAGATAACTAAAATAAACAAGTATTTAATAACAAAATTCCTGGTTTTTTTATGAAAAGAAAATTAATCTTAATACTTTTCTTAATAATTCCCCTATTAATAATTTCTTTGTTTTTTATAAGATTATTCAATCTGAGGGAAATCGACGATGTTTCACAAGAAATTCCGTGTGAAAAAAGTTACCTTGAAAAAAGTGATATTCTTTGGGTAATACCAAAATTTAATAACAAATCAATATCTGAAAATAAAGAATGGTGTAATTATATTCTGAATCTAAATAAAACAATAGGAATGCACGGAGTTACACATGAATATCAAGAATTTTTGCAGGACAGAAATCAAGAATATTTAAACCAAGGAATAAAAATATTTGAAGATTGCTTTGGATTTCAGCCAAAAATGTTCAAACCTCCGCAATTAAAAATAAGCGAGGAAAATAAGAGGTTGATCAAAGAAAACAACATAGAGTTAAAAATAAATCTTAATCAAATACTTCACAAAGTTTATCATTGCAACAGCACAGAAAAATTTTCAAACAGGTTTATTGATATATTTTAATGTTAATAAAATTAATATAGAAACATTTATTCAGATTTGCTCCGATTTTCAATACTCTTTAAATGAAGATTAATCTGCTTCTTAATACCTTCTAAAACCCCACTAAAAAGAATTTCAAATCTTTTTAGAGTTTCTTCTTTAATAATTACATGTCCATTTTGGGAATAAAGATCTAATGCTTTTAATAATCTAGAAAACCCATCGTAATATCCAGCAGAAACAGGATCTTTGAAAAGATCCTCTTTATAATTCACTCTATGTTGCTCTCTATACTGAAATAGTGCACACCTAAGAGAATCTATCTGCTCACAGGCCAGCTTGTTGTCCTTACCCCTTATAGCCGACACCACCTCCCTATATTGTGCTCTTAAATTATCAATAATATAATACTTCTCATCATCAACTTTACCATCAATACTTCCCATTTGGAATAATAAAAATAATGGTTTAAATAATTTTCTGCACTGCTCAGTTTATTTTATATCTCAAAAGCGCACCAATCCCACCGAGGTTGTTAAACTGCTGTCCTTCTTCTGTTTCTGTAGAAATAATCTCGACATTCGCTCCTGTGCCTTCTGCTGATTTTGAAAGTTCTTTTGCAATTTTTTTATTTGTTTCTTTTGAAATATAAAGAGTTTCAACAGCGCCGTAATGCAGTGCTTTTTTAGTATCTTCCTCGCGCAAAGTTGCCAAACCCGGCCTTTGCCCCAAGGTCTCAAAAAATTTTTCTAAAATTTTTTTCTCATAAATTATTTCTTGATTCGCTAAAATATCCTGAGCTTTTATAACAAGCTCTTTTAAACCAGATTCATCTGAACCACCAATATCAACCCGCCCGATAACAATTTCTCTTAATTTCGTCGGCATATATTCTCCGTCTATAAATTCATCTTTTGTAGGAACAGGTCCGCCAACTAAAATTCCTTTTAGTTTAGGCATCTCAAAAAAAATCTGTTTCATTTCTTCTGCAATTCTCTTGTAAAATTCTTTAGTAAGTCCTTCTGTAATTCGATGAAACCTCTGTGAACTCTGTCCTCCTGCCCTGACCTTCGACGGAACACCTGAAGTCATCTTCTGCAAAACTTCTATTCTTTTACCTTCTAAAAGCCCGATTGTTGCTTCTTTTCTATCCATCACCAACAAACCAAAAACTTCAGAAACTTCTAACATTGTTCTCAAAGCATCCAAAACAAACTCTTTGTCACAACGATAAATCCTGATATTCAAAGGCATTGGTGGTTCAATTGTCCACAACTGCAAATCACTTTGGCCTTCAACCTTTGAAATATTCCCGCAAAATAAAGCCAAACCATTTTCAGGAGTTTTTTTCATATTCTTCAGATACCGAATTATTTTTTCAAGTGCATCCACAACATTTTTTCTTGTCGACGTAGATTTAATATTTTTAGCAGTGGATTTCTCTGCTTCAAGCTGTTTTTGAACAGAATTAGCATCATAATCAGCAGAAACATAAACAGTTATTAATTCAGTATGTCTGCCTTTATATTTTTCAAGCTCTTCTAAAATTTCTTCAAGCTGGTCCTTTGTCATTGCCATAATTAATTAAGAAAAAAGAGATTTATAAGTTTTTAATTCTCCTCATCACAAAAACTTTTTTCTCAAACCAACCCATGAGCAACTTTTAAATCTTTCTC
>Ga0210019_1005458_pt1 | contig 10591 bp, 5 predicted proteins | sample CryGeyCG2114_020_2_FD_183969 | JGI IMG/M metagenome (GOLD analysis project Ga0210019, IMG submission 183969) | Groundwater microbial communities from aquifer - Crystal Geyser CG11_big_fil_rev_8/21/14_0.20 (SPAdes) (version 2) | ecosystem: Environmental > Aquatic > Deep subsurface > Groundwater ...
GATAAAAATTCTGTAAGGATTGGATTGGGCAGGCTTGAAGTCAATATAAATCAATATCTTGAAGATGTGCTTAAAGGAGCATACAAATATAATGCTTTGCTTGAGCAAATAGAAGCTGAGGCACAGATGCCAAAAATAAGTTTAGCAGATAAAGTTGAGGAAACTAAGAGAAATACAATCTCAAAAATTCAAGAGGAGAAAAAATTACAGGAACAAAAAGATTTAGAGGATTATGTTTCAGAAAAACTCAACACTATTAACAAGAGGTTTCAAATAGTTGATTTAGAGGATTCTAAAAAAATTCCTATTGATTATAACTTAGGCGGTATTTCAAAGGAGAACCTTGATGATAAACTACTGGAAGTATTAAATCTAAATCCTAGCATGAAACTTAGTTTTAAGGAACTAATTGTTCAAAACAAAAAGGTCTTTGTTTATAATATAATTGACTCAGATGACTTAAATGACGGGAACATCACAAAATATCTTCTTCTTGATGGAAGAACAAAGGCATTATTTGATGAAAAAAACAAAGATGACTCTTACACAATTAATATAGTTAAGTCAAAACTTGGAAATAATAAGATAGAGCCAGTGATGTCAGATTTAATATTAACCTCATCAATTAAGAAAGATTATAATCTTTACAGGATAAGCGACGAAGAAAGCACATTCGGGTTTGTGCTTGCACCTGAAAAGCTGGCAATAGAGGAAGTTCTTAAGGAATATAATTTACTTAATGGAGCTATCCTTGGTTCTGCTTTTAAGCCTGAAAAAATAGAGCCAGTAATACCACCAGAAGAACCAGTAGAACCTGTAGAACCAGTAGAGCCAGAAGAATCTGAGGAACCTGAAGAACCTGAAGAACCAGTAACACCGCCAACCCCTCCTGGACCGCCTGTTTTAATTGATGAGGGTGGAGATGATGTTACTACAACAACACCAACACCTACACAGCCTGTTTTAATTGATGAAGGGGGAGATGATGTCTCTACAAACTAATGGAGGAAAAATGTTAAAAAAAATATTAAATCTTTTGATTATATTGCTTTTTGCACAAGTAGTTTTTGCAGGAAATATTCAAACAGTAAGTTATTACAACAAAACAGGGCATCAGGTAAATAATGTCCAAATGATTGTTTACTCATGCGCCAACAACAACAAATCTTGTAATGCAGTGGTCCAACCCCCATTATTCAACCAAAACAGCGGTGAATTAAATTACTTAGTTGTTGAATACCCAGAAACAAGTTATTATGCATATTATGGAAAATATATCTATGCAGATGGATATCTGCCAAAAGCATATTCTGTAACAAGCAATTCTACTGGAGGAGTATTCACACAAGATGTAACTCTTAATAAAGGCCAAAATTGCAGATCCCCAATTGATAGTTTTAGCATGACAAACAGTGTTTATGCAAATGAACCCCTAATTGTGAACGTTAATGTTGCTGTTGATGCAACAACTCATTCAGCATTTCATGATGCAGGAATTCCTCCATATTATGTACCAAATGGATATGTAGATTTTTATTCTGCAGAAACTTTAGTGACATTTGAAGTGTATAATCCATGTGGACAATTAATTTATACTGATTCAACAACTGTAAATGTTTACATGGATACCTCGCAAGATGTTTCTTTCAGTTGGACCCCTACAACTCAAGGGAATGGATATTATGCTTTAGTAAAAACTTCTGTAATTGATGACCAATGTGCATCAACTACGGAATATGAATCAACTAAATCATTTAATGTTTTGCCAACAAGACCAACTAATGAATATTATTTGTTACTAAACAACTTAGAAATAACTAACATTAGTGCAATATTTGAAACAGATCCAGAAGTTGATTTTAGATATGATAAAGTTAGTAATGAAGTAGATGATTCTGATCCAAGAAACTACAGAGAATTACCATTCACAGCAATATACAGAGTTTATGATAAGGATACAAGTTCTCTTCAAGCACAATCAACAGAACCAATTTCAACCAAAGGATCAACTGATGCAGTAACAATTAATTCATATTTTGATATAAGCACATTAAATACAGGCCTATATTATCTTGAAGTAACTGGACAATTCAATCCAAGTGATGTTACTCCAGGTTATACTTTAGCAAATATTGATACAATAACAGTTGATTTTGAAATTCAGGCAATTCCTACACATAGTTTTATTTTTACAATAGCTGATGCTGAAACTGGAAATAAAATTCCAGATGTAAATATTACTGTAACTCCAATTGATACAATAATGGATCCTGGAGTAAAAACAGGAACTACAAATTCAAGTGGAATGGCAATAATTTCAGGAGAATATCAAGGAACATATGAATATGAATTGAGCCATCCTGACTATTATGCATATACTGGAACTGGATTAATTGGGAATGTTGACACTGAAATTTTTATTAACATGTATAGTAATAATGTAGCACCAGATATTTACTTAAATAACATTAATCCATATAGAATAAAAGTTGGAGAAACAAAAACTATTGACTTTGGACCATATGTTAGCGATGGAAATAATGCAGACAGCGAATTAAGATTGGAAGTGACAGAAGCAGATACTGTTAACGTAGGAATAAATGGATTGGAAGTTACATTTAGCAGTTCTCAAATTGGGACTGATGATATGATTTTCTGGGTTTTTGATCCAAGAGGTGCTTTTGACAGCGATAATCTTCAGGTTATTGTAACAGAATGTAATCCAGGTGAACAAGAAACAATATCATGCTATGAAGGTCCCGAGGGAACAGAAGGAGTTGGAATATGTACCGCAGGAACAAAAACAAAAACATGCAATTCAGAAGGCCAGTGGAACCTGTATGGAGAATGCACAGGAGCTGTTTATCCTGCAGAGGAAATCTGCGACGGAAAAGATAATGATTGTGATGGTTTAACAGATGAGGGTGGAGTATGCTGGGAATGCACTCCAGGAGAAACAGAAACAAAACAATGCGGTCAGACAGATGTCGGAGAATGCGAGTATGGAACTCAGACAAAAACATGCAACTCACAGGGCCAGTGGGGTTCATGGGGCTCATGTGTTGGAGCAGTCTATCCTGTTACCGAGATCTGCGATGGAAAAGATAATGATTGTGATGGTTTAATAGATGAGGGTGGAGTATGCTGGGAATGCACAACAGATAATGACTGCAACCATCTTGACAATGACTACTGTAAATGCACACAAAAAGTAATGCACGACGAGGGAATATGTGTAAATCATGAATGCACTACCCAAACAACACAAGTGCAGAACTGCAATGATTTAGATGAATATTATTGTGATAATACAAATATAATGTTTGATGATTACTGGTGTGCTGATGCTCAATGTGTTATAAAATCAACAGACCTTTTTGAAGAATGCAATAACGGCTTATTCTGTGATGGTGAGGAAACATGCGAAGCAGCTGAATGTGTCCCTGGAACAGCTCCAGACTGTGATGATACAAATGAATGCACAACTGACTCATGTAATGAAGATTCAGACACATGCAGCAATCTAGATTTGCCTCCAGGAACAGAATGCGGAGATGCAAGAGACTGTTCTGAAGACAACTGCCTTGATGTTTACATGTATTATTACCCAGTTGACGGGCATGACACATGCGATGGAAATGGAAACTGCATAGAATACTCATGCGAATCAACAGAAAATGAATGCGACCAGAATTGCGGAGCCCAGTGTGATGAGAACAGCGATTGCCCTGATACATCCTGCGGTAATGATGGATGCTTAGGAAATGATTATTATGATTACACTGATGTTTCAAACACATGCGAAGAAGACTGCGCATGCACTGAAAATGAATGCGGTCAGCCAGAAATATCATACAATGATCCAAGATGTGTTGAATGCACAACAAATGATGATTGCAATGATCTTGACAGGGATTACTGCCAGTGCACAACTTATGTTATACATGATGAAGGAAGATGCATAAACAATGAATGTGTTGCTGAACCAATCCAAGTTGAGAACTGCAATGATTTAGATGAATATTATTGTGATAATACAAATATAATGTATGATGATTACTGGTGTGCTGATGCTCAATGTGTTATAAAATCAACAGACCTTTTTGAAGAGTGTGATAATGGATTATTCTGTGATGGACAGGAAACATGCGATGCAGCTGAATGTGTTCCAGGAACACAAATAGACTGTTCAAATAATAATATAAATGGGATTGAAACATGCAACTATTGTGATTCAAATCCTTTAACATGGGATTACAGAGCAGAATTCACATCAACATGTGATGAGGGAACTGACTCATGCACAGACGGAGATGAAACAGTAACCCATGATTGCAGCGTCGATAACTGTGATGCACAATGTGATGCAACTCACTCATGTGATGATACAGAATGTGATAACTTAGATGGATGTGTAGGAAATAATTATTATGATTATGATGATGAATCTAACATATGTGAAACTGGTTGTACATGCACAAACAATCAATGTGATGAACCAACAATAACCGTGAACGACCCAAGATGCTGGGAATGTATTCCAGGAGAGGAAGATACAATTTCATGCTACGAAGGTCCAGAAGGAACAAATGGAGTTGGATTATGTTCACAAGGAACAAAAACAAAAACATGTGACTCAGAAGGCCAGTGGAATCAATATGGAGAATGCACAGGAGCAGTCTATCCTGCTGAAGAAATCTGCGACGAGCTTGACAATGACTGCGACGGAGAAATAGATGAGGAAGAAGTTTGCTGGGAATGCACTCCAGGAGAAACAAATACAAAACAATGCGGTCAGACAGATGTTGGTGAATGCGAGTATGGAACTCAGACAAAAACATGTGACTCACAGGGTCAGTGGGGTTCATGGGGATTATGTATAGGAGCTGTTTATCCTGCAACTGAAATCTGCGATGGAAAAGATAATGATTGTGATGCTTTAGTTGATGAAGGAGGTGTTTGTGATACTCCATTGCCAGATACAAACTCAGTGTTGGGAATAATAAGATTTAGCATACTAAATGATGATTACTTACGTCCAGGAAATAGTATTATGATCCTTGCAACTCTTGAAAACAATGGCAATACTAATTTAAATGATATACAATTAACTCTTGTTGTCCCTGAGCTAGACATAAGAAAAAGAATTGGCCCATTTGATCTTAAAAAGAATCAAGAAACAACTAAATTAATAATACTTGAAATACCTTACTGGGCAGAGCCTGGTTATTATGATATAAGGGCAACAGCATCAAACGGAGATGTCAGAAGAATAAAGCACAGGGAAATAGTTATTCATAACTGAGTAATAGTTATAATTTGTAATTACTCTTATATGCTGAAAAACCAAAAAGTTTATATATAAGTTGTAATTACACAATAACAACAATAGAGATTTTATATAATCTCTTATATTAAATAACAAAATTTGGGGGTAAAAAATGAAAAATACAATAAGTGTTTTATTGGCAATATTTTTAGTCAGTTTTTTAGCAGTTGGCATGGTAAGTGCATTGCCTACAGTTAAACAAGTTAAGATAGATGGTGATGTCTTTGAAATCGGAGACTCACTTGAAGTTGAGAGAGGAGCTGAGCTTGACATAAGGGTTAAGTTAGCAGCAGAGAGTGGAAATGAAGAAGACATAGAGATTACTGCAGAGGTTTTGGGTTATGAATATAGCGACCATGAACCAATCTTTGACAGGGCTCACACATTTGACCTTGATGGTAACGACACAGCTTACAAGGATCTTACAATAAGACTGCCAGACAAAATGGACAAGGATTATTATGATTTAAGAATAACTGTTGGTACAAGAACAGAATCTGCATTTGAGGGTCTTTACAGACTACACCTTAAGGGTGTCAGGCATGCTTTGATGATAAAAGATGTTGTCTTTAATCCAGAACCAAGTGTTGAATCTGGAAGGGCATTGCTTACAACTGTCAGAATAAAAAATATCGGAGAAAAAGATGAAGAGAGTGTAAAGGTCAAGGTAAGCATTCCAGAGCTGGGCTTATCAGCATCTGATTATATTGATGAGATAGAAGAAGGGGAATCAGAAACATCTGAAGAGCTTTACATAAGAATACCTGAATGCATAGAAGCAAAAGACTACAAGGTTAAGGTAACTGTTGAGTATGATAATGGATATGAGGCTGTTTCAACAGAAAAGACAATAACTATTAGAGGAGATGTCTGCGCTGTGGAAGAGCCAGTTGAGAAGAAGACAATAATAACAGTTGGTCCAGAAACACAGGCAGTTGCTCAGGGTGCAAGCGTTATATACCCATTGACAATAAGCAATGCAGGAAACACAGCAAGAACATATGTTGTAAGCATTGACGGAGCAGAGACATGGTCAACTGTAGAGGTAACACCAAGCAACCTTGTTGTGCTGAATGCAGGAGAGTCAAAGGCTGTTTATGTTTCACTAACAGCAGATGATGATGCAACAGCTGGAGAACACATGTTTGTTCTTTCAGTAAAATCAGGCGACAAGACCTTAAAGCAAGTAACTCTTAAAGCAGATGTTACAGGAGAAAAATCTTCAGGAGCATTAAGCCTCAAGAGAGGACTTGAAATAGGAGTTATAATCCTAGTAGTTCTTCTTGTTATCTTGGGTTTGATAATAGGATTCAACAAGCTCAGAGAGAGAGAAGAAGAGCCTGAAGAGCCTGAGAAGGGAGAAACCTATTATTAATTTTTTATTTTTTTAACTTTTTCTTTATTTTTAATTGATTATATTTTTTCTTTAAAGAACTTTTTTATATCTTTTATTAAAATTTAGATATTAATCAACCCAAAATCATTTAACAGTTCATAAATAATCCCAAATACAAACAAAAGAATTAATATCCAGCTTATTATACTGTTCTTTTTAATGCTGTACTCTGGCTTTCTCTCTCCGAGCTTTTTTGCCTTTATATACATAAGAACTATAAGTATTCCCATGAGGCCGCCTGAAACAGAGCCTGCAACACCAATTGTTTTCACAAAGCTTTTCACACCAAGCATGAAAATAACCAATGGAACAGAGCATGTCAAAAACCATGATGAAAACTTATCTATCTTGTAATCATACTCAAACATCTCTTTAAGGGAAAAGGCTAATATCAAGAAAGAGCTCATCATTGTTATTATTCCAAACAATGTTCCAAAGACAAGCATTTCATAGCCAATTGCATTGCCAAGGCCAAGTATTGCGCCGTCTGTTGTGTTTATGCCTGTTACACCAACAACAATAAATGCAAAAATAATGTAAACTACCAATGGTATAGAACACCCAATAATAATTGCTTTCTTCATATAAGCTTTGTTTTCCTTAAGCTCTTCTTTCATCTCAGGAATTGATACTGCTCCAAGAAATGCGAAAAGTATTACACCATATGGCAGGAAAAAAGAACCTGGGTTAAAAGAATTTAGGTTATTTATATTAACATGAGGCAGTGCAAAAAAGCATATTAAAGATATCACACCAAGCAATATAAACACCATAAGGACTTCGGATTTTTCAAGAACATTGAGCTCAAAATAAACCAGAAAAGCCATAAGCCCTAGGAATATTAAGCTGTATGTAAAAGGGCTCCCTCCAAAGTAAGTGTTGAATAATGCATTAACAAAATCTCCTTCCTTTATTGTGTATGCCAGCAAAGCACCGTAAGTAACAAAAACCATTGCAAACCACATAAGGTTCTTGCCTGCCTTGCCTAGATATTTTTCTGCATAGCCAACCAGTTGGTGCTTGCCTTTTGTCCTCAGAACAACCTCTCCAAGATAGAGGTGCATAACAATCATTACAATCCCTATGAGAACAATATCTATAAGCCCTGTAATAAAGCCTGCCTTTGCAACAACATAAGGTATGCCTAAGATTCCTGCTCCTATGATGCAGCCAACTAATATTGCTATTGCTCCAAATGAGTTTTTGGAAATAATAAACACCTCTTTTTAATTGAAATTAATTTAGGTCTTATATAAATATTACTAAAGTTTAGTATTACGAAAGCTTTAAATCCTAGTTTAATTTTAATTGAAATATGAACAAAGAAGAGATTATAAAAAGAACAGCAGACTATGTTAAAAGCAGGCTTTCTGGTGAAGGCAGCGGCCATGACTGGTGGCATATTTATAGAGTATGGAAAACTGCTATTGAGATATGTAAGAAAGAGGGTGCTGACCTTTTTGTAGTCCAGCTTGCAGCATTATTGCATGATATTGCAGACTGGAAGTTTCATGCAGGAGATTATTCAGTAGGCCCAAAATTAGCAAGAGAATGGCTTGAAAAACTTGATGCTGATGAAAATGTTATTTCCCATGTTTGTGAAATAATAAAAGAAGTTTCTTTTAAGGGAGCTGGAGTTAAATCAGAAATAAAAACAAAAGAGAGCATGGTTGTCCAGGATGCAGACAGGCTAGATGCTCTTGGTGCCATTGGAATTGCGAGGACATTTGCATATGGTGGGCATAAAGGAAGGGAAATTTATAATCCAAATATAAATCCTGAAAAACATGAAACATTTGAACAATACAAAAATAATAAAAGTCCAACAATAAATCATTTCTATGAAAAATTGCTTCTTTTGAAGGATTTGATGAACACACCAAGTGCAAGGAAGATTGCAGAAGAAAGACATAGCTTCATGGAACAATACCTTGATAAGTTCTTTGAGGAATGGGAATGCAAGGATTAAAAAAATAAATGGGGACGTAGGGATTCGAACCCCAATCAGCCGGTTTCTTCAGATAATCATCGCCAAAAGGCTCATCGCTCCACTTACTGGAGCCGGCTATAATAACCAGGTTATACGACGCCCCCATGAATAATAAATGGGTTAAACTCATTATTTAAATATGTTGCCTTAAAATGAGATTATATCGCCTAATCTTGTTTTTGATTTTTTTATAGTGTCTTTTGGAAGCTCTATAACATATTTTGATTTTGCTTTTGGAGTGTATAATGTGAAAGGCCTGAAATTTTCTTTCATATCAACAACTTTTTTGTTTTTGTCAACGAACAAAACATCAATAGGAAAGATTACAAAAAACATATGCAAAGGCACTATCTTTTCTTTTTTGAAAATAAAGGCAAGGTTCTTCGGGTTCATTGAGAACATTAGGCCAATGGCCTTTGAAATAGGGCTTTTAAAGTTATAATGTCTTTCAGCAATCAGTGTTTTTCTTGTTTTGTTTGTAATCATGCTTTGAATGCCTCTTTTTATGCTTAAATCTGCTCTAATATAAAAATATTTATATATCTACATAATAAATATTAATAAAATGAAAAAGAGGCTGATATTCTTAGCAGTGGTTCTATTCCTTTTGATAGCCCCAGATTTTGTTAGTTCAGCAAAGGTTGACTCACAAATATTTGAAAAACTCAATGAGAACCAGGAGGTTTCTGTTATTGTGATGCTGAAAGATGAGCTGGCTGCCCCAAAAGGGTTATCTGATCTTGGCAAATCAGAGAAAGTTCAGGCTCTTGAGCAGAAAAAGGCAATGATAAAAGAACAGCAGGACAAGGTTTTATCAAGATTAAATTTAAAAGATAAAGATGGAAATTTAATTAAATTAAATGCAGAAGGTTATGCTTCAACATCTTCTTCTGATTTGGATTTCACCTTGAGGCATAAATACTCAACAGTCAATGGTTTTTCTGGAACTGTAACAGAACAAGGTTTAGAAAAATTAATGAATGATCCTGATATTGAAAAGGTTTATTTAAACTCAGTAAAACATATATCTTTAGATGATAGTGTCCCTCAAATAAATGGTGATAATGTCTGGAAATTAAAGCTTAACAATACCAATATAACAGGAAAAGATGAAACAATCTGTATAATTGATACTGGTATTGATACTAATCATAGCGCTTTTACTGGCAGAATCCTATCTCAATATTGTTATTGTAATATTACAAACTATGGTTCAGGAGGATGTTGCCCCAATAATGAAACAGAGGATACTAGTGCTGAAGATGATAATGGACATGGAACGCATTGTGCAGGAATAGCTGCAGGAAATCACTCTACTTATAAGGGTGTTGCACCAGAAGCAGGCATAATATCAATAAAAGTTTGTAATTCTACAAGTACCTGTGATGATGGAGATATTATTGCAGGAATTGACTGGTGTGTTAATAACGCTACTACATATAACATTTCTGTGATTAGTATGAGTTTAGGGGGAGACATCTCTTATAGCAATTATTGTAATAATGATGCATTTGCTCCAGCAATTAATTCCGCAGTAGGACAAAATATTTTAGTAGTTGTTGCATCTGGGAACTACGAATGGACAAATGGTATTAGCAGTCCTGCATGTGTACAGAATGCAACCCCTGTTGGTGCATCAGATGGAACATCAGTTGCTTCTTTCAGTAATAGAAACAATATCACAAATCTTCTTGCTCCAGGCGTTAGTATTTGCTCAGCTCGTTTGCCAGGAGATAATGATGGGTCAATATGTGGTGATGGAACATTTATTTCTAAATCAGGAACCTCAATGGCAACACCACATGTTGCAGGAGCAGCTGCTTTGTTAAAACAGTTTGTTAGGCTTTATAATGAAACAGATATAACCCCTCAGGAA
>Ga0210019_1005460_pt1 | contig 10585 bp, 13 predicted proteins | sample CryGeyCG2114_020_2_FD_183969 | JGI IMG/M metagenome (GOLD analysis project Ga0210019, IMG submission 183969) | Groundwater microbial communities from aquifer - Crystal Geyser CG11_big_fil_rev_8/21/14_0.20 (SPAdes) (version 2) | ecosystem: Environmental > Aquatic > Deep subsurface > Groundwater ...
TGGCTATTTCGCTTCAGTAAAAAAGAAAGTCGCTGCGCATCATGGTCTGCGAAAGGATAGACGATACAGAGTAATTTCGGAACTACTCAAAGGAGGCTAAACAGCCCCCGAAAAGTTCCTATACTCCAAATTTCCTGATCCTCAAAGACCAGCATGTCCTCTCGGAAGCCGCCAATATCTCGGAAGACATTACGCTCGACAAAAAGTGTCTGATCACCAAAACGCATGATGGTAAATGACAAACATGAAATGAAGTGTCCCCACCAGAAAGACCAGTGTGGGTCGTCAAAGCGCAAACAAAATGAACCGGCACAACAACCCCGTGCTAGCCGCTCCCTGATGGCTGACGCGAAATTCTTGGGAGGAAGGGTGTCCGCGTGGAGAAAGTAGAGCGCCTCGCCCGTTGCGAGCTCGGCGCCTAAATTCATTTGAGCGGCTCTGCCAGCTTTTTTACTCTCGATCACACGAGCGCCGGCCGCGCGCGCGACGGCGAGCGTTTCATCTATACTCCCATGATCCACCACAAGCACCTCAACGTCCCCACCGTTCGTGAGCAGGTAGCGCACGAGGACGCCTATACCGGCCACCTCATTTTTTGTCGGAATTATTACAGAGAGTCGCATGGTCCATTCACCCGAAAAGGCGATAAAGTTTTCGCAGTATGCTCGCCGCCCTCGGAGTTATCTTCCTCCCCAAATACTGTCCTGCGGCCCTCTTATTTATTCTTGCCGCTGTCGGATAGGGGTAAATCTTATCGAAGAGGTTACCAAGCGTCATACCATGTGTCTGGGCCAGGATCAGTTCTTGCACAAGCTCTCCGGCGCTGGCTGCAATCATGGTGCCGCCCAAAATCTTTCCACCTTTTCCGATAAATACTTTCAGCAACCCATCTCTATGGTCATCCGTAATGGCACGATCATCCTCTTCAAAACTTTGACGGACAACCTCGTACTGCAGACCGCGACTTTTGAGCTCATTTTCTGAAATGCCAAAAGTGGCAATTTCGGGATCAGTAAAGGTAACCCACGAGAGATGCGCATTTGAAAGTTTTTTCTTCCACGGCGAAAGGAGATTTCGAATAATAAGCCCGGCATGAAGTTCGGCGGCATGAGTAAATTGATATTGCCCCACCATGTCCCCACAAACGAGGACATCTTTGTTGGTGCACCGAAGATAATCATCCACTTTCAATTTCTGTCCAGACGGATCAAGCTCAATATCCGCTTTTTCAAGATCAAGTCCCTCGATATTCAACTGCCGTCCCACTCCCACAAACAAAGCGTCGACAGGCAGCTGACGATCCTCGCCTCCCACTTGCACAGAGAGCAGTCCGTCTACTCTAACCTCTATAGCCTCGGCGTTGAAAAGCACCTGAACTCCGTCGCGAACGAGGCGAAGATGGAGAATGTCCGTAATGTCCTTATCCTCCTTCGGTAGGAATTTTCCGCCTCTTTCGAGAATGGTAACCTCGGAGCCAAGCGACTGAAACGCCTGTCCGATTTCCATGCCAATGGGACCGCCGCCAATAATGACGAGGTGCTTGGGAAGAAAATCAATGTCAAAGATATTCTCGTTGTTGAAAACGGGCACCCTCTCCATGCCTGGTAGAGAAATCTTTCTCGGTCGTGAGCCGGTGGCCAGAATGATTTTGCGACCGCGATAGATCGTGTCAGCAACCTTGACCTCGTGCCGACCCGTAAACGAGGCCATCCCAAGCGCGACGGTCATGCCCTTTTTCCGGAACCACTCCGCGTTTTCATGCTCGCGAATGATATCCTGGCGGTTTTTGACATAGCTCATAACGGCTTTCATGTCTACCTCGCTGGTCACTGTTACACCAAACTCCTGCAACGAGCGGCTGGCGCGCACAGCTCGCGCTACATGAATGAGCGCTTTCGACGGTATGCAACCAAAATTAAGACAGTCACCACCAATGTTGGAGTCACTCTTGTCTATAAGCAGTGTCGACAGGCCGATGCGATTAGCAAAGGCGGCGATGTTGAGTCCGCCAGAACCAGCACCAACGACAATAATGTCAAACGTTTGCATACATTGATTATATTTTAGCAGAGATTTTACGGCGCCTGAAATCCGCTAGGAACAGTACGCCAATGAGGTAGACAGAGAGAAGGATCACAGTCCACCTCACTGACTGAGTCCCCACATACGCCAGCACGAATGAAAACGGCAATACTCCAATGACCGTAGTCCAAAAATACACCGACCAAGAGATGCGAGAAAAGAGCCCGAGCGCGTAACTCAAAATATCGACCGGAACAGCAATACGCAATAAAATAAGCGACCAAAAAAGATGTTGCTCTGGGATAAACTTTTCGAGCGCGTGCAGACGCGCAACGGGAACGATACGCTCGATGACCGTAACTCCAACTTGTCGCGCAATCCCGAACGAGATGAGTGCCCCCAATGTCCATCCCACCGCCGAGAGGATAGCAGTTGGAAAAAACCCAAAAACAGTGCTGGCAAAAGGGATGAGCGGTGTTGTGGTCAGCGGAGCGAAAATAACGGAGAGCGCAATCAGTGCGACGTAGGCAGCCATGCCCATGACTGTGCCACCCCCTATGAGTTGCTTCAGGGTGTCGCCATATGCGCCGGCAACCCATACAGCGCCGGCAAAAAGGATCGCCGTTGGGATGAACGCGACAACGCCGCCAAAAATGTTTGTGGATTTTTTATTCATCATTGGTTTGCTTCGGCTCGTTCGATTTACCGGTTTGAGGCATTGCCTCTTTGTGTCGCCGCTTTATTCTATCATGCAACGGAAAGGCGAAGATAAGGATCATCAAGAGTACGACTGCCACACCGATACGCCCACCGCTCATGCTCGCGAGCGAACTCCCAAAGTACGCAAAAACAAAACTACCCGGGATAATGCCGAGAAGTGTACCGAGAAGATAGGTACGGAAGGAAACAAGAGTGAGTCCCAGCCCGAAATTCAGCCCGTTAAAAGGAAAGAGGGGCACGAGGCGAAGGAAGAGCACGACTGGCAGACCATTATCTCGCAACTTTTCATCATACTCGTAGAGCCGGTGGAATTTCGTTTTCACCAGCCTCTCAACAAAGGCTTCGCCAAAATACCGAGCAAGAAAAAAAGCACACGAAGCACCGACCGTCGCCCCGACGACGACATAGAGCGTCCCCAAGAATGGCCCAAAGATGATGCCAGCGGCAACAGAAAACGGCGATGAAGGGATGAAAAGGAGCGTGGTCACGGCGTAGGCGAGCATAAAGACAAGCGGCGCCAGCACACCGAATGACTCCACCCACAAGCGCACCGCTTCCAGGTTAAGGAGAGAGCGAACATCAAATCGCCAGACCAGAAAAATAGCCGCAATGACAAAGGCGAGAAGAAGAGAAAAACGAATCGCGATGTTTGTTTTTGTGTTCACAGGTCTACAGATTTGAAAGTTCTACAAAATAACCAAGAACAATGAGTGCTGCGCCCACTATCCCGATCAACCTTTCCCGCTTCATTGTGCGGAAAACTGACTCATCTATTTTTTTGTCTCTCCTAACACGATCATGCACGGAGAGTGCGGCATAGGCAATCATAATAGTTCCGATAACGTCTAACGTAGATGATAGTGTTTCCATGACAATGTATTTCTACTACCGTTGTCGTGTATGTCCATAAGTTCTAAGACAATTTTACGCTCGGGCGGCTTGAAACATGGAATCTCTTACCTTCTCCTCGCGGTACCCACGGGCGCGTATTTCATCGCCATGCGCGATCATGAACGCTTCTACTCCTTGAAGCACAACCATGGGAATACCATCGAGCGTTTTTCGTCCTAGCTCTTTCGCCAGTTTGATCGTTGGTGTGTCTTCGCCAACAAGTATGACGTCGCTTACAATCGTGTCGGACGATAAGGACGAAATAACATCGCGTGAACGACTCAAATTTTCAGCAAGATTACCTTTCTGCGCCGGCGCGAGGCCCGCGAATTGCCGAAATTCTCCAGTCGCACCCTTGGTAGAAGCATTGATGACGGCTACTGCACCATTTGCCTCATCTTCGATACGCTCTTCGCCACCACCCTGCGCGCGCGCATCCCCAAAATATTCATTGATATGTTTTGCGAGTCTAACGGCCTTTTCCTCGGTGCGGTTGAGAATCGACAGTACTGCTCCGCGATCTGCAAGCGCAAACGCAACCGCATTCGCCGTACCACCGGCACCAAGAAGAACCACTTTTGCCCCTTGCAAATCTCTCCCATCCTCCTTTAACATCTGCTCAAGTGACAAGGCGTAGCCGATACCGTCGGTATTGTAACCTTTTAATTTTCCATCAGGAAGGCGATGGACGAAATTAACGGCCCCTATTGCTTTCGCGATAGGGTCTATGTCGTCGAGAAACTCAACCGCGTGCTCTTTGAGACCGACGCCAACACCCCCGCCAATATATTTTTTATTCTTGCGGAACCCCACCAAAACGTGTTCGAGACGGGCTAGCTCAACAACAAGCATAATGTTTCCGGCATCAAGATCGAACTCTTGATAGGATCGATTCCACATAATGGGTGTTTTGGCCGGATAATCCTCGGCGGAAACAGGGAGCGAGTAGCGGGGAAAATCAAGATTCTCTGGATTTTCCCTTGCCATCCGCGCAATTTTTACATGACCAAGCATTTCTTGTTCTACCTCCTCTTGATCGTACTGAGTTATTTTTTCGTGTGACATTTGTTTTGTTTTTTATGGGATTATTAATGTTTTGTAGCCGACTTCCCGAGCGACACTCAAAATTCTCGAGATGCTCTGTTATGTTTTCTTGTACTCAAAGCTGATGATGGTGACCGTGTCGTCATCACAAAATGCTCTGCCATAAACCATCTGAAGTTTTGTGAGCAGTTCAGTTTTTGTGTTGACCCCATCTGCGCCTCTCTCCAGATATCTTTCTTCGAGATCGCCTAAGCGCAGCTTTCTCACGGCAGATACTATTGCCGACACTTCTACGGCATCAAAGTGGCCGTTTTCTTTAAGAATTTTAAGAGTGACGGGGCATCCCTCTCGATAACCACCCTTCGGATCGGTGGTCGTAGCCGTTCTGTCGCCGGACCGTACCGTTGTCACAATGGAGCAATTCTCGATCTGTCCCTTGTCAGCTTCCCGAAACCAGATCTCGCTTGCAAACGAGCCTTCATTCTCTTGCTTCTCTACTTCTACTGGCTGGAATTGTCTAGATTTTTCCATGTATCACCCTGATGCTAGTTTACCCAAACGACCGGCTGGATGCATGTGGGCGAAATGCTCTATCGTAATACCCTTTACTTCCTGCAGGGCACTCGCGATTGCATCACCGAGAGCAAGCGAAACGATGGCACTTGTCGTCGGCGCAAGGTTAAATGTTGTACATGCGGCACATGCTTCCTCGGTGACGTATGTTTCGATAACAATGTCTCCGGTCTTTCCAAGAGAAGAGTCTGGATGCGCGGTGATGACAATGATCTTATGACCTCTTTTTCTGATTAGATGGGCAAATGTATTCAACTCGGGTGTCTCACCACCATGAGAAATGATAATGATCACATCTTCGGGCGCGATCATGCCCATGTCGCCGTGAAGCGCTTCCACCGGATGAATAAAAACGCTGAACGTACCCGTGCTCGAAAGTGTGGCGACAATCTTCTTTGCCACAATTCCAGATTTGCCCACACCCGACAGCACCACCTTTCCTTTAGTGTTATACAGGAGCTTTACTGCTTCTGTAAAAGAATTGCTAAGTCTTTTTGAGATCACTTCCAAGGCGTGCGCCTCTTTAGCCAGAACTGTCTTACCGATGTCTGTAATTTTGGTTTGCATACTACCTCACACTACGTTATATCCCGTGCTCAACATGAGGAACAAGGATTTTTTGCTGCTTTTGTCTCTACCGACCAGGCATGCACGCCTGTACTTCCCGTGCTCGCTTCGCACGCATTTTTTTCTGTCTTATTCTCCTCCTGTCCGCAGGTATGATCCTTATGGGACTCACAGGGACACGAACAGGCAATACACATTTTCTTTGACTGATTGTCCATAGTATTTGTGATTATTATAGTAATCTTACTCCACGATCCTTCCTGTGTCAATATTTCGACCTTTTACTTCCGAATCCTCTCCCACAATTCCAGCCCCTTTCGAAAGAGCCTCCTTTTCTTGCCAAAACACTGCAAACAGTTGCCAAAATGTGCCCCCGCTTTGAGATACTTTTTACTTCCGCACGGAACACATGCATAAAAACCATTCTCAGGCACTTCGTCACCCACCTTGTAGACGACATCTTCGGTGTTTTTCCATAAGCGGGTTTTCAGTTCTTGTGGCATTCTGGTGTTTTAGTTATTTGTTAATACTTCCGTGCCATCGACCATGGCACTTTTTACATCGTAAGTAGAGCTCGCCGCCGGACGCAAGTGTACCCGGCAGAGCTCGCCATGAGTCTTGTGATACTCATAGGCCGAGGTAGCGGCGACAGCGCCGAGTGCGGCAGCGGTAATTGTCTGCTTGAACTGTCCGAAGTGGTTGACCGCATCGCCCGCGGCATAGATGCCGGGCACATTAGTGCGCATCATGTTGTCGACGTCGACATAACCGAGCTTGTCGAGAGTGACGCCAAGCGAGACGGGTACAGCCACATCAGGCTTCGCACCGATCTCAACAAAAAGTCCATCGATGGCCAGTTCTGTGGTGCCATTATATTCTCGAGACAGCGCTACCCTCTCGAGCCTCTTCTCGCCAATCAACTTTAGAACACTCGTATCCATGAGCCACACCACCTTATCGCCCAACTTCCTCATGGCCACCTCGTTCACCGGTTCGGCACGTAACTTGTCGCCACGCACAATGTAGTAAATCTTTTCGACGTAGTCGGCCAGATGCAATACGCCTTTGGCTGATGCATCCCCTCCACCGACCATACCCACAACCTTGCCGCCGTAAAGCGGTCCGTCGCACGTAACGCAGTAGTGCACCCCCTTTGATGTCAGCCGATCCTCATCCGGTAGACCGAGGCGACGGCGCTCGGAACCTTGGGCGAAGATAATAGTCTTCGCGTAGAAAGTTTTTTCTTCTTTGCTATCTTGTACGAGTACCGTATAACAACCATCCTTGTTCGTGGCATCGATCAGTTTACCATCTGCAAACTCAGCGCCACTTTCCTTCGCTTGCCCCTCCATTTTTTGCATAATCTCGTAATCGTCCATGCCGGGAGTGCTCGGATAATTCCAGATTGTACCGGCCTTGGCCGTCTCTCCTCCAAACTCCCCGCGCACAATGAGCGTCTTCATCAGATAGCGCCCGGCATAAATGCCGGCCGAGAGTCCCGCCGCGCCCGAACCGACAATGATAATATCGTATGGCATATTATTTTGTGCGTTGTGAGCGTTTTACCATGTCTTTATTTTTCGCTGTTTTTCTTGGTAAGTGAGTGGGTATGGGAGATGAAATCTATTTTGTACGCGCTTAACTCGCGCTTAACCACATCGGTCATAGCCGCACCAAGCAGAGCCGGCAACTCTTCGGCTCGGAGTATCCCCCCCAGTTTGGTTTTGTCACTCTGCCAGAGCTTGTATGTGTAAAAGAGTAAGACAGCCGCCCCCACCCCTGTCGGATAAGAAATATAGGTAGCGCCACTGTACGGCGTATCAAGGAGTTCAGCATAACGATGGAAACTCAATCCCGTGGATTCGGTCGTGAGCACGGACTCACGAGTTTTTTTTGTTTCCAGCGTAATTTCGGCCATCGCCGCGAACTGGGCGGATTTGATAACTCCTTGTTGGAGCAGCTGCTCGATCTTTTGCGGACTTTTCATGCCCGGAAGCACCATGCGGACGATTGCTTCGACCGACATCCCCGCGTCTATGCAGCCAACACTCTGTTTGGATAATAGATTGAGTTGGAAGAGATTTTTAATAAGCTCAACCTCGCTCCCTCCGCTTGATACTGAAATGGATGCCGCCATGGGGTACGTTTGGTGCAATGAGAGCACCTCCTCTTGATAAATAGGATACTGTTCCGTAGCAGCTCCCGCATGTGGAAATTCATAGGCAAGCGACTCACTGAAGGGTTCAATGGTAACGAGTGCGCCATCGCGAATAGAGCGAGGTTTCTCCTCCAGCTCGTCCATAGCCACCTTTGGCGACCAAGAAAAAACGATCTGCTGAGACGTGATATTCTCGAGCAAGTACAAACGGATATCGCGAACAACCGCCCCGGAAAAATCCTGTAGCTGTGTCAGTTTTTCTCCAATAAGGAAATTGCTTACGCCGGGAGAAATACCCACATTAATCAAACCAAACAAATCACGACTCATAAGTTCTTGGTTAAACTGCTGTTGCGGAAATTGCAATGTCGCGAGTGTCTGTTCGTTATACATATCTGAAGCCAGATCGCAGTAGTGCGCGCCGATTTCTGTGGCAAGTTTTAAGATCGCTGCGTTGAAATCGGGAATAGATGTATTGACAAGAATGGCGGCATCCAGAAGCTGTTCCTTGTAAGCCGAAGGATCCCTAAACAAAAGGCTGAAATCCTTCATTTCGATAAATTCTACCGCATCGGTCATGCCTTGTGGCGCCCGAAATAAATACGGTTGTGCTTCCTCGACGCTCCGGACAACCAGCACGAAACGCACCTGCGCGCTCTCGCGAGCAGACAGTTCAAACAAACAACGAACCATTACCGACCCGACCGCTCCAAACCCAAAAAATACTATTTTCTTCATGAGTTTTAGTTTTTTGATTATTGCTTATTTTTTCCACACGATGCCATCCTTCTCATGGTGAGTGGCCCAGGAAAACCACATCGCATAGTAGCCGGGAATGAGCGTGCCATCCGCACTCCTGACTTCGACCTCTCGATTGATCCTCACCGCTGTAATGGAAGTAGCACCCACCGCGATGCTGGCAGGCTCGGCTTGTAGATCACTCAATTTTAAAGCAACCGAATGCGTACCCACTTGGACAATGTACATCTTCTCTTTGGCGGGCAAACGCTTGTCACTCACTGATACGGGGAAATAAACATCTTCGCTCTCCGCGTAATCGCCGTAGGGATAAAGACCATAATCTCTCGAGTATCCCGTTTTAGCACTCAGCACTTTCGCATGAGCGTAGCGTGCCTTGATATCTTGGAAAGGCAGAACTTGCGAAGGATAGAGAGAGAGCTTGGTGCCGGTCATTTTGCCCACCACTGCCTCGCCCTGGATTTGCGACCAGAGACTCTCTGTCGTTTTGTCATACATGAGCAAGTTAGATTCATAGAGCTTGCCACTGACACCAAATGTTTCAGATTTGCTCAACACCTTCGCATCAAACACGATAGCTGAACCACAAAGGGGACAGAAGGTTACGGTGAGCGGCCTACCCTCGATGCTGTCGTTTACGATCTCGTGCCACACCATAATGTTGTATGGATAAAAGCGAGTCGTCTTTCCGACCGTCACCAATATCCCCTCCATATCATCCTTCAGAAACGAGGTCGCTTCGTCGACAGAAACAAATGCCGGATTGGTGAGAGCGGGTATTCCATCTTTACCGGGTCCACCATCGAGGACTTTCTCGAGCGGGATGGAACTTTTGGCAGTATTGGTCATGAGCCCGCTACTGAGAAAGTCTTGCTGCGTGGGAGCTGCAGAGACATTCTGCTGAGCCACAGAAACTGGTGGGAGCTCACTTATTGGCGAAGGTGATGCAGACGAGGAAGGAGAGATATTATTGTTCACATACATATACACACCCGCAACCAGTACAAGCGTTACGATGGCAATATATAATTTAGGATGCAATTGCATGTTTGATGATATCGAGGTTGCAACTCTTGTGCTCCTTACACCATGCTTCGCACTTCTCTGCCCATTCACGCTCGGTGTAGTGTAGTCCGCATTCTGGGCAAACAAATGTCGTTTGTTCTTTTTTGCTATCCATAGTCGTTATTTATTACTTTCTAATAATCTGTTTTCAATTTTGGTGACATCAAAGATATTAAGATCGAGCAATTTTGACTCGATCTTTTTGTCGACCCCGAAGAGAACAAAGACGCCAACCAAAAGGAATAGAACGCCGAGACCTCGCTTGAATCGCCCCCGGGGATCAGAAAGGAGATGCAACTTTTCGACGAAGCGCTGACCAATGAGAGCTATCAGTATAAGGACGGCCGAGAGACCGAACACGTAGGCGAGCAGGTAGATGAACCCGAGCGCAAAACTCTGCGGGAGCACCGTCGCAAGAATGACCGCGTACGTCGGACTACACGTGGAGAAGATCGGGCCGAGGGCAAAGCCCATAAGTACGTCTCCGGCAATACTTTTCTTTTTCATTCCCTGAGCTAGGAGCTGGTTTGATCCCCTGCCAATCTTGAGCGAGAGCATTAACTTTTCCCACACCACGGGAAACACCATAATGATTCCAAAACCGACCAATATAGCGCCAGAGAGTGTTGTCCAAAACGCTTGCGGAATAACAATGAACGCGGTACTGACCCTTAGAAGAAAGGTGAAGATGACGATTGAAACTGCTAGCGACGTAATGATGATGAAGGGTGCAGCCCGACGCTTCTCCTCTCCCAGCGAACCGCCAATAATGACCGGCAGGACGGG
>Ga0210019_1005462_pt1 | contig 10584 bp, 8 predicted proteins | sample CryGeyCG2114_020_2_FD_183969 | JGI IMG/M metagenome (GOLD analysis project Ga0210019, IMG submission 183969) | Groundwater microbial communities from aquifer - Crystal Geyser CG11_big_fil_rev_8/21/14_0.20 (SPAdes) (version 2) | ecosystem: Environmental > Aquatic > Deep subsurface > Groundwater ...
CCAGGTTTGAGGCGAGCTTGGAATAGTTAACGGTTTCACCCTGAAGATGTGCCAACATCGTCCACAGCCGACGTAACCTGGCCGCGGGAACGCGAAACCCCATTTGCGGGATGTCGCGCTCAAGATAGGTACGAACCAGATTTTCCAGCCAGTCCATGGCCAGATCATCATCCGCAGCAAGATAGCTGTCCGGGAAACCGCCCCGCAACCACAGGGCCTGCCTTTCCTGTTGGTGACCATCAACTTCAACCAGGTTCAGGCCGCTCATCTCGAGATAACTAATCCGGCCTGCGAGGCTTTCCGAAGACTGCCGCATTAAATCCATTGATGCCGATCCAAGCAGTAAAAACTGACCTGCTCGATGACCCTGCTCCCGGTTTTTATCGATCAGTCCCCTTAGCACGGGGAACAATTCCGGGCTTCGCTGTATTTCATCCAGAATAACCAGCTTATCGGCATGGGTACTTAAAAAGCTGGTGGGGTCGCTGAGCTTCAGCAAATCCTCGGGGGCTTCCAAATCGAGGTAAATCGAGTCGATGTTTTTAGCAATGGTTTTTGCCAGCGTCGTCTTGCCAACTTGGCGTGCACCAAGCAATGTGACCGCAGGCACTTGTGCGATGGTTGTTTGAAGTTTCTCGGTAATTTGACGATCAATCATACCTTGTAATTTAGGATATAATATCCGGATTTACAAGATTTAAATGGATGGTCGATTGAAATTCCTGCATTGCTAACACCAGACATTGGCAGACATTGCTTGTTACAAGCGCTCTGATACCATGCTCAAAAATTTGTAAAATCAGCAGGTGGGTAACGATGACCCTCTGAAGCTGGGTTCCATTAACTGGTGATTTTTACCAAAAAAAGTTCGATAGCACTCCTGAATGTCCGACCGCCTATTGCCATTCTTACCAGCTTGGACTATATTCATATTTGTTATTTTTGAATATAGGAGGCGTGTCATGGCTACAACAAGTCTTAGCTTGGGAGAACACTGGGAGATATTCATTAAGAATGAAATCTCCAGCGGCCGCTATGGCTCCGCCAGTGAAGTTGTCCGTGACGCACTGCGCGCCATGGAAGAACGCAAAAGCAAACTCGAAGCCCTGCAAACCCATTTAGCACAAGGCACCGAACAAGCCAGAGCTGGCGAATTCGTTGACAACTTTTCTATGGAGGCATTGATCAACGATTTGGATAACGAGGGTTGATGCCCAAGTTCAGAATCACTCCGAGGGCGAGAGACGATTTAAAAAATATAGGCCGCTACACTGAGCGGCAATGGGGCAAAAGCCAACGAAATGTCTACCTGCAAGATTTTGAAAAACGGTTTCACTGGCTGGCAGAAAATCCTCGATTAGGAAAGCATCGCCCGGACGTCACTGCGGGTTACTACAGTTACCCGCAGGGTCAGCACGTCATCTTTTACCTGATTGGCCAGGGAGGCATTGAGATCATTGGCATTCCGCACAAAGAGAGGGATATCATCTCTTATTTTCTACCTGACTGATCACTCAATTGCGATATCTATTCCTCGGTTTCGCACGCACATTCTGGCTTTCTCCGAATCATGGCAATCCGACCTTTGTTGAAGTGAGTTACGACAATATGTGACCTGTATAATGCAGGCGGATGCCAGACAGTGCCTGCCAATTCCGGTCATTCCCACTCGATGGTGCCGGGGGGTTTGGAACTGATGTCATAGACCACCCGGTTGACTCCATGCACCTCATTAATGATGCGGTTTGAAAGTTTCCCCAGCAGTTCGTAGGGAAGGTGAGCCCAGTCGGCGGTCATGCCATCGGTGCTGGTAACGGCGCGGATAGCCACTACGTTTTCGTAAGTTCGGGCATCGCCCATCACACCCACGGTTTTTACCGGAAGCAGGACCGCAAACGACTGCCATAAGTCGTTGTACAAGTCTGCGGCTTTCACTTCTTCCAGGATGATTTTGTCAGCGGCACAAAGAATTTTCAGACGTTCACGGGTCACGTCTCCCAGAATGCGGATGGCCAGGCCCGGACCCGGGAATGGCTGGCGGTTGATAATCTCATCCGGCATGCCCATCTCGCGCCCCAGTACCCGGACTTCATCCTTGAACAATTCGCGGAATGGTTCAAGGAGCTTCAACTGCATTTTTTCCGGTAGGCCACCAACATTGTGGTGCGATTTAATCACCGCTGATGGCCCCCCTTTGAAAGAGACCGACTCGATGACATCCGGGTACAATGTGCCCTGAGCGAGGAAGGTGAAGTTTCCCCGTTTTTTGGCTTCCTCCTCGAAAACCTCAATAAAGGTATTGCCGATGGATTTTCTTTTTTGTTCCGGATCGGTGATGTCTTTAAGTTTGTCGAGAAATTTATCGGTGGCATCAATAACATCAAGGTTGATGTTGAAATTGTCGCGAAAGGTGCTTTCCACTTTTTCCTTTTCGCCGGACCGTAAAAGCCCGTTGTCGATGAACAGGCAATGCAAGTTATCGCCGATAGCTTTATGAATCAGCACCGCCGCGACAGAAGAGTCCACCCCTCCGCTTAATCCGCACACCACTTTTGCGTTCCCTACTTTGTCCCGGATATCCTTGATCATGTAATCAATCAGGGAATCCATTTTCCAATTCCTCGCGCACTGGCAGATTTTAAACAGGAAGTTGCTGAGAATCTTTGCGCCTTCCACCGTGTGCACTACTTCGGGGTGGAATTGCAGGCCATAAATATGGGCTATAGGATTCTCAATGGCCGCCATGGGAGAGTTTTTTGTAAAAGCAGTGCCTTTGAATCCGTTTGGGAGTTTTGAAATACGGTCGCCATGGCTCATCCAAACGATGGAATTATTTTTCACTTCTTCGAACAGATGTGAAAAATCTTTTAGCATTAACTCGGCTCTGCCGAATTCGCGATGTGGCGCCGGGTCTACCTTTCCGCTCAGCACGTGGGTGATGAGTTGCATGCCGTAGCAGATGCCGAGTATAGGAATCTCCAGTTCAAACAAATTTCGGTCGCAAAGCGGTGAGTCTTTTTCCAGAACGCTTGCCGGTCCGCCGGAGAGAATAATGCCTTTGGCATTAAACGTTTTGATTTTATCTAGAGAAAGGGTGCAGGGGTGAATCTCGCAATAGACCTGGCATTCTCGTACTTTGCGGGCAATGTTCTGGGTATATTGCGACCCGAAATCAAGAATGAGAATTTTTTGCTCGTGCAGGGTGTCTGTGGTCATGCGAAATCCGTTTTGCGTGTCTAAGGAATTTTGCGGGTTCAGTCGATATTATAATTCGGAGCTTCTTTAGTCACGATCACATCGTGAACGTGACTTTCGCGAAGCCCGGCTGGGGTGATCTTGATGAATGAAACATTCTTTCTCAATTCTTCAATGGTAGAGGCTCCGCAATATCCCATTCCAGCACGCAGGCCTCCCAATAGTTGGTGGACGGTGAACGCCAAAGCTCCGCGATAGGGAATTCGCGCTTCCACCCCTTCGGGAACCAATTTGCTTTCAGAGAGTTCCCATTCCTGGAAGTATCGGTCGCTGGAGCCTTGGGACATGGCGCCGATGGAACCCATGCCTCGGTACTCTTTGTAGCTCCTGCCTTGATAAAGGATCTTTTCCCCGGGGCTCTCTTCCGTTCCAGCGAACAAGGAGCCGATCATCACTGTGCTGGCCCCGGCGGCAATGGCTTTGGTGATGTCGCCGGAAAGTTTGATGCCGCCATCAGAGATAACAGGGATATTTTTTTTCTCCGCCACTTTAACGCATTCTGCTATGGCGGAGATCTGCGGCACGCCCACCCCTGATACCACGCGGGTGGTGCAGATGGAGCCAGGCCCAATGCCAACTTTGACCGCATCAACCCCAGCTTTGATCAAAGCGGCAGTGCCTTCAGCGGTTGCCACATTGCCGCCAATTAATTCCAGTTTCGGAAAAGTCTTTTTGATCTCCCGGATGGTTGCCAGGACTTTTTCAGAATGCCCGTGGGCACTGTCAATCACAAGAACGTCAAGCCCAACACGGATCAGGTCCTCAATATGTTCTACAGGGTTCTGGGCAACTCCCAAAGCGGCCCCCACCAACAGCCTGCCTTTGGCGTCTTTAGCGGCGTTGGGAAATTGACCAGCCTTTTCAATATCCTTTGTCGTGATCAGTCCTTTTAGATGTCCTTGCTTGTTGACAACCAGCAGTTTTTCGATGCGGTTGTCGTGAAGCATTTGTTTGGACTTTTCCAGAGGAGTGCCTTCGGGAATGGTGATCAGATGTTCTTTGGTCATCAGCGAACTGATTTTTTTGTTGAGATTTTTTTCAAATCTGAGGTCGCGGTTGGTCAGGATTCCCACCAGTTTTTTATTTTGCGTAATAGGGATGCCGGTGATGCTGTATTTCTGCATGACTTCCAGGGCTTCACTGATTTTTTGGTCAGGTTCCATGGTGATCGGGTCGGGAATCATGGCGCTCACTGAGCGTTTGACCTTGTCGACCATTTTGCGTTGCTTTTCCGGTGTCAGGTTGCGATGGATGATGCCTATTCCCCCCTCCTGAGCCAAAGCAATGGCCAGATTGGATTCTGTCACAGTGTCCATGGGGGCACTGATTAAGGGACTTTTCAGTTTGATTTTGCGGGTCAAACGGGTCGAAAGTTTTACGTCTACGGGTAAAATTTTCGAATGGGCGGGCAAGAGTAATACATCGTCGAAAGTAAGATAGACTGGTACATTTTTGGGGTCAATCATGCGCCATTATAACAGGTAATTTATTAACCTCAATAGGTTGCAAATAAAAAAAATAATAATGAGAAAATATAATGGCGCGATGGCGTTTTTGGAGTTTTTCAGCAACCTGATACACAGGGTTCCTCATTTCACCCTCCTGGATTCCCGCCTGCGCGGGCGTGATATTTTTCCTTTGCCTTCGTGCCCCGCAGGGGTAAATGACGTGGGTTGACTATTCGTGCCTAACCCTATCGGGTGTGATAATCTTCATAGCATGAAACTATTCGCGCAAACTACTTTGATCCTATGGATGTTTTGCGGCCCGGTTTCTGCCCAGCCCTTGTTTCAGGGCTCCGGGGAGCGGGAAGACTGGATGGGGACCTATTTCCAGGGCCGTAAGATGGGGTTTACCCGTGTGCAAACCCATTGGACCCCGGAGGCTATAGAGGTGAATTCTACGGTTTTTTTTCAGATTCGCTCTGAATCCATTGATCAGCCCACCACTATCAACCAAAAGACACGGCTCAGTCCGAATTTCAAGTTTTTGGGTTTTTCCCTTTTGCAGGAGATCACCGGGCATCGGCAACAGGTTGAGGGCAAGGTAGAAGGCAATCGACTCATATACCGGGTGAAGTCGCGAGGTTTTGATAAGGAAAAATCTATCGACCTTCCGCCCGATACACTGCCTTCATCGACCTTCCTTTTGAACCTGATGGTGAACGGATTGCATGTGGGGCAAAAGGGAACTCTGCCATTGTTTCTGGAACCATTCCAACTGCTGGTGGACCTGGACTATGAAGTTTTGCGTCGGGAATACCTGGAATACGAAGGCAAACCCGTCGAGACGTTTGTGATCAAACAAAATTTCCGCGGTATTGAATCCGTCTTATGGGTGGCCGAGGATAGTTCAGTGATTAAAGAAGTCACCAACCAGGATTTTGAATCGTTCAGGGAACCTGCTGAAATTGCGCAGAAACTGGATGAACCGTTGACGGTTAGCAGTCTGATCACCTTGAGCCTGGTCAAACCCAACCAGCCGATCAACCGGTCAGACCGGGTGAGGAAAATCACCTTTCGGCTTGAGCCGCTTCGTTCCCCTGAACTTGTTCCGCAAGACCATCGGCAAAGGATTCTCAAAACTGAAGTTCTGCCAAATGGCTTTTATCGCGTCACGCTGGAAATTAAAACTGAACCGGAAACGAACTCGGGACTTTCAAACTGGCCCAAAGAGTCGTCTCAAGACCCGAAATACCTGGAAGAATCGGCTAAAGTCCAGGCCCGGCATCCCCTGATCCAGGTTCTGGCTCGAGAGATTGCCGGAGATATGCCAAATGACTGGAAGGTGGCACAAGGTATCAATCATTGGGTACACAGCAATTTGGAAAAAGAACTGGTGGATACGGTGACAGCGCTGGATGCTTTGCAGGAAAGGCGGGGTGAATGCCAGTCGCATACATACCTTTTCACTGCACTGGCCCGGGCAGTGGGTATTCCCACTCGCATTGTGAACGGACTGGTGTATTCAAAAGAATATGAAGGGTTTCTTTATCATGCCTGGCCCGAAGTTTATGTTGGAGAATGGCGAGCTCTTGATCCGACTTTTGGCCAGGATTTGGTGGATGCCACCCACATCAAGCTGACGGAAGGAAGCAAAGAGGGCCCCTTCGACCTGATGGAGTTTGTCGGCAAGGTGGCGATCGACTGGTTCAAATCTTGACCTGAAAATACTAAGATACTGTTTTAACAGGCGAATAAATTTCATTTTCTTTTGGATATAAGGGATAAAAAAACAATTTATTTGTTTGCGTACCTGTTGATTTTTGGTTTTTATTCGCCTAAATTAATAGTGCGAAGGGGGGGTGAAACCTTTATGTTTTGCGCTCTTGAGGGAAAGTTTTTCGTCTGCCCTAGAATTTCGTTGACAACACTATATCTTGTATATATTTTATTGAGCGACACAAAATATAGATATTTTGTGGTTTGAGGCACCTGAAAAATCGGTGGGGGAAGGCAGTTTAAAGTTGTATTTGTCTTTTGACCCATAACTGATTAAATTTTTTGAAATTATCTCTTTAGCGAGGCGGAGCGTTATATGCGAATCGACCGGGTATTCACCAAAGATCATCAGGATCCCTACGAGGGGGTTCGCTTTGTCGAGCGGGTTTCTAAAATCACCAATGCTAATGGTTCTGTGGTTTCTGAAATCAAGAACGTTTTGGTGCCTGATACCTGGTCGCAGGTGGCGGTCGATATTATGGCGCAGAAATACTTCCGCAAGGCGGGGGTTCCGGCCCGGTTAAAAAAGAAGTTCGAGCCGGGGTTGCCCGAATGGCTCTGCCCATCGGTGCCGGATGAACAAGCCCTGAACCAGCTTCCCCCGTCGGCGCAGTTTTCCCGCGAAACCACATCGCAGGAAGTTTTTCATCGTTTGGCCGGGTGCTGGACGTATTGGGGATGGAAAAATAATTGTTTCAGCAGTGAGAAAGACGCGCGCAGTTATTATGATGAAATGCGCTACATGTTAGCCCGGCAGTTGGCGGCCCCCAATTCTCCGCAATGGTTCAACACGGGCATGAACTGGGCTTATGGTCTGGAAGGGCCCGCGCAAGGGCATTATTATTTCGACCAGGAAACGGCAACACTGCAAAAATCCAGGAATGCTTATGAGCGGCCACAACCGCATGCCTGCTTCATTCTTTCCGTGGATGATGATCTGGTGGGCGAGGGGGGGATCATGGATTTGTGGCGGCAGGAAGCCCGGCTTTTCAAGTTCGGGTCTGGAACCGGGAGCAACTTCTCCAATCTGCGCGGAGATGGTGAGTCCCTTTCCGGCGGCGGCAGGTCTTCTGGACTGATGAGTTTTTTAAAGATCGGTGACCGGGCGGCAGGAGCGATTAAATCTGGTGGAACCACCCGACGCGCCGCAAAGATGGTCACTCTCGACATGGATCACCCTGACATTGAAGAGTTTGTTGAATGGAAGGTGAAGGAGGAACGTAAGGTTGCCGCCCTCGCGGCGGGAAGCCGAATGACCCGCCGGTGCCTGAAAGAGGTTGTTGGCGCTTGTTGGTCCAAAGAGGAAGCGGAAGAAATCCGGTTTGATGTGCAGAAAAATAAAGCCTTGAAAAAGGCTGTCCGCAAGGCGCTGGATTGCTTTGTCCCGGAAAATTATATTTATCGTATTATCCAACTGGCCCGGCAAGGCGTCAAGGATATTGAGTTTGAAGAGTATGATACCAGTTGGACTTCGGAAGGTTACCTGACCGTTTCAGGTCAAAACTCTAACAATTCGGTTCGTCTTACCAACGATTTTTTGCGTGCTGTGGAGTGCGATGGGGACTGGAACCTGATTCGCCGGACGGATGGCGGAGTTGCCAAAACCCTGCATGCAAAGGATTTATGGGAAAAAGTCAATTATTCCGCCTGGTCCAGCGCTGATCCGGGACTCCAGTTTCACACGACGATCAACGAGTGGCATACCTGTCCTGAAGATGGGCCGATCCGCGCTTCCAACCCCTGCTCCGAATACATGTTTCTGGATGATACCGCCTGCAACCTGGCATCCATCAACCTTCTGCGTTTTTACGAGGAAGAGAAGGGCGTGTTTGCCATAGAAAACTACCGGCATGCTTGCCGTTTGTGGACGCTCACTCTGGAAATTTCGGTGATGATGGCGCAATTTCCCAACAAGGCGATTGCTAAAAAAAGTTTTGAGTTTCGCACCCTGGGTCTTGGTTATGCCAATTTGGGAGCTCTGCTCATGGTGATGGGAATTCCTTATGACTCGGAAAGTGGCCGGGCAATCGCCGGTGCGATTTCCGCCATGACGACAGGAGCCGCTTATGCCATGTCCGCGGAGATGTCCGGAGAATTGGGTCCTTTTGCGGGTTTTGAGAAAAATCGCAACGCCATGCTCCGGGTTCTGAGAAATCACCAGCGGGCGGTGCATAATGAAGAAGTTCATGAGTATGAAGGGCTTACCATATTCCCGCAGGGAATCCATGCGGAACATTGCCCTGCTTATCTTCTCAATGCGGCCCAGAAGGAATGGGCGGATGCACTGGCTCTTGGGGAACGCAATGGCTTCCGCAATGCCCAGACCACATGTATCGCGCCAACGGGTACGATTGGCTTGCTGATGGATTGCGACACCACAGGCATTGAACCAGACTACGCCCTGATTAAATACAAGAAACTGGCAGGAGGTGGTTATTTCAAGATTATTAACCAGTCGGTTCCCGGTGCGCTCCGCAAGCTGGGGTACAAAACCGATGCGATCAAGGACATCGTTGAATATTGTGTGGGCTCGGGTAGCCTGGAAACGGCTCCTTATATCAACCGGAGTTCCCTGCGCAAAAAAGGGTTTACCGATGATGTTCTCGATAATGTTCAGCTTGAATTGCCGAAAGTCTTCGATATCAGTTTTGCGTTCAATAAATTTGTCATGGGTGAGTCGTTCTGCAAGGATGTGTTGAAGCTGACAGATGAGCAGTTAAACTCTATAACGTTTAACCTGCTGGAGCATCTGGGTTTTACAGATGAGGAAATTCAGTCGGCCAATGACAGCATTTGCGGCAGGATGACGGTTGAAAACGCTCCCCATCTGAAAGAACGCCATTACCCTGTTTTCGATTGTGCCAACCAGTGTGGAAGGTACGGCAAACGGTTCATCCGACCGGAAGCCCATATTCGCATGATGGCGGCGGCCCAGCCATTTCTTTCCGGCGCAATATCCAAAACTATCAATATGCCCAATGACGCCACAATCGTTGATGTTGAGCGGGCGCATATGCTGAGTTGGAAATTGATGCTGAAGGGAACTGCCATCTACCGCGATGGCTCCAAGCTGAGCCAGCCCTTGAACAGTGTGGCGACAGACAGCTTTAATCAATTGAAAATGGAACAGGAACCGCCAGCCATGCAGATGGCCAGGCAGATTGTGGAAGTGGTTCGCGAACACAAGCGCAGAGCCCTGCCCCACAGGAGAAAAGGTTATACCCAGAAGGCCGCCATCGGCGGGCACAAGGTTTATCTCAGAACCGGCGAATATGATGATGGAACCCTCGGTGAAATTTTTATCGACATGCACAAAGAGGGCGCGGCCTACCGCAGTTTGATGAACTGCTTTGCCATTGCGATTTCACTGGGACTGCAACACGGGGTTCCACTGGAAGAGTTCACCGATGCGTTTGTCTTCACCCGGTTTGAACCGAACGGGATTGTTACCGGCAACAAGGCCATCACCATGTCGACCTCAACCATCGACTATATTTTCAGGGAGCTGGCTATCACTTATCTGGGCAGGACTGACCTGGCCCAGGTGACCCCGGACGATTTGCGCGCCGATTCCATCGGTAAAAAGGATCAGCAGTCCAGCAACGATTCTGCCGGGCCTGATTCTGATGAGCCCCCCGGTTCATCATCCCCGGAGGCTTCCACGAATACTAAAACGGTGGCGGCATCCCCGGCAACGGTTGTCCTGCCCAATGGGAACGGTAATGGAAATGGTGCCGCGGGCGCTCTTAAAAAGTCCGCATCTTTGGGAGTCGCGACCACGACAACAGTGATCGCCAAATTCAAAGGCTATGAAGGCGATGCCTGCCAGGAATGCGGAAGCTTGACATTGGTTCGAAACGGAACTTGTTTGAAGTGCATGACCTGCGGAGCAACATCGGGTTGCTCCTGATTTACCCTCCCGCCTGAAAAAAATATTTGCAGGAGTCCAGCCAGCGAGTTCTTCGCTGGCTTCTCTTGTTTTTACCCCTGTTTTATCTTTTTTGCTCCAGAGATTTTGCACAGCGGAACCCGAACGTCGGGTTATTCATTTTAAGATCAACATGGTTGCGAAATGAAATGCGCGCCTGGTTTTTATCGCTGGTCCATC
>Ga0210019_1005463_pt1 | contig 10582 bp, 8 predicted proteins | sample CryGeyCG2114_020_2_FD_183969 | JGI IMG/M metagenome (GOLD analysis project Ga0210019, IMG submission 183969) | Groundwater microbial communities from aquifer - Crystal Geyser CG11_big_fil_rev_8/21/14_0.20 (SPAdes) (version 2) | ecosystem: Environmental > Aquatic > Deep subsurface > Groundwater ...
AAAATCGCGGCCCGCCAGGCGCGCTCTTTAGCCACCATTTGCAGATAATAGGTGATAAAAATGTCCTGGAAAATTCCGACCAGGAAAAAAATTAAATGTTTTAAAATAATACTTGAAATTAACATAAATATTTTTATATTATTTATTTTTTAGCCTCTTCAATTCTTCCTTGACCACTTCCCTGTCATCCCACTTAATCTTTTTCCCCTCGGCCGCGCAAATCGCCTGCTCGCAGCCTTTGCCCGTGATTAAGACCAGGTCATTTTCTTGCGCCGTGGACAAAGCCTTTTCGATGGCCTCGCGCCTATCTTCTATTTTAAACAGGTCTTTACTAATTACCTTACCGGCAGACTCGGCCCCGGCCGCCACTTGGTCAATAATGATTTTCGGGTCATCGTCGTACGGGTCTTCGTTGGTAACGATTACCAAATCAGCATTTTCTCCGGCCAAACGGCCTAACTTGGGCCGCCGCGCCACGTCTCGCCCGCCGCCGGCCGAACCCAGGACATGAATAATTTTTTCATGCTCTAGGCCGGACAAGCAGTTATACATTTTTTTTAACGCCTCGGGCTCAAAAGCGTAATCCACTATCACGGTAAAGGCCGGCGCCACACTTTTAATTAGCTCCATTCTCCCGGGAATGGACCCAATTTTTTCCAGGCCGGTTTTTATTTTTTCCAAACTTATGCCTTGGCTCGTCCCTAAGCAAACCGCGGTCATGGCGTTAGCCGCGTTATACTCGCCTAACAGATTTAATTTAATTTTTGCTTCATTGTTAACCGTAAACTCAACGCCATCCTTATCTGATTTAATGTCTCCGTAGGCAATGGTATCGCCACTTTTAACTTTCAACTTTATAACTTTATAACTGATTTTTTCCTCGGCCCAGAAACTTAAAAAGTATTCCGCCTGCTCGTCGTCGGCGTTAATAATAATGGTTTTTTTCACTCGGTTGGCTTCAATTTTTTTAAATCCGCTCTCGGCCTTGACCACTCTTTTTTTATCATCGGCGTATTTGGTTTTGCATCTTTTTAAGTGCTCAAACAGCTTGCCCTTAGCCAGTTTGTACTTTTCAAAACTGCCGTGCGCTTCAATGTGCTCCGGATACAGGCCGGTAAAAACCAAAATGTCGTAATTTATAAAACGATGGCGAAATTGCTCTATGCCCTGTGAAGTAGTTTCCACTAAACCGAACTGACATTTATTTTTTACCATTTTTTTAAGCATTCTCTGGGTAAAAAAACGACCAGCCATGGTCATTTTCTTGTCGTTTAACCATTCAGTTTTGCCGTCGAAAAATATGGCGGTTGAAGTAAAACCAGTCTTGAAACCGGCCGAATTGAGCATTTCGGCGATTAAATAAAGGCTGGTGGTTTTACCCGTAGTACCGGTTACGCCGATAACGATTAATTTATCCGACGGCCAGCCGTACCAAGCGGCGGCCAAAGCGGCCAAGAGCCAATGATAGGCCGGCTGCAGGGCTTTAAAAAGTTTACGAGGAATATAACGTTTAATAATATGTAAAAATTTATCCATAATAACGAGTATCTGTCATTGCGAGGAGCGTAGCGACGAAGCAATCTCACGAACTATTAACTTAGCAAATTATCCGTTAGATTGCTTCGCTCCTTTCAGTCGCTCGCAATGACAATTAAAACGTCCGCCTGACTTTCCTGACCATTTTATAAATACTATACCAGCCCTGGTCAAACACCAAATCAAACGTGCCCGGATAGTTCACTTCCGTGCCGCCAAAGCCCTTTTTAAACCTGGTCACGCCCGGCCATTTTGTCTCGTCAATGCCATGGAAATCATAATATTTCCGGCCGTCAGCTTTTGCCAGTTTGACGGAGTGCCATTGCAATAAATAGGGCGCCATGACGTTTCTGTCTTCGTCGGCCGAGCCGCCGTGCAAATAAGTCGCCGTGTCGCCGAAAAAACAAACCAGCGCCGCGGCAATGGGCTTACCCTGATAGTCGGCAAAAAATAATTTAACCAGGCCATTCTCCATCCCAATCATGGTCTTATAATAATCTCGGCCGTGTGGCCTGAATTTATCCCGACCCGAAGTCTGGTCCAATAAACTCCAAAATTCTTCAAATCTGGTTTTATCTCCTCTAACGATTTTTACACCTTTTTTTACAGCCAAATTTATGTTGTACCTGGTTTTCTGATGCATTTGTCTAAGCAATTCGTCTTCTGTTTTCGTCAAATCAAGCACCAAGGTTTTACCCGGTTGAACATTAAGGGTTTTTATGATTCGCGACTTATAACTTATAACTTGTAACTCATTAAGCGGGTCAAAGCGCAAAAACATGATACCGGCTTGCCCCGCCAATTTTTCAATTTCTTTAAACAGCAGCTCAACCGCTTGCTTTTCGTCCGCCCCGACGGCCACCACCGGCCCGCGGCCGCAATAAAAATATTTTTTACCAATGGGCAAATTTTTGGTAATAACTTTGGCGCTGGCAATCAATTGTCCGTTATCTAAAACGCCGAGCCGCCAGACTTGGCCGCTGACTTTTTCCTGAAACTCCCCCCATTGCCAGGACTGCAAAAACTGGGCGTGCTCCTGCCCGCCCACGAAATCATTAAGTTGTTGTTTGTCGGTTAGATTGATTATTTCCATTATAGTTGTGGCCGTTATTTACCTAATTTTTTTAGCGCTTGCCTAATTCTTTCGCCAGAATCTTTAATTTTTAAGTCCACGTTGTTTAAGGCTTCGCGCGCTTGCGAGAGCGAATAGCCCAGCGCCATCAGGGCGTCGATTTCATCGCCCGAGCTAACGCCCGCGCCGATTTTTACGCCGCCGCTTAATTTAAAAATTTTCTCTCTTAATTCCAACACCACCCGTTCCGCGGTTTTGCGGCCGATGCCGGAAACTTTGGTGAGTAGCGCCGGATCGCCGCGCGCGATTGACTCTTTAATGTCAGCCACCGTTGCGATGGACATCACGCCCAAAGCCGACTTCGGGCCGATGCCGGAAATGGCCAAGAGAAGCTCAAACAATTCCAGCTCGGCCGCGTCTTTAAAACCATATAAACTCAAAGCGTCTTCGCGCACGTATTGATGGGTGTAAAATTCAACCTCCTGGCCAACGGCCAAATCAGCGTAAAATAAGGGCGAAACAAAAACCTGATAGCCGACATTATCGACCGCCACCACGACAAAGCCCGCGCCTTTGCTTAAAATTTTTCCCTTTAGATATGAAATCATAATACTCTTATTTTTACATATTAAAGGTAAAAATGCAATTATAAAATAAAAGGGCTAAATTTGGGAAATTTTCGTGCGAGGACTGTCCGGGGCCGGTAATCCGGCCGAGTTCCGCAGTAGAAAATTTAATAAATTCAGCCCTTTTTCTAATGTCGTAGCTTACGCTTTTACCATATTATTAATCACCCTGACCAATTTAGCGGTGCCGCCCTTTTTATCCAACTCCATGAATAAACTGGTCCAGGAAGCAATCTGGAAAACCGCTAAAGCCGCGCCGGTTGAAACTATGATGGCGATGAAGCAGGCGAAAGCTAACAGGGCGACCAGCCACGACCCGACCGCGGCAAAGGCATAAAAGAATATTAAGCCCAAGAATAAAAACGGCACGGCCAAAGTTAAAATCGCCAAGACAATGCCCAGGCCGACCAGTAAATTTATAATAAACAAAATCACGGCCATCTCAAAACTGATGAGCCAATTTTCTTTAAACAGCTGCCAGCTTTGGCTGACGGCGCGGCCGACTCGGCTTTTGTTAATTACCACATAAGCAATGGCGTATTTGGCGATAAAAGATAAAACTATCGCCGCCACCACCGTTAAAATTAAAGCGACAAAATAAAAAACTTTGGCGGAAAAATTGGTGCTGAAATAAATCGCCGGCAAACTAATGGCCACGAGCAATGCGTAAATAATGACCCTGACCAAAACGTTTAAACCCAACACCGGCCAAAAATTTAAAATACCGGCATCAAAACCCTCTCTTAAGGCAGGTCCTTTCTGTTTGATGATGGCCGCCGAATTATTGACAATCGCCGCTTGGGAAACCACCACCAGCCAAACCAAAAACAAAAAGACCGCCAAAACAATCAAGCAAGTTAATAAAACTAAAATTATATTTGAAGTGTCGCGCGCGAACAAGTCTCCGATGTTGGCTAAAGTATGCCGGCTAAACACGCCGGTTGAGGCCACTCCTTGCCAGGCCGGAAACAAGGCCTGGCTGGGGTTAGCGCCGGTATTATTGAATAAAATTTCAAACTCGCCGCCATTACCGAGCAAAGCGGCGAAAATCCCGAACCACCAGAGATATTTGTTGCGCCAGGTTAAGCGCCAAGCTTGTTTTAAAATATTTCGATAAAATGGCATAACTCCTCCCTCGATCGCTAATTTAGCGAAGCTAATTGTTAATATCTCCATTATAGCACGAAAACTATTTTGTGATAATTAACACTCACAAAGACTTGGGTCAGTTATTTTTTGAAGTGAGGACTGTTTGAGCCCCGACGTCAAGTCGGGGCGAGTTCCGCAACGGGAAAAATAACTGACCCAAGCCTTTGCCTTTTGCCACCTTAAGAGCCTACTCCGCCTTTACTTTCTCGCCCACGATACTTTCAAATTCTTCTTTTTCCAAAGTTTCTTTTTCCAGCAGGGCGGCCACGATCTTTTCTAAAAACTCGCGCCTGGTTTTAACTAACCCTTTGGCCTGATGAACTGCCTGGTCAATGAAGTTGGAAATTTCCTTGTCAATCTGCTCGGCCACTTTCTCGCTGTAATCTCTCTGCTCATGAATCTCCCGGCCTAAAAATATCATCTCGTCTTTTTCGCCGAAAGTGCGCGGACCCAAAGTTTCGCTCATACCATAGTCGGTAACCAGCTTTCTGGCCAGTCCGGTGGCGCGGCGCAAATCCGAAGTGGCGCCGGTGGTAACCTGGCCGAAAATTTCCAGCTCGGTCGTATAACCGGCCAGTAAAATCGCGATCTCTTCAACGTATTCGGTCTTGGTGTACATGTGCTTGTCTTCCAAGGGCAGTTTCAAAGTATAGCCGCCGGTCTGGCCGCGCGCGATAATAGAAACTTTTTGCACCGGGTCGGCGTTGGGCAGAAAATGCGCCACGATGGCATGGCCGGCTTCATGGTAAGCCGTAATCTTTTTTTCTTTAACTGATAAAATTCTGGATTTTCTTTCCGGGCCCATCATAACTTTTTCCACCGAAGCGAAAATATCTTCCATGTCAATAATTTTTTTGTTTTTCATGGCCGCCAAAATCGCGGCTTCGTTTAATAAGTTGGCCAAATCAGCGCCGGTAAACCCCGGGGTTCTTTCGGCCACTCTTTTTAGGCTCACTTCTTTACCCAAGGGCTTTTGCTTGGAATGCACCTTTAAAATCGCCTCTCGGTCGGCCAAATCCGGCTCGTCTAAAATCACCCGCCGGTCAAACCGCCCGGGCCGCAGCAGCGCCGGGTCCAAAACATCCGGCCGGTTGGTGGCGGCGATCACGATCACGTTGGCGTTGGGGTCAAAGCCGTCCATTTCCACCAAAATCTGGTTTAAGGTCTGCTCGCGCTCATCGTGCGAGCCACCCAGGCCGGCGCCGCGCCGGCGGCCGACCGCGTCAATTTCGTCAATAAAAATTATGCAAGGCGCGCTTTTTTTAGCTTTCTGAAATAAATCTCTGACGCGCGAAGCGCCCACGCCGACGAACATTTCCACGAACTCCGAGCCGGAGATGGAAAAAAACGGCACGCTGGCCTCGCCGGCCACCGCCCGGGCGAGTAATGTCTTGCCCGTGCCCGGAGAGCCCAGCAGCAAGACGCCGCGCGGCGTGCGCGCCCCCACTTCGGAAAACTTCTTGGGGCTTCTCAAAAATTCCACTACCTCGGCCAGCTCGGCCTTAGCCTCTTTGACGCCAGCTACGTCCTTAAAAGTTATTTTACCCTTAAATTCGCGCCCGGCTTCTTTCGCCTGCGACTGGCCGAACATCAAAGCTTTGGAATTGGCACCCTGGACTGACCGCATCATAAAATAGATAAAGACGCTGATTAGTAAAAACGGCAACAAAAACGGCAAAATCGCCGCCAGCCAATAATCCAGGCCTTGGTCGGCCCGCACTTCAATTTTAACGCCGCTTAACTTGGCCGGGTCAACATTAAAATTTTTGACAATTTGCGAAAAAGTGTCGCCCGGCTCTTTCTTCACGGTTTGGCTCTGGCCATTTTTTAAAGTTAGCTCTATTTTATCGCCGACAATGGCGACTTGCGCCACTTCCTGGTTATTGAGCTGGCTGACCAAGGTCTCTATGCCAACCCAGGCGGCTTTCTGGCCAGCGCCCCCGAATAAACTAAAAACCGCGGCAATCAGCAAAAATACCGTGAAAAATATTAAAAAATTCTTAATTAAACTTTTCATTTATTTACGATAATTAACGATTAATTATGATAAGATTATATTATAACTGCCGATAATTTGCAAATCTAAAAAAGCGCTCCGCTGGCCGGGGCGCTCTTTATTTAAACCTCTACTTTTTCTTTCTTCTTTTTCTCTGTTTTGTCTTTGACTTTAACGGATTTAGTTTTCTTAGTTTTAGGCTTTTTCTCCGCTTCATCTGTTTTAGCCTCAACCTCAACTTTAGTTTCTGACCTGACCGGTTTGCTTGCCTCAACCTTGGCGGCGACCGCCAGCCCTAGGCGATGGTCTTTGGGTTCAAGCGAGACGACCGTGAAGTCTTGCCGCTCGCCGATTTTATAGGCTCCGTTAATTTTCTGGCCGGCCGGAAGCCCTAACTGGCTGATATGCGCCAAGCCATGAATATCTTTGTCCAGCTCGACAAACAAGCCGAAAGGATTAATTTTAAGAATCGTGCCGCTAACCTTTTGGCCAACCTGGTATTTCTTGTCCACCTCCTGCCAGGGGTCGGTTAATAGCTTCTTGGCGGATAAAAATATCTTCGAGCCTTCAATCGAAATAATTTCGGCTTTTATTTTCTCGCCGACTTTAAATAAATCCGACGGGTCATCAATCCGCTGCCAAGCCAGCTCCGAGATATGAATCAGGCCTTCTAAGTTTTCGCCGAAGCTTAAAAACACGCCAAAATCGGTTAAAGCCGTAATCGTGCCATCCACGATGCTGCCGACTTTATATTTAGAAATAATGTCTTTCTGCTTTTCCTGCCAAGCTTCTTTTTCGCTGACAATTAATTTTTCTTCTTTTTCCTCTAAGGCCATAACTTTAACCTCAAAATCGGTGCCGATGAAAGATTTCAGTTTGTCCAAAATTTTACTTTTGTCGCCGCCGTTAACGCGCGGATAATTTTCCGGCGCCAGCTGCGATACCGGCAAAAATCCCTGAATCTGGGCATAACTCGCGATCAAACCGCCCCTATTGGCGTCATTAATTCTAACTTTTATGATTTTGCGGTTTTCCAAAGCGTCAACCAAAGTGCTCCAGGCCTTCTGCTGGCCAGCGCTTCTGAAAGACAACTCTAACTCGCCGTTTTCATTTTCTTCTTCCACCACCGTGGCTTCAACAACGTCGCCCGTCTTTAAGTTGGCGTATTCTTCAGCTTCAAAATAAAGCTCGCGGCCGCGCACCACGCCGCTGGCAATGCCGTCAATATCCAACCTGACCTCGGCCTTGGAAGCGGACAGGACCGTGCCCTTAACAATATCGCCGGCTTGCGGAATTTTTATATTTTCTTTATCCAACAGCTTCTGAAAATCAGCATCAGACGCTTGGTTGTTTTGCGTGTCGTCATTCATAAAACAAAAAAGCACTTTTAACCCTTCTTTTCAGAAGAGCCCCCTGGCCACCTTTTACCAAGAGCTTAATTAAAGGTGAAGTATTAAGTTATGTTATATTATACACTAATTTATTAAAAACGCAAGCTGCCCCTTATTTGCTCCAAATATCTCCGGCAAATATTGGTTTCCTTTTCGTTAATCAATTCAAAAATTAAATTCCCGCCAGCGGACTTATGTCTGATTTCGCATTTTTTCACGCCGCCATCTTCCAAATAAAAGCTTAAATCCCTGGCGCCAGTGGTTTTAAAGCCGGGCGGCAAGGTAAAAGCATAGCTGGCCACCACGTTAGTAATAATGGCTCCGTCATAAGTTTCGCTCACCGCGTAGGGCGAAACCTGGTGCGCCACTTGGCCCACCAGCCAATCCACGCTCTCTTGCCTAACTAAGCCGTACCAAATGGCAAAAATCCCGGCAAAAGTCGCTAAAAACAAAACTGCGATTTTTCTAAAATAATTTTGTCCGGACATAATATTTATTGTCCGCAAGCCGCGGCCGAATCGCCGGCGGCGCTGCCTGCGCCAAAACCGGAAGCTGGCGAGGCGCCGGACAATTGTTGGCCGCATTCGGCCGGAGGATTATTAAAGGCCGCGCAAATGCCGGTTAAATAGCTGGCCGCGTCCCGACCGGCGTTAGACTGGACGCCGTTGATTACTAAAGTCGGGCTGCCTTCCACGCCGTAACTCTGGCTTAAGGCCGAATCCGACTTATAATAATCTTTAGCTTTGGCCGCCACGCAGCTCGTTAGCTTGGCTTTATCAACTCCGGCCTTGGCCACGCATTTGGCGCTGTCGCCTTCTATGACAAAACAATTTAAATAAGCGTCAAACTTGGCCGCCTGCTCCTGCCTGAGGCAGACTTGGTTATAGGTTTCCTGCTCTTCGGAGTCGCCGTGCATAAAATAATGGACGAATTTAATTTGAGCGTCAATCTTATCGCCCAAAGCCGCGAAGGCCGGCAAAATTCCCTTTTCCGCCTGTAGGCCATAAGGGCAATACGTCATGACAAATAACTCCACTTTCGGCTTATCGCTTTTTGGTATATTGGCGTCAATCTGGCTGGCTTGAGCATCGGCGGCTTGATTTGACTGGCTGGTGGTCGCCATATCCATGCCGGCTTGAAAAAATTTGCTGCCGTCTTTGGTCATATAGGAGGTGTAGTTTTTGCCTTCAACGTCCAGGTTGATATTATAAACATCGCCCTCTAAAGTAGCGCTGTTAATCGTGGCCTTGATGTTTGACGGCAGTAAATTTTCATTGACAAATTTCTCCGCCGCGGCCTTGGCTTCTTCCGGCTTAAGCGCTTTGGCGCGCTTTAAGGTGGGAATGGTTAAACTGCAGCCGCTCACCAGCAAGGCCAAAAGCAAGCTTAAAAATATAATTTTTTTCATGTTTTTTAAGTTAAAAATTATTAGCCTTAGTATAATAGCAAATTATATTTTTCAAGTCAAAAAATAATTTGTCATTGCGAGGAGCGTCAGCGACGAAGCAATCTCACGTATTATAAGCTTCACCAAAAATAGCCACCCTGATTAATATTTATCATTCGTGAGATTGCTTCGCTCCTTTTAGTCGCTCGCAATGACAGCTCTATTTCACCGGCAATTCAAAACAGAATTTACTCCCTTTGCCCTCGCCCCCCGATTCGGCCCAAATCTTGCCATGATGCGCCTCAATCATCATCCGCGCCACGTACAGGCCCAAACCTGTGCCCTCGGTGTGAATCAGCGAGGTGCCCGAACAGCGAGAAAATTTCTTAAATAAATTAGCCATATCTTCCGGCCTGATGCCCACGCCCGAATCCGTCACCGAGAATCTGATTTTATTTCCCGCCTGCTCCAGTCTGACCGTTACACTGCCCTGCTTAGTGTACTTTATGCCGTTATCAATCAAATTCATTACCACCTGCCTGACTTTTTCATCATCTATTTTAATAATCGGCACCGACTTGGTCGGAGCCCTGTATTGTAAAATCAAACCTTTCCTCTTGGCGTTAGCTGCCAGCTCCTCCTTCACGCTGGCCACCATTTTATTCATATCTACCTGCTGATAATTAAACTGCAACCGGCCGGATTCAATGCGCGAAATATTAAGCAGATTTTCCACTAATTGAATCAAGCGCTCGTTTGATTCAAAAACTTTTTCCAAGGATTCGCTTTCCGGTTTGGTCAACCCGCCGAAATTGCCTTCCAGCATCATGGAAATATAGCCCTTAATCACGGTTAAGGGCGTGCGCAGTTGGTGCGAAGCGATGGAAATAAATTCCGACTTGGCCGCGTCTAATTTTTTTAACTGCACGTTGGCTTTGCGCAGGTCGCACGTGGCCTTTTCCACTTCTTTTTCCAGCTTGATGCTAAAATCTTTAGTTTCTTTATAAAGCAAAGCGTTTTCCAGGGCGATGGCGGTCTGCGCGCCCACCACTTCCAAAACTTTCAAATCTTCCTCGTTATACATATCGCCGGATTCTTTGGCGCCCAAAGCGATTAGACCGATGATTTTATCCTTAACGTTTAAGGGCGCCAAAATCTCCACGCCGGTTTTTTTCAGCAAAGCCACGGTCTGGTTATCGTCAAACCGGCTTAAGCGCCTGACGTCTTCGGTAATCACCGGCTGATTCCGCTTAATAAACATCTCGTTCAGCTCTTTGTCTTCGGGAAAAATTTCCTGCGCGCCAATTTTAAAGCCATTATTATACTGCGCCGCAAAACTGCCGGCTTTTTCATCATAAATCAGCAGGCCAATGGCCTTGGCATGAAAGGCGCCGGCCAAAGTCTGGGAAATAAATTCATAGATTT
>Ga0210019_1005466_pt1 | contig 10579 bp, 13 predicted proteins | sample CryGeyCG2114_020_2_FD_183969 | JGI IMG/M metagenome (GOLD analysis project Ga0210019, IMG submission 183969) | Groundwater microbial communities from aquifer - Crystal Geyser CG11_big_fil_rev_8/21/14_0.20 (SPAdes) (version 2) | ecosystem: Environmental > Aquatic > Deep subsurface > Groundwater ...
CCCGCAAAAAGGCAAGACATTGCCTTTTTGCCCCCGTAGCTCAATTGGTAGAGCAATTCCCTTTTAAGGAAGCGGTTCCGCGTTCGAGTCGCGGTGGGGGCACATAAATTTTTCGCTTCGCTCAAAATTTGAGTAATTGGTAATTTGTAATTAGTAATTAGGACAAGGAAGAAGGCATCCAACCTAAAAACAAGTCAAGCTTGTTTTTTTGTTTTTAAGAGGGTATGCTTAAACTATGCAACAAACAATTATTTCAAACAAAAACAATTTGGCGAGTTTTAAAAAAACGCTCGCCAAAGAGGGGACAGGTAAGTTTTTAGTTGCAGCTGACTTTGATAGGACTTTTACCGAGGGCTGGATGGGTCAAGGGGCAACTGCTTGCCCCTTGACGGGCAGTTTAGGCGAGGCATGTGACCAAAGGTCACGCCGAGCCGTTAAAAACTGCCCCGGCACATTAAGTATTCCCGGTAAAAGGGTGCCTTCGCTTATTTCAATTTTACGGGACGAGCCCGGCTATTTAACCCCTGACTATGCCCAAAAAGCTAAGGCCTTAGCTGATAAATACCACCCCATTGAGCTTGACCTTACAATTCCTAAAAAAGAAAAATTAAAAGCAATGGACCAGTGGTGGACAAAAGCGTTTGAACTTTTAATAGTTTCTGGATTTGAGAAAAAAGACCTTGAAAAAGCCGTAATGTCAAAATGCCTTAAAATAAGAAGGAGAGTAAAAGAATTTTTGCTTTTTTTGAAAAAAAATGATGTTCCTTTGATTTTTATATCAGCTTCCGGGCTGGGTGTTGAATCAATCAAAATATTCCTTGAAAAAAGGGGGTTATACTCCCAAAACATTAAAATTGTCTCTAATAATTTTATTTGGAACGAGCAAGGCAAAGCCATTGCTTACAAAGAGCCAATCGTGCATACCTTAAACAAGGGCGGGGTTGACTTAAAACATTTTGGCATCACAGAGAAAATTCTAAAAAGAAAAAATGTTTTATTAGTGGGTGATAGCATTGACGACATTGATATGGCAAAACCATTTGAGCCCAAAAACCTGCTTAAAATTGGCTTTTTGGATTTTGACATTCAAGAACGGCTTTCAGTATATAAATCCGTTTTTGATGTTATTTTATTAAACAACAGCCCCTTTGACTTTATAAATAAACTTTTAAATGGAAGCACAAAAACAAATCAAGGTTAACGGCCAAACAATCAACTATACCTTAAAAACAAGCAAAAAAGCGAACAGGTTGCGTTTAACCATTTCATTAAAAGAAGGTTTAATTGCCACTAAGCCAGAAAGAATGAGCCAAAATATTGTTGAAGGTTTTATTTTAAAAAAAGCGAACTGGGTTATTAGAAAGCTTGACCAGTTAAATGGCGACAAAATCAAAACAAACTTTTTCCAAGGCGCAAGTAAAAGCTACAAAGTCAACAAACAAATGGCTGAAAAGTTTATCCAAGAAAGGGTTCTGGCTTTAAATAAAAATTATGGTTTTACTTTTCAAAGGGTTTGCGTTAAAAATCAAAAAACAAGGTGGGGAAGTTGCTCTAAAAAAGGTAATTTAAATTTTAATTATAAAATCTTATTTTTACCCCAAGAGTTGTCTGACTATATTGTAGTTCACGAGCTTTGCCATTTAAAAGAATTAAACCACTCAAAAAAGTTTTGGAAACTGGTTGCTCAATCAACCCCCGACCATTTAAAAAGAAGAAAAATCCTAAAAGGCCTTTCCCAAAAATCTTGACGATCGTCAAAGTTTATGGTAGCTTATCTTATATGCCTCAAAATAAATACTATTTTCAAAAATTCGAAAATCTTCAACGAGAACGTTCACTTATCAAATCTTTTTTTAGAAAAAGCTCTGATTTAACCTCAGCTATTTTGCTTCACCTTGAAGAAACAAATAAAATTTTTGTTGAAAATTTACCTAACGCACCAATATTAGCCTCTGTAAAATGGTTGCTCTCTGATAATCAAGCAACAAAAAAACCAAATAATACAAGAACAGACACAATAAAAAGCAGGATAAAAAACTTAGAAAAACAAGGGTTAATTTTCAAAGATAAAAATAAGAATTCCCACATCCTTACCCAAAAAGGAAAAAAGGTTGTTTCTACTTTAAAGGAAAAATATGATATCTTAAAAAAACCTTGGGATAAAAAATTTCGCATTGTTGTTTTTGATATTCCTGAAAAACAAAGGTTTTGGCGTACAGCTGTAAGAGATGAGCTTAATTTAATGCAATATGTTTTACTGCAAAAAAGTGTTTATGTTGGAAAATACCCTTTAGCTAAAAGCTTTTTAGAACAACTAAATGAAGTGGGCATAAGCCAGTTCGTTTTTATTTTTACAGCTGAACATGTAGATAAAGAAGAAGAAATCAAAAAAATGTTAACTTAATTAAAATAAAAAATTACCATAAACTTTGACGATCGTCAAAGTTTATGTTAGGCGATGGAATTTAAAAAATGCTAATTAAAGTTAAGGTCTTAACTAAATCAAAGAAACAACAAGTTATTGAAAAAGAAAAAGCTACTAATTTAGAAAATGAAAAAAGCAGTGGTTTTGCTTTTGTTTTAGAGGTTCAGGTTAAAGCCAAGCCCGAACAAGGCAAAGCCAACCAAGAGGTTTTAACTTTATTAGCAAAGCATTTTAATATTTCACTTGATAAACTCAAAATAATTAAGGGCCATAAAACCCCAAACAAAATCATCAAATCATTCAAGTAGCTTGCAAAATAGCGAGTTTGGTATTTTGTCCACAGGGGTAAAATATCTCTAAATCCCTTAGCAAAGAAGTCGCAGAGACATACTTGACATAAGTATGGCTTTTTTCTTTTAATTAAGATAAAAGGACTTGACAAGAAATCATTATGGGTATATACTTAAAACAGAAGGGTGTCGTCAGCCCTCATCTACCTAAAAAAATTGGCCTAGACCTGGTCTATGTCAAGTTATAAATGTATGCCACAATTAGATAAAACTGGCCCAAGGGGCCAGGGGCCATTAACTGGCAGGGGCTTAGGCCCTTGCGGAACTGGCTCACAAAGAGGCGCTGGTAGGGGATTCTGTTTAGGATTAGGGAGAGGTTGGGGTTGCCCCTTATGTGGGTGCTCGCCTCAAGTAATTACTGAAAAAGAAGAAAAGGAAATGCTCAAAGAGGAAGCTTTAGCCCTTGAAGAAGAGCTAAAAGAAGTCAAGAAAAGAATCACCGAAATCAAATAACCTCTACCAGGTAAAAGCTAAAGCGGGTCTAAAAACTCGCTTTAGCTTTTTGAAAAGAAGCTTTTATGTTAAAATAACTTAAAAATATGGCTAGACCACTTAAACCAAGGCGGATTTGTTTTTGCCCGGATGTCTACTACTTTAAACCAAGGGGGGTGCCTTTGGTTGAGCTGGAAGAAACCAACCTATTGCCTGAAGAATTGGAGGCCTTGAAGCTTTGTGATGCTGAAAACATTGAGCAAATAAAAGCCGCCAAAAAAATGAAAATCTCGCAAAGCACTTTAAGTCGCATCTTGCTTTCAGCTAGGAAAAAAGTAGCTTGTGCCATCATTGAAGGCAAAGCCATCCGCCTTGGAAAAAAATAATAAATAAAATGATTTTGTTGTTAAAAAAACCTTATTTCTTTATATTTATAAGGCATTTGCATTTTTAAAAGGGTTTGTGTATAATTGAAATATAAAATGCTAAAAGATAGTATGTTTAAAGCAAAAATTATTAAAACAATTGGGGGGTTAGTAATAGCTATTTGTTTTGGCTTAATTGGCTTTAGGTTTGGTTTTTGGCAAGGCCAAGAAGACATTTTAAAGCAACCCCCACCTCAAATTACCAATGCTTTTCCAGAAGCGGCCCTTTTACCTGAAATCCCAGAAAATAACAACAACGCAAACCCTAATGAAGAAGCAAATGCTTCCGGAGAAACAGCCCAACAAAACGGGATTTCAATAACTTCAAATGATTTTTCTATTTTTTGGGAGGCCTGGCGTAAACTTGAACAAAACTACTTAAAAAGAAGCGAGCTTGATTACCAAAAAATGATTTATGGCGCTATTTCAGGTATGGTTGATAGTTTAGACGACCCTTACACAGTTTTCTTCACCCCCAAAGAGGCGACAGACTTTAATGAAGAACTCTCGGGCCATTATGAAGGCGTTGGCATGGTTGTTGGCATTAAAGATGACAAACTCAAGGTTGTTTCACCCTTTAAAGGCACTCCCGCTTTTATGGCTGGGCTTTTGTCTGGCGATGAAATTGTTAAAGTTGATGAGACCCTCACTAAAGACATTAGTATTGAAGAAGCAGTGAGCTTAATTAAGGGAGAAGGGGGCACCCAAGTTAAACTTTTAATCCAAAGAGATAGCTTTAAAGAACCCAAAGAATTTGTTTTAACGAGAGCCGTTATTACCATCCCAACCTTAGAAGCAGAGGTTCTCAATGATAATATCGCCTATATTAAACTTTACCAATTTAACCGCATTTCGTCGGGGGAGTTCGCCAAAGAGGCCTTTTCAATTTTAAACAACCCAAAAATTAAAGGGATTATTTTTGACTTAAGAGATAACCCAGGCGGGTTCTTAGACGAGGCCAACCGGATAGCAAGCTGGTTTGTTAAGAAGGACGAGGTTATCACTTGGCAAGACAGTGGCATTAAAGGCAAAGAAGAGCCCTATGAATCAACTGGCCCTTCTTCGCTCGCTCAATATAAAACAGTGGTTTTGATTAACAAGGGCTCGGCATCGGGTTCAGAAATTTTAGCAGGAGCTCTAAGGGATCAGTTACAAATTAAGCTTATTGGTGAAACATCTTTTGGTAAAGGGTCAGTTCAAGATCAAATCACCCTTTCCAATGGTTCTTCCTTGAAAGTCACAATCGCTCGCTGGCTTACCCCGAATAAAATATCAATTAACGAAGAGGGCTTAACCCCTGATATTGAGGTTAAAATGGACGAAAACACAGAGGGGGACATTCAATTAGAAAAAGCAGTTGAAATTTTAAAAGGTTTAATGTAAGATAAAAGATATGAAGGTAATACTCTTAAAACATATTGAGGGCGTAGGTAATGAATACGACATCAAAGAAGTTAGCGATGGCTATGCCAGAAATTTTTTATTTCCCCATGACCTAGCCAAAAAAGCCGGTGAAGAAGAAATAGCAATAGCTAAAGAAATGCAAGCTAAAAAAGGTGAAAAGGCCAAGGTTGACTTAGAAAAAACAGGCAAGTTGGCTACTTCTTTAGAGGGCTACGAGCTTGAGTTGGAAGTTAAAGTAGGGGACAAGGGCCAGCTTTTTGAAAAAATTACCGCTCCTAAAATTGCCGAGGCCTTAAAAAAACAGGGCTACCATGTTGAAAAAGAAAATATTATTCTTGCAGAGCCAATTAAAGAAATAGGGGAGTATGATGTCTCTTTAAAGTTTGACCATAACTTAGAAACAGAAATAAAAGTAATCATAACAGCCGAGTAAAGATCAAAAAATAATAAAAAAATCTTTAGAGAAGATGCTTTACTATTTTTTATTGCTTTGTTTTTTATCTTAAATACCCCCTTCCTTAATTTTGAACTTTGCATTTTGAATTTTAAATTATTTATATGGCAAAATATATCTTTATTACTGGGGGCGTGATGTCAGGGATTGGCAAGGGCATTGCTACAGCTTCAATTGCGAGGATTTTAAAGTCAAAGGGCTTTAAAGCTACTACCGTTAAAATTGACCCTTATATAAACATGGACGCAGGCACGATGAACCCTGTTGAGCATGGCGAGGTTTTTGTACTCAACGACGGCTTAGAATGCGACCAGGACTTAGGTAACTATGAAAGGTTTTTAGAAGAGGATTTAACCCGAGCTAACTATATGACCACAGGCAGGGTCTACCAGACGGTTTTAGATAAAGAAAGAAATTTAGAATATGGGGGCAGGTGTGTGCAAGTTATCCGTGATATTCCTGACGAGGTCTTAAGGTGCCTCAACGAATTAGAAGAACAAACAAAGTCGGATTTTATTTTAACTGAAATCGGTGGCACTGTTGGTGACTACGAAAATGTCTTGTTTTTGGAAGCTGCCCGTAAGCTTAAGCTACAACATAAAAAAGATGTTGTTTTTATTTTGGTTTCTTATTTACCCATACCTCACAATATTGGTGAAATGAAAACCAAGCCCACCCAGCACGCAGTAAAATGGCTTAATATGGCTGGCATCCAACCAGACATTATCATCGCCAGGGGCAGCGAGGCCTTAGACGAACCCCGCAAAGAAAAAATAGCGGTGTTTTGTAATGTTGAACCCAAAGATGTTATTTCAGCACCTGACATTAAATCTATTTATGAAGTGCCTTTAAATTTTGAAAAAGATAACTTAGGCAATATTCTTTTAGAAAAATTAGACCTTGAACCCAGAGAAAAGGACTTAAAAGATTGGCAAGCTATGGTTGATAAAATTAACAACCCTGACAAAGAAGTAAAAATAGGCATTGTGGGTAAATATTTTCAATCAGGTAAGTTTACTTTAATGGACTCTTATATTTCTGTTTTAGAAGCGATTAAACATGCCAGTTTTTATTTTAAAGCCAAGCCAAAAATTACTTGGGTTTCAGCTGAAAGCTACGAAGAGAACGAAGAAAAGTTAAAAGAACTTTCCCAATTTGATGGAGTGATTGTACCAGGGGGGTTTGGCAAGAGGGGAGTAGAGGGTAAAATCAAGGCCATTCAATATTTAAGGGAAAATAAAATACCCTTTTTAGGGCTTTGTTTAGGGCTACAAATGGCTGTGATAGAGTTTGCTCGCAATGTTTGCGACATTAAATTAGCTAATTCCGCTGAGTTTTGCGATACAACAAAAGTAGGTGAGTGTCAAGGAGTAATTGACTTAATGGAAGAGCAAAAACAACTTTTAAAAGAAAACAAATACGGCGGCACTATGCGCTTGGGTGCCTACGATTGTAAATTAAAAAAGGGTTCGTTGGCCTTTAAATGCTACAAAAAAGAAATGATCTCTGAACGTCATAGGCACAGATACGAAGTCAATAACGACTACAAGGAAACATTAGAAAAGGGGGGATTGGTAATGTCCGGCCTTAACCCGGAAAAAAACTTAATTGAAATCATTGAGTTGCCTCAAGAAATTCATCCTTTTTTTATTGCCAGCCAGTTCCACCCCGAGTTCAAATCCCGCCCTTTAACCCCCCACCCCTTGTTCAAAGAGTTTGTTAATACTTGTTTAACCCTAAAAGAAAAGGCCTATAACTCTTTAATCGTTTAGTGTGAGCTCTTAAAGAACTTCAACTACTTTGGCTTTTCTTTTTGATCCTGTAAAAGTAGTTTTATTTCTTTCTTTGAAGCTAACCCTGCCTGCTTTTAAAGCAAACAAAGTGTGGTCTTTACCCATACCAACATTAACGCCAGCCAGACAACGAGAACCTCTTTGCCTAAGCAAAATCTCACCAGCGCTAACTTGTTGGCCTTGGTTTCTTTTTATACCTAAATATTGAGCGTTCGAATCGCGACCTAAGCGAGTCGATCCCGCTGACTTTGTTTTACTCATAGTTTGGTTAAATTTTACAACTTATTTTATGCTACCACAAATCAAAAAATTTTTCAACTCTTTTAAGGCAGAGAAGCTTTTCTTTGCCTTAATAGTTTCTCTCGTTCTAATGCTCCTTTTTGGCATAGCCCGTTTAGTTTATTTCGCCCTAACTAAACCCCCCCTAATCATCAACTAACTTACCAAGACCGGGTCTATGTGGCATCGCTATGAAACTTACGGTGAATGTCTTTGAGGCGCTTTGAAACAACATGGGTATAAATTTGAGTTGTCGCTATATTTTTATGGCCCAAAAACTCCTGGACAGTTCTTAAATCAACCCCTCGCTCTAATAAATCAGTGGCAAAAGAGTGCCTCAGGGTATGCGGAACCGTTGAAAGGGGAATGCCTGCCCTTAAAGCATGGTATTTGACAATGTTTTCAATGCCTCTAGTTGTTAATCTTAAAGAGGCCTTTTTAGGGCCCTTAAATCTAATGAAAAGGGCTTTTTCTCTATCATCCTCTCTTGTTTTGAAGTATTTTTTTAGCCAAAAAATACAAGATTTAGAAAAATAAACTGGTCTTACTCTTTGGCCTTTGCCAGTAATACTTAATTCTAAGTCAACTGTTTCTGCTTTTAATTGAAACTGGTCTTTATTTAGGCCTGCTAATTCAGCTACCCGCATACCGGTTGAAAAAAAGGTCTCTAAAATGACCTTATCCCGTAAGCCCGCGTTAGTGTTTGGGTTCGGGGCTTGCAACAAGGACTTGATTTGGTCTAAATTCAAAAACTTAAGCGACCTAGTTTCGGGTTGCTTAGCTAATTTTATTTTGTCCGCTGGTAAACATAAAATATCGCGGTGAGTAAAAAATTTAAGCAAGTTTCTTAAAGCAATCAAATAGTGGTTTTGAGTCCTTCTTTTTAAGGGCTCATGGGAGAGTTGGTTGATTGTTTTTGACAAATAAACCCTATACTGCCAAATATGGTCTTTAGTTAGCTGAGAGGGGAGTAGGGAAGTTAAGTTCTCCCTTACCAACCACTTAAAAAATTTATTAACCAATCTTTCGTAAGTTATCTGGCTCTTTGGGCTTAATCCCTTTTCAATATCTAAATACTCTAAAAAATCTATTCTATATTTTAAAATTGGTTTGTCGCTTTTTAACATACAAATCCTATACGACCTATGGGTCGTATAGGACCCATAGGACTTATATACTATACTTTGATAAAGATATATTCTGCGAAGTATATACTTATCTCATTATAGGGCTAATAGTAGCCCCCTGTCAATAGCTAATAGCATAAAACTAATAACAAATAACCTTAAAAAAGATTAGTGCTCTCTATCTTTTTATTTTTAAGTGAATTGTTCGTTTATTTTTCGGATTTTGTCATTTATTCGTCATTCTAGTTTAATTATTCGTCATTCGTCATTAGTTGCCTTATTTCCTCCCTTTCCTCCTCTATCCCCTGTTTGATGTTCTCCTTTAGAATCACCACATACTTGCCCAAATATTTATCTAAATACTTATCCCAGACGCCAACTAAAACAGCTTTAATTTGCCCATAAACGCCAACTATTTTGCCCCAAATCGCCTTCACAAAGGTCAACTTGTCTAAAATTGACATGGTTAGCTTAATGGCTTTGTCTATTACCCCTGCTTCTTGCTCAAAGGGCGCTTCTTGGGCTGAAACAACCCTAAAAGGAATTACAGCGGGTGCTAAAACTCCCCCGATAAACAGACAGCCCAAGATACAAATTAATATTTTTCTCATATTTTTTGGTAATTTATTCTTTACCATAAACTTGGACGATCGTCAGGATTTATGGTAATTTATTCTTTACCATAAACTTGGACGATCGTCAGGATTTTTGGTAATTTATTCTTTACCATAAACTTGGACGATCGTCAGGATTTATGGTAATTTATTCTTTACCATAAACTTGGACGATCGTCAGGATTTATGGTAATTTTAAAGCCAGTCCCCTTTTGGCCAAGCCCTCTGTGTAAAGTTGCTTTACTTGGGCTATGGTGAATGGCTCGGTGTAAATTTTTAATTCGTCCAAAACTCCATCAAAAGTATAAGAACTGGTTGTGTAGTATCTACCTAACTGCAAACCGCAGTTTGTGTTAGTTGTCCAATTCAAAGAAGCGTTAGTATAAGTTGCCCTTTCCTTGCCATCTAAATAAATCTTCATTGTGTTAGTTACTTTTGACCAAGTAGCAAGAAGATGATTCCACTTATTAATGTTAACAGAATTTGTCGCAGTACAGAGAGAAACAGCACTCGCTCCGTTATTATGGCCCATCCAGAAACATACTCTATTGGTCGGCCAAATAGCGAATAAAAATTGTCTTACTCCACAAGAATTAGGGTAATAATATTTATCCATAATGCCATCATACCCACCACTTATAGTTGGCTTTGCCCATGCCTCTAATGTTAACGCATCATAATTATTTAAAGAAGTGCTATTATTTACAAAAACCACGTCTGAAGAATTAAATAAAAAGCCGTTTTTGTTTATTCCATCAGCAACCACAACACCTGTATTAACGCCGTTGTTGTTATAGCCCGAATCGTCGTAAACGGTTGCGCCTGAAATACGGTCAAATGTCCACGAGCCAACCACATAGGCGGTTAAGGTGCTGCGAACGCTTTGGCTAAAGCTTTTAGTGTTAGCTAGACGGGCTTTATCAGTCCAGCCCGAGTAGCCAAAAACAAAAACGCTCGCCAACAGGCCAATAATAGAAATAACCACCAAGAGTTCTAACAGGGTAAAACCGCTTGGTTGGCTGAAGGTTCGGCCTGTTTGTTGGCGGCGGTTTGCGTGCTTAGTTGTTGTTCGGCTTTGCATAGGTTTACTTATAGGTCTTATATGTCTTATATGTCCTATAGGTCCTATACGACTTATAGGACATAGGTCTTATATGTCCTATAGGTCCTATACGACTTATAGGACTTATACATCTTATAGGTTTACCCTGTTAGAAGCCCTGCCTCTAACAAGGGCTTATAGAATAACCGCTGGAATGTTGTCAACAACATCAGT
>Ga0210019_1005472_pt1 | contig 10569 bp, 5 predicted proteins | sample CryGeyCG2114_020_2_FD_183969 | JGI IMG/M metagenome (GOLD analysis project Ga0210019, IMG submission 183969) | Groundwater microbial communities from aquifer - Crystal Geyser CG11_big_fil_rev_8/21/14_0.20 (SPAdes) (version 2) | ecosystem: Environmental > Aquatic > Deep subsurface > Groundwater ...
ACAGAAGGGCAGAAGAAACACTGGCAGAAATTTACTTTTGAAGAATATTCAGTCTTAAGAAATCAGAAAAGACTAGCAGATTTCAACTAGTCAATAACCCTGCGGGCTTTAGCCCGCAGTAGTTTAGTATATTTTTTAGATTTTCTTTGTATTTATATATTTTAAATGTTTTTAGATTTGTGTTTTATACACCATAACTTCTAATGGAACTTTTTAAAAATTTTCTTTCTTTCTTTCTTTCTGTATTTTTCGCTTTATTTTTCTTCTTTTTTCTTTATTTTGTTATTATTTATTATTATTCTATATTGAAAAATATAATATAATATATATTTTCAATATTATAAAAAATAAAAAGACATATAAATTTCAATTTTTACACAAAAGATAAAAAAATAAATATATTATTTTCATATATATTTTATTATTAAATTTAATATATAAAAAACCAAATAAATACTTCCACTAGAAACAAAGGGGTCACTTATATAATAAAATAAACAAAACTATATAAACCCTTCATTTCTTCTGGAAACGATGCAAAAAGGACTGGTTAATTTTTTCGAAAATTTTCTGAAAAAAGAATCATTATTTAAAAATAAAAAAGCACTTCAATCTAATTATATACCGGAATTAATATATCACAGGGACGAGCAGATTAATCAAATTGCAAAAATTCTTGCACCAACACTAAAACAAGATACACCATCTAATCTTTTTGTGTATGGTAAAACAGGCACAGGCAAAACACTTTCTGTAAAATATGTTTTAGAGCAAATTATGGAAGTTTCTGTAAAAAAAGAAATTCCTATAAAATCAGTTTATATAAACTGCAAAATGAAAAAAGTGGCAGATACAGAATATCGCCTTGTTGCGCAGCTTGCGCGAGAATTTGGCAAAGCAATCCCCCCAACAGGATTACCAACAGATGAAGTTTATAAAAGTTTTTTTTCTGCAATAGACGTAGAAAAAACAACAATAATTATAATATTAGATGAGATTGATCAGCTTGTTAAAAAAGCAGGCGATGAAATTTTATATAATTTAACAAGAATTAATTCAGAATTAAAAAATAGTCAAATATCTTTAATAGGCATATCAAACGATTTAGTTTTTGTAGATAATCTCGACCCAAGAATAAAAAGCTCTCTTTCAGAAGAAGAAATTATTTTTCCACCATACAATGCAATTCAACTTCAACAAATATTGAGAGAAAGAGCAGTATTGGCATTTAAAGAAAATGTTGTAGGGGACGGTGTTATAGAAAAATGTGCTGCATACGCAGCAAGAGAACATGGGGATGCCAGAAGAGCACTTGAATTATTTAGGGTTTCTGCAGAAGTTGCAGAGCGTGAAAATAATGAAAAAATAGAAATAAACCACATAGATTTGGCAGAGGACAAAATAGAAAAAGAAAGAGTTCTTGAAATAATATCAACACAACCAAAACAAACACAAACAATACTCTATTCCATTTTTGTGTTGAGTCCAAACAACAATCAAAACATTTCAACAGGCGAAATTTATGATGTTTATAAAAAATTATGTTACAAATTTAATATGAGGCCGCTGACATTAAGGAGAGTATCAGATATAATAGGCGAACTGGAAATGTTTGGCATTATAACAACAAAGACTATTTCTAAAGGAAGATATGGGAGAACAAGGAAAATTTCGCTTATTGCAGCGCAGAATTTACAAACAGGCATCAAAAAAATATTAGAGGAATCTTTAGAAATAAACAATGGATGATAAAAAAAAGTCTTCAATAAAGAGAAAAATCATTGAGCTTTGTATGGAAAAAGACATACTTATAACTCAAGAACTTCTTGACAATTCTGAACTTTTTGAAAATTTTAATTTTCAGGATTTGCAGAAAAAAGAAGAGGCAGTCTTGAATAAAGAAATATTTCAAACAAATTATCCCAAAAACACACACAAGGAAACTGAAACTGAAAATTCTTTATTACGGGAGCAAACCAAAACTGAGGAAAAAACAGAACCATTTCCCACAAAGAACATACAAACTTTATCACAAAACAAACAGCCAGAAAAAGGAACAGTAAAAATTGTTTTTTCTTACAATGGCAAGCCAAAGAAAAGGGATGTTTCTGATTTTGTTGGCTATTTTAATTCCAGATACAAAACTCTTGAAAAAATATTGAGAAATAGGCAGGATTTAAGGTCCGTCACTTCTATTTCAAGAGTTTTGCAGAAAAGAGAAAGAGAAAATGTTGCGATGATTGGTATGATAAAAGACAAGCAGCAGACAAAAGGCGGCAACATTAACATTGTAATGGAAGACCAAACAGGGGAAATTACAGTTATTGTAAAAAAATCAAAACCGCAATTATATGAACTTGCAAACAACACAACATTTGACGAGGTTATTGGTATTGTTGGCGGCAATTCTGGAAAAATTGTCTTTGCAAACAATATTTATTTTCCAGATATACCCCATAAAGAACTAAAAAAATGCGATGATGAAGTTTATGCACTATTCCTTTCTGATTTGCATGTCGGGTCTAAAAAATTCTTAAGGGATAAATTTGAGAGATTTCTCAAATGGATTAATCTTGAAGCGGGAAGTGAAGCGCAAAAAGAAATAGCAAGCAAGACAAAATATCTTTTCATTGCAGGGGATTTAGTAGATGGTGTAGGAATTTATCCAGTTCAGGAAGCAGATTTGGAAATAATTGATGCATATGAGCAATACAAAGAATGCACAAGACTCCTTGATAGAATTCCAAAACACATACAAATTATAATAATTGCAGGAAATCATGATTCAATAAGATTAGCAGAACCCCAGCCTTCTTTTTCCAGAGGGGTTGGAGAATCTCTGCTGGCGCTTGAAAATGTGACATTCGTAAGCAATCCTGGTGTTGTAAATATACATTCATCAAATAATTTTTCAGGTTTTGATGTATTGCTTTATCATGGATACAGTTTTGATTATTATGTAGCAAACATAAACAAAATAAGATTTTCCGGCGGCTATGATCGTGCAGATTTGATAATGAAATACCTTCTTCAGAAAAGGCACGTTGCACCTACCCATACATCAGCCCCTTACCTGCCAGATGCGGAATATGATCCATTAACAATAAGCACTGCACCAGATTTTTTTATTACAGGGCATATCCATAAAACAGCAGTTGCGCAATACAAAGCAACAACCCTAATATGTGGCTCCTGCTGGCAGGATACTACAAGTTTTCAAATAAAAGTGGGCCATCATCCAGAACCAGGAAGGGTTCCGGTTGCAAATCTAAAAACAAGGGAAATGAAAATAATGAGGTTTTGATATGGCAGAAGCAAGCCCTGAAATGCAGGAATATTTTGATGCAATAGAAAAAAATGTCGGCAAAGCCTATTCTTACGCTAATAAAGCAAGGGCAAAAAAATATGACCCGGAAGATAAAGTAGATATTGTTCTTGCAAAAAATATGGCAGAAAGAGTAGAGGGTCTTATCAGAGAAGTTGCACCCCATCTTGTTGGCACCGGGATGGTACAAAAAATACAGGACTATGAAAATCAATATAAAAGATTGGACTGGAGAGTCGGCTTTAAGATTGCTGAAGATGTGGCAAAACAAAAATTCTGCACTTTCAAAAATGATGAAGAAGCCATGGAAGTTGGCATAAAAGTGGGTTTTGCCTACTTAACTCTTGGCATTGTATCTGCCCCTCTGGAAGGGTTTACCTTTCTCAAAGTAAAACAGAGAAAAGACGGCGGGAATTATGTTTCTCTTTGGTATTCCGGGCCTGTTAGGGGTGCAGGGGGCACTGCAGCTGCAACATCAGCGATTCTTGGGGATTATGTGCGTTCAAAGATGGGGTATGGCCTGTATGACCCCACAGAAGAGGAAGTTAACAGATATGTTACTGAAATTCAAAATTATCATGAAAGAGTAACTAATCTTCAATACTTTCCATCAGAGGAAGAAATAAAATTTATGGCCAGCCATCTTCCAGTTGAGGTTAATGGAGAACCCACTGAAAAATTTGAGGTTTCAAATTATAAAGATCTTCCAAGAGTCGAAACAAATCTTATAAGGGGGGGTATTTGCCTTGTTCTTGCTGAAGGGCTTTGCCAAAAATCAGCCAAGATATGGCTGAGGCTGAGTAAATGGGGTGCGGAACTTGGTTTGTCTCATTGGGGGTTTCTCAAGGATTTTCTTGAACTCCAAAAAAAAGTCAAAGCAAGAAAAACACAGGAAAAAACACAGCAGAAAAAAATAACACCTAACTATGTGTTTATTCAAGATTTAGTTGCGGGAAGGCCTGTTCTTACTTATCCTATGAGAGAAGGGGGGTTCAGGCTAAGATATGGGAGATCAAGAATGTCTGGCTTTTCATCTGCATCTATTCATCCCGCGGCAATGCATCTTCTAAATAAATATATTGCAACAGGAACTCAGCTTAAAATGGAAAGGCCTGGAAAAGCAACAGCTCTCACACCTAATGATTATATTGAAGGACCTGTAGTCAAAATGGATGATGGCAGTATTCTCAGGGTGGATAACGAAAGTGATGCAGAAAAAATAAAGGATATGGTCAAGGAAATTCTTTTCTTAGGGGACATATTGATAAGTTATGGAGATTTTTCTGAAAATGGTCACATTTTGGCGCCTTGCGGTTACAATGAAGAGTGGCATGTGCGAGAACTGGAAGCATCTCTAAAACAGAAATGGGGGGAAAACTGGAAAGAAGAGCTGAAAAAACAAAAATTGGGATATATAAAATCAGAAAAAATAATCTCTTTGATTTCGAACCCGCAAAAGACAAAATTAACTGCAGCAGAATCCCTTTCAATTTCAAAAGAATTTAAAATTCCAATGCATCCTTATTTTACATATCATTGGAACCTTTCTACACCGGAAAAACTCGAAAAATTACTTTCTTGGTTTTCATCAATGAAAGCTCTTTCTGAACTGCAAGACGGCGAAGAAAAAATAATAGTCCCTCTGAAAGAAGAGCCTAAAAATATATCAGACCAGATAGGCATACCCTGTACAGTTGTTAATAATGAATATGTTGTTTATAACAAAGAAGATTCCCTTTCAATTTTCTCAACATTCAATGCCAAAACAAGAGAAGAATTTGAAAAAATAATTAAAATATTCCAGGAAAATAAAGATAAGAAACCACTCGAAATAATAAACCAGTTTTCTTCAGTAGAAATCAGGGATAAATCGGGCACTTTTATTGGTGCAAGAATGGGCAGGCCTGAAAAATCCAAAATGAGAAAACTTGCAAGCAGCCCGCACACATTATTCCCCATAGGAGAAGAAGGAGGGAGATTAAGGAGCATGCAATCAGCTGCAGAAGAAGGAAAAATCACAGCAGATTTTCCAATTTATAAATGTGAAACCTGCAATAAAAACACAATATACAGAGTTTGTGAAACATGCGATAAACCAACAATAAAACTTTATGATTGTGCAGTCTGTGGTTTGATAACAGCTCCGGTATGCAAATTGCATGGCAAAGCAAAAACTTACAAAAAGCAGAGCATTGTAGCCAACCAATTCCTTCAGGCAGCAATCAATAAGCTTGGCATGAAAACTTATCCAGATTTAATAAAAGGAGTCAGGGGCACATCCAACAGAGACCACATCCCTGAAAATTTTGCAAAAGGAATTCTTCGCGCCAAACATGATTTATTTGTAAATAAAGATGGCACAATAAGGTACGATATGACTGAGCTACCTATGACACACTTCAAGCCTAAAGAAATAGGCACATCAGTTGAAAAATTAAAAAAAATAGGTTATACCCATGATATGGATGGGAATCCACTTGAATCTTCTGGCCAGACAATCGAGCTAAAACCGCAGGATATAATTCTTCCAGCTGCTTTAGATGGAACAGATGAAGCTGCAGACGATGTTCTTTTCAGGGTTTCCAAATTTATAGATGAATTGCTCACAAATTTTTACGGACTTGAACCTTACTACAATTTTTCAGATAAATCAGATGTTGTGGGGGGGCTAGTAATTGGTCTGGCTCCACATATCTCAGCAGGGATGATTGGCAGAATAATCGGTTTTTCAGAAACACAGGCATGTTTTGCGCACCCACTCTGGCATGCAGCATTAAGGAGGGATTGTGACGGGGACGAATGCTGCGTTTCTCTTCTTATGGACGGGCTTCTTAATTTTTCAAGGCAATTCCTCCCCGATAGGAGGGGAAGTAGAACAATGGACTCTCCTCTCGTATTAACATCAAAGCTTAACCCTTCTGAAGTTGATGATATGGTGCACGGGCTCGATGTTGTCGGGGCGTATCCCCTTGAATTTTACAATGCAGCACAGGAGATGAAAAATACATGGGAGATAAAAATTGAACAGCTTGGGCAAAGACTCAGCACAGAATTACAATATGAAAAAATAAAATTTACACATCAAGTGTCAAGTATGAATATAGGTGTAAAATGTTCAGCATACAAGACTCTTCCCAGCATGGAAGAAAAATTAAAGGGGCAGATGGAAATTGCAGAAAGAATAAGGGCAGTTGATGAAGGTGATGTTGCCAGACTTGTAATTGAGAAACACTTCCTAAGGGATATAAGGGGGAATCTCAGAAAATTTTCTCAGCAGGAATTCAGATGCGTAAAATGCAATTCCAAATATCGAAGACCTCCATTAACAGGAAAATGCACAAAATGTAGTGGCAGACTTTTGTTTACTGTTTCAGAAGGATCAATACTTAAATATCTTGAACCAAGCATAAGCCTTGCAAACAAATACCATATTTCAACATATTTGAAGCAAACTCTTGAGCTCACAAAAGTAAGAGTCGAAGGTGTTTTTGGAAAAGATGCTGAAAAACAAACAGGTCTTGGCTCTTGGTTTGGTTAAATTATTTTTGGCAATATCTTAATAAAATAAATAAGCGCATAATAAAAATTTAGAAGAATTACATTCTGGAATTTACAGTGTGTTTTGCACCGCAAACACTGCATTTTATGAAAGTGATATTCCCTTCCTTTTCCATTTTAGTATCAAACTTTTTGCATTCTTTGCATGCAACAAAATAATCTGCATATTGCCTTATTTTGTCATTAATCATTGAAGCAGAGACTTTTCTTCCCATTATAAGCGCCTTATCTGTCAAATTAGCAGGAGTAGCTAATTCCTTAAGAATATATTTAAGTAAGTGATTTACAGGCCTTCTTAGGGTGGCGGCTATTTGATGAAAATTACTTATTACTGTTTTGTTTCCCTGTAGATGCCCTAATACTTTCGGTATTTCAAATCTCTCAGTTTTTAAGATATCTTCGGGCAGTTTTTCCCTTCCATTATCCAGCATTTCCTCATAATCCATGCCTTTAGGCAAATTTGCTTCATATTTAAATTTATGTTAAACTCTACCAGATATAGAAAGATATAGAAAAAATTTTATAGTCAGTTTATGTATATAAGAAATATGGCATTTGCAGATGGTTCAAAAGAAGAGGAAAAAAGGCTGCTTTCTCTAAAGGAAAATACACTTTCCAAGATAAAACAGCTGGGGCCCGAAGATATAAAGCAGCTCCCTGCAATAATCAATCATTTTTTTTCAGATCTCTTTAACTCAAAAACAAGAATGACTTTTGAAGAGATAAAAGACGATATGAAAAAAAAGAAAGTCGGCTTGAAAACAAGGGGGGAAATCTGGGAATTTTTTGAGCATCTTCTTGAAATTGAGTATGCAGAAAAAACAATAAGTTCTGAAGAGTTCAAGAAAATAATTGACAAGTTTCAAATAATTATCAATGGTATAATGAGTGAAATTATATTCAAAAAAAAGCTCCAATCAGGTTCAAGTTCACTTATATATGAACCAAAATCAACAGGAAGCAAAAATATGGAAGCATCAAAAGAAAGAACAGAAATCAAAAAGGATTTTTCGATAGCAGAGATTTTTGACATGGTGCATAAAGCAAGAATATACCTTAAAAATGGAGAGAAAAAAGAAGCCAGAGAAGTTTATTCAAAAATACTTTCCCTCTATTCAAAGCTTTCTTCACCTGCAAAAAAAGAAGTTCATTTTCACATAACCAAGCTGTATGAAAAATTTTAGTTTTTTAATCTCAGAGTTATCATTCTATTTTTGTGTCACTGTTCAGCTGAAGCGGCGATTTTGGTTTTTTCCATAAATAATACCCAAATATAAGCAAAGACGACACTATTAAACTTATAAGTGTGAGGTACGCCGTTGGTGATTTTATCAGATCATTTATTTCTTTTTTCCAAACATCAATTATTGTTTTCTGCTGGGCAGGTTTTTCCGCTCTGGCTATGAGATATTTGCAGCTTTCTATCACAGAATCAATCGACTGGCTTGCCTTTGCATAATCTCCTGTTTTAACATAATCACTTGCTCTCTGGAGTACTTCATTTAATTCAAGGCACTCTGGATTTTGGTTAAGTAAATCCCTTACAAAATCTATTTTTGTATTGATCTGTGTTTTGTTTACCTGCCCTTTCTGAAGTGTGCTCATATATATTGTTGCACTATCAAATAGAACTGGATTGTCTACTGTACCATTAAGTATTATATCAAATGCACCGCTTATTGTGCTGGTATCTACCATCACCCAAAATTTGTCTTCTTCCCCCGTATCGAGAGTTTCTATATAATCTTTTGAAAGCAAAGGGGCTACACCCGGGAGGCTTGCAGATGCAGATAAGTGTATTCCTGAAAGTGTTTCATTGGCGCCATTAAAAACTCTCACAACAGACATAACAGTTCCATTTTCATAATAAACCGGTGTTCCTGGCTGGAGTAGTTTAAATCCTATAAATTTTTTCCCGCTGTCACTGCTCTTTGTTTCTGTTTGTATAGAGACACCCCCCCCTCCTCCGCCGCCCCCTCCAGATGAAAGTGGTGATGGAGATGTTGAATCAGATGAATTTTCTATGTACGTTATTTTTATATAATTGCTGTATGCAGATGCAAAACTATCATTAAAAGTAAACATTATATCTTCAGAGCCTATAAAATTATTCAATGGCCTCAAATTGACTTTTCTTGTGCTCTGGTCAATCTCAACATTTATGTTTGTATTTCCTGAAACAGAAATATTAATTACATCATTGGTATCCACATCATAAAAATAATCATCCAAATCAACCCAATTAAGGAGAACAACCTTGTTGTTCAGTGTTTTGTTTGATATTGTATATCCAATAACAACCTGGCTGATATTTGGGGTTATACTCACATTACTTGTATTCATTGTTATTTTATATTGAAGGTACCTTGATGGTGTTGAAGCTATATTAGAATCGCTTGTGTCGGTATAATTACTCCATGATGAATTCATTCCAGTGTCTGCAGATGTTCTTGTCTGGAAAAATGCATTAGTTGCATTTGATATGTTTCCTGCCCATGAAATTGTTGTAAAATACAATTCATCAGAGGCATCAGCAAGGTCTATTATCGGAGAGATATAATCCCCACTCTCCATAAAATTGGTGTTATTAGGAGCAAGCCTTATGTATCCTTCTGAAGTAATATTGGTTACATTAAATACTCCCGATGAAAAGTCATCATAATCTGAATGTATTTTCATTCCATAAACAGGAGGTCTATTTATATTTACAACTGTAACGTTCCAATAAATTGTGCTATTTGCAAAATTATTATCTTTGGCAGCAAAAACTACACTATAATCTCCTGCAGAAGTATAATCTGTAGCAAAAGTATAATTTTCTGTTGTTGCAGTTTCAACGTAAGGCAAATATCTATTTATTGGTGTGCAGGCAGACAAAGTGGAAGACCAGGTACATCTTAAATCTGCAGAGCATGAGGTCTGATTTGTTCCATAAGCCCCACATGCAGAAATAACACTGCTATTCTCTCCGGCAACCATCCAACTATAATTAAGATATCCTCCTTCGGGGTCAGTGGTAGTTTCATTAAATAAAATTATTATGCTTTCATTTATAGTGAAGTTTGTTTCATTAGGCGCATAAAAGTTTATCTGTGGAGGATAATTCATATTTATGTAAAAAGATGTTGAATTTGTTAGGTTAGTATCATTTGCAACAGCTGTTACAGAATAACTTGTCACAGACATATTTGTGTTGGTAAAATTAAATCTGCCCAACCATGATGTTTGGCTTGTATTTGTTAAATTCACAGTAAAAATATCAGGTGTTGCATTCAATGCTATTGTATCCCCGTCAATATCAGATGCAGTTATATTGAACCTGCATGTAACGTTCCAGTTGCACGTCACATTTGATACACCCCCAAAATAAGGTGCATGATTCAATTTTGTTATATTGAGTACAAACGTCATATTATCATAACCAGTGTCTGAATCATTTGCTAATATGAATATCGTTTGGTTGGATATATCAAATACCAAAGGTGTAAAATAAAAGTTCCAGGTTGTTGAATTTATCCTTGTGCTGTCAAATCTTGAATAATTTGAAGTTATTATTACAGGGTCAAAATCAGGATCATCTGCAGTTATATTTATACTATAATTTATACCAGTAAAAGCGCTTTGATTGTTTATTTCAACAATCACAGGAGGCCTATTGGAAGTTATTGTCATATTAAAAACTTTAT
>Ga0210019_1005477_pt1 | contig 10566 bp, 7 predicted proteins | sample CryGeyCG2114_020_2_FD_183969 | JGI IMG/M metagenome (GOLD analysis project Ga0210019, IMG submission 183969) | Groundwater microbial communities from aquifer - Crystal Geyser CG11_big_fil_rev_8/21/14_0.20 (SPAdes) (version 2) | ecosystem: Environmental > Aquatic > Deep subsurface > Groundwater ...
AAAATTCATGAATTTTTTATTTTCATCCTAATTATCACCCTATATGCATCGTTCTCTTATTTAAAAAAATATCTGCTAAAATACCCTGCAGAGTCCTTGATGATTTTCTTAATTATTATTTTAGGCGCTTATCCGTGGCTAAACAATTTTGGGGTTATACAGTCTTTGCGATACTTTATTTCTCCCTTCGTAAAAATTCTCCAAAACCCAAAAATTAACCTTTGGTTTATTGATAATTACACTAATGTTGACGGAAACAAAATGGGTTGGCTAGGGTACACTTGGATATTGTATTATATATATAATATTGGTATTTATATCCCATGTTTTTTCTTTGTTTGCGCTGTAACGAAAAAATATAGATTAATAACCAAGAGCAAACTAACGAAATATTCGTCCATATATATATTGAGTTGTTTATTATTTTTTTCTATCGCTGAAATTTTTCCTCGACTTGGAATAGCTTATTTGCCTGACCGAGCATGGTTATTTGCTTCATTGTCTTTTATATTTTTTATTCCATTTACCATCAATACTTTTGAAAAATATTTAAGAAACAATTTAATTTTTTTATTTATTATGTCAGCGATTATATCGTTATTATTAGGATGGATTACGACATATGCCAAACAAGGATGGACTACAAAAAATGAATTTGATGCTATGAAATTCATAAAAAATAACACTGCGCCTGATTCGTTAATTATAAGTCAAGCTTCAAACGGTCCTGGTATTTCGTATTATGCAAAGAGAAAATTTATTATGCCTGAAAACGAATTTACCCATACGGCTAATTATTCGGATACAGAAAATGTTATTAAAAAAAATAATATATCGTATATGAGCGAATCATTAATCAGCGAAAAAGAACAAATCGTTCAAAAATTACAAGAAAATCTAGATAAAATTGCTAAGGGAAGTGAGAAAAAAAAAGATAACCTTGCCAATATAATGGCCAGCCAAAGCAAAAGAGTTGAAGAAATAAATTCTAAATTATATGAAATAGAACAAAGCATTATTTTAGGTAAAAATCCACCACCAGTATATTTTTTGTATTCATACGATAAATTTAAGACAATCTATACCATGCGTTCGTGGTGGCAGGAATTCAATTTTAATGATCTAAATGTTAAAAAATTTAACGCAACATATAAAACAATCTATAATCAAAACGGTGTATATATTTGGAAATTAAATTAGACTTATTACGAAATAATTTTTCATAGCGTCCCGACAAAATGTCGGGATGAGCGAAAACAATAAAGAGCAAGGAAAGCATAACAGGGTTACGTTAACGAGTGATGAATTGTTATTCAGCCAAAATTTGTTAATTACAGTAGAAAGGATTGTTTCGTAATGAGTCTAATATAAACAATATGTGCGGAATAACTGGAAAAATTAGTTTTGGGAATCAATTTATTTTTCCCAAAGAAATAAAAAAAATGACCGATGCGATCGCTCATCGTGGTCCGGACGATGAAGGTTTTTGGATCTCAAAAAATAAAAAGATTGGACTTGGGCATCGCCGTTTAGCAATTATCGACCTCTCCCCGGCTGGTCACCAACCAATGAGCTACAGGAATCGTTATCACATCGTCTTCAATGGCGAGATTTACAATTTTCAATCAGAAAAAGAAAAATTAATTAAACTCGGCTATACATTCAAGTCTAAAACTGATACCGAAGTAATTTTGGCTCTTTACGATAAATATCGAGAAAAATGCCTCGATCATCTACGAGGAATGTTTTCTTTTGCGATTTATGATGAAAAAGAAAACATTCTTTTTTGCGCTCGAGATCGGGTAGGTAAAAAACCTTTTAAATACTTTTATGATAAAAAAGTATTTATTTTCGCCTCCGAACTAAAAGCCATTTTAACACAGTACGAATATCACAAAGAGCCTGATTTTGAAGCGATCCATCACTATTTAACCCTCCAATATGTACCAGCTCCAATGACTGGATTTAAAAATATTTTTAAACTCGAACCCGCACACTACTTAAAGCTTGATCTAAATAATAATACATTGGTTAAAAAACGCTATTGGCGACTTGATTATTCTAAAAAACTCAACTTACCTGAAGAAGAATGGCAAAAAAAGATTATCAGTAAATTAGATGAATCGGTCAAAATCCGAATGATTTCCGATGTGCCACTGGGCGCTTTTCTCTCCGGCGGAATTGACTCAAGCGCAGTCGTTGGTCTAATGAGTAAACATAGTTTGAAACCGGTTAAAACTTTTTCAATCGGTTTTGAAGACGAAAAATACAATGAATTAAAGTACGCTCGAATAATTGCTGATAAATTTAAAACCGATCACACCGAATTTATTGTTAAGCCCGATGCAATTGAAGTCCTGCCAATGCTTGTCAAGCAATACGAAGAGCCTTACGCCGACTCAAGCGCTCTGCCGACTTACTATGTCTCAAAATTGACCCGGGATTCTGTTACGGTCGCCCTCAATGGCGACGGTGGGGACGAAAATTTTGCTGGTTACGAACGTTACAGCATTCAAAAGTTTTCCTTAATCTATGAAAAATTTCGATTTATTAACCGCCTGGTTTGCGTCCCAATTATAAAATATCTGTCAAATAAATATTCAAATACTTTATTTGACAGATCGTATAAATTTGCATCTACATTTGATCAAAATTATGATTATCGCTACCTTAATTACATTTGTTACTTTTCCAATGAAATGAAGCAAAAACTCTATTCTCAGGAACTTAAGAAAAAACTATTTTCAGATTCATATTTAATTATAGCAAATGCTTTTAATGATTCTCGTACAGATAATAAACTGGACCAAACTCTCTATGCTGATTTTACTAATTATCTTCCTGAAGATTTACTTGTCAAAGTTGATATCGCTACAATGGCAGTTTCCCTTGAGGGACGGTCACCCTTTCTTGATCATGAATTTTTAGAATTAACTGCGAGGATACCCTCAAGCCTAAAATTAAAAGGTTTTAACAATAAAAAATATATCTTAAAAAAATCTTTAGAAGGCTTTATCCCAAATGAGATTATGTATCGCCCGAAAAAAGGATTTGGAGTGCCAATTGACAAATGGTTTAAAAACGACTTAAATAATTATATTCGGGGAATGTTGCTTTCAGATAAAACAATTATCAAAAAATATTTTAATCTTGGATATATAGAGTATTTAATCAACGCTCACCAGAATACCAAACTCAATTATTCTAACCAACTTTGGGCACTGTTAACTTTGGAGTTGTGGTTTAGAGAATATTTTGATTAATTATTATGAAAAAAAACCATTTGCCTTTTCTATCTGATCCGATTGATTCGTCAAAATTTAGGTTAACAATTTTTAAAAATATTAATAATGAAATAGTTGACGGGTTACTAATTTCCAATACAAATTGGTTCCCAATAATCAGCAACATACCAAGAATTTTAGTTGGTGAGCTTAAAAACAATTTGCTTAAAAATAATATTCAATTCTTCAGAAAATATCAGCCAAAATTGCCTAAATCTATTAAATCCGAATGGGAAAAACAAATAAATTCAATTAATAATTTAGATAAATTTTTAGCTCACCAAAAAAAAACTGGTGAGAGTTTTGCTTGGGAATGGAGAAATATCTACCGTGAAAATAATTTCGAAAAAAATAATTTTTTACATTTTACCGGACCTTTTATCACCGAAAAAACATTAAAGCATAAAATGGTTATCGATATTGGTTGTGGGTCAGGCAGATTCACTAAATGGGGAACAAAGCTGGGCGCTAAAGTCGTCTTTGGAACCGATCTAGGTGAAAGCGTTGAAGTCGCTTACCAAATGACCAAAAAATTTGATAATGTCTGTATTGTTCAAGCAGATATTTATAATATGCCGTTTAATAACATATTTGATATTGCCTATTCTATCGGCGTATTACATCATTTGCCTCAACCGCAAAAAGGCTTTTTGAAACTACCTAAAGTCTTAAAAAAAACTGGCAAAATGCTGATCTGGGTTTATAATCGCAGAAATAATAACCGAGCTATTTACTTTTATGAACCGGTTCGGGCAATACTAAAATATCTACCTAAACCAATGCTGCTAAAACTCTGCTATCTACCCGCATTTGGTGTTCATTTATTTAACTATTTAACCACTTGGCTCAATTTTATTGAGCAATATGAAATGGCAAAAAAAGTGCCTTTCTCTTACTACGCTAATTTTCCCTTTAATATGAAATTAAACGACGCTTTTGATGTTTTAGCCACCCCAAAAAGCAATTATTACTATGTCGAGGAAATAGAAAAATGGTTTAAGTCTGCCAAATTAAAAGACATCAAATCATTCGAACATCCTGAAGCCGGAATAACTTGTGTGGGGGAAACGAAATAAAATTATAACTTTATGAAAAAAAATATTAAAGTAATGCATTTTGTAATAGGGCTAGGAGTTGGTGGCGTTGAACAAATGCTTCTCAAAACCCTTCCGTTAATGTCAAAAAACATTGAGAATATTGTTTATAGTATTAACCCTGGAGAAATTGGAGATAAACTAGCAAAACTTGGTATCAAAATTATCTATTGCCCTAAAGTGAACATTTTCTCTTTGGTCAGCGATTTTAAAAAAGTTGTTAAACATGAAAAACCAGACTTACTAATAACTTATTTAATGCATGCTGATTTGTTTGGACGTTTTTTTGGTAGATTGTTTGGGGTTAAAAAAATTATCTGTTCCAAAAGAGGCATCTTGCTTAATTATGAATACTTAAAATACTTTGACAAACTATCATCATTTTTAGTCGATAAATATATCTGCGTATCTAAAACACTTCAAAAACGACTAGTTAACAACTGGCATATTCCTGAAAAAAAAGTAATTACTATCCCTAACGGGGTTAACATAAATATATTTAATCAAATTAAACTCGATAAAACAAAAATGTTAGCTACATTTAAAATTCCAAAGGGTACCTTAATATTTACTTACACAGCAAATTTGAGAGACCAAAAAGGACATATCGAGCTGGTCAAGGCTCTTAATTTAGTTAATAAAAAATTAAAAAAATGGACGCTATTACTTATAGGTGCGGATCAGGGAGAAAAAAATAAAATAGTTAATACAATCAAACACTATAAACTTGAAAAGAACATTATATTGCTTGGTTATAGAGATGATGTTTTGAAAATATTAAAAATTACAGATATATTTCTATTTCCAAGTCTTGGAGAAGGTATGTCAAACGCTTTGCTTGAAGCAATGGCTTCAGGGTGTCCAATAATAGCCAATGATATTCCGGAAAATCGTGAATTGATTAAGCATAATAAAAATGGATTACTGGCTCAAATTGGCAATTACTCTTTTTCTAGAAAAATAATTGTATTGTCTAGAAATAGCATATTAAGAAAAAAACTTGCTAGTAAAGCTAGAGAAACCGCACAAAAGCAATTTAATGTTAATAAAATCGTAAAAGAAATAGAAACGCAATATTTTCAAGTCATTAATGAATAAAAAAACTGTCATTATTAAAAGTGATAATTTGTCTTACTCAAATTTTCCCTATCTCCCAGACAAGCTGTATCCCGAACTTCCCAGTACAAAAATAAATAAAAACAATTTTTTATATTCAGGAGTAAGAACTTTGTTTCATAATTTAAAGCTTGACCAGGATAACTTTAATACTAAAAATTGGAACCCGCTAAAAAAATACTTAAAACCAAACCAAACTGTTTTAATCAAACCGAACTGGGTTATGCATAAAAATCCAGCCAATAAAAATAGTATTCAATCGTTAGTTACTAATAGTGCAATTATAAAGGTAGTAATCGATTATTGTCTAATAGCGCTGAAAAGCAAAGGAAAAATAATAATCGCCGACGCTCCATTGCAAAGCTGTAATTTCAATAAGTTATTGATAAAAACTAAAATCAACATACTAATCGACAATTATAAAAAAAGGTTCCCCGAGGTAGTGTTTGAAATAATTGACCTAAGAATAACTAGATTAACAAATTTAAACAAGCTTAATCAATCTCAGAGACAAGAACCGGGGGATCCTCTCGGTTATACACTAGTAAATTTAGGAACAAAAAGTTTACTAATGGATATTGCTAAATATAGCTCAAGGTTTAGAGTAACAAATTATAACAACAAAATGTTGCGGGAACATCATAATTCAGAAGTGAATGAGTATTTAATATCAAATTCTGTCTTAAATGCAAACTTAATAATAAATATCCCAAAAATGAAATGCCATATAAAAGCAGGTATTACCGGCGCTCTGAAAAATATGGTTGGAATAAATGGTCACAAAGAATTTTTGCCCCATCACATAACAGGCGATCCGAGCACTGGGGGAGACCAATATATACATAAAAGTAAAATCAAAGAAGTCTATAATAAAATATACGATAATTATTGGTCAAGCTCAATTGAAAATAATTTAAAAAAATATTTTCAATTGATTTTAATGGATACGCTCAATAAACTTTCATACATTATTGACAAGGATAACCTCTTCGATGGTGGTTGGCAGGGCAACAAAACCATACCTAGAACAACGGTAGATATAAACAATATTTTGTACTATTATAACTTAGATAAAAAAATTCTTTCTTCAAAACCAGTCCGGAATGTTTTATCCATTATTGACGGGATAGTGGCTGGTGAGGGAGACGGACCATTAAGACCAATCGACAAAAAAGCTCAAGTGCTAATTGCGGGATTCAATCCTCTCTTGGTTGATTTGGCTATGGCTAAACTAGTTGGTTTTAATATTATAAAAGTGAAAACATTAGTTTACGGACTTAACAATAAAAGGTCAAAATTTAAGATTAAAAATTTAGAAGAAGTCTGTTTTTCTTATAACAAAAAACAAATCAGTCTGAACAAACTACCTAATTTAAATTTTACCAAGCCACAATATTGGATGTAGCATGCTTAAAAAAATACTATTTTTTATTCTTAAAAAAAGACTTAACCTTTCAAGAGTAGAAGCTATATACAGAACCATAGTTTCTGCTTCTGAACTAGAAAAGTTTTCAAATAATCAAATAGATAAATTAATCGGCTTTGTCAGTAAAAATAACTCTTACTATAAGAACATTAAATATATTAATAACTCAGTGCCCCTACTGACCAAACCTCTGATAAACAAAAACTTTAAAAAACTTAAAAGCAAAAAATTTTTCACAAAGACTTACTTAAATAGTTCCGGAGGAAGTACCGGCAAAAGCCAAACATTTCTTCAGGACTATAATTATTCAAATTGGTCGTCGGCAACAGTGTTGTTCTATTATAGAAATATATTAGGCGTTGACCCTAACTGCACAAAAAAAATTGTTCTTTGGGGGTCTGAAAGAGATATTTTCAACCAGAGAGACTATCCCAACATTATTTCAAATTGGCTAACCAATACTGTGTTTTTAAACTCGTTTAAATTAGACGAAAAAATACTTGACCAATACATCCAAACAATTAAAAATTACCAACCAGTTTATATCAGGGGCTATGCTGGTTCTTTATATCAATTATCCAAACAAGCTAAAAATAGAGGGGTCAGTTTTAAGGGGATTAAATTTGTTTCATCAGCCGCCGAAAAACTAAGGGACTTTATGAAAAAAGAGATTACAGAAACTTTCAACTGTCCGGTCTATGATTTCTATGGTTCCCGTGAAGTAGGAGCTATTGCAGGAGAATGTACAAAAAACAACATGCATTTGTTCACTTTTAACAATATTGTTGAGATAGTCGATCGTAGTAATAAAAGAATCTGCGATGGTAAAAAAGGGAAAATAGTCGTTTCAAATCTGCACAACTATTCAATGCCGTTAATAAGGTATGAAATTGGAGATATTGGCTCAATAACAAGTAAAAAATGTGATTGTAGGCTAAAGCTACCTATTTTAAGCGAGATTGACGGTAGAATTACTGATCATTTTGTAAAAAAAAACGGGGAAATGATTCACGGTGAATATTTTACTCATCTTTTTTATTTTCGTAATTGGGTAAAAGAATTTCAGGTAACTCAAGAAAGCTATGATTTAATTATTATAGATATTGTTAAAAAAGGGCTGAGGTCTGTAAAAGATATAGAGGATATCAGTAATAAAATAAAATTAGTAATGGGAAATAGATGTATTGTGAAATGGAGATATGTAAATAATATTAAAAAAACTCCTCAGGGAAAATATATATTTACAAGATGTTTGGTAAAACAGTAGATCTATTTTTTTGCATAAATAATAAAAGAAGAACCAGTAATATTAACCCCGTTTGCCAATAATAATCGTTTTACACAATGTTCTATATAGCCAAAACCATTCATGCTACTTGAAGGGAAAACAACCCTTTTTACTTCAGTTCTCGAAAAACCCCTAAAAAGATCCTCCAGCGTAGAGATGCTAAATGACTGTTGGTGTCCCCATCTGTGAAATTTAGCACCACAATCCGGGCAAAAGATAGTCTGTTCTTGCAAATTTTCTTCTGCAGGTACTGTTGCGACAAACACCCCATCTTTTTTTAGACAACGATAAACTTCATTAACCCCATTAGTTAAGTCCTTGTTTGTTAGATGCTCCAAAACCTCACTTGCGATAACTATATCAAATTTATTATTTTCATATTTGATATCAGAAATGTTGCATACTGCCAATTCGACTCTGTAGCCTAGCTTAGTAAACTTATCTTTTATTTTTTCTATACTTCTTTTGGCTATGTCGATGCCAAAACACTCATAGCCCTTTTTAATAAAAAGCTCAAGCATTGAGCCATCTCCTAAACCAATATCCAACACCTTTCCTGTTTTTTTAAGACAGTTAACTCTCTTGACCACATAAGATAAGCGTGCCATAGAGCCCTTAAAAACATCTTTACCTTCAGTTTGGTAGTAATCCCAAATATTCTTATTTCTTTTTAATTTATTGATCATATGCCAACCATTAAAACAATCTTACCTTTTTTTACTAAAACAATAAACTCTTAAATACCTTGTAAACAAAAATACAAGCAGACTAGAAGAAACAAGAAAAGCGATAACCGCCCCGATAAGACCGAATCTTTTTGTAAGTAAAATAACAAGGGCTACATTTATAAGTCCGCTAAGCAAACTAATAAATACATTTGCCCTCAATGCCTTTTCTCCGTACGAGGCTATCAACCAGCTAAAAACACTTTGAGAAGCAAAAACTGTATTTGCAAAAGCAAACAAAAATGCAAAATAGTAGTTTAGCTGATAGTCTTTTCCATACAAGAACACGATGAGTATAACTAATAAAAAGTTAGCTATAACAAAGGGGATAAAACCTATCTTAAATACTTTTACTAGCTTATTGAATACTTCTGGCTTGTTTCTGTCGTCCATCGAGGAAATACTTGGGAAAAAGACATGATTAAACATCTGTTGAACTTGAGACGGCAAAAAAGATCCCGCCGAAGCATAAACTGTATAAATTCCAACACTAGAAAAACCTAAGTAACTATTAAGGATTAACCGGTCAACATTACTAAATGCAAAGCCCGCAACACCTCCCAGTACTGCATATAAGCCATATCTTACTAATTTTTTTGCTACTTGTGGCTGGTAATTTTTTAACTTTGGAATATTTTTACTAATTGCTACGATGCCGTATGTAAGCAAACCGATTGAAATCGCAATAATATATGATCGAAATGAGTAATCCTTGGTAATAGTGATATAAACAAAAAAGACCAACATGACAGTCAAAGCGTTAGAAACATTTAGCAAAGAGATTAACCTAAACTTCTGTAAGCCTTTTAAGGATGCCTCCATAAAGTAATTAAAAGATAGGATCGCTGAGTAAATTACTCCAAAAGTAACTAAGTTGGCACTGGTTTTAAACAGTTCGCCGATATAATTTCTAAACAGGTATATTACTGAGGCTGATACTAAAGTAAATATAATAACCAAAAAGAAAGAACTTGATATCTCCCTGCTTGGATTATTACTACTTGCGGAGTACTTAATTAATGAAGTGTTTAACCCCATTATCATCGGCAAGACGAAGATTTGACCCATTGATACAATCAACGCATACTTGCCATACTCTGCTGGACCTAAAATGCGCCCCGCCAAAAGGGTTGTGATAAACATTATAGCTACCATTGTTATAGACCCCGAAGTAATCCAACTCAGGTTTTTCAAAAACTTTTTCATCTCTAAGCTTATTTCTTGACCAAAAAACCACCTATGAAGTTTTTTAACAACTGTAACTAGACTATCTTTTAGATACATATTGAAAACTTAAAAAGTATTTTGAAATGTATTCTTCTTAAACATACCTCACTTGTAATTAATAGCCAAGCTACTGTCCTGACTGACCACATCGGTAACAAATTATTATTAATTTTTAATTGTATTTGCACTAACAAAGAGTTTTTAAAGACTATAAAAACTATCTATCTTTGAAAAGTCTATATATTCTCCCCCCGCCTTGCTCCAAATTGAAATAAACTAGGGTATAGTCAAATTTTTGCCACCAAATTTAATAAATAATTCGTCTGTTCTTTAACATTTAAGCTTCTGTGATTGTAACGCCAGACATATTCACCAAGATAGTAATGTAACCGTGATTTTCTGATAC
>Ga0210019_1005479_pt1 | contig 10563 bp, 9 predicted proteins | sample CryGeyCG2114_020_2_FD_183969 | JGI IMG/M metagenome (GOLD analysis project Ga0210019, IMG submission 183969) | Groundwater microbial communities from aquifer - Crystal Geyser CG11_big_fil_rev_8/21/14_0.20 (SPAdes) (version 2) | ecosystem: Environmental > Aquatic > Deep subsurface > Groundwater ...
CCTATTTGGGGAAAAGTAAAGTCATTGGCTCCAACTTATCCTTTTTTGTTCATATGGATCGTATATAGTTATTTTGACCCAATTGGTATGGGGCCCAGATATCCCACAAGCCCTCTCAAATCTTTTTCGGCTACCAATTTATTGGCCTCTTCCGGTTTCATCGTTTCCGCAAAATCATCAGGATAAATACTTCTTTGGAAGTTAGCGAATAAATATGCAAAGCCATTCGTGTCCTCGGCCACGAATAAACCAGAGATTTCAGAATGTTTGGGTGCCATCAAAATGCGGGATAAAGTACCGGTCTCCACCGAGTAGGCCCAAAGCATGTCTCTTGGGTGCCGGACTCCACTATCTTCCGCAATGAATAAAGTTTGAAACATTTCAGAGAATTTCAAGTTGTCAGGGTTGGCGATGTGGTTTACATCACAGGAGCCGGGACCGGCACTTTTTCCTTTAATGAGGGCTTTCATATTTGTAGCTACCCAGTCGCTCAATACCGGGTTTCCTTTAGAGTCCAGTTGGTCGCCCTTTAAATCGCTTTCATAAACAATGCCGCACAACAAATCATCTGGAAGGCCAACCAATTGAATATCGTCCTGAAAGCGCGGCCCATTTTTACCCGCTAGCATTCCTTCATAAGCTTTGGAGACTGCTGTATACAGTTTTTTTCTTTTTTTGTTTAAGGCTTGTCCTTCCAGTTTTGTGAACTCTGTTGTGGCTCCCTGCAATGCCGCAAATCGGCGCGTTTCTAAAAAAGCCGCTGCTGTTGCCATTCCTGGTTTTATTTGCAGGAATTCAATCTTTGGATCCAAAATCCCCGGTTCATTCTTTGAATTTTTAATTTTCGGAGTGTAGCCTTGAAAAACATAAGCCGGGTGGAATGAATCGGAAGTCGCCGATGTCAATGGAATTGTATTTCTTGTAAAAATATCTGAAAAGGTAATGCGTTGGTCTAAGTAAGCCTGAATAGATTTTTCATCCGAATGACCTAATTTTATCCAGGACAAATTGGCGGAATCTCCCTCTTTGGTGCGGGTTTGATGCCACTTGGCGGCATATAGGGTTCCTGAAGACAAGTCTCGTGGCTGGTCGGCAATAAATAAAAGCCTAACCCCATCTTTAGCATCGTCCGTCAAATAAACTGTTCGTTCATCGGGCATGACTACCCCCAGCTCCAGACTAATCCTCCCCATCGCATATCGCTTATTAACCTTGGCAATTCCTTCTGGTTCCAGTTGGATTTCTATGGGGAAGCCGTATCTGTAAGGATTGGCGCCGCCCTCTTTTACTTTTTTGCCCGTTGTCCCCAAAAACAAATTTACAGTCTCCAGGGGTGCGTTTTCGAACCATTGAGCGTTTGGTTCGTATTCTTCAGAACCTAAGTGGGTGTTCCAGGGGGTCAGGCTTGCCGCGCAAGGAAACCAAAATCCCTCGGAGGCACTGGCATCCACAGGTTGCAGGGATTTGGGAATTAAATTCCCGTTCTTAATGTTCTGTTGCAGGTTTGTTAAGTTAATCGTCATTGGAACATCATACTTGGCATTGAGAGGATGAATGTTTCTGTCTGCATTCTCGACCCAACTGTGATTTTCAAAATGTGTGATCAAATAAAGCGAATGGGAACCTGAAGATTCTTTTTTCTTAAGGGAGATCAGCGTGTTTCCGTCCGGGGACGAGGAGAAGATAGGCCCCTTCCTGATCTGAAAATGGTTTGTCGTTTGGCCCCAGTTGCTGATCGGGATCCCTTTAATGTCCAGAATGGCTCCCGCCCTGTTGGTGCCAACCTTGTCCCCAGAGCGAAATAGCACATTATAATTTAAAGGAATAACTTTTACGGATTTATCGTCGTAAGTAAGTCGAATCGCAGATTGAGTAAAGGCTTCCTCCAGAATCGTGAATTCCGCCGGAAGGGGTGTGGACGTGAATTCTACTCGAACGATTTTCTGCGCGCATGCGGAATTTATGCTAAAGATAAGCAGTGTGGCCGACAAAAATAATTTACCGCCGAACAGGCGAGGTGATTGTGGTTTCATTAAACAATGCCCCATTGTTAATCAAAATTTTCTTTAAGGAGAGGCTGGATCAAGTTGCAGAGGATCAATACAATCGAACCTTGCCAACCGCTCATTCATTAATTCCTGAAGTTCTTTCAACCTGGCTTCGGACTGAGCCTCAAACCTTAAGACCAGGGCTGGCTGGGTGTTGGAAGCCCTGATTAGAGCCCATCCATCGGAAAAGTCAATGCGAGCTCCATCGGTTTCGTTGATGTCAAATCGACCCCGAAAATGTTTTGCAATGTCATCGGCAATTTTAAATTTTTGCTGATCGGGACACTCAATCCGGATTTCCGGGGTGTAAAAGGTTTTGGGAAGATCAATTAACAATTCAGACAATTTGATATGGGTGCCATCCAGTATTTGGAGAAGCCGACAGGCGGCATAGATGGCATCATCATATCCGTAATATTCATCGGCAAAAAATATGTGGCCGCTCATTTCCCCGGCCAATAAAGCTCCCGTTTCGCGCATTTTTTTCTTAATCAACGAGTGTCCCGCGGAGGTCATCACCGGCACGCCTCCTTTATTCTTGATATCCTGAAACAGGTTCTGCGAACACTTCACTTCACCCACGATGGTCGCACCAGGATGGCGGTTTAATATATGGCGGGCAAAAATTATGAGCAAGTGGTCTCCCCAAACAATGTTTCCTCGGTCATCAATAACGCCGATGCGGTCAACATCTCCGTCAAACCCAATCCCTACTTCAGCATTTTCCTGCAGGACTTTGGTTTTCAGGGATCGGAGGTTTTCTTCAGTGGTGGGATCCGGGTGATGGTTGGGGAATGTGCCATCGGGCTCACAGAATATCTCGATGGGGTCCAACCCCAAACGTCCCATCAATTCTGGGCCGATCAGCCCAAAGCAACCGTTTCCGCCATCCACTACAGTTTTAATGGGTTTTGAAATTTGGATTCTATCTTTGATATTTTGAATGTAGGCTTCCTTGATTTCCATGGCCTCATGCCAGCCTTTTCCGGACTCATAATCCTGATTGAGAATGATTCGATATAATTCCCGGATGGTTTCCCCGTAAAGGCTATTTTTCGCGATTGAAATCTTGAAGCCATTAAAGGCGGCGGGATTATGGCTTCCCGTTATCATCACTCCTCCATCGCAATCCAAATAATATTGGGAAAAGTAGGAAACAGGTGTGGGGATAGTCCCGATGTCGATAATGTTGCACCCCGTTGAAAGAATTCCCTTTCCCAGTATGTAGCTGATCTGGTAAGAGCTTGGCCTGATGTCCCTGGCCAGGGTCAGGGTTCTCCCCCCCATTCGGCGTAGAAGAGTCCCTATGGCTTTTCCGAGAGATTTCACAAATTCAGGGGTCAGATCCTCATTGACCAGGCCTCGGATGTCGGACTCTCTGAAGATTTCAGGATTGATGGTCATGTTGATGGTCATGAATATTCCCTTGAAGATTGAAATTACATGAAGAATAAAGCCAAAAAGGCCTTAAAGGGGTTAGGTTTTGGTTAGGAAAAATCAGGTGAAAACGGTGGGTTTCCTAACAAAAGGCTAACGCAATTCAAATTTGTGATCGGTAGACTCTACATTGTTTAAATAGAGGAGACTTGGTGTCTGTACAAAGTGTTTTTGCAAAATCCAAAATTCGACGAAGTTATAAAGTCTTTCTTGGCCGTGTGCAGTGCTGATTTTATCCTTCCCCATTGGTAATATGGACTGCCAAAAAGTTTTTTCCATCCACTCCCCATTTTTCTTGGGATTCCTGTCAGAATCCTTAAGGAGGTTTTATGTTGCACTCTAACCGCGTATTTGAAATCCAGCAAAACCAGAAAACTCCTACTCTGGAAGTTCTTGAATCTTTATTTGATAAATCGTCGTCCCCGGTTTCACCCTTGAATGTTGAAGAGTTGTCGGATGAGTTGACCGAGTTGGATCAACGGAATTATGAAGAACTCGTGACGATTGAACTCACTTCGGAGCAAACCGCCCAAATTCTGGAGCCTGCGCAAATTTTCCCGAAACAGGAAACCGTTACGGCTCTCCACTGGCATCCAGAGTTTGTGCCTATGGAGATAATCCGAAAACGCATTAACGCGACCTTTCCCAATAAGAAGAGGGAATTGATAATCCCGACGCAACATAATGAAATTTTGTCTTATGACGGCGAATATTCGGGTGTTGAAGTAGATTGCTATGCCCCGCAATTTCAGAAAAAGGTTCAGTTTCTCCTTCACTTTGAAAACTCAAAAGTAGAGAAAGCGGATGTGTTGAAATCAATGTGCAAGCACACGAGAAACTATCGGTCTTCGCAATTATTTGAGTTGATGGATTCCATCATTGCTCCCCGGTTCGAGAATCGCCTGCAGGCCGCTATTACAGCCACGGCCGCTGACGATGACCTTGTCCAGTTTGTTCAATGGGGAACTCGCAAACTGAATAAGTTGTTTCATGAAAATGAATCGGTGACTCCGGTTGAACATATTAAAAACAAGTTATTGGCTAATTACTTCGATTTGATGCGGAAGAATTTTGATGGTCGATTGATCAACCGGGCGCAATCATTTATTAGGGCAGTAAAAAAGATAGTTAAAAGAGAATTCAGTCCAGAGTATTTTTTTCGCGCTGAAGAATTTATTGAAGAAACGCGATCATTGGGCGGCGGTATTATCATTCCTCACCCGGAACAATTCTGGCCGATATTGCTGGCGGAATATGATGTGGATGGATACGAGGTCTGGAACCCGCAATCCCGGCAATATACAGATTTTCTGATCACTGTGGTTACCAATCAGAACAAAGCGCTAAACGGGAGACGAAAACTTTTAATCACCATGGGTGACGATTGCCATATGGGAGAGAAAGTCCGGGCTCCGGACGCTCAAAATAAAGAGAAAGCGGGCCGCCAAATTGGAGTGCAGTTGGCATGGGATGATTTGCACATTCGAAAAAGTTTGAATCTGGCAAACACTGATCGCGCCAAACTGATAGATGAATATAAAGAGCGGCTGAATTGATCAATTGCCCGGATACTTTGATGGCAAAGTATCAATGTTTTTTTTGCCCGTTGGAAAGGACGTGCATGTTTGTCCTTTTTCAGGGCCAGGGTCTATAGTTCAACCTTTTAGACGGAGAACTTGTCATGGCTGTTTCCGATGATGAATTCAAGCATGAATCCATACAAGACACAGAACTCATCATAAAATATTTGAAGGCGCTCACTGAAGGGTTTCAAAGTGGAAAACTGATCTTTGGCACCAAACAAAAGAAGTTTATTTTAGAGCCCAATGGGTTACTCCGGCTGGGTATAAGTGCTAAGCGAAAAGATCGTAAAGTTAAAGTCAGCCTGAAAGCCAGTTGGACAGAGGGCAAGGAGGGAAAAGAACTTTACCCTGACCCGCTAGAAATCAAAGCTGGAAAATAAATCAGGTTGTTATGCCGGAAACTTATACTATTCTGCAGGGTGAAATCGAAAACAATCTTCAACTGATTATCCTGGAAACGACTAAACAGGTTGAAGACACCCAAAAAGTACTCAAAAAACCGGATCCCCATGTCATCGAAAAAATACTGGCACGAGATGATTATATTGATAATTTAAAGAGCATCATTGAAAGGGAGAGTTTTTATAGCAGTATCAAGAAAAAAACCTCAAAGCCTGAAGCGGATACCATGCGTTCCCTCTACATTATCGGCAATAATTTAGAGCGAATTGCAGATTTTGCAGTCAATATTGTCCGCCAGACCGAACATCTGGTATCCAACGAATTTTTGAAGCGAATAAAATATGGAGAAGCTTTTAAGGAAATACTGGAGTCCTTAAAACTAATTCATAAAGCCTTTAAGAACCGTGATCTCAATCTGGGCTTAAAAATCTGTCGGTCAGAAATCAGTTTGGATAATTATTTTGGTTTAAATTTCAAACGAATCATGAACGAATTAAAGGCAGGGGGGGAGCATACAGAAAGCCTGGTAACCACACTCTTTATTTTGCAGTACCTGGAGAGAATGGGAGACTCTTTGTTGAATATAGGTGAGGCGATCATCTTTGCCACCATAGGAGAACGAGTCAAAATCAAGCACATAGAAAGTCTGGACGATTCCATGGGCTCCATGGATATGAATAAGTTTCTGGAAGAATTAAAAATTGAGGCTTTCCTCGGTACTAAATCAGGATGCAAAATCAGTCGGGTACAAAAGAATCTTAAAGGGGCCAATGAACAGCCTGTTATTTTTAAAGAAGGAAAAATCAGCAAGATTAAGAAAGAGAAAGAAAATATTGAGGCGTGGGAATCTCTCAAAGCTGGGTTGCCTCCCAAAGTTTTTAGTTTTCAAAAAAATGGGAGAACCGCTTCCATCCTTCTGGAATTTCTTGAGGGGCCAACGATTCAAAATTCCCTTTTGGATCCCGATGGTTGTTGCCTGGATGAATCTTTTGAGCATCTCAAAAAAATCCTGACAGAAATCTGGACTAAAACATTAAGTCCTGAACCGGTTTGTTCAAACTTCATCAGGCAATTGAAAACCCGGGTGTCTGATATTTACAAGGCTCACCCTGATTTTAAATTAAAGCCCCGGCAAATTGGCAGTCTGGTCACCTATTCTTTTGAAGAGTTGATTGATGAATGTGAAGCCCTTGAAAATAAAATAACCGTTCCATTTTCAGTCTGGTCCCATGGAGACTTCAATCTGGACAATATCATTTACGACACCCATGAACATCGAATGCATTTCATTGATTTATATCGGTCTGGTCGCCAGGATTATGTTCAGGATATTTCGGTTTTTCTGGTTTCCATCTTTCGATTGCCTATTTTTGTACCAAAGATTCGAGACCGGATGAATCAATTTACTTTGAAGTTTTTTCAATTTGGACAAAAGTTCTCAAATAAAAACGGTGATCCAACATTTGAAGCCCGGTTAGCTTTGGGTTTGGCACGCTCGTTTTTTACGTCGACACGGTTTGAGTTTGACCAAAAGTTTTCGCAAACCATGCAACAAAGGGCACTGTACCTTCTGGAGAAAATTGCTTCGCATCAGGGTCGGCCTTGGGAGGATTTTAAATTGGTCCCCAAAGTTCTGACCTATTTATAATCTAATTGTCGAATATTCATATGGCTAAAATTGGTATCATAGGAATCCCCGGAAGCTGGTCTTCAGAGCATTTGGCCGACATCGTCGAAAGTAAGACGGGAAACCGTTATTTAATCGACATGGCTGAAGTTGCTTATAATCTTGAAAAGAACTATATCGGGAAAGGTTCTCTGGATCTTGGCTCATTTGACGCTTTCATAATAAAAAAAATTGGGGCGCAATATTCTCCAAGCCTTATTAATCGCCTGGAGATCCTGGAATCCCTTTCCAGAAGTGGAGTGAAAATTTATTCTTCTCCCAAAAGCATCTTGGGGTTGCTGGATCGTATGACCTGCACCCTTAAGCTGAAACAGGGCGATATTCCCCTGCCATCTACAGTTCTCACCGAAAGCATTGATGAGGCCTGTCAGGCAGTTCAGGAGTTTGGAAAAGCAGTGTTGAAACCCCTCTATACATCCAAAGCACGCGGTATGAAAGTGCTGGAGGCATCCAATGGTATTCGGCTTGAGCTGGAATCTTATAAGGCTGAAGGCAACAGTATGATTTATATCCAAAAAATGGTGTCGATACCGGGAAAAGATTTAGGAATTGTCTTTCTGGGTGGTGAATATCTGGCGACCTACGCGCGAGTCGCGCAAACAGATTCATGGAACACCACCACCCAATTCGGCGGTACGTATGAACCCTACAATCCTTCCCAGGAAATCATTGATTTGGCCCACCGGGCTCAGTCACTCTTTGATCTTGATTTTACTTGTGTGGATTTGGTCGAAACCCAGGAAGGTCCTAAAATTTTTGAGGTTTCCGCGTTTGGTGGGTTCAGGGGACTGAAAGAAGCCTGTGACATTGATGCGGCCCCTTTATTAGTCGACCACGCTTTAAAAAAAATGAAAAATGAATAATCTCCCCGAAACAATTCAGGATGCCCGCAGGCAATTGGAAAAAAGTTTTGCCACCTCTTGCCAACTTCGCCTTTTATTTGGTGATTGTCGGATCGATATCTTGACAAATTCAAAATTGTTGAATCAAAACCTGGCGCATTATTTCAAGCCATTCATTGCCAGTGGCCAAATGAATTCCCCACACATGTCTGTCTATGCATTTGAAGGCGAGACTCCAGAATGGGGTTTCAATTTCACAATAAAACAACCTGATCCCGGGAAAACCAAAATCAAGGAAGAATTTGTGGATTTTCCTGATGGCCGTCTGGTTCGTAAAAAGTTGACAGGCATGTTGTTTCTTTTTGGTGGAGGAATCAATTTGGCCGTTGGCCCTTGTGTCCGGAACTCAAATCAGGTTATCAACTTCATCAACAATAGATTTATGGAATGGAAGCTGAATCAAGGGTTTTTCCTGGCTCATGCCTCCGGTGTCATCTGGAAAGGTGTGGGCATAGCCATGGCAGGCTTTCCCGGTATGGGTAAATCGACCCTTGCTTTGCACTTAATGAGTCGTGGAGCCCGGTTTGTCAGTAATGATAGATTATTATTCAAAAAAGAAAAACTTGGCTTTAATATGCTGGGTGTTGCCAAATTGCCCAGAATTAATCCTGGAACCGCCTTAAACAACCCGCATTTGAAAAATGTGATGCCGCCAGATGAGCGGGAAAGGTTTGCAGATTTAACTATTGAAGAACTCTGGGATCTGGAACATAAGTACGACGTGTTTATAGATGGATGTTTCGGTAAGGATAAATTCGTTTTATCGGCTCCCATGAACCTGATTGTGATGCTGAACTGGAATCGCAAAGAAAGTGCTATCAATTCACATTTTGTGAGTTTTGCGGATCGCAGGGATCTGTTAGGGGCTTTTATGAAATCTCCGGGGTTGTTTTACGAGCCGGAGGAAGTTGAGACTCAAGCGAGCTTGTCGGAAGAAAATTATATTGACCAATTAAATGGAATTTCTGTGCTGGAGATTTCTGGAGGAGTGGATTTTGATGAGGCCGCCAGGGCGATTTCACTCATCATAAATTCTAAAAAAATATAACCAAAGGTTTTTAATAACACCTGACTTACTAAAGGAGGTTTTTATGTCAAAGCAATCTGTAAGCCTTAAAGGCGAAATGGAAGTGGGTAGAGTAGTCACTCATTTGCAGGAAATTATCAAGGGTCTCAAAGAAGGAACTATTTGCATTCAACAGGGTACGGATTTAGTAACACTTAAACCCTCCAATAACCTTGAATTTGAACTTGAGGCTTCTTTGAAAGGCAATAAAGAAAAACTTTGTATTGAACTCGGCTGGAAGCAAGAGGTAGAAAAAGAAGAGCCTGACCAGGATTTCAAAATCACCTGCACCGAACCGGATGCGATTGAAGAACCTGTAGTGGCTGAATAATTTGGTGCAGAATTTTGTTAGCCCACTTGAAAACCACATCAAAATCTCCTGAATTTAAAGGAGTTATTTGATGTGGTTTTTCTTGTCTGCAATTGGAAAACTAGGGGGATTTTCATTCTAACCAAAACCTAATAAAAACCTAACAGTCCTGGTGTCTAATTTTTGTAAAAACGCACAAAAGGGTAATCATGAATACTCGAAAAGCACCCAGGAACCCAAGGCCAAGGGTTTTGCTGGTTGACGGTGACACCTTTTTTCGCATGTCTCTCAAAAAGGCCCTGGTAGAAAAGGGGTTTGAAGTACGAACAGCTTATGATGGAGTTGAAGGGGTTGAATTATTGTTGAACGACTCGCCATTTTCCATTGTGATTTCCCATCAAGATTTATCACGTATGGATGGTATCAGTTTTTTGTCTGCCGCAAGCACATTCTCGCATGAAATCACTACCGTACTTTTGCTGGAAGCGGATTCTTTCGAACCAGTCCTATCAAATGAAATCAGCCTCTTTTTAAAGAAACCTTTCGATGAAGATCAATGGGTTCGGGATATTGAATCCACTTTTTCTGGTGAAATGAATCTGGAAGCTATATAGTCCGCATAGTGACAAGTTGGTAATTTTACATATATTGTTCCTGCCCCAAAAGGGTGGTTTTACGAATTTCCGCTTTATTTTCATCCATTCAATAAACTGCCCACGATTTGCCTACAACCAAAATATAAAAAACCAGTTGTGGCAACCTCGCCGTAGCAAGTTAAATTGGTTTCACGCCCTCGTTATTTTCTTCCTGGGTTTTCGTGTCTCGCAGGGGTACTCACATAGAATACTTGTAGTTGTTAAGTGTTGCTGGGCGGGTTAATATTGTTTTTAAAAGGAGACGTTTTGGCGACTTCATTTAAAAAACAAATTTATGTTCTGATTGCAGGTGCCGTGGCCTTTATGGCGATCCTTGCCATGCCGACTATTGAGGGCTTAGTGCCCGAAGGTCAGCGCATGCTGGCGGTGACCGCCCTCATGGCCATCTGGTGGATCGGCGAGGGCACTGCCATCCCTGTGACTGCGCTTTTGCCTCTTGTGTTGTTCCCCGTGCTTGGCATTATGCCGAGCA
>Ga0210019_1005482_pt1 | contig 10562 bp, 13 predicted proteins | sample CryGeyCG2114_020_2_FD_183969 | JGI IMG/M metagenome (GOLD analysis project Ga0210019, IMG submission 183969) | Groundwater microbial communities from aquifer - Crystal Geyser CG11_big_fil_rev_8/21/14_0.20 (SPAdes) (version 2) | ecosystem: Environmental > Aquatic > Deep subsurface > Groundwater ...
AAGCTAAATAGGCAGGCGAGACGGGGCGCAACTCCCGCTTCACCTGCCCGAGTCCCGGTTTTTCCGGAACGAAGCAACTTTTTTAACAATTCAATGGAGTCAGACTTTCATCATTTAAATGACAAGAAACAAAGAAGTCACAGGCAACAACCGCAAGCTCCATGGGTTTAATTGGTTTTTTCATGCATTCATAGATACCCATTGATTTTTGACAGAGCTCTCTTTCCTTCCATCCCCCACTGGACAGATAAATTGTCTTGGCCCGGTTTGTTGAAGAAAGGTTCTGCAAAAAAACAAGCCCGGAGCAATCAGCCAGGTATTCATCGACAATGATCAAGTCATAATCCTCGGGCATCAACGGCCCCATTCCATCGGCAAACGCAACGCAATGGCTAAAACGGGCCAGCATGATGGCCAATTTTCCTCTTTCCTTTCTATCCGTGTGAACCAGCAAAATTTTCATCGGGCTAATATTCATGCGGTCACCTCACTCCCTGAAAACCCTTCCAGACAACGCTTTAATGCGGAAACACTGCTGGAATGACTGCGCTCAAGAGGAATCCCCCACATTCTCGCCACTCGCGTTGCTTCCTCAACCATGGGATGGGCAACTGTGCCCGTAAAAATGACAATTCCGTCAACACCTGTCATCCTGCTGGCCAAATTAGGGATTCGCTTGCTGAATACTTTGCCTTGATACCCCATATCTTCGCACTTCTTTTCGTAGGACCTTTTTAATCGATCCAAACCGCCAACAATCGCTACACTCACAAACCGCTCCTTTTTTGATAACAATTCTCAAAATTAAAAATGGTAAATTTTTTTAGCTTAAGCCGAACAAGCAACAGCTCCTGCCTCACGGATACCCAATACCGCCAAGACCTCATCCGATTCCTTCAATTTTACAATTGTAGAATTTGAATTAAAGCGAACCGAAGTGCCGCCACCACAAACTTTCATACAAGGGACCCGACAAACCTTAACTCCGTCCAGATCCAGGGCCTCACGAATTTCCAGCAACTCGCGAGCGATCCGATCAGAAGACCAGGCCTTGCAACCTGGCCCCTTACAAATTTTCACATTTTGTTCTTGCATGGTTGCACCCCGTTTTATAATGATAACGATTATCAATATAAATAAATTCCTCTTCCCTGTCAACCCTTAAATTGAATTTTTTTATTATCACGTAAACTTAATAAATACAATTAGTTATATCAACAACTCGGTTTTTTCTTGTATTTTTTATCTTTTTATAATAGTTTTTAGGCTAATTTATGATTTTGAAAATCTTTATCAAAAAAGAAGTATGCTCAACGAATTCGATATATTCAAGGATTTTCTCCATCAGCAAAAACTGCGCTGGACTCCGCAAAGAAAAATGATACTGGATGTTTTTTTATCCTTTGACGGACACGTTCAAATCGAGTCGCTCCATGAAAAAATGCAAGCGCAGGATCCGTCTCTCGGAATCGCGACCTTATATCGAACCTTGAAGTTATTGGTCGACTGTGGGCTGGTAGAAGCGCATTCATTTCAGAACGGCAGGAAAACCTATGAACGCACGTTTCATGTCCGGCACCACGATCATTTGATCTGCACGCGTTGTGAAACGACCATAGAGTTCGAGCACCCTCTCATCGAAAAATATCAACTGGAAATTTGCGAACAATACGGCTTCTCCTTAAAAAGCCATAAAATGGAATTGTTGGGGATTTGCAGGAATTGCAGAAAATGAGGGGGCTCGTAAATTCTAAAAAAAAGCCCTGCTCCCATCGGCACGCCGATCAAAACAGGGCCTGACTTATAACCGCTGAATTATTTTTTTTAATTGTCCTTGCTCATGTTTTCGGCCAGATAATTTTGAATACCGATATCCTTTATCCGGTTAAACTGCGTTTCCAGCCAGTCCACGCTTTCTTCCGTATCCTCAAGAATACCGTCCAGGATTTCCTTGGTTCCAAAATCGGTTTTGTCAATACATGTTTTGATATGCTTTCGCAGGCGCGTCACATGGGCCAGTTCAATTTTATATTGGTTCTTTAACTGGGCTTCAACGTCATCGCCCACAAGAACCGTATCGTATTTTTGCATATTAGGAACCCCGTCCAGAAAAAGGATTCGCTCAATCATTTCGTCAGCATGTTTCATTTCGCCCATGGACTCTTCCCGGGAATGAGCCGCTAATTTTTCGTACCCCCAGTTCATCTGCATTTTAAAGTGAATATAGTAAATATTGATCGCCGTCAATTCCGCCATTAGCACGTCGTTCAATGCACTGAGTACCGCTTTGTCACCCTTCATAGGAGTCTCTCCTGAATATTAAACTTTCAATTAGAATCACTTGTCACGCACAAATTATCAAACCAAAGAAATAAGTCAACCCTTTTATTTATAATGAGTTACAGATGATTTTTAAAATGGGAACCTTTATCAATTAAATTCCGGATTAAAAAAAACGGCTCCGGCAAACGGGTTTTCCCTTTGTTTATTTAAGGAGTTCGGACTTGAAAATTTTTATGGAGTTTAAGAATTGATATAAATTATCAACAGTGGAGAAATGATTTTTTTAAAAAGGCGTCCGGCCATCAAGGCGGGTCATGACTTCCACACCGGAATCGGTAACACAAATCGTATGTTCAAACTGGGCTGAGAGGTGGCCATCTTGAGTCACAGCAGTCCATTTATCGGAAAGAATTTTCAAATCCGGCTTACCCAGATTAATCATGGGTTCGATGGTGAACACCATGCCTTTTTTGATTTCCAGGCCTTCACCAAAATTTCCGTAATGCAGAACCTGGGGTTCTTCGTGGAAATTACTCCCAATACCATGCCCGCAAAACTCACGCACCACCGAATAGCCGTGACTTTCAGCGAGTTGCTGGATCGTCGCGCCAATATCGCCCAGCCGGGCACCGGGTTTGACGCACTCTATACCCCTCTGCAAAGCCTCCTTGCAAACATCCACCAACTTTTCCGCTTGTTTACGGGGCGACCCCACAAAAAACGTGCGGCTGGTATCCCCATGAAAGCCCTTATGGTAAGTGGTGATATCCAGATTGACGATATCCCCGTTACGCAGTTTCCGGCTGGAGGGAATGCCGTGACAAATTTCCTCATTGACGGAAGAACAAATGCTTTTAGGAAACCCCCGGTAATTCAGCGGTGAGGGAATCGCCCCGTGCGACACTATATAGTCGTGGCAAATCTGATCCAGCCTTTCGGTAGTCACTCCAGGTTTTACATAGGGCTCAATCATTATGAGGACTTCTGCCGCAAGCTGGCAACTTTCCCTCATGATATTTATTTCTTCATCAGTTTTAAAATGAATCATGGGTATACCCGAACTCCTTTATGGATTGCTTCTGGTCTCTCCAATTGGCTTTGACTTTAACAAAAAGTTTCAAAAATAGTTTGACACCCAGGCGTTTTTCTATTTCCTGCCGCGCCTGCCGTCCTATATTTTTTAACATGCTTCCCTTCTCACCGATCAATATTTTTTTCTGGGAATCTTTCTCGGCATAAATCGTGGCATCAATCTGCACCACACCGTTATCCTGTTCATATATATCTTCTACCACTACCGCCACCGCGTGCGGCACCTCGAACCGGGTGAGCTTCAAAATTTTCTCGCGAATGATCTCACCAAAAAGGAAGGTTTCGGGACAATCCGTCACCATCTCTTTCGGAAAATATTCCGGCCCCTCGGGAAGGTAATTCAAGATCAAGCTTTTCAACTGGTCCAAACCATCTTCCTTCAATGCCGATATCGGAATGATCTCCTCAAATAGCGACTTCTGGTTCATCTCGTCGATCAACGAAAGCAGGGCAGACTTGTCAACCAGATCAATTTTATTGATCACCAGAATTTTTTTTGTTTTAACCCCTCGCATGGAATTCAAAACAAATTCGTCATCGGGGCAAAATCCCGATTCCGCGGAAAACATAACCAGAAGCAAGTCAACATCTGAAAACGTGCTTAAACTGGCACGCACCATCATTTCGTTCAAGGTCCTGTCGGATTGATGAATTCCCGGCGTGTCCACCAGGATGATCTGCGCTCCCGGAAGATGCAAAACCCCTGTGATCTTATTCCGGGTAGTCTGGGGCCGGTTGGATGTCACCGCCACTTTTTGAGCCACCAAACGGTTTAAAAGTGTAGATTTCCCCACATTGGGCCTGCCAACAATGCTGGCATAACCCGATTTAAAAGGTTCTGTCATGATTTTCCATCGGTTAAGGTGGGGTTGAATATCAATAAAGTTCGCAAAATTTCCACGGCATAAGCTAAAATTGCCTAAAAATACTTTTAAATCCTTTTTTGTGTCGCCTTTCAATCATACCATGAACTTTTTGGGAATCTACCTTCACATTCCTTATTGCCTGCACAAATGCGGCTATTGCGATTTCAACTCCCATCCTGAAAACCTGGAGGAGTCGGAGGTTTATGTTTCGGCCCTGTTGTCAGAGATCGGCCACTATTCGACGAAACTGACCGGGAAAACAGTCTCCACCGTGTTTTTCGGCGGCGGCACTCCCACCCTTTTACCTGCCGCCAGCCTGGACAAACTTCTCAATAACGTGAAGAATCATTTCAATCTCAGTTCAGATTGCGAAATCACCGTCGAGGCCAATCCGGCAACGGTCAAACAAGAGACTCTGGAGCAGATCCGTTCCTCGGGATTCAACCGCATCAGCATAGGGGTACAATCATTTTCTGCTGACGAATTGAAACTTCTCGAACGTGTGCATAACGAGGAAGAAATCCACACTACCGTGGATCGTGCGCGTCAGGCTGGATTTGACAACCTCTCTCTTGATTTAATGTTCGGGCTTCCCGGTCAATCCCCGGAAAAATGGAAATCAAATTTACTACAGGCACTAAAAAAGAAACCCGATCATATTTCCGCCTACAGCTTAACAATAGAACCCGCAACTTCTTTCTTCAAACTGCATGAGCGTGGCCTTCTACAACTTCCTGCCGAAGAAACTCAACTGGAAATGTTTCAGAACACGATTGATACTTTGCAATCGGCAGGTTATGAGCAATACGAAATTTCCAATTATGCCCGCCCCGGATTCGAAAGTCGGCATAACCTCAATTATTGGGACAACGGCGAATATCTTGGCCTCGGCGCCGGTGCCTCCTCCTATTTAAACGGGGAGCGCTTCAAGAACACCAATCTGCCTTCGCGCTACATTCGTGAAGTGCAAGCAGGAGGGTCGGCGGTGGAGTCCACCGAAAAACTAGCCCCCCTGCACGCCATGGGCGAAACCATTATGCTCGGCCTGCGTCGTCTCAAAGGCATCGCTATTAACGACTTTGAAAACCGCTTCCAGATTTCCTTTAAAAATGTTTACGGCAAAGTGATCGACCCCTTGCTCGACGAAGGACTCATCACACTCAACCAAACCCACATGGCCCTGTCCCGCAAAGGACTCTACCTCGCCGACTCGGTCATCTTAAAATTCATGGCCTGATAAAAATGACCGACTTTAAAAAACTAACCGAAATTGTCGATACCCTGATGAGTGAGAACGGCTGTCCCTGGGACAAGGTCCAGACCCGCGAAAGTTTGAAGCCTTATCTGGTCGAAGAAGTCTACGAGGCACTGGAAGCCCTGGACGGCAATAACCCCGAACAAATCAAGGATGAACTGGGAGACCTGCTCTACCAAATCCTGTTCCACGCAAAAATTTCTGAGAACAGGGGCGAGTTCAATATCAACGATGTGGTGCAAACCATCAGCGAAAAAATGGTGCGTCGCCATCCGCATGTCTTTAAAGACGGCACTCTGGAAACCCCGGAGCAAGTGGTCACGCAATGGGAAGAAATAAAAAAGCAGGAAAAAAACAACTCGCACCGTAAATCGGTGCTGGATGGAGTCCCCAAACACCTGCCTGGACTCCTGCGCGCGCAAAAACTGCAAAAGAAAGCCGCCAAACACGGGTTCGACTGGGATGAAATCACCGCCGTCTTCGATAAGCTCGATGAAGAAGTCGCCGAGTTCAAAGAAGCTGTGCTGTCAGGAAAAGAAGCCGATATCGAAGGGGAACTGGGAGACATTTTATTCGTGCTGGTCAATATCGCCAAATTCAAAAAGATAGATGCCGAAGAAGCCCTGCGCACAACCAACAACAAATTCATCCAACGCTTCCAATATATCGAAGAACAAGTCGCCAAACACGGCAAAGAACTTAAAGACACTCCTCTCGAAGAACTGGAAAAATATTGGCAGGAAGCCAAGCAGGCGGCGAACCGCCGGGGGCAATAGGCCAGAACAAGGCTAAGGACCCCCTCTTTTTCAAAGTACCCGTTCTCTACCCGTTCCGGGCATAAAATTAATGTTGTTGATATTACACGCTCATGAAGTTTATGGAAGGCACACCACAAGGGGCTGGGGGGATTTACTTTTTTGTTTTTCTCAGGTTTTATGCTCCCCCTTCTCCGAAGGGGGCTGGGGGGATTTGCTTTTTTGTTTTTCTATGAAATCTCCAACTCTTTTCAATCTGTCCACTAATTCCGGGGAAGATCACCAGTATGTGCACGGGTGCCGCCAAGTCCGACAGACTGCTAGGCCCTTTTGTTTTGAGATGGGGTGGCAATTGGGTTTTGGGGGGTGGAACAGCTTGTTTCCAAAATTTTAAGCGCTCTTGGATAGATTATATTGTTTTCTTCATGAATATGTCTATGAAGATCAAGTTCCAACTTTTTCATTCTTTTGAGCATTGCGCGATAGCGCGAGCACGCATATTCAGGAATAGCATAGCCATTGGTAAGCCTCCTGATTTCGTTGATATGGTTTATGGTATTTGAATGTTCTTGCTTCAATACTTCCATCTGTTTTTCTGGACGACCGTCGCAGAGGTTTACCATTTCCTCCCCAGTTTCAACCTGCCGAGTTAATTTGTGGAGTAGCTTCTCTTCCTTCAGCATGTGATGACCAAAATCTCCACAAAGAAGAAAGAATGCATTCTGCAACTCCATCAGGTCAGGGTGAGACTTGCCGTGACGAGTAACGACCTGTTTAATTAACTGGGTTAATAAAGGTGTGGCACCAAGAACAAAACCATAATGTTCTTCCGTCACGTGATCCAGCAAGCGTTGCATATTGGCTTTGGATAAATCTCTTTCACATCTTGAAGGTGTTTCCGGAACGGTATTATAAACTCCTTTCAGAATTTCATCGGGGTCGTATCCCAATTGACCGCAAGCCTCAGCGAGAGAACTGTTGCCTTGGCAATAGTAATCCAACCCCAACTCTTCGAAAACTGCCGCTGAGCCAGGTATTTTATTAACCAGGTCACCAATAGTGTTGCTCGTATTTAATGTGTTTTCCATCTTACGGCCCCTCTTATTTTCAGATAATTCACGATCAAATCTTTTTTAGAGCACTGAAAATTTCACAAAAACGAACCACCATTAATAATAGTAAATATAGGCCTCAAATTTAATATTTTCATCTTTTTATTCTGTTGGCTTAGCCAATAGATAACTTTGATGAAATTTGGGAAATAAATACTGAGGAATTAATATCTTACTATGGGGAGTTTGCTGACTTTCCACATATTCTATCGAATCTTCATAGGGTGATTCGAAAAGCTTTTTAACCACTGCCTGACAATATCCAATTCACGAACTTTTTAATTCCACATCTATCTTGCTGTTGATTTCAGACAGGATCATTTGCAAGTCAACATTATGCATGCTGGCGGTCTGTTCCACGGTTTCAAAAACCTGACCTGGGCAGGAAAAACAACTTTCGCCATAATGCGCTTCGAACACTTTTTTTGTGGTTGGGTAAGTCACAATCAAGCTACCGACACGGGTATCGGCGGCACACATTTCTCCCCGCTTAATTTCCTGCCCGACTGAACTGACTGAATCCGGTGCGGATGTAGACGGGACTTCTTCTACAAAAATCACCTGGTTGAGTTTTTCCAGAAACTCTTCTGGAGGCACACCGTGTTTTTCACAGGCTTTGTCTATGGATATTATTTTAGCGAAGGTTTGCCTTGCTGTCGGATTCGCCAAAGCCTGAAAACCACTCTCCAGAAAAACGTCCAGAGCTTTGGGAAACTGGTCAATCACAGGCCCCACTTTCATGTCGCCAGTGATTTTTGTTGGCTGAGGTACTTCCTTCTCAGGGGAAAGGACAAAATAAAGATTGTAAAACATGATCACGAACGACACGCCGGCAAGGACCGCAAAAACGATAAAAAGAACCTGCGATGTCCCGCCTCCTCGCCAACCACTAAAGCCTTGTACGCCAACCATGCCGAGAAGGCCGACATTTTGCAAAATAAATTGATATTTCATTCCGGCAGGCCATGGCAATGTGCGCGCACTGAACCGGGGAAGCACGTGATAGGCCACTCCGGATACCATCATGGTCATGAACCCGAGCAGGTTTAAATGGATATGGATAAACCTTAGCGGATGTGAAAGTGATGGGTCGACAGCCATGGTGATTCCAAGGATAGCGCCGATCACGGCATAAATGAGGCCTGCCTTGATAAATAGTCGCGGGATATTGTCCATAGCACCCAAGAGATTGTAAAGGGTTGAATTATTCCACCGAATATACCCGGCCCCGCCATTCGGTACGGGAAAAAACCAGAGTCTGAATCATGGAGTTTATCATGATAGCCGCCATCACCATAGCGCCGATCGGGAACAGGCAGGCGTTTATACGGCTCAACCCCAATTCATCGCAGGTTTTAACCGTTGCCGCTGAAACCATGCAAACCCCAAACAGGGAGAGTCCCACCCAGAGCAAGTCGGCCCCGGCCATCACATTCCACACCAACATCAGGTAGGGTGCAAGCACAAACGCAAGCACCATGAAAACATAGTAAAATGCACGGAGGACCGAGCGTTTCATGGCCAGGAACATATTCTTCCGCCACCCGGTCCAGATTTCACGAAACCCATAATACATGCGAATTGAAAACAGGCGCTTGGCATCGGCAACGAGAAGTTTGAATCCAGCCTTTTTCAACCGTTTGGCGATCAATACATCTTCCAGCACATCGGCTTTGCCGCCCTCGTGCCCGCCTATTGCTTCATAGGCAGAACGTTTAAACATCAGAAACGCACCGAATCCCATCGCGCTTTTATGATTCAGACTGTTCACTTTTCGGAATCGTGTCAAGGCCCCGATAAAACCGAAAATGGTCGGTTGCACCGCCCGTTCCCAAAATGAACCGAACTCGGCTTTCGGCAGTAAGGTCAGGGCAGACAAATTACGTTCCCGCATGGTGAAAACAGCGGTGCGTAAGGCCAGGGGTTGAAAAACCGGGTCCGCATCGGTGAACAAGAGTATCTCTCCTTTTGCCTTTTGAAAAGCCTGATGCAGGGCAAAGGGCTTCCCCAGCCAGCCTTCGGGAAGATCTTTTCCATCCAGCGCAATCAATCGGGAATCTTGTATGTTATGAATTATCTCACCGGTGCGATCCGTAGAGTGATCGTTGACCACGATCACTTCAAATTCAGGGTAATCTTGTTTTAAAAGGGACTCCAGACAAGCCCGGATACCCCGCTCTTCATCCCGCGCAGGGACACAGACCGAAACCATCGGCGGATCATCCAGCATATGAGGTGCCGGTTCAAGGCGAACCAGATAGTTCATGTTCACCGTCAGGTAAACAATCACCGCCACAATCAGCATCAGTTGTAGGAGCGTAAATATTTGCAACAAGAGAATTTACACCTTTCCTGGATCGGAAAAAAAGAAAAAGCAGATGAAGGCGAAATAATTTGTTATGCTTAAAGAAAGATAATCCAATGCAGGATTCCTCCTTCATCTAAAGCATGAACTCAGCTTAGCATATCACCGTTTCCTGCTTCAGGTTTTTACTCCGCTCACCAGTACCGACAATAAAACACTATGACTAAAACTCCCTTCTCTATTTTGATATTTACTTTGTTCATTTTTCTCGTTGGGGCAGACTCTGCAACAGCTCTCTGCATCAAAAACGAAAAAGCCAATTTGAGAAAAGGCCCCGGAACAAAATATGAAAAGCTCTGGCAGGTTTTCCAGTACATGCCCTTCAAACTTTTAAAAACCAAAGGGGACTGGAAACTGGTAGAAGATTTAGATGGAGACACCTATTGGGTTTACGCACCCCTCACCACTCAGAAATACAAGTGCGCCGCCATCAAAAATAACGAAACCAACCTCCGGGAAGGACCCGGCACCAATCACCCCAAGGTCAAATGGGCTCCCGTGGACAAATATTTTTCGATGAAAGTCCTCAAAATCGAGAACAACTGGGTCCACATCGAAGATGCCGCCGGCGACAGAGCCTGGGTTTATGGTCCCCTGGTTTGGATTCAGTAACACCTCCTTTTTCATCTCCATTGTATACTGGGTCCTCGCGTCAATCTGAAAAAAAACTTTATTTCATTCCCGATCAATATAATAATTGGGCTGAAATTAAAATTTAATCAATAGGGATTGCCCTGTTTTTGATTCTCAAGCTTGACTGGAGTTAGCCATGACACCCGAACCACTTTCAACAATAAAAGATTTTCTTTCCGCTCCACAAAAACTATTGATCGA